>Ga0100388_10005073_pt1 | contig 10796 bp, 5 predicted proteins | sample CryGeymeta201512_FD_81536 | JGI IMG/M metagenome (GOLD analysis project Ga0100388, IMG submission 81536) | Groundwater microbial communities from Crystal Geyser aquifers in Utah, USA - Crystal Geyser metaG 2015-12 | ecosystem: Environmental > Aquatic > Deep subsurface > Groundwater | place: USA... | reverse complement strand
GTCTGGGCTTGCGGCTGGGACTACGACCTGGCAACAGTCTTATTAATATACGATGGTGATACATGGGATCCGGTTTACGATGCTGATGAATATGCATGGGAACTACTACCAGATCATTTATCGAATATTGTGCTCAGTGTGTGGTCTACCGATAGTTTCCTTTATGTATTGACGGGAAATGGGTTGTACCAGTGTTCTCATGAAACAACAGGTGAGGGTACATTAATCCTGGAAAATGAATGGTTTGTCGATTCCCGTTGGCAAGTACGTGGTTTATCCGACAATGACATTTTTATAGCGGGTTATAACCAGGAGATCATGCATTATAATGGAGAGACCTGGGCACAGATCAATTATTCACCAGGAGATTATCTGGACAATCTTCATGTTACGGATCATGTTCTTATAGCAGGTGGATACAGAGCTGAAGAAGTCCCGATTGTTAGAGCTCTGCTGCTGCATGGTGTAAGGAATCAGCCATAACCTGGTTTTCTAACTTTCAATGCACCGGATCCGGCAACCGCCGGGCCGGTGATTTTTTCCGTTAGAAATCGAGGATAGATAGATTAATTTTGAGAGATTGTACCGTTTAACTCTTTGAGAGGACTATGGCAAATATAGGAAATATCAGTTTTGTAGAACGTGATGCCAAGTATGATTCTGCAGCTTCGTTTCTTCTCGCCCGCTCTCCCAAAAGCAGCACCGTGGTACCCTGCGGGGGCGGAGAAGTCGAAGTCAGCCAAGACTCGGCATATGTCGTCGCACGCTTCAGTGGTGCTGTTAATGCAGAGACCGCTAGGAATCAAGGCCTGGAGATAGCGCAGGCGGGTTTAGACCTGATGTCAATCATGGGAACCGACGATCTCTTCACTCAAAATTTGACTGAGGAGTATCTATTGTCATGGCGAACGGAAAGGAAGCAAATTGTAAGAATATATTCCACTTCGACAATGCCGTTCACAGTGAATTCCCCAACGATCAGCGTGAAGGACCCAGACGGAAACGATGTCACAAAAGCCCCAATCATTCCGGATCATCATTATGCTTTCCGTTACTTTCGTCTTTCTCAGACCTCTGAAGACCTATACGACGCCTTCCGGAACATGTACCTGAGCTTCGAGATGTTGCTCAGCTCCAAGCATCCGCCCCACCTCTGTGAGCGTGAAGGAGCTTGGCTGAAGAGAGGAATTGCCAGTGCCGGCCAAGACCTTAACTTAGGTAAATTTTTCAAGCCTAAACCTCTGAACCTCGTCGACGAGATTTTCTCGCGAGTGTATACATCAGCACGGTTGCCGCTTTTCCACGCCAAGAACGGTAAATCCGTTTTGGTCCCGCACGGATCAACGGAGGAGCGACAAAAGTTATTTGAGGATCTTGAATTTTTAACGCAGGTGGTTTTAGCGATGTTTTCCTCATGGTACAGTGCCCGACGGCAGAGCGGTGGGGTCTATTATGCTTGGGTGTATCAGAACCTGCGGGAAATGTACAAGATAGTACGGGTTCTTGCGTTGCAGGGTAATAAGCCCTTTCAGAAGAACGAGCGGGATTTAAACCATGAGTGCTACGAAAGTGCTGTAGAGATGAAAACAGAAGTTAAAGACGACCCAGATAATCCTAATGCACTGTTGCTTTTTGCGGAAGTAGAGGTTCCGTCGCTTTGGCGGGGAGAACTCATTCAATTTGCAGTGGTCGGGCCAAAGCATCTCTTGCTAAATCATGCCCTTGAAAGCCCCCTGAGCTTAGAGGGCTTTGATTGCCTATAATATATTGACAAGGCTGCGGTCGTAAATTTGCGCCAGCCAAAGTGGCGATTTGCACAGTAAACATAGGCAATCCCAGGATGACGATTTCTAACAAGACGCTGGTACTGACGCAAAATCATTTTAAATTAGGGATGCAACGCCGGTTAGTAGTATGCTTATTCACTTCGAGTGATTCCTATTCCTCCTGTGACGATTGTACGGGACGAAATATAATACCGACATAATTACAAGTCGAACCTGATACTGCTTTTGACCGCTGTCTGTGTGATGACCCTCAGGTTATTGGTTCGTTAATAAATGGAACGTCCGGTATTTATAAAACACATTGAATTAAAAACAGGCAAGCCACCGGTACCGAAGGGTATTGGAGTTGCAGAAAAGCAGGGCGATCGTGCACGCTATATCCCGAAAATCATGAATACGGATGTCCTGCCCCTGGAATTTGGGAGAATTATCGATCATGCGTAACATGGCAACAGAAATAATTGATCACCTTCAAGTTCGACCATTTTGTGAACGGAAAATATCTCTGTCCGTCGTTGTTTTACTTATTCTACTCATTCCCATGGCCTGTTCATCCAGGAAATCTGGTTCGGATCTGGAAATGAAATTTGAAGGCCACTATGGACAGGTTGAAATTGGCGGAAAATACGTTGGCGTGGAATTCCATCAGAGCCGCCCACTCCCTTCCCGGATCAGCTTTTATTCTCCCGTTGCCAACAGCCTTGATATCAGTAATGACTACTGGAAGCGTTTTAAATCAATGCCATATACGGTTTTATTGACATCTGAGGGAATAACCGATACGATTGGTATGGACCCCTTCCCTTACCGCTATACGCCATACAGGGCTTCTTTTGAGGATATACCGGATGACACCAAGATCACATTTTCCTACGATGTGTGCGAAGATATTCCTGTTCTTGTGCTTAGGATAACCATAAAGAATTTATCTGAACGAAGCAGGGATATATTGCTTGAGACCGCATTAAATACGACCCTTCGAACCAGTCACACCTACACCTGGAAAAAGGAAGCAATCCTGCAGTACCCGGATAACGGAACTGTCGCTACGGCCTTCTTCGCAGATATTGAAACGGATTCCGCCGTCGTATTTATTGTGAACGCCGGTGAAATGCCTGCGAAGGATCTTCCGGAACTCTCTCAGGAGGCGAAGGACCCTGTTCTTCATTTCGCCTACCCGAAAAAATTGGATGGTGGTGAGCAACTTGAAGTTGTACAATTGTTGGGTATGTGTCGACTAAATGAGGCCGATAAAATTATAGGTGAAGCGAAACTCATGTGGTGGAAGAGTGTGTTGAAAAACGAAAACCGTATTCTGGATTATACCTATAACCAAACATTTTTATCTGTCCCTGATCCAATTCTGCAACAGACCGCATATTGGTCAAAAGCCATGCTGGCAAGCGATATCCACTATATCAATGGACAATATCTTCCAATGCCCTGCCCTGCAGAATATAATTTCTTTTTTACCCATGACCTGTTGCTCACTGGACTCGGCGCAGTTAATTTTGATCTGGATTATGTAAAGCATGGATTTCAATTCTTACATTCTCTGACCAAAGAAGATTCCATCCTTGCTCACGCTTATTACTGGAAAGATATGCAGTTTGTCACGGAGTATTGTAATTCCGATAACTGGAATCACCTGTGGCTGATAATCTCCGCCTGTTCTTACCTAAAACACAGTGCCGACAAAGAGACAGTTGAGGCGATATTCCCGATGATAAAAAAAAGCCTGCAGATGATGCTTAAAAATAAGGGGGATGATGGTCTGATTTACGCACAGCGTCCGGACTGGTGGGACATTGGCAATGTATATGGAGCTAAAACGTATATTACATCCCTGATGTACAAAGCGTTGCGGGATTTTGTATATATCGCCATCGAACTTGAAAAAGACAATGAACCCTTAGCAGACTATCTCCAATTTGCGGTGCAAATGAAGGAACAACTGGTCGAAAAACTCTGGGATGAAGAAGCGGGCTATCTTTTCAATTTTATGGATAATGAAACCCTGGATCGTCATTACTATTCCGGTTCGCTGATCGCTGCCTATTACGATTTATTAGATGACAGCACACGGACCACGCTTTTATTGACAGCAAAGGATACATTGCTGGATCAATATATTGGTATACGCAATGCGATGCCCCCCGATTTTCACGAACTGATACCCCAATATCATTTTAACGGCATGGAAGCCGGGGCACCATTCTTCTATTTTAACGGTGGTGTCTGGCCCCAGGGAAGCGCCTGGTATGCGCTGGGTTTGCTTGCCAACGATCAGCCGGATGATGCAAAACAAGTGCTTAAGAAATATCTCACACTGGATGGGATCCAAAACAGTCCCCATGGCCAGCCTTCATTTTATGAATACCGCTTTACCGATCCGAAATCAGGACAGTATGGTGAAATTGATAAACCAACTTTTCTCTGGGCCGCTGGCTGGTATTTACATGTGCTATATCAGTTGATGGGTTTAAGAGAAAATTCCTGGAACATATTTTTTAACCCGAACCTGCCAGCGGGGCTCGCGGATACGGAATACGATTTGACCCTGTTCGGGCAGTTGTGCAGAATAACATGGCAGGGACAGGGCAATTATTTTCAAGAGATTAGAATCGATGGTATAAAACAGCCATCGGCAGTGATCACTTCACTGGCAAAAAAAATCGTCCTCAAGCGCGGAGTTCCGGAAATCCCCTATTTGGCCCGGTCGAACTGCATCGTGGATGATGTCAGATTTACAGCCTCTGCAATGGAATTAGTCATTGCATTTTCAGGCATCAAGGATCAAATCGCTGATATCACAATAATCTCGCCCTTCCGACTACAAAGGAGCAAATTTAACGGCTCAGATTGTCCTGACCAATTGAGTGAAAAAAAATCAGAGCAGATTTACAAATATATTTTTAAAATGAAAATGACGGGAATGAATAATGAGTTGGTGCTTCATTTTTAAGTTGAGTCGCAACTGACAATGCATATGCCCGTTAAATGGTCAACTGGATTATAAAGTAACGGTAGGATTTGGAGAAATGAAATATATGGCAGATTTTCAAAATGACCTCTTTTAATAACCGTCACACCGTTCCTGCGATGAACCTGTCAGTGAAAAACCTGATCATGTTTTCATCTATCACCGGTTTAATCTTCGCCGATCAAATATCCATCAGCCGGATTGAACAAATGCCCAATTTCCCCCAACCGTACCAGATGCGGGACTGGCGTCAGGTGGCCATTGATTATGATGATTTTATCTTCGATTTTTATCAAACCGGTGAGTATCTTCCGCTGATCTGGTGGAACGAAAACACGATCAATTATCCGGAACATAACAGTTTTGGACTGCATACGGTCGTTGGAACAACTGCCCCCAATTCATCCGAGGCAATTAACCTGCTCGCTGCGGTTGTGGGGGCGAGTCTCTCGGGGATAGACAAAAGCAGTCAGGATGGCCACAACTGGGTTCTGATGTGTGAGGAATATTTTAATAATCGACCGGCGGAAAATGTTTACCTGAACCATCCGGATGCCTCCAGTGGTGATGACTGGTGGTATGATACTGTACCGAACATTTTGTTTTACCAGCTCTATGATCAGTATCCTGCCACTGGTCAGTTCAGCACACAATTCATCGCTGTTGCCGATCAGTGGCTGACAGCCATCGAGACCATGGGCGGAAGTGCCAGCCCCTGGCAGATACCGGATATGGATTACCGCGGCTGGTACCTGGAAACCATGACCCCCAATGATTCAGGTGTCCACGAGCCGGAGGCCGCCGGGGCACTGGCCTGGATCCTGTACAATGCCTATCTCGAAACCGGTATGGAAGACTACCGGGTTGGCGCTGAATGGGCAATGGATTTCCTGAACAGTCTTGAGGCTAATCCCAGTTATGAGTTGCAGTTGTCCTATGGTGCTTTTATCGCGGCCCGGATGAATGCTGAATTGAATGCGGGTTATGACCTGGATAAAATACTTAATTGGTGTTTTGATGTGGGTCCTTTGCGCAACTGGGGAGCAATATTAGGGAACTGGGGCGGATACGACTGCTTCGGCCTGATCGGTGAGGCTGATCAATTCTATGGTTACGCCTTTACAATGAATACGTTTGAACAGATAGGTGCACTGGTTCCATTGATACGTTATGCGGACCAGTACGCCCGTTCACTGGGGAAGTGGGTGCTTAATGCTGCCAACGCCGCAAGGCTGTTCTACTGCCAGTATCTCCCCGACAGCCACCAGGATAGTGAGGGCTGGTCACAGCAGTATGACCCCGGGTCGCTGATTGCATACGAAGGACTCCGGCAGTCATACTGGGGATCATCACCCTATGCTACCGGTGACGCTATAAGCGGTGGCTGGGGAGAAACCAACCTGGCCTTGTATGGTTCATCACATGTGGGGATTCCCGGCGGAATTATCGATTCTTCGAATGTAGATGGCATACTCATGCTTGATCTCAACCGGACGGATTATTTTACAGATGACTCATATCCCAGTTATCTCTTGTATAATCCATATGATGCCGTGCAGCTGGTTCAGATCAACGTAGGACCGTTATCTCAGGATGTATATGATGCAGTCAGTAATGAGATTGTCAATACAAATATATCCGGGGATTATCAGATCCAGATCCCTGCGGACTGGGCTGTTTTACTGGTGCTGATTCCGGCTGGTTCTATACTGGAATATGATCTGGATAAGGTGCTGGTGAATGGGGTAGTCATCGATTATTCTTCCGGCCAGGAACCAGACAATTATCCACCCAGGATTCGCAGTCTGGCGACGGATGAGGAAGTGGTGCTGCCGGCAACGGGTGTAGATGTTTACTGTTCCGCAGTGGATCCGGATGATGATCAGTTATCTTATAATTGGTCCGCTGATTTCGGTACAATTGCCGGAGATGGCGATGCTGTAATTTGGACGGTACCTGAAGACGAAGGGTCGTATTCCATCGAATGTACGGTGACCGATCCATTTGGAATGACCGACGATAAAAGTGTATCTGTAGCTGTTTCCGGCCTGATTAATAATGAACCTCAGATCGTTCAAATCCATGCCAGTCCCCGGAAGGTGCATTTATCTGGGAGTATCCAACTTTCCTGTGATGCGGTTGATCCTGATGGTGACAACATGCAGTATAACTGGTCCGGCGCTGCCGGAGAACTGACTCCGGATGGGAATGAAGCAGCATGGTGGGCTCCTGCTGACCCTGGCAATTATTGGATATACTGCTCCGCAACCGATCAGTATGGCGCATCAGCTATAGACAGTCTGAACGTGTCGGTCAGGAATTTCCTGCAATTTCAGCACGGTGATCTGGTTGCCGGCTATGAATTCAGCGGAAATGCCAACGATATGAGCGGTAATGGCCATCACGGACAAGTCTATGGCGCGGTACTCACCGCAGACCAGTTTGGCTATCCGGGGAATGCCTACTATTTTGATGGTATAAATGATTATATCCGGATTACCAATGATACGGAATTGAACTTCCAGGAAGCCATCTCTGTCTGCTTTTGGATGAACATCAACCAGTTTTATAACCGTGAGGCCTATCCCGTTTCCCATGGTAACTGGGAAAACCGCTGGAAACTGTCAATTACCGGTCATGGAGTCCGATGGACCGTTAAAACTGATAATGGACAAAATTCAGGAATCAAGGATGTTGACACTGAGTCTGAAATGCCGGAGGATGCTTTTGTACATATCGCGGCCGTGTACAACGGCAGTGACACGGAGATCTATGTGAATGGTGAACTTGACGGGTTTTCCGAATGGTCGGGCCTTCTCCAACAGACCGGTTATGATCTGACCATCGGACAGGCTTTGCCAGGCAATAATAATTATAATTTCAATGGTGTGCTGGACCAGGTTCAGATCTATGATTATGCTCTGCCCCTGCAGGAAATCGAAGCCCTTTTTTCCGGGGAGACATGCCACGTGCTAGGTGATATGAACTGTGACGGACTCCTTGATGTGACCGATATTGTACTGACCATCGATATCATCCTAAACGGATCGGAGATGGAAAACTATCAATCAATCATTGGTGATCTTAACGATGAAAACACAATTGATATTATTGATATTGTGATGATGATAATGATGATTCTGCAGAACGGATAGAATTATCGGAATCAGCATATATCATTGATCCGGTGCTGTCCCGGCAACCCCGCCCGGGACTTTCTGCTCAATTCCAATCTGAAATAGTGCTTGATAATGCAAATGTTTTGCAGTAATTTATGTTATCATAGTTTCTATCGAAACGGTTCGACATAATATATGAGAAAGAAAATATTTGAGTTTCACAATAAAAGATATCTCAAAAATAGCCGGCGTTTCCACATCGACAGTCAGCCTGGTCATTTCCGGCAAAGGATACATCAGTGAATCAACCCATGAAAAGGTTCAGAAGGTTATTGATGATTACAATTACCGTCCCCTAAGATCTGCGCGACAGCTCCCGGCCAACCGAACAGGTAATATTGGTTTTATAATCTCTGATGTACACCTCTCAAGGTCGGAAGCGTTCTATTCCCGGATACTTTTAGGAGCAGAACTTGAGGCGAGGAACTACGATGTTTATCTTCTTCTTTCCACGGTTCCCGGGGACAAGGGTATGCCGGATGGTTTCCCCAGATTCCTGAAAGGTCGGGACGTGGATGGCGTAATAATAGCCGGCAGCGTTTCACCGGCACTGATTGATCACATCCATAAACAAAAACTTCCGGTGACGCTGGTGGACTACCGGAAACCAGACCTTGAGATCGATTCAATATTGATGGATAATCGCTATGGTATCAGTCTGATCGTTGAACATCTGGTATCTCAGAATGTCACCCATATTGGTTTTGTCGGCGGTTCGTTCTATCACCCGTCAATCAAGGAAAGATTTGAGGGATATCAGAGCGCAATGGAGAGACTTGGATTTGGAGACATTGCCAGGGATAAAAATTATCATTATCTGATTGAAGAAGAAACGACGACCAATATCGGTTCAAATGGAGCTGAAAACCTGCTGAAAACGGTCAGTAACCTACAGGCAATCATCTGCGTAAACGACACGACCGCTATCGGCTGTATGAATCAACTGCAATTCCTGGGTAAAAAGGTGCCCGATGACATACTCGTGACCGGATTTGATGATGTTAATTTTGCAGCCCTTACCACGCCTTCGTTGACAACAGTTCATGTGCCAAAAATTGAAATGGGAATGAGTGCTATGAAATTACTGATGGATAAAATCGAAAATCCCGACAAGATCAGCCAGACGCAACTCATTCCAGTCAAGCTGGTCAAACGAATGTCAAGTTTAAAAACTGACAGGTGTTGATTTGACGCTGAATTTTTATAGGTCCATGGACGTCAATGCAAATCCAATTTTCCTGCTGGGTTCAAATTACTGGCCTGCTCATGCCGGATTGAATATGTGGTCTGACTGGCAGCCTGACAAAATACAAAGAGAATTTGAAAAAATGGTCGATCTTGGGTTTAATGTGCATCGATCATTTTTATTTATGCCGGATTTCATGCCAAACGCAGGGCATGTTGAACCATTGATGTTGGAGCGGCTTGAAGAATACCTGGTCCTTTGCGAAAATGCCGGGATCGGCACGATCCTCTCTTTTTTCGTAGGTCATATGTCCGGCGAAGACTGGGATGTAAAATGGCGGGAAGACAGAAATTTCTACTCCGATCCAACCCTGCTTGACATACAGCAGATATATGTCAAATCGGTCGTTAAAGCATGCCGGAATTCACGGGCCTTAATCGGTTGGATACTCAGTAATGAAATCCCCAATTATGAATCACGGGGTACCCCTGCGGAGGTTACTGCATGGGTCAAGAAATCAACTGGCTGGATTCGGGAGCATGATCCGGATCACCCGATATCCATAGGTGACGGCTGCTGGTCACCTGAGGTCAACAGACGACTTAATAATTTTCAGCTGAGAAAACTGTCAGCTCACCAGGATTTCCTGGGAATTCACTTCTATCCCCTCAGCGGCAATCCCTGGCATCAGTCAATGACCGCGGCATTCAGCATCAGACTAGCCCAAAAATGGGGAAAACCGGTTGTTGTGGAAGAATTCGGCCAGTCAACTGCCATGTCATCCGAGTTAAACCAGGCCCTCTATTACCGAACAATTCTCTACAGTTCCCTGATCAATGATGCACGAGGCACACTGAATTGGTGTTTCTCCGATTTTCAATTGACCAATACGCGCCCCTACTCACACCACCCCCATGAAATGCGATTCGGTCTTATGAAATCTGATGGTTCTTTCAGAAAAGCGGCTGATGAGATGCGACAATTCGGGTCGGTTGTCAACAGCCTGCAATCTGGCGACTGGCAAAAAATTGACCCGCCCAAAACCGGCTTGATTATACCTTCCAGTTATTATTATCGCTACCCGCATGACTGGGATAATGATTTTATGGATTGGTATCCACTCTACCTGAACACATTTTCGCTGATGAAACGAAGCAACCTAAATCCGGCCATAATCTATGAGCCGGCATTGGAGCTTGAAAACGGGGGAAAGCCATCTCACTCGGTCATACTTGACCCTGCAGAGTATCCGGCGCTTTTCTGCCCCAGACTAAAACGTCTGACAGCTCCATTCTGGGAACAGCTTCAACAATATGTTTCCGATGGCGGCGTTCTGTACACCAGTTTCGCCCATGATTCATGGGTAATAGATCAGGAGGAGTTCTTCCGGATAGAGACTGATCTGAAATTCGGCCTGCCTCATTACGGCATCAATGACTTAACTGCCTCATATACCGGGGTCGGTTTTAAGGAAAAACCCGTTCTCTTCCGCCTTAATCTGAAACAGGGCAAGGTTGAATTTGCGGATTGTCCAATCCTTAATTATAGTGGCAGGAAAATACTGCAGGATCAGTTCAATCACCCTGTCCTGTTGGAAACCGGCCACGGACAGGGTAAAATATTTTTCAGCCCACTGCCGTTGGAGATGCTTGCTCTGCACG
>Ga0100388_10005067_pt1 | contig 10804 bp, 7 predicted proteins | sample CryGeymeta201512_FD_81536 | JGI IMG/M metagenome (GOLD analysis project Ga0100388, IMG submission 81536) | Groundwater microbial communities from Crystal Geyser aquifers in Utah, USA - Crystal Geyser metaG 2015-12 | ecosystem: Environmental > Aquatic > Deep subsurface > Groundwater | place: USA... | reverse complement strand
TCAATTTGATGCCCAACATTTGATTGACCCCTACGGTGGTGTGCACGACCTGCAGGCCAAATTGTTTCGTCATGTCAGTCCGGCGTTTCGCGAAGACCCGGTGCGCATTCTGCGTGTGGCACGCCTGGCCGCACGCTTTCCCGATTTCACCGTCGCACCCGAAACAATGACGCTGATGCGTGAGATGGTCGCCAGCGGCGAGGTCGACCACCTGGTGCCCGAGCGTGTCTGGCAGGAGCTGTCGCGCGGGCTGATGGCCAACAAGCCCTCGCGCATGTTTGCCGTGCTGCGCGACTGCGGCGCGCTGGCGCGGCTGCTGCCTGAAGTCGACCATCTGTGGGGCGTGGCGCAGCGCGCCGATTACCACCCCGAGGTCGACACCGGCGTGCACCTGATGATGGTGCTCGACATGAGCGCGCAACTGCAAGCCAGTCTGCCGGTGCGCTTTGCCTGCCTCGGCCACGACCTGGGTAAGGGCAACACGCCCGCCGACATCCTGCCGCGCCATCTGGGCCACGAGGAACGCAGCGCCAAGTTGCTGCGCGGGGTGTGCGAGCGCCTGCGGGTGCCGGTGGACTGCCGCGAGCTGGCCGACGTGGTGGCACGCGAGCACAGCAACATTCACCGCAGTGGCGACTTTGCTGCCGCTGCGCTGGTGCGGCTGCTCGAACGCTGCGACGCGCTGCGCAAGCCGCAGCGCTTTGCCGACATCACATTGGCCTGCGAATGCGACGCGCGCGGTCGCCTGAGCTTTGACAGCGCGCCTTATCCGCAACGCCAACGGCTCATGAATGTGCTTGCCGTGGTGCAGGCAGTTGATACAAAAACTGTAGCTGTTGACGCAATGGCAACAGGCGCTAGTGGCAAAAAACTTGGCGAGCAGATACACCAGGCCCGAGTCAGGGCGCTCGCGCAGACGCTGCAGATTGCTGTTTGATTTGCGTGCATTGGGCTCCTGACTTGTTCAGCGCGGCACGCTTCAAGGGGAAATTCGTCACGCCAAACCAGTCACTTTGTGGCGCACCACTTGGAAACTTGGCTGCCCATAGTTCCCTCCGCCAGCCCACCAGCGATCGCACCATATCAGTCGGGCGATGTGTTTTGCGGGGGTCAAGGAGGAGGCCGAAGGCCAGGGGCCAGGGGACACGTAGCAAAGCGCATCGCCCGACGGATTCGGCAACCACCGCAATCACCAATGTCCCCAACCGCTTCGCACCCAACAAACCGGTAGGTTATGCTTGGCGCCATGGCCAATCTGCTCATCATTGAAGACGACGAATTGCTGCGCGACGGCTTGAGCGCGCAGTTGTCGCAAGCCGGGCACAGCGTCACCGTCGCCGCCGATGGCGAGGCGGGGCAGGCGCTGCTAGAGAGCCACCGATTTGACGGCGTCGTACTCGATCTGGGGTTGCCCAAGATCAGTGGCATGGACGTGCTGCGCTGGGTGCGCAAGCGCCTGTCGGCGCTGCCGGTGCTGATCCTGACCGCCCGCGACGGCACCGAAGACCGGGTGCAAGGCCTCAACGCCGGCGCCGACGATTACCTCACCAAGCCTTTTGACATGGCTGAACTGCAAGCGCGTTTGGCCGCACTGCTGCGCCGCGCACGCCTGCCCGCCTTTGGCGGCAGCCTGGAAGTGGCCAACACCAGCGCGCGGCGCTTGCGCGTCGACGCCACCTTGCCGCAAGCCTGGCTCGGTGACGAGCCGCTGGAGCTGACGCAGCGAGAATGGGCCTTGCTGTCGCTGCTGGTCACCCAAGCCGGGCGCGTTGTCAGCCGCGAAGACGTGCTCGAGACCTGGGCTATCGAGCCGGGCGACAGCGCCTCGGGGTTGGCGTCGAACGCGCTGGAGGTCTACATCCACCGGCTGCGGCGCAAGCTGGCCGACTCTGGCCTGAACATCCGCAACGTGCGCGGCCTGGGCTACATGCTGGAAACCACCGTGCCATGAACGCGGCGGGCCAGGGCCTGTCGCTGCGGCGCCAGTTGCTGCTGTGGCTGCTGCTGCCGCAGCTGGTGCTGTTTCTGGTGGGTGGCGCGCTGGCCTACCGCGTTGCGCTGAACTACGCCGAAAAAGCCATCGACCAGTCGCTGACGCAGTCGGTGCGCGCGCTGGCACGCCAGGTCAAGCCCATCGGCTCGGGCCTGCTGATTGACTTTCCGCGTGCGGCGCAAGACATCATCGAGCAAGACCCCAACGATCGGGTCAGCTACATGGTGTCGTCACCCCCCGGGCGCTTTCTGCTGGGCAACGGCCAGTTACCGGGTCCGCCGGTCACCCTGACCGGCCCCACCCCGGCGGCCTTGCTCTACAACGCCCAGGTAGGCGGCAAACCGATGCGCGTGGCCTTGCTGGAGCTTGACTACGGTGAATCCGGTGCACCGCAGCGCATGCGGGTACAGGTGGCCAAAAGTCTGGTGGTGCAAGAGCGGCTCACCACCGAACTGATCGCCGACATGCTGGTGCCGCTGTTGCTGCTGGGTGCGCTGCTCAGCGTGCTGGTGTACGCGGGCATCTCGCGCGGCCTGCAGCCGCTCAAGCGCTTGCAGGCGCAGTTGGGGGACCGCAGTGACGCCGCGCTGTCTGCACTGTCACCGATTGCGCTGACGCAGGCGCCGCAAGAAGTCCATGCGCTGGCGCAAGCGGTCAACGCCTTGCTGACGGCGGTGCGGCGCAGTCTGGGCCAGGAAAAGCGGTTCCTGAACGATGCCGCGCACCAGTTGCGCACGCCACTGGCGGGGCTGATCAGCCAGACCGAACTGGCGCTCTGCGAGTCTGACCCGCAGGCGCTACGTGCGCGCCTGACCAAGGTGCTCTCTGGCGCGCAGCGCAGCGCGCATCTGGTGCACCAGCTGCTGGCACTGGCGCGCAACGAAGGCGAGGTCAAGCTGCAAACATTAGACCTGGCAACGCTGGCGCGCGAGGTGGCGCGCGAGTGGACACCGCGCGCCATCAAGTGCAATGTTGACCTGGGTTATGAAGGCGCCAAACACGCCAGCGTGTTGGGCGCGCCCTTGCTGCTGCGCGAAGCACTGGCCAACCTGATTGACAACGCACTGACCTACGCCGGCAACAGCTGCGAAGTGACGGTACGTGTGCACGCTGACGCCAACTGGATCACACTGGAGGTGAGCGACACCGGCGTCGGCGTGGCAGAACAAGACCTGGCGCACCTGTTTGAGCGTTTCTGGCGCGCCAGCGACTTGCCCGGCGGCTGCGGTCTGGGGCTGGCCATCGTCGCCGAAATTGCCCAACGCCACGGTGCCCGCGTCAATGCTTCGAGCAATACACCCCACGGTCTGCGGGTACAACTGTGGTTGCCCGCACCTGCGCCGCAGTGACCGCCTGGACGGTTTTGGCCCGATGTATCAGGCTGCGATTCAAAGTGATGTGGCAAAGTGGGTGGCGTGCAACTGACGTCAGGTTACTTGCCCAATCAGCCGGACGATGCGCCATTGCGACGTGCGGCCTTCACCAGATGTTGAACCCGCGCCGTGGCCGTCTTTGGCGGCTTTCTCATGGTGGGGTACCACAAATCGTCAGCCGCCAAAGCCAGCCGCAGCGCTGGCCAGAGCCCTGACCTGTTGCAAGGCGCATCACCCGACGGATTCGATGACGCGTGAGGGCACGCTGGCAGGCACAGGGACGGCCACTTCACGCGCTCAGGCGCAGTGATTGGGTTATGCGACCGGGCTTTGGGGTGTGAGGCGCGCGCCGACAGACGCCCAGCGCACTGCACTGCCTGTTTCGCGCGTGTTCACACCCCAAAACCGCATGCGCATAGCCCGGTCGCTGTGCCGGGTATAGCGTCATGGGGTGGTGTCTCAAAAGACCACGTCACATTGAATTGCACCCGATGCATCAAACGCACGTCGGTTTGGTGATACAACACCGGTTTTGATTTTCTTGAGATCCGTCGCCACCCCATGCACACCATGAACAACGACTTGCAAACCGTGCTGGCCAGCATCAGCCAAGGTGTGTACCTGTTGGGCGAGGATGGACGGATGCGCCTCTACAACCAACGGTTGTGCGAACTGCTGGATATTCCGGCTTCATTTTTTGACCAGCATCCGACACTGGCCGAGCTGAACGCTTACCAAATGCAGCGCGGTGATTTTGGCGACAACGCCAGCTTGGTCGACGCGCATGCCCGCAACTATGTTTTGGCCGATGGCCAGACACCGACACCTGCGCATTTTTTGCGTATGACCCGGACCGGGCACACGCTGGAGATCCGCTCAAGCGTACTGCCTGATGGCAGCATGGTTCGCACTTTCGCCGATGTCTCTGATTACGTCCAGGCAGAGGCGGCGCGCGAGCGTGCCAACCAGTTGCTCCTGGCCACCCAGGAAATCGCCCAGGTGGGCGGGTGGGAAATTGACTTGCCAGCCAGACGCGTGACCTGGACGGAAGGCGTTTACCGGATTTTTGATACCTCCCCTGCCCAATTTACGCCGACACTCGAATCGACCCGGGCTTTGTTTACCGATGCAGCCTGGCAGGTGGTCAGCGATTCGTACCAGGGTGGCGACAACCCGCCGGAGCAGCATTGTTTTGAAATCGAAATGCTGACCGTCACGGGTCGGCCGATCTGGGTGCTGTCAAAGGGGCATACGACCTGGAAAAATGGCAAAGCCGTCTCGCGCACAGCCATCGTGCAAGATACCACCGAGCGCAAGAGCACCGAGGCGCTGATCTGGGCGCAGGCGCACTTTGACCCGCTCACCGGCCTGCCCAACCGACGCATGCTGCGCGAACGGCTGGAGCAAGAACAAAAGAAATGCCGCCGCGACGCCACCCGTCTGGCGGTGCTGTTTGTCGATCTCGACCATTTCAAGGAAGTCAACGACACACTGGGGCACGATCAGGGCGACCTGCTACTGATTGAAGCCGCGCGTCGCATTGCCGCCTGCTTGCGCGAGGTCGACACCGTGGCGCGCATGGGCGGCGACGAATTCACCGTGCTGGTAACTGAACTGCACGCCACCGACGCCATCGAAGGCATATTGCACAAAATTCTGGGGGCACTGAGTTCGGTGTTCTGTCTGGCGAACGAACAGGTCTTCGTGTCGGCCAGCATTGGCGTCACGGTGTACCCCGACGAGGCCAGCGAGATCGACGACCTGTTCAAGCAAGCCGATCAGGCGCTCTATGTTGCAAAGAACGCCGGGCGTCACCGTTACAGTTTCTTCACCCCTGCCTTGCAGGAAGCCACGCAGCGGCGCGCGCAAATCACCCATGACTTGCGTTTGGCGCTAGACGGGCAACAGTTTCGTGTTTTCTACCAGCCGATCGTCGAACTCGCCAGCGGTGCTGTCAGCAAGGCCGAGGCGCTGGTGCGCTGGCAGCACCCCGAACAAGGTCTGATCAGCCCGATGGAATTCATCCCGGTGGCAGAGAGCAGCGGCCTGATCGTGCCGCTGGGCGAATGGGTTTTCCAGCAGGCGGCCAACCAGGCCAGGCACTGGCGAGCGACGCTGCATCCACACTTCCAGATCAGCGTCAACAAGTCGCCGGTACAGTTTGAAAACCCCAATCCTGCGGACCTGCCGTGGATAGACCAGCTGTGTGCGCTGGGGCTCGACGGCGCCAGCATCGTCATCGAGATTACCGAAGGCCTGCTGCTGTCCACCAGCGACGGCGTGGTCGAGCAGCTGCTGCGCCTGCGCGACGACGGTATTCAGGTGTCGCTCGACGACTTTGGCACCGGTTATTCGTCACTGTCGTATCTGCAAAAATTTGATATCGACTACATCAAGATCGACCAGTCGTTTGTGCGCCAGCTGGTGGCTGGGTCGACCGACCTGGCGCTGTGCCAGGCCATCATCGTGATGGCGCACACGCTGGGCATGAAAGTCATTGCCGAGGGCATCGAAACCGAGCAACAACGCGCCTTGCTGGCGCAAGCCGGGTGCGACTACGGCCAGGGCTACCTGTTCTCACGCCCAGTACCGGCCAGCGACTTTGAAAAGCTGTTTGACCGCCCCCTTGCCGGCTCGGGTTTGCGTGATCTGGGTGACTGAGCGAGTTATCCCAAGCGCAAGCCCGTCTGCGCGTCAAACCAGTTGTTGTGGTGGGCGCTCACCGTCATGCCCACCTGGTCACCGACCTTGACCACGGTGCTCGGTGGCGTGCGCACCGTGACCAGGCCCACGCCGGTTTTCACCACCACGTAGGTGTCGGCACCGGTGGGCTCGACCAGCGTGACCTCGCCCCGCCAGGCGGCATCGTCACTCAGGTGAATGTGCTCCGGGCGCTGACCCAGCGTCACCGCACCTTGCGCCGGACAGGGCAGTTGCAGCGCCCCACCTTCAAAGAAAAATTGACCTGTAGCCCTCGTTCCACTTGCCTGACCAGTTATGAAATTCATAGTGGGTGAGCCGATGAAACCGGCCACATAGGTGTTCGCCGGGGCGCGGTAAATTTCGTCTGGCGTGCCAATCTGTTGCAGGATGCCGTCTTTCATCACCGCAATGCGGCTGCCCAGCGTCATGGCTTCGATCTGGTCGTGCGTCACGTACACCGTGGTGATGCCGGATATCTGGTGCAGGCGTTTGATTTCGGCGCGCATTTCCACCCGCAGCTTGGCATCCAGATTGCTGAGCGGTTCGTCAAACAAAAACAGCTGCGGGTCACGCGCCAGGGCGCGGCCCATGGCCACACGTTGGCGCTGGCCGCCCGAGAGTTGCGCCGGGCGACGATCCAGCAGGTGCTCGATCTGCAACATGGCCGCCACTTCCTTGATGCGCTTTTGCCGCACCTCCAGCGGCACCTTGCGCATCTCCAACGCAAAGCCAATGTTGTCGGCCACGCTCATCGTGGGGTACAGCGCGTAGCTCTGGAACACCATGGCAATGTCGCGCTGCGCCGGGGCCATGCCGATGACGTTTTTGCCGGCAATTTTGAGTTCGCCCTCGGTCGGCTCTTCCAGCCCGGCAATGATGTTAAGCAGCGTCGACTTGCCGCAGCCAGAAGGTCCGACCAAAATCAAAAACTCGCCGGGAGCGACATCGATCTCGATTTTTTTCAAAATCTCGACGGCCTTGTCGCCCTTGCCGAAGACCTTGCGAATGCCTGCAATGTGAAGTGATGCTGCCATGATGAAAAATCCTCTTATCCTTTCACAGCGCCAGCTGTGAGACCTTTGACGAAATATTGACCTGCCAGCACATACACCAGCATGGTCGGCAGGCCGGCGATGATGGCCGCGGCCATGTCGACGTTGTAGCTCTTGACGCTGCTGGTGGTGTTGGCCATGTTGTTCAAACCGACGGTGATGGGTTTGCTGTCCGCGCCGCTGAAGGCCACGCCAAACAGAAAGTCGTTCCAGATGTTGGTGAACTGCCAGATCAGCGTGACCATCAGGATCGGTGTCGACATCGGGATCACGATGCGATAGAAAATGCGCCAAAACCCTGCGCCATCCATGCGGGCAGCGTTCACCAGCTCCCGGGGAATGGCGGTGTAGTAGTTTCTGAAAAACAGCGTGGTGCTGGCCATGCCCGCCAGACAGTGCACCAGCACCAGCCCGGCGATGGAACTGGACAAGCCCATGAAACCCAGCACCTGGCTCATCGGCAGCAGCACCACCTGAAACGGCATGAAGACACCAAACAAAATAAAGCCAAACAGCACGTCCGAGCCCTTGAACTTCCACATCGAGAGCACGTAGCCGTTGAGTGCACCCCAGGCGGTAGAGATCAACACCGCAGGCACCGCCATCAGCACCGAGTTCATGAAGTACGGCTTCAGGCCCCGGCAATCGACCCCGGTGCAGGCAGTAGACCAGGCCAGCGTCCAGGACTCAAAGTTCAAGCCATTGGGCAAGCTCAACAGGTTGCCAGAGCGAATTTGCTCAGCGTCCTTGAAACTGGTGGCCAGCATCACATAGAGCGGCGCCAGAAAGAAAAAGGCGGCGATGCCCAGCACGGCGTAGACACCCAGGCGAGAGAGATTTTTAGCGTTCATGTTCAGCCCCAGGGTTAACGCTCGTGCGGTTTAGACCGTAACTCGCTGTAAAGATACGGCACCACAATCGCCGCCACCATGGCCAGCATCATGGTCGCGCTGGCCGCGCCCAAGCCAATCTGGCCACGGGTAAAGCTCATGGTGAACATGAAGGTCGCAGGCACGTCCGATGCGTAGCCCGGCCCGCCCGCGGTGAGCGCCATCACCAGGTCGAACGCCTTGATCGACAGGTGCGAGAGCACCAGAATGGTCGAAAACACCACTGGGCGCAGTATCGGCAAAATGATGCGCCAGTAAATGCGCGGCAGCGATGCGCCGTCAATTTGCGCCGCCTTGATGATGCTGTCGTCAATGCCGCGCAGCCCCGCCAGAAACAGCGCCATGGCAAACCCGGCCGACTGCCAGATGCCAGCAATCACCACGCAGTAAATGGCAGTGTCAGACTGCACCAGCCAGTCAAAACTAAAACTTGCCCAACCGATGTCGTGCATCAGTTTTTCCAACCCCAGACTGGGGTTCAAAATCCATTTCCAGGCGGTGCCGGTGACGATAAACGACAGCGCCATGGGGTACAAATAGATGGTACGGATCACGCCCTCAAAGCGGATTTTCTGGTCCAGAAAAATCGCCAGCAGCATGCCCAGCAGCATCGAGCCACCGACATACAACACGCTGAAAATACCGAGGTTTTTGAGCGCCACATACCAGCGATCCATTTCCCACAGTTTGGCGTACTGCGCCAGAGCGACAAACTCGTCGTAGTTGGGCAGCATGCGCGAATTGGTCACGGACAACACGCCATTCCAGATCATGAAGCCATAGATGAAAGCGAACCCGAGCACAAAGCCCGGCGCGATCACCAGCTTGGGCAACATGTTTTCAAAAGATTTCATGACAGTTTGCCTTTGGTTGAGAACTTTCAAAGTCCATTGAATTCGGGGTCACTTTCAATACCTCTTTGGCTAGACCTGACGGGCTGGGCGTTCCGCTCCGTTCGTGTCCCCCAACCCTAAGCCTGCGGCCTAGGGTTTCCTCCTTGACCTCACTGCGCGAAACACCCAACCCATCAGGTCTCGATGCGACCTTGGTCACTTGGAATTCAAACCAAACGCCACGACTACCGTCAACGTTTAGCAGCTGGGTTGGGGTATGGGTTGCAGCGTGGACTTGGGGTTTTGCCAAGTCAAGGAGGAGCCCGCAGGGCGGAGGATTTGAGCGGAGACCTACACCCCTGCCCCGCTGCGGGTACCCGCCAACGAAGCCTGCGACAACTACCGATTACTTCGTCCCAGCCGCCTTGGCAATGCTCTTCACACCGTCAGCCACGCTCATCTTGTCGTCGTTCCAGAACTGGCTCACCGCGTCCTTGATGGCGCCTTCGGCCGCAGGCTTGACGGCCATGCCGTGCGCGATCGATGGTGTCAGACCACCCGATTTGGAGGTGGCAACAAAGTCTTTGGTCGAGAGCTTGGCGCAATCGTCAAACTTGGCCATGTCCATGTTCAGACGCACGGGAATGGAACCCTTGTTCAGGTTGAACACTTCCTGGAACTCCGTGCCCATGATGGCCGCGGCCAGGTCAGCCTGGGCTTTTTGAGCCGCAGCATCTTTCAGCTTGAACATGGCAAACGAGTCGACGTTGAAGGTAAAGGCGTTGGCGGTGCCAGGGGCAGCAGCGCAGGTGTAGTCCTTGCCCGGCACTTTGCCCGCGGCGGTGAACTCGCCCTTGGCCCAGTCCCCCATGAACTGGAACGCGGCTTTCTCTTGAATCACCATGGCGGTGGCGAGGTTCCAGTCACGGCCCGGGGAGGCGGCATCGGTGTAGCTCTTGATCTTGCGGAAGGTTTCCAGTGACTTGGTCATGGTCGCGCTGGTGAGCGCTTTTTGGTCCAGCTTGACCAAGGCATCGTTGTAGAACTTGGCACCACCGACACCCAGCACCACGTCTTCAAACGTGGTGAAGTCTTGCCAGTTCTGGCCACCGTGGGCAACCGGGATCAGGCCAGCTTTTTTGACCTTTTCGGCGGCAGCAAAGAATTCGTCCCAGGTCTTGGGTGCACCAGCCACACCGGCTTTTTTCAGCACGGCGTTGTTGGCCCACATCCAGTTGACGCGGTGCACGTTCACCGGGGCGGCGACGTAATTGCCTTTGTACTTCATGACATCAGCCACCACCTTGGGCAGCAGGCTGTCCCATTTTTCGGCTTTGGCGGTCGCGTCCAGGTTGGCCAACACACCTTCCGAAGCCCATTCCTGAATCGCCGGGCCCTTGATCTGGGCGGCGGCGGGCGGATTGCCTGCCACGACGCGGCTCTTCAATACGGTCATGGCGTTGTCGCCACCACCACCGGCCACGGCAAAATCTTTCCAGGTGTGGCCCTTGGCTTGCATGATTTTTTTCAGTTCGCCGACCGATTTGGCCTCGCCACCCGACGTCCACCAATGCAGCACTTCCACCTCGCCTGCCATCACGGCGTTGCCCGCCACCACCAATGCCACGGCTGTCGCCAATTGAGAAATTTTCATCATGAGAGCTCCTGTTTGATTGATTCGGGCAGACACCGCGTTGCTCGAATTAATTAATTGTTAATTAATTTGCAACTGAACGCAAGTGAGTACTTACCCTAGGGTGCGATTCAAAGTGTTGTGGAGAAGTTGGTGGAGTACAGCTGCCGTCACATTGCTTCCCCAATCAGCCGGGCAATGCGCTTTGCTACGTGTCCTCCGCCCGCTGTGCGGTCTCCTCCTTTACCTCCGCAAAGCCCATCACCCGACTGATTTGATGGCGCTGTGTGTACGCAGGCAGGGGGACGGGCGGCCACTTCAAGCGCT
>Ga0100388_10005065_pt1 | contig 10806 bp, 9 predicted proteins | sample CryGeymeta201512_FD_81536 | JGI IMG/M metagenome (GOLD analysis project Ga0100388, IMG submission 81536) | Groundwater microbial communities from Crystal Geyser aquifers in Utah, USA - Crystal Geyser metaG 2015-12 | ecosystem: Environmental > Aquatic > Deep subsurface > Groundwater | place: USA... | reverse complement strand
CTTCAAAATTAGAGATTATAGCAACTGCAACAAAACATATAAAAATACCCAACGAAATAATTTTTAATGGTTTCACTATTAAAATTGTCGATTTTGGAAGGTATTTGTTGGTGGTCATTCCCAAAATTAACGGAACGCCCAATATTAGGGCAATCACCATGAATAGTTCATAAGGATTGAGTGCAATACTTTTTATAATGACTGAGGTAGGTGCATATAAATGACTCCACAATTCAAAATTAAATGGCGTTAAAAACATGGCTAATAAGGTAGAAAAAGCAGTTAAACTTATAGATAAAGCGGTATTGCCATGAGCCAATTTTGTAATGAAATTAGAAATGTTTCCACCCGGACAAGCGGCTACCAAAAACATACCTAAGGCAATGCTTGCTGGTGGTTTTAAGAGGCTTACCAATAAAAATGTCAAGGCGGGTAATAAGATAAATTGCGATAAAAATCCAATAATTAATGGTTTTGGATGGACTGCTAATAATTTAAAATCTTCTAATTTTAAGTCGAGCGCTACGCCAAACATGATTATGGCTAAACTTAGGTTGAGTAGCCAAATATTATCTTGATTAAAATTGACGTTTGCGTTGTTTAAAATAGCATCCAAAAGGCTAATTGTTAAAGATATAAGACAATATATTTGCACCCATTTCAAGTGCCTTGGTTCTAATTTCTAGTGGGTCGTTGTGCACCTCGGCGAGTTCCCAGCCATCTCCTAAATCGCATTCATAATCATAAAAAACCACTAAACGTCCCATATAAATAATGCCAAAACCTTGTGCAGGTTTGCCATCGTGTTCGTGAATTTTTGGCAAGCCATTTTTAAATTCAAATTTTTGATGATAGATGGGATGGTCTAAGGGCAATTCTATAAAATCCAATTCGGGAAATACTTTTTTAAGTTCTCGGCGCATATAAGTATCCAAACCATAATTATCCGAAATGTGCAAAAAGCCACCCGAAATGAGGTATTTTCGGAGGTTTTGCGCTTCTTCATCCGTAAAAAAAACATTGCCATGTCCGGTCATATCTATAAAAGCATAGTTAAAAAGTGCGGTGCTACCTGGTGTAACTGTAGCAACTTCTTGCATTATTTTTGTCTGATTATTAGCATTCGAAAAGCGGACTAAATTGGGTAATGCTGTCGGGTTGGCATACCAATCGCCACCGCCACTGTATTTTAAAACCGCAATTTGTTGGGCAGCCAATAAATTGAAGGTCAACAAAAAAATTAAAGAGATTAAGGGTCTAAACATACTTAACTTATTCATTTATAAAGGCAATGCTATGACAGGCAACAACGCCTGCGGTTTCGGTTCGCAATCTACTATTACCCAAAGATACCGATTTATATGCATTCTTGAGTGCTAATTTAATTTCTTTTAACGAAAAATCACCTTCGGGTCCAATTAAAATAGTTACACGTTCGTTTGGTTTTACTAATTGCTTTAACGGGATTTTATCTTGGTCGTCGCAATGGGCAATGAGTTTTAGACCTTTAAATTCTTGTGCCAAAAAATTTGAAAAGGGCGTTAGCTCATTTAATTTTGGATGGTGAAAATGAAGCGATTGCTTAGAAGCCGAAATCAATATTTTTTCTAATCGGTCGCTTTTAACAACCTTTCGCTCAGAGTGTTCACAAAGCAATGGGGTGATTTCATCAACGCCAATTTCGGTCGCTTTTTCTAAAAACCATTCAAAACGCTCATTTAATTTGGTGGGTGCTATAGCAATGTGTAAATAATAGGGGTGTGATTTTGGCTTTTCGCTAATGCTGGTTATGGTTACAAGGCAATGTTTTTCGTTAGCTTCAAATATAACTGCTTCAAATAAAAGTCCGTTGCCGTTGGTAATTTGCAACAAATCGCCTTCTTTTTTGCGTAAAACCTTAATGATATGCCGACTTTCAACTTTATCAAATGATAGCATTTTGGTGTCTTTTGCGAGCGAAGGATTATAAAATAATTGCATAAAAATCAGACTAAAGGTTTAGAAAAAGTGCAGCGTCTTTGATGTGTTATCTGGCCAAATTTCTTCCAAATTTGGTGAATGGCAACATTATCGGCAAGTTCGGGCGTTCTTATAAAATTCACAATTTTCAATTGCTCAAAAGTTTTTTGAAACTCTAAAAATATCAGCGCATTAATGCCTTTATTTTGATAGTCGGGATGCACGCCAATGAGATAAGAAATAACATCTTTACTGTTTTTTTTTGCATATAGCAGATGAAAAATTCCAAAAGGAAACAAATGACCTTTAGCTTTTTGCAAGGCTCGAGAAAAGGACGGCATCGTAATGCCAAAGGCAATTAATTTTTGGTTTTTATCTACCACAAATTTGATATATTCGGGATTTATAAAGCTGATATAGCGCTTTTTAATGTATTCAATTTCTGTTTCGGTTATGGGAACAAATGTTGAAAGTGCTGCATAACACGCATTAAATAAATTGAACATTTCATCTACATAAGGCAGTAAATCTTTGGTCTTGGTAAAGGTTAGCGACTTAACTTGATAGCGTTGTTCAATCAAAGCACTAGCGCGTTCTAAAGGCGCTCTTTCTACGTTTTTAAATTCAAATTTATTTTCTAAATACTCCTTTTCAATTTTAAATCCCATTTTTTCAAAATGGGTTTGATAATAAGGATAGTTATACCACGTAATCATGGTGCCAATATGGTCAAAACCATAAGTTAAAACACCAACTTTATCTAAATTTGAAAAGCCAACAGGACCCTCCATAAATTCGAGTTGATTTGCGAGGCCAATTTCTTTAACTTTATTGATTAAGGCACTGCTAACTTCAAGATTATCAATAAAATCGAACCAGCCAAAACGCATTTTTTTGAGTCTTTGGCTGTTGACTTCGGTCCAGTTTATAATTGCAGCGATGCGCCCTACAATTTTATGGTTATCAAAAGCTAAAAAAAAATCAGCTTGCGCGTGTTTAAAAACAGGATTGATTGTAGGATCGAAACTTTCTAGTTCATCTTTTATAAGAGGGGGTACCCAATAAGCATTATTTTTATAAAGTAAAAAAGGAAACTCTACAAATAATTTAAGTTCCTTTTTGGTAGTAACTTTCTTAATTTCAATCATTTTTGTCGGGTTGTTGATTATCATTTTGGTCTGATTTATCCCTTTTTACGCGCTTTGAGAACCAAGCTTTTTTTACTTTTTTAGGTTTGTCTTTTTTTAGGGCTTTTACTTTTCTTGTCACCTTTTTTACCTGAGTGGTTTCTTTAATTTTTTTGGTTTTTCTAATTGACTTTGTTTGTCGATACAAATGTTGTAAAGCCCTTTTCTTTTTAGATACTTCGTCCTTATCGCGATTTTTATCGATGAGCAATTTATCAACGGCTTCAATTTGAGATTGCTTATTTACCTTTTCTAAATGCTTGTCAATCCGCCAAGAAGCACCAAACCCAACATAAGCACCTAAAGCGGGTCCTTCAAAAAAAAGGCGCAAGGAGGCGTCTAGTTGCAAATCTTTGGTTTTTAAATAAGCCAAACCACCGGCAACTTGAAATTCGTTGTTAAAGTTGACATTATAACGTCCTAAATTTTCTAAAAAGATAGAATATTTATCATTTAAAGTATAGGTTTCGCTTAGGATATAGGTGTAGGATGCATGGGGTGTGCCAAGTTTATCGATGATGATATTTGTTAAAATAACATATCGGTCGGTGAGATCGTTTTGCAAATAAATGGCAATTTTAGGACTAATTCTTTCATGAAAATCACCGCTCGCCACAGGGGTGTTAATACCAAAATACGCGCCAACACTGGGTGTAAGCCTTTTTTTGTCGAAAGCCATGCGCTTTTTCCAACTGCGCACTTCCTTATATTTATCATCATATTCGCGCTGGTAAAGCAGGTATTTAGCACCGATTGTAACCTGACTTAATCCACTGATGTTTTTATAAGAAGTGTGAAGGTTTTTAAAAGCCAAACGGTCATTAGCATAGGTTAAATCGAGATTGAATTCTAGCTTTTCATTAAAATAGCTGTAGCGAAACGACAAGTTTGCACCAAAGCTTTGCGGATTTGAAAAGCGACTTTTTATTTGCGCGCGTTCAAAAAAAAAGCCCCCTTCAACTTGATAAACACCCGAGCCAATCCCAAACGGACTTACCGAAAATCCGGGGCGATTGGAATTAATAATATCAGTATATTGTGCTACAAGTAATTGCGAAAACCCAATCAGTAAAAAAAGTAAAAAACTTTTTCTCATAAATAGTGATGACTTTAATTTTCAAATATAACAGATTTTCTTAATTAATAACCACTAAGTTAAAAGCAAATTTGTATTTTTGAATCCTTATTATTTTTTAAAACCGAAGCATTATGGGCTTACTTAGAACCCTTTTTATCATCTTGTTAGTCTATTATGGACTTAAATTTATTGCAAAATATATCCTGCCTTTAATTATTACCCAAGCCATAACAAAGGTTCAAGAAAACATGAAAAATCAATACAGTCAACAACAACCACAAACAAAAGCGGGCGAAACGAGTGTTGATTTTGCGCCTAAGCCCCCTTCAACTAATCAAAAAGTTGGTGAATATATTGATTTTGAAGAAGTTGATTCTAAAACAAATCCTAAATCTAAATGAAATTAAAATCTTATTTACCTTATTTTATCGCTGTTGTAGTATTTACACTTGTTGCATTGAGTTATTTCTACCCTGTTTTATCAGGTAAACAGATTTTGCAAAGTGATATTGTTCAGTTTACCGGAATGTCGCACGAAGTGGTGCAATATCGCGATAAATTTCACAGCGAACCATATTGGACAGATGCCGCTTTTGGGGGCATGCCAACCTACCAGTTGAGTGCTTATTATCCACTGAATTATATTCAGAAATTAGACCAAGTTTTGCGCTTTTTACCACGCCCTGCCGACTATTTATTTCTTTACTTTTTAGGTTTTTTTGTCTTGCTGATGGTGCTAAAAGTAAATTGGAAGCTTGCAATTTTTGGGGCAATAGCCTTTGGGTTTAGCACTTATTTTATTATTATTTTAGGAGTTGGTCACAATGCTAAAGCACTAGCAATTGCATATATGCCTCTCGTTTTAGCAGGAGTTTTGCTCATCTTTAACAAAAACTATTTAAAAGGTTTTATACTTACCACTTTTGCGTTGGCATTAGAAATTGCTGCCAGCCACATACAAATGACTTACTATCTGTCGTTTGTTTTAATGTTTATTGCTTTGGTTTATCTATATCAAGCTATTAAATCAAAAGAATTTGCGATTTATTTTAAGCAAATTGCGTTTTTGGTTTTGGCAAGTTTCATAGCCATTGGCGTTAATGCAACGCCACTTATGGCAACTTCTCAATACGCAAAACACAGCACCAGAGGAAAAAGTGAACTAACAATTAATCCCGATGGTAAAAAAATAGCAACTACTAATGGTTTAGACCCAAATTATATCACCCAATACAGTTACAGTCCGCTTGAAACTTTTAACTTATTAATTCCAAGGTTTATGGGCGGTGGTTCGCACGAGGCACTCGACACCGATTCAAATACTTACAAGTTTTTGGCCGATAAAGCGGGTCCTGCTCAGGCTAAGCAATTTGCTCAAAGCGCACCATTATATTGGGGAGCTCAGCCCATTGTAGCCGCGCCAGCGTATATTGGTGCGGTACTCATTTTCCTGGCCTTTATGGGTATTTTGTTGCTAAAAAGTAAACATAAAATTTGGCTGATTACAGCAATTTGTTTTGCCATTTTGCTGAGCTGGGGTAAAAACTTAAGCCTTTTAACCGATTTTTTCATCAAATACATCCCACTTTACAATAAGTTTAGAGCGGTATCTTCCATTCAAGTAATTGTTGAATTATGCGTTCCTATTTTAGCGCTTTTAGGATTTTCTAAATTCCTTTCGCAGGAGGTAAATTCGGACGAAAAGTTAAAAAGTCTTAAAAATGCTGGCCTTGTTTTAGGTGGCTTGTTGTTGGTTTTTGTGTTGTTTGGAACAAGTTTATTTTCTTTTGAAGGATTAAATGACGGCTATTATGCCAAATTGCTCGCCGGTTTAGACAATGCCCTAATTGCCGACAGAAAAGCGGTATTTTTTGATGACAGTTTAAGATCTTTAGCGTTGATTTTATTGGTATTTGGAACGCTTTGGGGATTTTTAAAATCAAAAATAAGCCAATCTCTTACAGTTGTTATTATCGGAATATTAATGGTATTAGACTTGGTTTTAGTCGATTGGAATTATGTAAACGCTACAAATTTTGTTTCGGCTAAACAAGTAAAACAACCCATTAAAGCTACCGAAATTGACCAGCGTATTTTATTGGATACAAGCCATTATAGAGTAGCTAATTTTTCGGTTGATCCAATGAATGACGGCACAACCTCTTATTATCATTTGTCGGTTGGGGGTTATCACGCCGCAAAACCCGGACGTTATCAAGATTTATATGATTTTCAAATCTCAAAAAATAATATTGAGGTGCTCAATATGTTGAATACCAAATACCTTATATTTCCAAATGACAATAAAGTTGATGTGCAATTAAATCCAAATGCATCAGGCGCAGCTTGGTTTGTTAAGAGCCTAAAGTTTGTTGAAGATGCCAATCAAGAAATTTTGGCGCTCACAACATTTGTTGCAAAAGATACAGCCATTATAAATCATAATGAATTTCCTGCTGCTAAAACCGATTTTCAAAATTTTGAAAGCGATTCTACGGCGCAAATTAACTTGATGCTTTATCAGCCAAACCATTTAGAATATCAAAGTCAGAATAGCAAAATGCAACTTGCTGTATTTTCTGAAATGTACTACAAAGATGGCTGGATTGCCACTATTGACGGTACCGAAACGCCTATATACAGAGCAAATTATGTGTTGCGCGCTTTAAAAATTCCGGCAGGAAACCATCAAATTATTTTCAAATTTAAACCACAAGTCATTCAAACGGGCACAATGATTACCGCCACATCATTTGCTTTATGGCTTTTAATTATGGTGGGATGGGTAATTTATCATAAAAAGAAACAACCTTCATTTTGAAGCCAAAATTGATTTATTTTTATCCCGCTAAGGCAACTTTTGTTGAAAGAGATATTAGCTTTTTATCAAAAAAATTTGACATTTTAACACAAGATTTACCTTGGACACACAAGGGTCAAATTTTGATGAATTTTGCAAAACAATTCTTTTTTATTCTAAAAAATAGCTCAAAAACAAGAGTTTATTTGGTAATGTTTGGAGGTTATTGGTCTTTTTTACCAGCCCTTTTTGGAAAGCTTTTTAACAAACGCGTTTTTATTATTTTAGGAGGTACCGATTGTGTTTCGTTTCCCGAAATTAATTATGGAAGTTTGCGAAAGCCCCTATTAAAGTGGTTTATAAAAAAATCGTACCAGTGGTGTACACGTCTCTTGCCGGTTGATGAAAGTTTACTATTTTCAAATAGTCATTACCATTTAAATGCCAGCCATAAACAGCAAGGAGTCAAGGCTTTTTTTAAGAATCTAAAAACACCTTACACGGTCATTCCCAATGGTTTTGATGTTGAGTTTTGGAAAAATGCGCCCATTAAAAAAATACCAAATTCTTTTGTAAGTATTGCCTATATCAACGATAAAACGCGGTTTACTTTAAAAGGATTTGACCGTATTTTAAAATTAGCGACGCATTTTAAGGAAGCTAATTTTACCCTTATCGGGATATCGGAACCCTATGCTAAAACCTTGATAATGCCACAAAATGTGACACTATTTCACGATTTAAAACTAGATGAACTAAAAGCTCAGCTCGCCAAACATCAATTTTATTTGCAGCTTTCATTATCTGAAGGCTTTCCAAATGCCTTAGCCGAATCCATGTTAATGCGTTGCATTCCTATTGGCAGTGCCGTAGGAGCCATTCCTAAAATAATTGACCAAACTGGAATTGTGATGACAACACCAGATGAGGCGCAATTGATTTTTGAAATAGAAAAATTATTAAACTTAGCGCCATTAACTTTAGAAGTAATGGGCCTCTCGGCACAAATGCAAATAAGTACGAATTTTAGCATTCAAAACCGCATTGATTTAATGTGTAAAACTTTATCCGAAAATTTATGAAAAAAGTGCTGCTCATTACCTATTATTGGCCACCATCGGGTGGTTCGGGCGTTCAAAGATGGCTAAATTTTACCAAATATTTGCCTGATTTTGGCATTGAGTCAACGGTTTATACCATCTCAAATCCGCATTATGCCATCGAAGATTTTTCCTTGCAAACCCCAAAAGGAATTAAAATTATTCGACAATCTATTTGGGAGCCTTATCGGATGGCTTCAGCGTTTTCGGGAAAGAATATGAAGGAAACCAGCTCTGGATTTTTAGACCAGTCAAAATCTGTTAAAACTAAAATTGTCAATTATATACGAGCAAATTATTTTATTCCTGATGCACGAAAATTCTGGGTAAAGCCTTCTGTAAAATTCCTTAAAAAGCATCTTTTAGAAAATAATATCGACACAATAATCACCTCAGGTCCACCACATAGTTTACATTTAATTGGCTTGCAATTACAAGAATCCTTAAATATAAAATGGATCGCCGATTTTAGAGATCCTTGGACACAAATAGATTACTTTCAAAATTTGCCTTTTACCAAACGCGCATTGCAAAAACATTTTGATTTAGAAAGGGTAGTAGCTCAAAAAGCCGACGTTGTTTTAGTGGTTGGCAAAACTATGGGTGATTATTATGCGGCGTTTAACAAGCGTGTATATGTTATTTCTAATGGCTTTGAAACTGTTGAAAATCAATCAGAAATAGCCCTAACTAAAGAATTTAGCCTCACTCATATCGGCTTGCTCAATGCCGATAGAAATTCAGATTTATTTTGGGAAGTCATTCGCGAATTAATTGATGAAAACGCCGAATTTAAAGCGGCTGTGTTAGTTCAATTAATAGGAAAAGTTGCCGATGAGGTTAAGCTAAGTATTGAAAAATATCAGTTAAATGAGGTGGTAACATTCATAAATTACCTGCCACATATTGAAGTTTTAAATTACCAAAAAGCTTCTCAAGTATTGCTGGTGCTGGTAAATCGCGTGCCTAGTGCAAAAGGCATTATTACAGGGAAAATATTTGAATACCTGCTAGCAAACCGCCCTATTTTAGCCATCGGACCCTTAGACGGTGATTTAGCCGAAGTTCTCAATAAAACCAATGCCGGAAAAATTGTAGATTTTGACGATAAAAGTGAACTCAAAAAAAATTTAATGGTTTATTTTGAAGCTTATAAAAATCATACTTTAGTGTCCAAATCACAAAATATTGATGACTATAATGCCAAAACTATTGCTGGTAAATTGGCTGAGATTATAAATACAAACTGATTTATGAAAAAAATAATAACTATTTTAGGGGCGCGACCTCAATTTGTAAAAGCTGCTGTATTGAGCCGCATCATTACTTCACACCACCAAATTGAAGAGCTTATTGTGCACACTGGTCAGCATTTTGACACCAATATGAGTGCCGTTTTTTTTGATGAAATGCACATTCCCAGTCCAAAATATAACCTAAATATAAACGGCTTGCGACATGGCGCTATGACTGGACAAATGCTCGAAAGGCTTGAAGCAGTTTTAATAAAAGAACAACCCGATGCCGTAGTGGTTTACGGCGACACCAACTCAACTTTAGCGGGTGCTTTAGCTGCCAAAAAATTGCAAATAAAAGTAATTCATATTGAAGCAGGTTTGCGTTCTTTTAATATGAAAATGCCCGAAGAAGTCAACCGCATCTTAACCGATCGTATTGCCGATTTATTGCTTTGTCCCACCCAAAAAGCGATGGCTAATTTAAAGCTAGAAGGTTTTGAAAATATAGATACCCAATGCGTTTTAACAGGCGATATTATGAAAGATGCCGTCGAATTTTACAGCACCATGGTAGCCGAAAAATCACATATTTTACAAACCCAGCAACTCAAACCCAATCAATTTGTTTTGGCAACCATTCATCGTCAAGAAAATACCGATACTATTAAAAATTTAAAATCTATTTTTAAAGCCTTTGATGTCATTTCTAAAACCTGCCAAGTGGTGTTGCCATTGCATCCGCGTACCAAGCAAATCCTTGAAAAGAACAAGATAAAAACAGGGGCACTTCTTATAAATCCAGTAGGTTATTTCGACATGTTGGCTTTGCTTAAAAACTGTAAAATGGTGGTAACCGACAGTGGTGGTTTGCAAAAAGAAGCCTTTTTTAATCAAAAATTCTGCATTGTTGCGCGCACCGAAACCGAATGGGTTGAGCTTGTTGAAAATAATTTTGCTGCCATTGCCGGAAGTGATTACAAAAAAATAATTTCTGCATTTCACAGCTTTGATAAAAAAGAATTATCATTCGATATGCCACTTTATGGAAACAAAGTCGGTGAAAAGATTTACAACGAAATAGTTAAATTGGTTGGGTAAATAAATATTTTATACCAGTTTTTAAAATTTTTGAAGGATTGTACGGCGCTACAAACGGTAAGCTCCTACAGAGCTACTATTGAAATCCATCTTTGGCTGCAACTGTTCGTTAAAATTGCAAACTATTTTTAGCTTCGTAGGAGCGTTCAGTTTGTAGAATTTAACCGCAGCCCAACATATAGCTCCGTAGGAGCGAGCCGTTTGTAATGAACCGTTTGTAAATAATCAATTTAATCAATCCATTCAAACAAATAATCTTCATTGTATTCAATTTCAAATTTTTTTAGAAATTCAAAATATGCTTCTTTAAATGTTGTTTTTTTTGTGGTGATCTTCTTGATTTAAT
>Ga0100388_10005064_pt1 | contig 10806 bp, 11 predicted proteins | sample CryGeymeta201512_FD_81536 | JGI IMG/M metagenome (GOLD analysis project Ga0100388, IMG submission 81536) | Groundwater microbial communities from Crystal Geyser aquifers in Utah, USA - Crystal Geyser metaG 2015-12 | ecosystem: Environmental > Aquatic > Deep subsurface > Groundwater | place... | reverse complement strand
TATTGCATCGGCTATTTTTACCCTAGCCCGAATAGTTCCGGAAACATCAACTGTCCTTACCTGATCCGAAACCTCAGCTGTTTCACCACCAAGCCAACTAATATTAATTCCGTATTTTTTTAAAACTGTGAATACTCTTTTGAATCCATTATTTAAAACTTTTAAAAATTCCCCTTTAGGAAGTTTGAATCTATTTATTGCTACATAATCTACAAATTCCACGGTCGGCTCTGCTGTAACACAGAATATGTCATCTAAATTCATTGCAACGACGTCATCGGCTATCCATTCAAAATTATTAATATTACCAGTCTCTTTCCAATGGAGATAGTTTTGGATTGGTTTGCTACCAGCACCGTCTGAATGCATTATTCTACCCCACTCTTTTGACAAGGGGTCTTTTTGAACAGGGACGAAAGAATAAGGAAATATATTCTTTATTTTAAAAATCTTTGTACCGGTTTTATGAATATCGAAGTCAGACCGTGGTCTTCTCTTTTCGTACGAATTTTCCATAATTTTAGATATTAATTTTTAATCTATTTCAGATAGAATTTTTTTAACTCTTTCTTTAATAGGCACTGCAGGAATTTTAATTACCTCGTATCCTAAATTTTTGTAGCTTTTCCTTAAAAGTGCATTTAGTTTTTCAATAGTTTTACTATCCTCGACTCTTGCATAATCTTGGTCAAATGAAAGTTTCTCAAAAAGGAATATTTTTCTGTAGGCTTTCTTCTGGCAAAATTGGAGAACTTCTTTTGGGTTTAGTCCGCAAATTTGATAGTAGGCAATGCTATCAGGGATCGCCCTGTCAAAAAACACTATTTTGTTTTTTGGAGCTGTCTTCTCCACTTCTATTTTTATTTTCAAAACTTTTCTTTGAAATTCTGCCTCATCGCTTCTGATTTCTTTCAATGACTTACCTTTAGCCATTTCTTGATCAATAAAAACCCGAGCTGCTTCGGGATAGACAATATACCCCAGTTTTGCTAGTTCATTTAAAACCGTTGTTTTCCCCGAAGAAGGGCCGCCGGTAATAACATACCAATTTCTATCCATGCTCATTATATTAATAAATTATACCAAAACAAAACCCGAGAGAAAAACTCTCAGGCTAATTTGTCTAACGCGTTAGATAGTGGCTCCGGCGACTGTATTCGAACCGACCCGGTCTCTCGATAAAAAATGTCGGTTGCTGCGGGGCCTGGACTCCCCAGCAGTAGAGCAAAGCTCACTACAGGGCAGGCGAACCAAGATTTTGCTGCCGGGGAACGATTCGAACGTTCATGAGATGCTCCAGAGGCATCTATCCTACCATTAGATGACCCGGCAATTTTATAAATACTGACCTATACATTCTGCCATTTCTGCCAGACGGCAAGCATATCCCCATTCATTGTCATACCAAGCAACAACTTTTATTAGATTTCCAATTACCATTGTTAAGTGAGCGTCAACAATTGCCGAGAAAGAATTACCTTTATAATCAATGGAAACAAGCTCGGCATCTTCTATTCCTAAAATATTCTTGAATCTTTCATTAGTGGAAACTTTTTTGAAAATATAATTGACTTCTTCGGGACTTGAGGGTGAATTTTTAACCTGACAGACAAAATCAACAATAGAAACCGTCGGTGTTGGCACGCGGAGGGCAATACCATCTAATTTATCTTTCAGTTCTGGAATAACTTTCTCAACTGATTTGGCTGCTCCGGTAGTAGTTGGGATAATCGAGAGGGCGGCAGCTCGAGCTCGACGCAGGTCTTTGTGGGGCAAATCTAAAAGTCGTTGGTCATTAGTATAGGAATGAATAGTCGTCATAAATCCCTTTTCTATCCCAAAGCTTTGATGGATAATTTTTGCTATGGGCGCTAAACAATTGGTGGTGCAAGAAGAATTGGAAATCACGTCATCTTTCTTTGGGTTATATTTTTCTTCATTAACTCCTAAGATAAAGGTTGGAACTTCAGGATTTTTAGAAGGAGCGGAAATTATGACTTTTTTTGCTCCGGCTTCTAAGTGTTTTTTTGCTCCTTCAAAATCAGTGAAGTAGCCCGTACACTCTAAAACAATATCCACTCCCAATTTTTGCCAAGGCAAATTAGCCGGATCTCTCTCAGCAAATACCAAAAATTCATCTCCGTTTATTAAAAGTGAATTTTCTCTATAACCTATTTTTTTATGATATATTCCGTATAAGGAATCGTATTTAAAAAGATAGGCAAGAGTTTTTGTGTCCGTCAAATCATTAATGGCTACCACCTTTAAATGAGGGTGTTTATCCAGAATTCTTCGAAAAACCGGGCGTCCTATTCGACCAAAACCATTAATAGCAATTTTAATCATAAAAGTAATACCAATTTGCTGCTAAGGCAATATTGGTAATATCAATTTATTTAATATTTAATAATTGACTTATCCTTTCTTTATCAAATCCTACTATAAATTCACTATTAATTTCAATAACTGGCACTCCCATCTGACCTGTTTTTTGAATCATTTCTTCTCTAGCTTTTTCATCTTGGGATACATCGATGTCCTCAAAATCAATCTTATTTTCTTTTAAAAAATTTTTGAGAGCAACACAATATGGACAAGTAGGAGTAGAGTAAACTTTTACCATAAATATTATTTTTGATTTACCCCCACACCAAAAATTTGGTATTAGGGGTTTAGATTTATGCTGCCAACCAGCCTCCGTCTACCACTATAGTAGAACCTGTCATATAGCTCGAGTCATCGGAAGAAAGGAATAAAACTACCTTGGAAACTTCTTCTGGTTTCCCGACGCGGTGCATAGGAACTCTTGCTAGTGTGGCCTCCATCGTCTTTGGATCAGCCTTTAAAGGATTGATCATTGGAGTCTCTATTGCTCCTGGTGAAATAGCATTAACTCTGATTCCATGTGGAGCTAATTCCAAAGCCATTGCTTCGGTCATCGCCACAATACCTCCTTTTGATGCACAATAATGAGTTAAAGCCGGAAATCCAACTCCAGTTTGGCCCATGGCAATTGAGGCAATGTTAATTATCGCTCCAGCCTGCCCCGTAGGAGGCTCGCCTTCCTTCGGGGATTTTCTTTTTACCATTTCTCTTGCCACTGCTTGGGCAACCAAAAAGTATCCTTTTAAATTTATATCAATTGTTCTATCCCAATCTTCCTCTTTTAACTCCAAAAATGGCTTAAACTGACAAATTCCAGCATTGTTTACCAAAATATTAATTTCCCCCCATTTTTCAATAGTCTTTTTTACCATTTTATTAACTTCTTCTCCTTTTGAAACATCACATTTTATCGCTAAAGCCTCGCCACCTTCTTTTTCAATTTCCTCGACTACTTTCTGACAATCTTCTTGAGAAATATCTGAAACTACTACTTTTGCTCCGGCTTTTGCTAGCTCCAGGGCATGGGTCCTCCCCATTCCTCTTCTTGCTCCGGTCACTATAGCTACTTTGTTTGTTAGCTTAGACATATTTTAAAATAATTTTAAACGACCTTTAACTCAATAATCAAATAAAATTTATAAAGATTCTACTTTTTTAATATCTGTTGGTCTGGCTTTTAAGACACCAGCTATTAAAAGTCCGAGATAAAGTAGGGAATTAAAAATGCCAAAATTAGGAATTCTAACTGATAATAAACTTATTATATTTTCTAAAATGAAAGGGAGGGTTAAAGAAAATATTCCTATATTCAAAAGCTGTTTATAGGCTATTTTTATCTTCCCTACTCTACTGGTAATCAAAGACGCTATACTGAAAATCAAGACTTGGAAAATTTTTCCGATAAAGTAGGAGATAAAAAGGAAGACCAGCAATAAAGGGAAAATTACTAGATTGGCAATATTTTTCCATTTATTAATTACTTGAGGCGTAAGCTCAAATTTTTTATTGTCCCACTCTGCTCTTAAAAATATATCCTCTTGGGGATTAAAAACTAAATTGAATTTTAATTTAGTGGGGAGGGGGTAATTTTCTATTCTTCCCCCTTCTTTTTCATCAGTTATCTTCATTATAAATTCATTCTTTAAAAGAAATAATCCCAATGGATAGGAACTATACTTTCCAGAAGTAATATCTTTTTTTTCGGCTTTTGTATCAACAACAAATGCCGCCTTATTACCGTCAATATCCCATTCTTTTTTAAAAGGGTCTTTTGCTGAGGAAATTTTGCCATTCTCCATTTTAATTTCTGGAAAGTCTTGAAAGTTTTCTAAAAAGAAATCTTTTGCTCTAGAAGAGAGGTTTTTTGTGGAAAAGTAAAAAGAGCGGGTAGATTTTAAAGATAAAATTAGAGTGATAAGAAGAATAAGAAGGCAGAGATATTTGAATCCTTCTTTAAGGGAAAATTTTATTACCTCTTTAGAAAAACTGGGGTTAAAACTTCTAATAATTTTTTGAAAAAAACTTATTTTATTTTCCATATTATTAATTTTTAAGATTAACTTAACCCATCTTTTATCGCTTTGGGAATATATTTTATTATATCGGTGGCTAAAAGTCCGGGACCCAAATTTTTCTTTGCTAATTCACCGGCTTTACCATTTAAATAAGCCGCGGCGCTGGCAGCCAGGACCGGCTTAAATCCCTGGGATAAGAAACAGCCACAAACCCCGGCAAGGGTATCACCTGTTCCTCCCACCGTCATTTCTGGACAACCAGTTTTATTTAAAAAGATTTCTTTACCGTCAGAGATAATGTCAATATTTCCTTTAAGGAGGATTACTGTTCCAAGTTTTTGAGCAACATCTTTAACTGCTTTGATTTTTTCTTTCAAGGAAAGATTAGAAACGTTTTTTCCTGATAGCACAAAAAATTCATAGCTATGAGGAGTCAAAATAAATTTTTTCCCTTTTAAAATTTCCTTTTTCTTACTTATCGCCCAGATAGCATCGGCGTCAACGACGGTAGGTATATCGATTTTTGATAAATATTTTCTGACTGTTTCTTGAGTCTCCTTTCCCCTCCCCAATCCGCCACCAATTACTATAGCCATTCTTCCTTGAGAGACCTTTTGAGCCTTTTTTGTTAAAGAAATCAAATCTTCTAAATGAGAGGGATTAAGGTTGGGACCTTTTAAGGGAAAACTAATTAAATCTGGAGAAAAGGAGGCAATAATATTAGCTGCTCTTTCCGGGGCTATGACTAAAGTTAAGTCTACACCCGCTCTTAAGGCAGCTAGAGCAGCCAGAGCCGGTGAACCACTATAAACTTGAGAGCCTCCAATAACTAAAACCTGCCCAAAATCATATTTATGCGAATCTTGAGGTCGAGGCTTGTAAATTTTTTTTAAAATGGTTTTAGTAATATAATCCATAGAAACTGGACTCAAAAATTTCTCTTTAAATTGAGAAATTCTATAATAAATATGTGAGACTATTATTTCTCTCTCCAGAGCACAAAAATTTTGTGCTCGGTCGAGCACATAACAAATTATGTGCTCAGATTATTTTTTTGTTCCTTCTTCTACCTTATCGCATTCTTTTCTAAAATCGCAATAGTTGCATTCCCAAGGAAATTTTCCTTCATTATTATTAGCGCCCTCTCTTGCTTTTTTAAGTTCGAGGGGAATAGGCGGAACAATATCTTGGTCAAGATACTGTTCTTTGAGACTTTCAAAGTCAGATATAATCTTCTTGCAGAGTTTATAATTGTATTTTAATTCGAACTCTTTTAAAGCTTGAGTGTTTTTATTTTCATAGAGGATAATTCCTTGAGGAACTTTAAAATAATGCATATATAGCTGGAGTTGCTGTTGGTGACTCGGCTCAGGTACTTCCATCTTCTGAAACTTAAAATCATTCATACTTTTAAAATCTACTACATATAACTTATCTTCAATAGAGATAATAGCATCTGCTCTCCCGTGAATAATTTCTTTCGATGGCATATCAATTTCTGAAGCGATAACTCTAATCTTTGATATCCCAAAAAGGGCTCGCATTAGCCGCTGGTGGGTAATGTCCCCTCTGTCAAAAATTCGAAGAACTCTGGCTTCTTTTTCTTTTCTGGGGTACCCCTTCATTGAAAAATAAACTACTCTTTGGCATTTGCCAGCATCGCTAATATAAAAATGTTCCTGATTTCTCTCTTCTCTTCTATCTTCGTAATATTTATCAATAAGTTCGATAAGCATATAAATATAGGTTTTTTTATTATAATTTATTTTTCCTTTTTTGTAAAATCTATGATAAGATTAAAAGAAGGAATTAAATTCTATTATTTTAGAATTTAATTGAAATATAGTTCCAATCATGGATTATTCTCATCTAGAAGCGAGGTTTAAAGACTCTCTTTATTGGCGTCCCAAAAACAATATTAAAAAATTTCTCCTTGGCATTGGGGGCGGGATTATTTTGTTGGTCCTGGGAACTTTTATATTTAAAAACTCAATATTCCTCTCTTTAAATCCAGATATTACTTCCCAAGCCTATGGAAAAGTGGAGGAAAATTCAGAAAATCTATCAAAGGGAAAGGAAAATTATCTTACCAATCTTTCCCAAGACAAAATTAAAAGAATAAATATTCTTTTAATTGGAATTCCCGGAAAACCGTGGCCGGCTCCTTACCTTACCGATTCAATCCAAATTATATCTATTAATCCTGACTCTCAAAAAATACTAGTCATCGCTATCCCCCGAGATCTCTGGGTAAAAGTCCCTGGCTCTGAGTACGAGACGAGAATAAACAGTCTTTATTCTCTCGAAAATAATTCTTCTCTGCTTTTAAAAAAAGTTAAAGAGATTACCGGAATTCCTGCTCCGTATTATATAATACTCGACCTAACAACTCTTGAAAAATTAGTAAATATTCTGGGAGGAATCGATATTAACGTTAAAGAGTCTATTTATGATCCGCTGTTCCCTAGTGTCTCCCGAGGGTATGAAACTTTTTCTATTTCGGCAGGATACCAGCATTTGGACGGAAAGACCGCAGTAAAATATATTCGTTCTCGCCACCAAAAAAGAGGAGATTTTGGGAGAATTGAACGACAGCAGCAGGTGATAGAGGCGCTGAGAAAAAAAATCACTAAGTTGAATATTTTGGAAGATTTCTCAAAAATTGCTGCTTTGTTTAAGGAATTTAGAGGCAAAACTAATCTTACTTTTAAGGAACTCAAGACATTTATAGTCCTTACAAGAAAATTTTCCCAAAAAGAAATAAATTATTTTGTAATCGATGCTGGCAGACCTAATTCTTTACTTTCGTACAAAAATACTATCTTGGGAGGAAAAACTGCCTCTGTTTTATGGCCTAAAAGGGGTAAATTCAACTACGCAGAGATAAAGGAAAAGATTACTAATTTAATAAAAGATTAAGTTTCTAATGTTAAAACAAGTTATTATAGTTCGTAAAGATTTAAAATTAGGAAAAGGAAAATTAGCCGCCCAGGTTGCTCATGCGGCAATTTTAGCTTCTGAGAAAAGTAAATTTAAAAACAAATGGGAAAAAGAAGGACAAAAAAAGGTGGTGCTCTGGTCTAAAAATTTAGAAGAACTGCTCTTTTTGTATAAAAGAGCAAAATCCAATAATCTTCCGGTAGTTTTAGTTGAAGATGCTGGTTTAACTCAAATTAAAAAAGGAACAAAAACTTGTATCGCTGTTGGTCCGGCTTTTGAGAATAAAATAGATAAGATTACCGGAAAATTGAAATTAGTATAATTTATGTAATTAAAAAGCCATTTGGGCTTCCAGGACCTCCTCGGAAATTTCCGATGCCCTGAGAGCAGATAGAAATAGGTTTAGGAGGTATGATCTATTTTTATCTTTTTCCAAATGGCATTTTAAAATATAACATATTATTACTTATTTGTCAACCTCTTTTGAGGACAACCTCTTCTACTGTATCTTCTTTTAGGTAATCATTTATCTCTTTTCTGAAATTTTCTTTATTCAAGAAAAGTTCCTGGAAAAGACCAGTAGATTCTACTTTTATCTTAAGAGTGCCTTTCCTAAAAACTATATCCCTTATTCCCCTCTTTTTTTGAAGGTATTTCTTTATAATTTGCTCCTTTAGTTTATCTTTTATTTGGGGACGCGACTTAACACTCTTTAGAATTTTATTAATATCTATCCATGCCATACCTATATTATTTTAACTATATCTCCTCAACTATCAAGTTAAAAAGACAAGTAAAGACCTTGCCAAAGAGAGAAAAATGAGATATTAATAAGATTGCGATAAATTAAGACTAATAAATCCTATGGCCTTGCGTAAATACTATCGTGTAGCAATTCAATCTTCCAAGGGAAGAAAACTCTATTTTTGGTTGAGGTGGGTAGGAATGGCTTTTTTTATCTTTTTCCTTGGTTTGATAGGAGTTTTTGCCTATTTTGCTAGCCAAATTCCCAATCCCGAGGAACTGGAAAAGAGAATTATCGTAGAATCGACCAAGATCTATGATCGGACTGGAGATTATCTATTGTACGAAGCGGGGAAAGACATAAAGAGGACCTCTGTAAAATTAGAAGAGATTTCTCCTTATCTTCAAAAGGCAACGGTGGCAGCTGAAGACGACGATTTTTATACCCATCCCGGAATTGATATTAAAGGAATCGCTCGGGCTTTAATTTTTGATGTTTTAAAAGGGAGGAACGGAGAAATTCAAGGAGGTTCAACCATAACTCAACAATTTGTAAAAAATGCTCTCTTGACCCCTGAGAGGACTCTATCGAGAAAGATAAAAGAAATAATCTTGTCTCTGGAAATAGAAAGAAGATACTCCAAAGATAAAATTTTAGAATTTTATTTAAATTACGTTTCTTATGGCTCGATTTTTTACGGAGTAGAAGCAGCTTCTCAAAATTATTTTCAAAAACCAGTTAAAGAATTAACTTTAGCTGAAGCAGCAACCCTTGCCAGTATCACTCGTTCCCCTACTTATTACTTGAAACATCCAAAAGAAAGAGAGGAAAGAAAAAATTGGGTTTTAGACAGAATGGTTGCTCTCAAATTTATAGATAAAGAGGAGGCAGAAACAGCCAAAAGTGAAAAAATTACTCTTGAAATTGCGCCAAATCAAATGGCTGCTCCTTATTTTGTTCAGGAAGTAGAAAAACAACTCTTGGAAATCTATGGAGATAATTATAAAAGAATGGGGTTAAGGGTTTTTACAACTTTAAACTTTAACCTTCAAAAAATTGCTGAAAATACAGTCTCGGAATGGGCCCCAAAAATTGAAAAATGGTATAACGCTAAAAATGCTGCCTTGGTAGTGATTAATCCTCAAACTGGAGAAATTTTGGCGATGATTGGAGGAAGGAATTTTAAAGAATCCCAAGTAAATATTTGGACACCAGAGAAGAAAGAGTCTTTCCAATCGCCGGGTTCGTCTTTTAAACCCATTGTCTATGCCACCGCTTTCAAAAAAGGTTATACGCCCGAGACAATTATTTGGGATGTTAAAACTAACTTTGGAGGAAATCCAAATTATATACCAAGAAATTACGATGGGAAATACCGCGGACCAGTAAAGATGAAGGATGCCTTGGCCCAGAGCTTAAATATTCCGGCAGTGAAAACACTTTATTTAGCCGGTATTGATGAGGTAGCAAATACCGCAAAGAGTATGGGAATGATTGAAAGCTTTAAGGAATATGAAGATGCTGGACTCTCCATGGCTATCGGCGGGAAGGAGGTAGTACCTTTAGAATTAGCTTCGGCTTTTGGGGTTTTTGCTACTGAAGGTGTCCGACATCTTCCTAGTTATATTTTAAAAATTGAAGACAGGAGCGGAAAAACGATTTTCGAGCCAGAACCTCATCCGATAAAAGTTTTAGATAGCGAAATTTGTCGTCAAATCAATTATATTTTGTCAGACAATAAATTAAGAGCGCCAATGTTTGGTTCTAGGTCCTGGTTATATCTTGGCCCTTGGGCAGCTGCAAAAACAGGGACAGCCGCTACTCCAAAAGGTAAAATTACTGACGCCTGGACCATTGGTTATACTACCAACCTTGTCACCGGAGTTTGGGTTGGAAATAATGATAATAAACCCTTATATAGTTCGGCCGCTAATGCGGCAGCTCCCCTTTGGTGGCATTTTATGAAAGAGGCGACTAAAAATCAGCCCCATCAAGGATTTACCCTTCCCAAAAAAATTAAAACAGGCAAACCGATACTGGATGGATATCTGCCAAACAATAAAATAAAAATAGACAAAATTTCCGGGAAGTTGGCTACTTCTCTTACGCCGCCAGAATTAATAGAGGAAAGAAGTTTCTCTCAACCCCACTCAATTTTATATTTTATCAATAAAGATGATCCCAGAGGACCTTATCCAGTAAATCCGGAAAATGACCCGATGTTTAAGCGTTGGGAAGCAGGAGTTAAGGCCTGGGCAAAAAGCACTGGTGGTCAATATTTAATCCCCACAGAAGAAGACGATATTCATACTAAAGAGAATAAACCCGAGATAGAAGTTATTTCTTTGCCAATAAAGAATGAAGGCCTGGGAACAGTGAGTTTTTCCATTAAAATTACTGCTCCAAAAGGTATAGCCAATATTGAAGTCTTAGAACTTTTCCCTCAAGAAAAAACTCTTTCTTCTTCGAAAAGCACTGCTACGGAACAGTCTTTCACCTATAAAATAACAAATTTGGGTGAATTGGGAGAGGGAGAGAATTACAAATTTAAAATAATAGTTACTGATAAGGTTGACAATAAAGGAGAGAAAGTTATTCAGTAATGGCATTTTGAGTGTGGCGTAAGCGGCATTTCTTCTCTTCAAAAAACTCAATTCCAATAACATCGATTTGCCAGTTTTGGTTTTCGGGATACCTCTTCTCTGAAAGGTATCTCCTTGC
>Ga0100388_10005058_pt1 | contig 10819 bp, 8 predicted proteins | sample CryGeymeta201512_FD_81536 | JGI IMG/M metagenome (GOLD analysis project Ga0100388, IMG submission 81536) | Groundwater microbial communities from Crystal Geyser aquifers in Utah, USA - Crystal Geyser metaG 2015-12 | ecosystem: Environmental > Aquatic > Deep subsurface > Groundwater | place: USA... | reverse complement strand
TTCAGAACCCATCAATAGCAGATTAGGTAATCTTGCTGGCAGAAAAACAGGTTCTTTCAGACTGCCGTCAAAGTTATCCTGGAAATCAACGGTGCCCTTATCGATATCAGCAATCATTTCCTGGGTAATTTTATCGAGTCGGACTTCAGTATTATGATTAACAAAACCATTGGCAATAAAAGAATGAGATTGATCAGCAACCCTGATAGAGTAAACATTTTCCTTTTCAGAAAATTTCTCAATAGTCTTTACTTGATCAAAGAAAAACCTCTTTTTTAAAAGCCATTCTATCAGGATGACATCTTGAGGTTTTAGAATTTGTTTAAGATGGGGATAGTTTTTTTCTAACTTATTGTATCGATCAAAGTTGTTTTTCTTAACAAGCTCACCGGAATAATTAGTTCTTAAATAATCATTCAAAAAGGGAATCCAGTCTGTTTTGCTCATTCTTTCGGGATTGATATCGTCAATTTGTTTTAAAATTGCTTTTTTTCTTGGTGAAAAGAAACCGATTTCTTCCTTAAATCTTTGGATGTTTTCTTTCCCGCTGATGATGAGTTTATAGCAACTATTTCTGTCATCCCTATAAGGGTTATTTGTCACAATGCCAAAATTTAATAACAAAACTTTTAGTTGTTTTATTAATTTAAGGCTTTTTGAATTATAATTAAGTTCTATTGACTTGCCTTGATGTCTCTTGTCTTTATGGGAAGTAGTAGAACCATCTCCTTCAAACAAGGCGATTAAAAATTGCTTGATGATTTCCTTTTTGGAATAAAGAACAGCAAAAGGTATTTCTTTTTGCTCAGACTTGACATTCTCAAGACCAATATTTTCTAAAAATTTTACGGCTTTTTGGTGATATAGGCTTAATTCTTGACAGTTCCCTTTTATGCTTCTTTCATAAAGACTGACGCCTGGAAATTGTTTTTTAATAATCTCCTTTACCTTTGTATAAAATTCTAAGTCTTGATTATTAAATATTATTTGTTTTTGATGGAAACTACCTTCGGAAACCAAGGCTCCCAATAAGAAAGCAATATCTTCATTCATTTTGTTTGGCAATTTAATATCTTTGTATTTGGAAGAATCTTGAGGGTAAAAATTATTTAGATTTAAATTATCTTTGCTGAATAAAGAAAAGTTCCTGTTGATAATGACGTAATCATTAGTGGTTATTGTCTGAAGAAGTTTCCATTGTAAAGCTGGAAAGCCGAAATCATTTAACCCCCAACAGAGAATGGGATGATTAAAAGAGCCCTTTAGTTCATATCCTTGTCTGGTGACAATTTTGATAGTAGGATGTTTGCCGGAATCAAAAAACTTATTTGCCTTGACTGTTTTGCCTTGATAATTAATTACTTCTAGATTAATTTCCGCCTCTTTTTTATCGGTAATTTTTTCTATTGGGATAATTCCTTTATTGGTTAGAACAAGCGTATCGCCGGTTAGGCAATACCTCATGGCCGCAGCCGAATCCCCATCGGTTGAACCAAAATTACCTTGCCCATCGATTAACGGATAGCGCATGGAAAAATCTTGAGCGAGACGAACCAGGGTATCATAAATAGCCATATCACCGTGAGGGTGATATTTCCCCATTGTCTCCCCCACCACCTTGGCACTTTTGGTATAGCGGGAGTTATGAGAAAGACCCATTTGATGCATGGCGTATAAAATACGACGATGAACAGGTTTTAAGCCGTCCCTGACATCCGGTAGGGCCCGAGCCACAATAACCGACATCGCATAGTCAAGATAACTTTTCCGCATTTCTTGCGTTATTTCAACTGATTGTATTTTTCCAATGTTCGTGCTCATAGTTTAAATGATTAAACCGATTGATTTGAATAATTAAACATCAATGTTGGCTGTTTTAGCGTATGTCTGGATAAATCTTTTTCTGGGGAAAACTTCATTTCCCATTAACATTGTAAAAACCTCGTCTGCTTTTTGGGCGTCTTCAACAGCCACCTGCTTTAAAATACGATTTTCCGGATTCATTGTTGTTTCCCAAAGTTGTTGGGGGTTCATTTCTCCCAAACCTTTATATCGTTGGATATTAAACTGTTTGAGATTTTGTTTTTTACTTCTTAGGTCTAGGAGAACTTTTTCTTTTTCCTCATCATCATAAGCATAACAGCTTTCCTTACCGGCTTGGATTTTATAAAGAGGAGGTAGGGCGATATAAAGAAAACCTTGTTCAACAATCGGTTTTAAATGCCGGTAGAAGAAGGTTAGAAGTAAAGTGGTGATATGTTGGCCGTCAACATCAGCATCGGTCATAATAATGATACGATGATATCTGATTTTGCTTAGATTTAAGGTTTCCCCTATCCCCATACCTAGGGCGATAATCAAATCCTTTAACTCCTCAAAATTAATAATTTTATCCAAATGAGCTCTTTCTGTATTCAAGATTTTGCCTCCTAAGGGTAAAATAGCTTGAAATTTTCTGTTTCGACCTTGTTTGGCCGACCCCCCGGCTGAATCGCCTTCCACAATGAAAAGTTCTGATTGGGCCGGATCTTTTTCCTGGCAGTCAGCTAATTTCCCAGGCAGAGAATTGGCAAAAAACTCGCTTTTCCTGATAACCGCTTCTTTGGCCGCTCTCGCCGCCAGTCTGGCCCGGGCTGCCAAGCTAACTTTTTCAATAATTCTTTTGGCTTCAGCGGGGTGCTCTTCGAAATAAACATCTAAACCATTTTTAACAACCGTCGCCACAATCCCCTGGACTTCGGAATTATTAAGTTTAGCTTTAGTTTGAGATTCAAATTGAATTTTATCCGTCGGCATTCTGATGGCCACGACTGCGGTTAAACCCTCCCTGGAATCATCGCCGGTAAAACCCCCATTGCCTTCTTTAAGAAGACCAATTTTTTTGGCGTAATCATTAATCGCGCGGGTCAAGGCGATACGAAAACCAGTTAAATGGGTGCCGCCATCTTTGGTGTTAATAACATTAACAAAAGATTCAATGTTTTCCGAAAAGCCGTCGTTAAGTTGGATGGCAACTTCACAGTTGATTTCTTCCTCTCCACCCTGAATAAAGATGGCTTCATGAAGAGGTTTTTTATTACGGTTTAAAAAGTTGACTAACGATTTTACTCCCCCTTCAAAATAAAATTGATTAGAATAACCAGTTCGTTCATCTTTTAAGTAAAACTTTAATCCAGGTACCAGATAGGCTCTTTCCCGAACCAGTTCTTCCACAATTTTATAGTTAAAAATATTAGCCTCTTTTTTGAAAATTTCTTTGTCCGGAGTAAAAATAGTCATCGTGCCGCTATCACTAGCTTTGCCTTTTTGTTGGACCGGAGTTATCGGCTTACCTCTTTTATATTCCTGGATATAAGCTTTGTCGTCACGATGGATTTCGACTTTCATCCAGGAGGATAAAGCATTAACCACCGAGATACCAACTCCGTGAAGCCCGCCGGAAACCTTATAAGTTTGACTGTCAAATTTAGCTCCGGCGTGAAGTTTGGTCATAGCGACTTCTAAAGCAGAAAGACCAGATTTATGCTTGTCAACGGGAATTCCCCGCCCATCATCTTTAACCTGAGCTGACCCGTCATTTTTCAAAGTAATCCAGATATTTTTAGTAAAACCAGCCAAGGATTCGTCAACGGAATTGTCAACAACTTCAATTAAAAGATGATGAAGGCCCTTCTCGTCAGTGGAGCCAATAAACATCCCCGGCCGCCGGCGAACCGGCTCTAAACCCTCAAGGACTTTAATCTGGGCGGCGTTATAGTCAGATGAAGTGGGCATATTATAACTATTTTAACCTAATTTGGGTAGGAAATCAAGAGATTTTCTATTAATAAACGGGGGTTAACGTTGTTTTTTAGAAGGATAAGACTTTTTTGCAGACTACGCATCATTCTGGCTATTTGAGCTATATTTAAGCTAATTTGGTGGTAAATTGGTTTCGGATTATAAGTTTTTTGGTGAAGAAGTTCTCTTAAAAACAAGAGTTGATTTTGGCAAAAGGCCAAAGCTTGTTCTTGATTCCGGCTATATTTTTCCACCAGTAAAATTTTTTGTCCGGGCGAGGCAGATAAAAGAGAATTGAGAATTGAGAATTGAGAATTGAGAATTTCCTGGTCAATTTTTGTTTCATCCGAAAGATGGATTATCTGACAGCGGGAAACGATGGTTGGCAGAAGTGTCTTTGGCCCTGGAGCTGTTAAGATAATTCTTGAGCTTTGTGGCGGTTCCTCCAAGATTTTTAATAAAGAATTTTGCGCCGGTAAGGTCATCTTGTCCGCCTCGCTAATGACCACCACAATAGCTTTAGCAGAAAACGGTTTTAGAGAGACTTTTCCTTTCAATTCTCTAATTTGGGCAATTTTAATTGAAGTTTCTTCTTTAATTAAAAAGAAATCTGGATTATTCTCTGTTTTATCGCCTAAAAAATCTGTTGCCTTTAGCAAAGCTTTTGCCTGTCTTTTTTGAGCATCACCGCCGGTGATTAAAATTGAAGCTAACATTTTGAGTTTTACGAAAAACAAGCTTTGCTTATTCTGTTGACATTTTAACACGCTTTACCGATAATAAGCTATATGGTTTCTACTGCCCAGACGCCAAAGTCGCCAACTCCAGAAAAGACAATTGCTGATATTTTATTTGCCGCCGGTCTTCTTTCGGAAGAAAAATTGAAAGCGGTCAAATTAGAAAATATCAACACCGGTAAGCCCCTTGAACAGATTATCCTGACTCATAATTTTGCCAATGAGCAGCAAATTGCCAGAGCCGAAGCAGAACTTTATAATATTCCCTTTATTGATCCGACTGAAAAAGCGGTCTCTCCTGAAGGCTTAAGCCTGATCCCCAGAGCGGTCGCTGAGAAATATATCCTTATCCCCTTTGACTATCATCGTCCAGAAAATGAACTCTCGGTGGCGATGGCTAATCCTTTAGATTTGGAGATGATTGAATTTATTGAGAAAAAAGCTGGAGCTAAAATTAAGCCTTTTATGGCCACCGCGGAAAAAATAAAAGAGACGATTATTGGCGCTTATACCCAGCCTCTTTCTGCCGAAGTCAAAGCCGCCCTTAAAGAAGTCAGTCCTTTAGCTCCTGAAAGCCAAGTAATTGATATTGCTGCCTTGGGGAACGTTATTCGTGAAGCGCCGGTGGCTAAAATTGTTGCCACCGTTTTAGAATTTGCCATTAAATCACGAGCTTCAGATGTTCATATTGAGCCTCAGGATGATAAAACGAGAATTCGCTACCGAATTGACGGCATCTTGCATGAAAAGTTAATTTTACCCAAAAAGGTCCACGAGGCGGTGGTCTCCCGTATTAAAATTTTATCAGGCATGAAAATTGATGAAAAAAGAGTTCCCCAAGACGGCCGTTTTAACTTTAAGGCTGGTGAACAGGAAGTGGATTTGCGGGTTTCTTCCTTGCCGACTGTTTTCGGAGAAAAAATCGTCATGAGATTGCTGAAAAAATCCGGCGGTGTCCCTGACTTGCCGGAGTTAGGTTTGAGAGGGAGAGCTTTAAAAAATTTAGAAGACTCCATTTTAAGACCACACGGTATTAATATTGTTTGCGGCCCTACCGGTTCGGGGAAAACAACAACTTTGTATTCCGTTTTATCGCGGATTAACACCGCCAAGGTTAACATTATTACTTTGGAGGACCCGGTGGAATATCAAATCCAGGGCGTTAATCAGGTTCAGGTTAACCCTGCGGCCGGTTTAACCTTTGCCTCAGGGATGAGAAGTTTTTTGAGACAAGATCCTAATGTCATCATGGTTGGGGAAATTCGTGATAGTGAAACAACCGATTTAGCGGTCCAGGCGGCTTTAACCGGTCATTTGGTCTTTTCTACTCTTCATACCAATGATGCGGCCGGAGCCATTCCGCGGCTTTTAGATTTAGGCGGTGAACCTTTCTTGTTAGCTTCAGCGATGACCTGTATTGTGGCCCAAAGAGTCTTAAGGCGGATTTGCGAACATTGTAAGGAAGCCTACACTCCTGCGGCTGAGGTGGCGGAGGACATCAAAAAAGTTTTGGGTAGTCTTTACCAAACAAAGGGCGAATTGAAGCTTTATCGAGGCAAGAAATGTGCCGAATGCAACAACACCGGCTATTTAGGTCGGGTTGGTATCTTTGAGGTTTTACCAGTAACGGAAAAAATTGCTCGTTTGACCCTCGAGAAGGCTGCGGCAGGAGCGATTCAGAAACAGGCCGTAGAAGAAGGAATGATTACCATGAAGCAGGACGGTTACTTGAAAGTTGTGGAGGGAGTAACTACTATAGAAGAAGTGCTGCGTGTGGCGCAGGAATAATCGATAATTAAAATGGAAATTAAAGAATTATTAGAATATACCATTAATAAAAAAGCTTCTGATTTACATCTGATTTCCGGAGTGCCGCCGATGATTCGATTTAATGGTCTTCTCTCCCCTATCACCGCCAAGGAGATTTTAACTCCCCAGGCAACCGAAAGTTTAGTTTTTGCCTTAGTTAATGACGAACAAAAAGAAATTTTACTTATTAACAAAGAGCTTGATTTTTCTTTTAATTATCAAGACCAAGGGCGTTTTCGTATCAATGCCTATTATCAAAGGGGAAATTTAGCCGCGGCTTTAAGACTCATTCCTAACCAAATTCCCAAGATTAACGATCTCGGCCTGCCTGAAATTTGCCATCAATTTACTCAATTGAAACAGGGTTTTATCCTCGTGACCGGGCCAACTGGTCATGGGAAATCAACGACCTTGGCAGCGATGATTGATGAAATTGTTCAGACTCGCCCAGTTCATATTGTGACCATTGAAGACCCCATTGAGTATGTTTTCCATCATCAAAAAGCGATTGTCTCTCAAAGAGAGATAAGGGCCGATACTCATTCCTGGCAAATTGCTCTCCGTTCTTGTTTGCGTGAGGATCCTGACGTGGTCATGATTGGCGAAATGAGAGACTACGAAACGATTGCCGCTGCCTTGACCATCGCTGAAACCGGCCATTTGGTTTTTGCCACTCTTCATACCAACTCCGCCTCCCAGACCATAGACCGGATTATTGACGTTTTCCCGGCCAATCAACAAGCCCAAATAAAAACTCAGCTGGCTTCAGTTTTAGAAGCGGTTTTATCCCAACGATTACTGCCGTCTTTGTCAGGCGGGAGAATTCCTGCCGTGGAAATTTTGGTGAATACACCGGCGGTCGCTAACGCCGTTCGTGAAGGCAAAATCCAGATGCTGGAAACTATTCTTCAGACTTCCTCTGAACTGGGGACCAAAACCCTTGAGATGGATTTGGCCCAGCTGGTTAAAAAAGGTAAAGTCAGCCTTGAGACAGCTCGAGCTTTTGCCTTAAAGCCCGAAGAATTGATGAGATTAACCAAAAACCGCTAAGTATGGAAAAATTTAAATATAGAGCCAAGGATAAAGATGGAAAAACGGTTGAGGGTTTGGTTGAAGCGGGCAGTATTAATCAAGCGGCAAAGATTTTGCGTGAACGCGGTTTATTGGTTATTAATCTGAACCAAAAAGGAGAGAATTTAGTCCTTCAAATTAAAAGAGGCTTGGGAAGAGTTACGGTCCAAGACAAGGTTAATTTTACCCGACAGCTTTCAACGATGATTAACGCTGGCTTGACGATTACCGAATCTTTGGCTATTCTAGAACTTCAAGCTTCTCCAGCCCTAACCAATTTAATCAGCGATGTTCTGCATCGGGTAGAAAGTGGTGTGACCTTATCTGAGGCTTTAGAAAAACATAGTTCAGTTTTTGACCAAATTTATATTGCTCTCATTCGTTCAGGAGAAACAGCCGGCGTTTTGGACAAAGTTTTATCTCGGCTGGCAGATAATTTGGAAAAACAAACTGAATTTCGTCGAAAAATTAAAGGGGCGATGGTTTATCCGATTATTATCATCGGCGGAATGCTGGCGGTGATGGCGGTGATGATTATTTTTGTTATCCCCAAATTAACAACGATTTATGAAGAGTTTCAGGCGGATTTACCCACTTCAACCAAAATTTTAATTGCTGTTTCCAAATTCGCCAGCCATTATTGGTGGTTGGCCATTGGTCTTTTGGCTGGTTTGGTTTTTTTGGGCCGTCTTTTGTCAAAAAACCCCCTTTTCCGCCGTCGGTTTGACGAACTTTTATTTAAATTGCCGATTATCGGTAAGTTAAGGAAGAGTATGATTCTAACTGAATTTACGCGAACTTTAGGTTTGTTAATTGGCAGTGGTATTTTAATTGTCGAGGCTATTGAAGTGACTACCAAATCTTTAAACAGCCCTAATTATGAAGAAAAAATGAAAGAAGTTTCCAAAGAAGTCGAAAAAGGTTTACCTTTAGCCACTGCTTTGGCTCGAACGGAGATCTTCCCTCCCCTTTTGCCCCAAATGGTGGCCGTTGGCGAGGAAACCGGCAAGTTGGATGAAGTTTTAGGCAAAGTTTCTACCTATTTTGAACAGGAAGCGGACACAGCTGTTAAAGGATTGACAACGGCCATTGAGCCGCTTATCATGATAATATTAGGGGTTGGTGTAGGTTTTTTAATGTTGTCAATTATTATGCCGATTTACAATCTTACATCAAAATTTTAAGATTTATTTTTAGAAAGGAGGTGAAAAAGAAATTGAAGACGAAAAATTTAAAAATGAAAGTTCAGCGGGGTTTTACGATGATTGAATTATTAATTGTGATTGCGGTTTTGGGTATTTTGGCTATTGCGGTTTTATCAACCTTTAACCCGATTGAACAGATTAACCGCGGTCGGGATACGGGTTCTCGCAGCGATTCTGAACAATTGCTTTCAGCCATTGACCGTTACAATGCCAACCGTGGTCTTTGGCCTTGGCAGGATGAAGATACAGACCCGGATGAACTCACGGATTTTGACAGTCCTATTAGTGAAGACTTCCCAACTGGCCCAACTTGTTCAATGCTGGATAATTTGGGAGCTGAAAGGAATCCACAGTGTCCAGGGACGGATGAGATAAAAGAAGCTTTTATTGCTCGTCTGACAAGTACCAGCCACAACGATTTACATATTTATTATGGAGGAGGTAGTGGTAATAGTGTTTACATCTGCTTTAATCCACAGTCAAAAGCTTTCAGTCAGGAAGCCGCTACCAGATGTGATAACGCGCCAGATGATTTTCCGCCTGGTGCTTGCGGTGCTTGCCCGGAGTCGTTAGGTAAAGATGAGAACTGTATCTGTTTACCGTAATGAGTTTTTTAATTTTTAGCTTTGGTCTCCTGCTAGGGAGTTTTCTTAATTGCTTAGTTTATCGTTTAAACGAAGCAAAAAATTGGAGAAATTTTTTTTTTGGCCGTTCTTACTGCCCGAAATGCAAAAGAAATTTATGTTGGTTTGATAACATTCCTCTTTTTTCCTTTCTTTTCTTAAAGGGTAAATGTCGTTGGTGCCATTCCCCTATCCCCTGGCGATATCCTTTGGTTGAATTAGCCACAGGAATTTTAAGCGTCATGGTTTATCTTTTCTCTGTTGGTCCGGTAGTCAATTTAATTTTTAATTTGATAATAGTTTATGCTTTGATTGTGATTTTTCTTTCTGATTTACTTTACCGGACTATCCCCGACCAAATTGTTTATCCGGTCATTGCCATCGCTTTGTTATGGCTGATAATTAATCAGCAATGGTTATCAATCCTTTCTGGTTTAGGCGCAGCTTTGTTTTTTCTTTTTTTGGTTCTTTTGACCCGTTGGCAAGGGATGGGCTTGGGCGATGTCAAAATGGCGGGCTTGATGGGTCTGATTTTAGGTTTCCCCTCAATCATCGTGGCTTTGTATCTAGCTTTTTTGACAGGGGCTTTGGTTGGTGTCATACTGATTTTAATGAAGCGAAAAAAATTGAGAAGTGAAATTGCTTTTGGTCCTTTTTTGGTTTTGTCAACCTTAATTGCCTTATTTTGGGGAGAAAAAATTTGGTATTTTTTCTTATGAAAATTAGATCTAAATCAAGAGGATTCACTTTAATTGAACTGTTAATTGTTTTGACGATTATTGGTCTTTTCATTTTAGCCGCCTTGTGGACTTACCAACTCCAGGTTTTTAAAGGGAGAGACGCTAAAAGGAAAGCAGATTTAGGCAAACTCCAGCGGGTTTTAGAAGACTACTTAAACGATCATGTTTGTTATCCTGAAACTTTAGAGTGCGGTTCGGATTTTGCCCCCTACCTGTCCCAAATCCCCTGCGACCCAGTTAATTCCAAAGGTCATATTTATTACTACTCTGTTTCCAGCGAAGAAGGTTGCAAGAAATGGTATAAGATTTTTACGACGTTGGAATATCAAAAAGATCCGATTATCGCCAAAATCGCTTGTACCTCGGAGACCTGCGGAGCTTTTAATTATCTGGTGAGTAGTCCTAATGTTGAGGTTTTAACCAGCCAGTTGGGAGAAATTTTTCCCCCACCCTACCCGCCAGGAGTTCCCACCCCAAGCCCTGGTGTCAGTCCGAGCCCTTCCATAAGTCCCACACCATCAGCAAGTCCGACTCCTTCAGCCAGTCCGACGCCATCAGGCGGCCCGACGTCCAGTCCTAGTCCGACTCCTTCAGGCAGCCCGACACCATCACCTTCGCCTTGTCCAGGTGGCTGGTTTACCTGCTTGGGCCAAGGGGGAACATGTAATTATATCGGCACTTATCAGGACGGCGCTGTTTGCAATAATACCTGTAATTTCTGCGCTGCCAGGGGCTGTTCTGCCTACCCGAGTTGTTTGTAAAAAGAATAAGGGTTATGATAAAAATAATGAAGAAAAAGACGAAAGGTTTTACTTTCGAAGAAAGGAAGACTCGAAGAGGATTCACCATGATTG
>Ga0100388_10005032_pt1 | contig 10854 bp, 8 predicted proteins | sample CryGeymeta201512_FD_81536 | JGI IMG/M metagenome (GOLD analysis project Ga0100388, IMG submission 81536) | Groundwater microbial communities from Crystal Geyser aquifers in Utah, USA - Crystal Geyser metaG 2015-12 | ecosystem: Environmental > Aquatic > Deep subsurface > Groundwater | place: USA... | reverse complement strand
CCAGTGGATCACCCACAATGAGGGTATCCATCCGGTTTTTCAACATTCCGATGACCGTATCAGCGACTCCTTCCTGTACAAACAACCTGGATCCGGCGCAGCACACATGCCCCTGGTTAAAGAAGATACCGTTCACGATCCCTTCGACGGCTTCTTCGAGGGATGCATCTTCAAAGACGATATGCGCCGCCTTACCACCCAGTTCCAGGGTGCATTTTTTCTGCGTGCCGGCCAAACTTCTTTGGATGATCTTCCCCACATCCGTTGATCCGGTAAAGGCGATTTTATTCACATCCGGATGGTTCACCAGTGCTGCGCCCGTTGCGGGTCCCCCGTTGATGATATTCACGACGCCCGGCGGAAGATCCGCATCCCGGATCACCTCTGCCAGCAACATCGCCGTCAACGGTGTGGTTTCAGCAGGCTTAAGAACAACGGTATTCCCTGCTGCCAGCGCAGGGGCGATTTTCCACGCCGCCATGAGCAGAGGGAAATTCCATGGGATGATCTGTCCGGCAACCCCTAAGGATCTCGCATCCCGGCTGGGGAAAACATACTCCAGTTTGTCCGCCCATCCCGCATAATAGAAAAAATGTGCCGCTGCCAGCGGAGTATCCACATCCCGGGATTCTCGAATCGGCTTCCCGCCATTCATGGATTCCACAATGGCAAACTCCCGGGACCGCTCCTGGATGAGCCTGGCGATTCGATAAATGTACTTTCCCCGCTCCCTGCCTGACATCCGGAACCAGGTTTTATCATAGGCTGTTCGGGCAGCCTGAACGGCAGAATCCACGTCGGTTTCTCCCGCGGATGCCACTTCAGCAATTACCGTTTCGGTAGCGGGATTGATCGTCTTAAATCGGGTTCCCTCTGCCGCATCCACATCCTTACCGTTGATAAACAGTCGGTAATAAGGCTGAATTTTGACGTGTGAGGTAGATTCCGGCGCCGGTGCATACGTGCCCGTTATAAAATCTGAGGTCGGGTGTGGTATCTGATTCATTATTAATCCTTTGAAAAATAATCGGGAGATTGATAAACTCCCGTGAGTTGCTTGACAATTTGCTGAAGCAGGTCGTTTGCAAGGGAACTGGCGCCGAACCGGAACAGACCTGGGATGAGCCAGTCCGGACCCAGGGTCTCCCGAACCATCACCAGATATCGGATTGCGGTCTTGGCATCGCTGATCCCGCCGGCTGGTTTCATCCCTACCCTACGCCCTGTCTTTCGGTAATAGTTTCGAATGGCTTCCAGCATCACAAGTGTTACCGGCTGAGTGGCGGCAGGCTGGACTTTCCCCGTGGAGGTCTTGATAAAATCAGCGCCGGCGGACATGGCAAGATCACTGGCGATCCGGACATTTTGAAGCGTTCGCAGTTCACCGGTTTCCAGAATGACCTTTAAATGTACATCTCCGCACACGTGTTTTGCCTCACTGACCTCATCAAATATAGTCTGATATTCTCCCTGCAAAAATTTCCCCCGGGAGATGACCATGTCCACTTCGTCTGCGCCTTCGTCGATGGCAAACCGGATCTCTTCCAGGCGGGATTGAAGGGAATTCATCCCACTGGGGAAATACGTAGCCACCGATGCGATGTGAATATTCGTACCCTGAAGAAAATCTTTCGCATACCGAACCATGCGGGGATACACACACACCGCAGCAACTGACGGCAGATGCAGGAGAGCATCATGGAGGTGTATGGCTTTCGTACACAACTGCTTCACTTTGCCGGGGGTATCCTTACCTTCAAGTGTCGTTAGATCAATCATGCTCAATGCCAGTTTCAATGCGGATAGTTTCGAGTCTTTTTTGATGCTTCGGCTGTTCAACCGGGCAACACGCTCCTCAACTCCCACTTTATCGATGTGCGGAATTTCAGGCGATTCAAAATGGTATTTGTTCATATTCATGCGGTCAATTTAAAAATATTTTCAGGTGTGGTTATAAGACATAATCGGGGTTTTCCTTCCGATGAATAAAAAGGTTCAAAGCCTTGGTTATCTTTCAATTGTCATCTGAATTTAACAGGGTGACCATTTGTCTGATGGTTCCCGGTGAGGTGTAATAATCTCTCATTTTTAATTTTAAATTCTTAAGGAACAACTCTGTAATGCACGCTTCCGGTATGCGTTTGTCTTATCAAGATCAATCTAATTACAATTACATGGTCTTCGGTCGTTTCAGAACACCACCGCTGCAGGGGTTAATCCCCTGTGGTGCGGCACCATCAGTTGATTGAAAATACCCTCTACTGATGAATAATCCCTGGGAACCGGCTCATAAGATTCGGCTTACCAGGATGTCGTCAGATCGATATCATCGACATCGTGATGGCCATCCACGAAATTCGTGACTACTAATGGATATCGGCGATGACAGACGAACATTTTAGCGGTAACAACATAACGTCTGGTGCATTGTCTCTTCGATGGTTTGCCTAAACCAGGGACACCAGTTGTTAAACAATCGTCTGATTCGTTTGTCGGGATTTTTGCAGGAAAAGGATATTTTCCAGGATCATTCCGGATAGTGCATTATACCATTCTTTTCACAGATTCAACCAGCCTCTGCACCTTCCCCCTGGTTTCTGCTTCACCATAAATACGTATAATGGGTTCGGTGTTGGATTTTCGGATATGCACCCATTGATCCTCCCAAATAAGTTTGAGCCCATCCTGATGGTCCTGCTGTATATCTGCAAATTGTGTTGATATTTTCTGAATGACCTGATCTGAATTGATATTCCCCAGTCTGATTCTTTCCTTTATCATTGTGAATTGGGGCATGAGTCTGAAAATGGCGCTCACCGGATCAGAGGTTTGGGACATCCGGTTTAGGAACAGTGATGCACCCACGAGCGAATCCCTGCCCAGATGCGATTCCGCCAGAATTACCCCGCCATTCCCTTCACCCCCCAACTCAGAATGATGTAATTTCATGGCATTTACCACATTGATCTCCCCTACGGCGGTTCGAATGACAGATACCCCATATTTTGCCGCAACCCGATCCAGCGCCATCGTAGTTGACAGATTCGTGATGATGGGATGGACGGAGAAATTTTCTTTCAGAAATCCGTCTGCACAAATGGTAAGGGTGTATTCTTCACCCAGAGGCGCCCCCTGTTCATCCACCACCGCCAGGCGGTCGCCATCGGGGTCGGTGGCAAATCCCACATCCGCATGATATCGTTTTACCTGTGACGACAGTTCAGTGAGATTGTACGGGAGGGGTTCAGTCCCCCGGGGAAATTGCCCGTCCGGGTTACAGTAAAGCGGGATGACCTCGCAACCGAGTTGACGAATAAGCGCCGGGAGCAAAACGGATGCAGCCCCGTTGACAGCATCTACCACCACCCTGAACTTTCTGTGAGCAATTCGATCCCGGTTGATAGATCGCAGGGAAACCGTATGAAGTATATGCGCTTCTGCCGGCTCCGTTTCGATTTTCGAATCCATAACGACTGAAACAGGTTTATCCGGGAATTGATCTGCGATTTTAAAAAGCGCTGCGTTCGCGTTTCCATCGAGAAAGCATCCATCGTGATCAATGAATTTCATGCCATTCCATTCGATGGGATTATGGCTGGCAGTGATGACGATGCCGCCGGCAAGTTGAGTCTGCTTAACGATAAATTGTGCGGTGGGCGTGGGAATAATATCACAATCAATCACTTCTCTGCCGGCCGCCCGCAGTACGGTAAATGCAGTTTGCAGCAGCGCTCTGCCATGACGCCGGCTGTCTCTTGCCAGGAGTATTTTCCCGCTTTTTTGCAATTGTGAGAACGCCAGCGCATATTTTTCAACCTCTCCCGCGGATAAAGAAGCGCCAACAATACCGCGGATACCGGAAATCCCTCTGATTAAATTCATTAATACTCTCTTTTACGTTTGATATTTACTATTCCTGATTCACCAGAACTTACATCCGGGATTTGGATAAAAATACACAGGAAAGGGTTGGAAATTTACCGCTGAACTCGGGTCTGTAAAAATGAGAATAGCCAGAGCCGTTATTTTGTCATCCGGTTGTTGGATTCACCCCTGTCCTCAGGTGTTGGGTTCCACACCACTCTGTCTCTTTTCAGTAAAAATTGGGATGGATGAACATCGGTGATTTAAATGTCGCCAGTCCTTTGCGACGGGCACGATGGATCAGGATTTTATCCCAGATATGCCGGTATCAAAATTTTACATTCTGTTTTTGCGAATTTTGATAATATCCGTTGACTTCGGGAAGTAAGTCCCGGATCTGTTGCATCCGGTGCTCGTCTGTTGGGTGGGTACTTAAGAATTCCTCAGGCCGGCTTCCGTGTTGTAATCCCGCCATGCGCTGCCAGAATTCAAGGGCAAACCCGGGATTATACCCCGCTTTTGCCATGAAGATAAGCCCCAGACGGTCAGCCTCACTTTCATGTACCCGGCTATAGGGCAGCAGAACGCCGAGATTCGTCCCCATGCCGAAAACCTGCATCCACAAATCCTGGGTCTGTTGGGGTTTGGATGCCACGGCAGAAGATAACGCCATCCCCCCCATCTGGGCTAACAGGACCTGACTCAACCGCTCGTTACCGTGATTCGCAATGGCATGGGCGACCTCATGCGCCATCACCACGGCCAATCCGCCTTCATTCCGGATGATGTCGAAAATCCCGGTGTACACGACCACTCTCCCACCGGGCATACACCAGGCATTTCGTTCATCTTTATCCACCAGGTTGTATTCCCACCGATACCCGTCCAATATGGACGACTGACCATTTTCTGTAAAATAATCTGACACCGCTTCCGTGATATGTCTCCCGATTTCACGGATCATGTGTACCTCCCGCCCAACGGTGATCACCGTATTCTCCTGCAGGAATTCGTGGTAGTTCGATTCGCTGTATTCCATGATAGTATTATGGGGAACGATGGAGAATTGTTTCCTGCCGGTGACCGGCACCGTGGCACATGCGCTGACAAGTAAAATAATCACCATACGTGAGATATGTTTTATGTGAATGTTCATGGTTTAAATCGGGTTTTCCAGAGAAAACTCAACCGGTCACGCAGAAATTTTTCACGTCCTTCCCCTGTGGGCTGATAAAAAGACGGCACAGGTTTGAGTTCATCCGGGAAATACCGTTCTTCAACGAAATGATTTTCATGGGAGTGAGGGTATTGGTATTGCTTTCCGTAACCCATGTTTTTCATCAGGCCGGTGGGGGCATTTCGTAAGTGCAGTGGGACGGCATCTGTGCCATGTTCTCTCACATACCCCTGTGCAGATTGGATGGCAGAGCATGCGGCATTGCTTTTGGGGACGCTGGCGAGATACGTAGTAACCTGCCCTAAAATGATGGCACTTTCGGGCATACCTACCAGATGAACCGCCTGCATACAAGAGGTGGCGAGCATGAGGGCATAGGGTTCGGCATTTCCGATATCCTCAGAAGCGAGAATGATCAGCCGGCGGGCGATAAATTCAGGTTTTTCACCGCCTTCCAGCATGACTGCCAACCAATACAAAGCGGCATCCGGGTCTGATCCGCGCACCGATTTGATAAATGCGGATACGGTATCGTAATGATAATCTCCCGCCCGGTCATAGATCACATGTTTTTGTTGCAGCGCTTCCTGTACGTCATGTGCCGTGATAACCGGAGAGTCCTCCGGGTGGAAGGAAATGGCTAATTCCAGAGTATTCAGCATTTTGCGGGCGTCCCCCCCGCAACTGCCCGTAAGTACTTCCCGAAGTTCCGGCGAAATATCAATTGCTCTCCGGGACAAAACCAGATCCTGTATTAAGGCACGATCCAGAATTTTTCCCAGCTCATTATGGGTAAATGCAGAGAGTTTCATGACCCGGCATCGGGACAGCAAGGGCGATATCACTTCAAATGAAGGATTTTCCGTGGTGGCGCCAATGAGGAAGATCGTTCCATCCTCAACTGCATGAAGGAGCGCATCCTGCTGGGACTTACTGAACCGGTGGATTTCATCAATGAATAAAATGGTCGATTTTTGAATCTGCCGCATTTCTTTGGCAGATGTAATCGCTTGTCTGATCTGTGTGACACCGGATGACACCGCAGATAATTCGAGAAATTCCGCACCATACTCCTTCGAGAGTATCCGTGCCAGAGTGGTTTTTCCCGTCCCGGGAGGTCCCCATAAGATGAGTGAAAAGGGGAGGTTTTGTTTTACAGACTGCATGACCAGACTCCGGTCAGAAATGAGCGACGACTGCCCGATAAACTGATCCAGCGTTGAAGGGCGAATCCTTTCTGCCAGGGGAGGCAGTAGGGGTTGCCGCACGGGAGGAAATGGGGTATTTTTTGAATCCGTTTTCATGTCATTTCTTTTCAATCATATTTGAAGCATCTCTATGAAATTACGGTGATAAACCGCATCCTAAAAAGAAGGAAATGCAGGTGAATTACGCAGTGTGGTGTTGTAAATAAAATTTCTCATCCCACCTCAGTCAGACAAAACCACAGGCATGGTGATCTCTGCAAATTTTCCTTTGGTAAGATAGGCAGAACAGGTGAAATCTTTCCAGCCGGTATTTAACCGTAATTAAGGAGCGTTCACGTCATGAAGTGTTTAAAATTTACCCTATTTTTAATTTTATATGGATGGATACTCCATGCCGACACGCCTTATGTAGTCATGGTCTCCTTCGATGGATTCAGATATGATTATGCAGACCGTACAGACACACCAAATTTTGATTATCTTCGTGATCATGGATCAATGGCGAAATCGTTACAGCCGGTTTTTCCATCCAAAACATTTCCGAACCATTATACCCTTGCAACCGGCGCCTATACTCAAACCCATATGCTGACGGGTAATTCCATATACGATAAAAAATTTAAAGAACGGTACGCCATGTCAAACCGGAATACAGTACAGAACCCTAAATGGTATCAGGCAGAACCGGTTTGGGTCACCGCAGAGCGGCAGGGAGTGAAAACAGCATCATTTTTCTGGGTTGGATCTGAAGCCGCCATCAAAGGGATTTATCCTTCTATTACCAAATATTATGATGAATCCGTCCCCTATGAAGCACGGGTAGACAGTGTAATCAGTTGGCTGCAACTGCCTGAAAACAACCGACCGCATCTGGTGATGCTGTATTTTGATGAGCCGGATTATACCGGTCATGTGGAGGGTCCGGAAAATCCGTTGGTTGATGAAAAGGTCAGGTATCTTGATCGCATATTGGGGATGCTTTTTACCGGCCTTATGGCATTACCGGTTGCACCGGATATAAATCTGATCGTGATGAGTGACCATGGGATGACCCCGACATCCAATGACCGCATCATCCCGTTAAATCAATATATCAATACCGATAAATTGATCGTGGATATTGATGGAGCATATGCACAGTTCGATGTGCGCCGATTCTGGCAGAAAAGGCAGTTGACGAAGGATCTGCAGCACATCCCTCATTTGACCGCCTATGCCAAAAAAATGATCCCCGACCGATATCATTTTGTCAATCGAAATACCCGGGATTTCCTTCTCGTCGCGGATGAGGGATGGACAATTATACCCGGTGAAACAATCGGTTCAAATTTAAGTATATCTGCCGGCAATCACGGATATGATCCCCAGGTGAAGAATATGCAAGGGATTTTTTATGCCTTTGGTTCAGCCATCCGGCCAGGGGTTACTGTGGCTGCCTTAGAAAACATTCACATTTATCCCCTTGTGTGTAAAATTCTGGCGATTGAACCATATGCCAACGCGAATGATGCACCGGAAGGGAGGTTAGATATTCTGTCTCCCCTTCTGGATAAACCCCAGCCCTAAGGCGATTGTACATTGTATTGAACAACTTTTGTAAGGTATTATTTCTGTTATGAAAAAAGGACTATTTATCATATTAGCCGGCATCGTGTTATTGGGAATTTTTGGATTCCAGACCGATGCGGGAAAAGACAAATATCGCAAGATGAAAACGCTGAGTCAATTGATCCAGCTAATCAATAATAATTATGTTGAAGATGTAGATATGGATGATATTTTAGAGGGCGCCATCGATGGGATGCTGGATAGGCTGGACCCTCACTCCACCTACATCTCGGAAGATCAGTTAAAGACGGTAAACGAGCAATTCGCAGGAAAATTTGAAGGTATCGGAATAGAATTTGCGATTCTGGATGGATATATCACGGTGATCTCCCCCATCCCGGGAACGCCCTCGGACCGGGCCGGCTTACTTGCAGGAGATAAAATCGTCAGAATCGATGGGGAATCCGCCTATAAGATCACTCAGGATGAAGTTCTGCAAAAACTCCGAGGCCCCAAGGGATCTGAGGTAAAAGTCACGATCCGCAGAGCCAGTCTGGATGATTTTTTCGATGTGACCCTGATCCGGGATGAAATTCCCATTTTCAGCGTACTCGCATCGTTTATGTATAAGGACAATAGTGGATATATCAAGCTCAACCGGTTCGCATTTACCACTGCACAGGAAGTGGAAGATGCGCTGAATGAACTGGAGTCCCAGGGAATGGAACAATTGATCCTTGACCTCAGAAATAATGGCGGCGGGTACATGGATCAGGCGATAAAAATTGTTGATCTGTTTGTGTCATCCAACGATACCATCGTTTTTACAAAAGGCCGGATTCCCGATTCTGATGAGGTCTTCAGAGCACATAAATGGGGAACACATAAAAAATATCCGATTATTGTTCTTTTGAACCGGGGATCTGCCAGCGCCAGCGAAATTGTCAGCGGCGCCCTCCAGGATCTGGACAGGGGACTGGTTGTGGGCGAGACCAGTTTCGGTAAGGGACTGGTACAGAGACAATATCCCTTGCAGGACGGCTCTGCAGCCCGGCTTACCATTGCCCGATATTACACTCCCAGTGGAAGGCTGATCCAGCGCAATTATGATGGCAATATTAGTGACTACTATGCAGACCTTCGGGAAGAAGACCGGGAAGCTTCGGACTCTACCCTTGCCCAGCGTCCTCAATTTAAAACCAAAAAAGGGCGTACCGTCTATGGCGGAGGCGGTATCACTCCTGATATTTATGTGGTATCAGACCTCGATATCGCCAATTCTACCACCCAATTAATCTGGAATTCCAAGCGACCACTATTCAATTTTGCCGAGTCACTAAAGGAGAAAATCGCTGGTAAATATTCTACCTTTGAATCATTTGATTCGAAATTCGATTTGTCCAAAAGCGACATGAAAGATTTTATGAAATGGCTGGATGAAAAAGAAATTGAATACAATGCAGAAGATCTGGAAAATGACTGGGAAGTCCTCAGTACTAGAATAGAAGCTGAAATAGCCGGTGCAATCTGGGGGAAGGACTATTTATATAAAAAGCTACTCGATATTGATACTCAGGTCAATGAAGCCGTAAAACACTTCTCCGAGGCGAGAAAACTGATCGCTGAACGACATTAAACAGAGGTGAAATACCGGTAAATACCTTTTGGCGTGGATAAATAAAATTGCTTAAGATTTAAGACAGATTTTTTATACAATACATAATCAAAACTTTATAATAAGATAGAGAGGAAAGAGTGGTACAATTATTTCTTGATGGCGGTAAATTCATGTGGCCTATATTGGGCTCACTGATCATCGGTTTATTATTTGTAATCGAACGTCTGGTTCATCTCATTCGCGGATTGTCTTCCGGCGAAGATTTTGCAAATGAAGTCGCAAAGCTGGTTGAAACCGATGGCTTTGATAAAGCAAAATCTGTATGTGAAACCGGTAAAGGACCCGTTGCAAATTTGTGTCTCGCATCCCTGGACAGAGCACATTTAGGTGTTGAAGAAGCAGAGAGTTATTTGGATAAAATCGGTTCGATTGAGATGGCTGCACTTGAAAAAAACATGACCTGGATTTCCCTGATGATCGCTGTAGCGCCTATGTTGGGATTCCTGGGTACAGTTTGGGGAATGATTGTCTCTTTTAATGACATCAAAGTCGCAAATGATATTTCACCGGCCATTGTCGCCGCAGGTATCTCCCAAGCCTTATTGACAACAGCGTTTGGATTGATTGTTGCCGTTCTTCTACAGTTCCTGCAAAATACATGTTTGTATATCATTGACCTGCAAATTGTAACTATGCAAAAGAGTACTTCGGTGCTGATCTCATCGATTAAAGATAAATTTCGAAACGAAAAATAATCCGTAATTCTGATGTACAATAAACCCAGACGCGGACTCGGAAGTTTTACATCGGCATCAATGGCGGATATTGCCTTTCTGCTATTGGTTTTCTTTCTGGTCACAACGACGATTTCAATGGATAAAGGGATTGAAATGGTCCTTCCCGAACCGGGTGATACAGATATAGAAATTCCCAAGAATAATATTACCAACATTCTGATCAATCAGACCGGAAAAGTTATGATTGACGAGGTACCTATCCTTGTGCGTGATATTGACCGGGAAGCCGAAATGCGCATTAATAAACGAGGTTTTAAACCTGACGGCGAACAAATTATGATATTCTCTGTTAAGCCGCACAGAGACACGAAATACAATGTATATATTCAGGTCCTTGACCAACTCAAAAGAGCCGGCGCTAAAAAAATCTCTATCGCCAATCCGGAAACATTCTGATGAAGATCGAAAAAAAAACAAAGACCAGCAACGAAATCTCTACATCATCTATGCCGGATATTATTTTTATGCTGCTTATATTTTTCATGGTGACCACGGTCATGCGGGAATATGAAGGGCTGGATGTGCTCGTCCCAAAAGCAAAATCCATTCAAAAACTGGAAAGCAAACGGAACACGTCTTATGTGTGGGCAGCGAAAGACGGAACCATCGTGGTTGACGATCGTAGGATCAATGTTGGCGACT
>Ga0100388_10005025_pt1 | contig 10864 bp, 8 predicted proteins | sample CryGeymeta201512_FD_81536 | JGI IMG/M metagenome (GOLD analysis project Ga0100388, IMG submission 81536) | Groundwater microbial communities from Crystal Geyser aquifers in Utah, USA - Crystal Geyser metaG 2015-12 | ecosystem: Environmental > Aquatic > Deep subsurface > Groundwater | place: USA... | reverse complement strand
TTCGGTTTTCGGTTTTCGGTTTTCGGTTTTCGGTTTTCGGTTTTCGGTTTTCGGTTTTCGGTTTTCGGTTTTCGGTTTTCGGTTTTCGGTTTTCGGTTTTCGTCATGGTCTACGATTTTGGACGCAGTAGCCGAAAACAGACGACTGATAACGGACTACCTAGCGCAGCGGCCAGAAACCGACTACCTTGGCGCCATGGTCGCAAAAATGAACAGCGAATCACCTTTGAACCGGGCGCTCGAACACGATCTCTCCGAAATCGTCGGACGGGCGCACGTGCTCACGAGCGGACCGGATCGCCTTGCGTACAACAACGATTGTTGGCCGCGCGGAATCATCCTGACTCGTGGTCGACAGGTTCGTCATCATCTGCCCGCCGCGATCGTGCAACCCAAGGGTGAGCACGAAGTGTTGGGGTTGATTCAGTGGGCTCGTCAGACCGGTACGCCCATCGTTCCTTACGGTGCAGGAAGCGGCGTTTGCGGCGGCGCGATCACTGACGGCGAAGGCGTGATCGTCGATTTGAAACGTCTGCGTAAGGTTCAGGCGACACGTCCAGGTGACATGACGGTGCGCGCGCAGGCGGGGATCATCGGCATGACCCTCGAACAAGAACTCAACCGGCAGGGCCTCACGCTTGGGCACTATCCGTCGTCGCTCTATTGCTCAAGCTTGGGCGGTTATTTGGCAGCGCGAAGCGCCGGGCAATATTCGACCCGATACGGCAAAATCGAAGACATGATCGCGAGCATGCGAGTCGTAACCGGCACCGGCGAGGTTTTGGAAACAGCGCCCGATCCGCTTGCCGCCCGTCCTCGCCATCTTGTGCCGGATTGCGGTCCGGACATGACCCAGCTCTTTCTGGGCAGCGAAGGGACTCTCGGAATTTTGACCGAAGCGACTCTGCGCGTGTCTCCTAATCCTACGATTCAGGTCTATCGCGGGTTTCAGTTTCCAAGCGTCGAGACCGCCCTTGAGGCGATTCGTGACATGATGCAACAGGGCGTTCGGCCCGCTGTGGTCAGGCTTTACGACGCGTTCGACTCCCTGATCGCAAAGCGTCGATCGGGCGGTGGTGAGTCGCTAAAAACTAAAATTTTGGCTCAGAAATTGGGCGATTTGGCGCTCGAGGTTTTGCCAAGTGATGTCAGCGGTGAGTTGAAAGGCCGGCTGTCCACGGTCAAATCGGCCCTGCTCGGTCGAGTCCTTGGTCAACCCCTCACCCTGAATCGGATGATCGATGTCCTGCCGGCCGAATGCCTGCTGGTGATTGGATTCGAAGGCACCTCGCGCATCGTCGCGGACGAAGCCCATCACGCGTTTGGCATTTTGTCGCATTACGGCACCGATTTGGGCCAGGAACCCGGCCAGCATTGGCTGAAAAACCGCATGAACGTGTCGTACAAGCAGTCGGCGATGTACGACTCGGGCGCATTTGTGGACACGATGGAGGTCTCGACCACCTGGGCAAACCTGAACCATCTTTACGAGTCGGTGCGTCGTGCGCTTAGCCCACACGTGCTGGTGATGGCGCATTTTTCTCATGTGTATCCCGAAGGCTCGTCGATCTACTTCACGTTCGCCGGATTTGGGGCTGACCTCGACGAGACCATGGAGCGCTACGAGACGACCTGGAGGGTCGGGCTGGATGCGGTGGCTCGTGCCGGTGGCAGCATCACTCATCATCATGGCGTCGGACAATCCAAAGCCGCATGGACTCACCACGATCATCCTGGCGGTTCGTCGCTCTTTCAGGCGCTTAAATCCACGTTTGACCCGGACGGCATCATGAATCCGGGTAAGGTGTACACGCTATGAGTGCATCGATAAAAAAACGCTACGCAAAGACGTTTTACAAACAACGAGATCTGCCTCAGCCACGTCAAGAGTTCTGGCCAGCAGACAGCGGTGAGTTGCTTGAGGTTCTGGCAAATCCAGGCCTTGATGCCCCCCTGCTTTTGTTGGGTGATGGGCAACATGTACGCCCGGCAGTGTTGGGCGAGCGGGTCTTTGACGTCGTTCGCACCGAGTCCTGTCGCCGAGTGCTTTCGGTGGACCGAGAAAGCAAATTGGCGCGTGTCGAATGCGGCATTCGTTGGGGAGACCTGCAGGACGAACTTCGCGAACGCGGCTTATCCTTGGAACGCAGTGGGCTCAACCCACGCAATTCCACGATCGGCGGGCTATTGGGCCGCCATCACGGCGTGGGGCGCGAGCTTTGGGATGGCGACATTCGCACAAGCTGCATCGCCCTTTCGGGGTTCACGCCGACCGACGGTCAGTACGGATATCTGCCCGCCCCACGCAAAGCGAGCGGCCCGGATATGCGTTATCTATTCATAGGTGGCGAAGGTTTTCTGGGTGCAATTCTAGACGCCACATTTGTGGTCTGGCGGCCCTCAGAAGCACGGCTATTCCGTTGGGAAGTAGCGGCTCATGAAGCCATGATCGTGCACCAAAAGATGCTCGATTTGGGCATTCAAATTGCGTGGGCCTCCTACGTCGCCGGAACTCTAAATGTCGCTGTATTTGCGGCCGACGGCGTCTTGCGGTCGATCGAGCGCGAGGTCGCGCCGTTGAAACCCACCGACACAGGGGGGCGAGACGACGTCACGATCCTACGCAATTCGTTGGAGGCCGCTCACCCAGATCGCCGCGAATCAGCGACCGCAAAACAGACTCATCGAGCCGTTTTCAGCACCGAACATGCGGGGCAAGTGCTTGAGTCGTTTGCAAATGCTGACGTCGAAATCTGGGATCTCACAAGGCATCGCGCCACCTTCTATGCCACGTATCCGAAGGGCAAAGTTCCGGCCGAGCTTCCCGGAGATATCGCACAGTTGGCGCATTCCCAACGCCTTGTGGCCTCAGACGGGGTTGTGCATTGGTCGCAGTGGTCACAGACGCTCAAAAATGAGCTCGACCGCGACCGACGTCTGGCGGTGGGCCCATGAATGTCAGAATTTTTGAGGTTAGGTGATGGATAAAAGTCTTGGACCCGAGACCGACAAAGCGACCGCTTATTGCACCTATTGCCCCAAGCTCTGTCGCTTTTCATGCCCAGCAGCCGAAGCCGAAGGTCGTGAAACCGTCACGCCCTGGGGCCTGATGCGGCTTTTGGAACTCACCAAAAATGGCACCGTCGAACCCGACGCAGAAGTGGCCGAGATTTTTTACCATTGCATGGCCTGCAAACGTTGCGAGACCTGGTGCAAACACGATAACGACGTCCCCAAAGCCATGTTCGAAGCCCGTGCCTGGATGCGCGAATTAGGGCACGTTCCCGAAGCCCTCGACGGCTTTGTTGACTTCTTCTACGACGGCAACTCGCCGCATCCGGAGTCGTCTCCGCTGGCCGCGACCGACGTGTTCGACGAGACCTCAGACATCGCGTTCATGCCCGATTGCGAGACTCGTCATCATTATCCCGATTTGATTCCGCGGATCGGCAAATTGCTCGAAAGCATCGTTGGGAAAAAGGTCCGCCTTTTTACACGCAGCGACGGCGTCGGGTTTGCGTGTTGCGGATTTCCGGCGCTTGCAGCGGGCGACAAAGATGGCTTTTCGGACTACCGCGATGCGCTGGTCGATGAGCTGGGCCCGGTGGATTACGTGATCACCGATTGTGCCGCGTTTGTGTCGATGAACCGGCCCGATGGTTCTTTTACGAACCCTTGGCCCGTCGATATTATCCATGCGGTTGAGTTTTTGGCGGACTACGTCGACGAACTCCCGGTCAAAGATCGGGTCGATGGCACCGGCGTCATGTTGCATGATTCATGTTTCGTGGGCCGCCACCTTGGCCTCTACGACGCGACGCGAGCGTTGACCGCCGCGGTCTACGAGCCGGAGCCCGAGGAATTCCAATTTAATCGTGAAAATGCCCCATGCTGCGGCGGGTCGGCGCATTATCATGTGGTTGCACCCCAGGCGAGCGAGTCGGTCGCGCGTTTGAGGCTGGAGCAACTAGACCGCGAAGGCGGAACTTCGATGGTGTGTGGTTCAAGTACCTGCACCAAATCTTTTAGGCGTGCCCGAGACCAGAAGGCCTCGATGACGCTTCTTGACGCAATTTGCGTTGCTTGCGGATTCTAAGGAGTCTGGATGTCGAGTTATCGGACCTTTGTGATTGCCAACCCTGAGAGCGGTAACGGCGCAGTCCGTCGCGATTGGAGCCGTGTCGAACGGCTTTTACGTGCGCGGATTGGTGAGCTGGAGATCGCCTTCACCGAAGGCCCTGGCCACGCGACGATGCTCGCGCGCGAAGCGCTGCGTGCCGGGTGGGAAATGGTCGTTGCTGTGGGTGGAGACGGAACCGTCAACGAAGTCGTGAATGGCTTTTTTGAACGCCCGAATTTCCGCACAGAATTTGAGCTTGATGATGGCTGGGTTCGTCGAAAGGCGGACTGGAAACCCGAGCCCATCAATCCTGACGCGGTTTTTGGCTTCATCCCGATGGGGACCGGCGGTGATTTCCGTAGAACCGTCGGAGCCATGGGGTCCGTCGACGAGACCGTCAAGCTTCTGGGGGGCACGGATATTCGCCCCATCGACCTGGGAATCTCGGTTTTCCTAGGGCCAGATGGTCACCTGGACGGTCGGTTTTTCATCAACATATCCAGCGCCGGCATGGGCGGGATGGTCGATCGTTACGTGAACAAGATGTGGAAAGGCATGGGTGGAAAATTCAGCTTCACCGCAGCCTCAGCGATGATGTGGCTCAAATACGATAACGCCGCACTCGACGTTCGAATCGACGACCTGGAAGAGATTCACGACAAGTTTTTCAACGTCGTCGTCGCTAACGGTGAGTATTTTGGCGGGGGAATGTGGGTGGCACCCGGGGCCCGAATCGACGACGGAAAATTCCAGGTCGTTTTGTTCGGCGACCTGTCCAAAGGAAATTCCGCATCGTTGATCGGCTTGCTCCATAGGGCTGAGCACCTTGACCTGCCTCAGGTTTCTCGTCGCAACGCTTCGACCGTTTCGATTCGAGCTGCACAGACAGAGCCTGTGTATTTGGATATTGATGGCGAAGCCCCTGGCCGAGTCCCTGTCCTCTTCACGAACCTTCATCAGATTCTGAAGATGAAAGTCGGAAACTGAACCTCTCCTAACTAAGATCGGATTAATACCGTGTGTGGAATCACTGGTTTTTTGGGTGGTGTTGCCGACCCTGAGCGCGTGCTCGGGCAGATGACGCGCGCCATTCAGCACCGAGGGCCTGACGGCGCCGGGCATTGGTTTGACCTGCGGTCCGAGGTCGCGCTCGGGCATCGCCGGCTCGCGATTCAGGACCTGTCGATCGAAGGCGCCCAGCCGATGCATTCGGACTCTGGTCGTTACGTCATGGTGTTTAACGGCGAGGTTTTTAATCACCTCGACCTGCGCACACGGCTCGGCGGGAATTGGCGTGGCCATTCGGATACCGAGACCATGCTGCGCGCCATCGAAAAATGGGGTGTTCGCGAAGCCGTGACTCAATTCGTGGGCATGTTCGCGTTCGCACTCTGGGACCGCGAGACCTCCGAACTCACGCTGGCCAGGGACCGTCTTGGCATCAAACCCTTGTATTTTGGACGCGTGGGGCAGAACTTCGTGTTTGGCTCGGAGCTCAAGGCGTTCAAAAGCTTTCCGGGGTTTGATCCCAAGGTCGATCGCCGCGCATTATCCGCGTACATGCGGTCGAATTGTGTCCCTCAGCCTCTTTGCATCTACGAAGATTTTTCGCAGATGTCGCCCGGGACCTTGCTGATCGTCAAGGGTGGCAAAACCCGAGTCGAACGCTATTGGTCGGCCCGAGAGGTTGCTCGGGCGGGAATCGACCATCCCTTGACCGGAAGTCCTGACGACATCGTGAACGGTCTGGAGTCGATCCTTGAAAAAGCCGTGCAGGATCGATTGCTCTCTGATGTTCCACTGGGCGCGTTTCTTTCCGGTGGGGTCGATTCGTCGACCGTTGTTGCGCTGATGCGCAAACACCAATCAAGTGTTGTTCGTACATTTTCGATCGGGTTCGAAGACGACGCGTATGACGAAGCCGTTCATGCACGCGCCGTCGCACGTCATCTGGGAACCGAACACACCGAGCTGGTCGTGACCGCCGCGGATGCGCTGGAAATCGTTCCCAGATTGGCGACAATGTACGATGAACCCTTCGCCGATTCGTCCCAGATTCCGACCTTTCTGGTGTCTCGCCTAGCCCGCGAACATGTCACCGTTTCGTTGAGTGGTGATGGGGGCGACGAGCTTTTTGCCGGGTATAATCGGCATGTGTTCGGGCCCAAGATTTGGAAGGTGATGGGTCGTCTGCCCGTCAATGCTCGACGTCTGGTCGCAAAAGGGTTGACTGCCGTTTCGGCCGGGGCATGGGACCACGCGTTTGGCCTGTTGGAACGCGCACTTCCAAGCGGTGTGGGCGTCCGCCTTCCTACCGAAAAACTCCAGAAATTTGCCTCGGTGCTTCCGGCCAAAGACCAGTTGGCACTCTACGAGACGCTGGTCACGCATTGGTCTTCGGACATCGTTCGAGGCGGCGAGTCGCACCCAGTCGCATGGAGCGACCTGGGCGATTTTGCGTCGTCGATGATGTTGACCGACCTGGAAACCTACCTTCCCGACGACATCTTGACCAAAGTCGACCGCGCCAGCATGGCTGTTAGCCTCGAGGCGCGAGTCCCGCTGCTCGATCATCGCGTGGTCGAATACGCATGGCGCATGCCTCACGAATTCAAGATTCGCGACGGACAGAGCAAATGGGCCCTGCGCCAGGTGCTCTACCGTCATGTCCCCCGCGAGATGATCGAACGTCCCAAAATGGGATTTGGCGTCCCGATCGACGCCTGGCTGCGCGGGCCTTTGCGCGGATGGGCCGAAGAGCTTCTGAGCAAGCAACGCCTTGAACAAGACGGCTATTTTGACGCCTCGTTGATTCGTACCCGATGGCACGAACACCTTGGACATGTCAAAAACTGGCAGCACCACCTGTGGGACGTCTTGATGTTCCAGGCGTGGCTGGATCAGAACACATAGGATGGACTGTATTGGCATTGCCTTGAGATGGCGCTAGTCTCTGCGCGAGGTGATCCAATGGTACGGCAGCAAAACGGACCCAAACGAAATCCAAAGCGCAGCTTATCTGATCCGCCCATTTCGGAAGATGAGCGAGCTCGTTTGAGCTCGCAGGTTTCATATGTGGGAAGCCCATATCATAAACGAAATCCGGGGGATTTTGGCTTGAATCCGCCCATGTCTCCTCGCGCGGATAAAACCGAATGTGATTCCGCGGGAATCGTGAATAAGGCCGAGGCAAACGATTTGCTTGAACAGGGGATTCGCTCTGGGCTGACGAGCCCTTTTGAAGCCTCAGATATATTTGGGCAGTGACGGACGATGACACCGTGGTGGAAGCTCGACTGGATAACGAGATTTCTGGAACCTACCACGGCTATTTGTTATCCAAGGACGACCCTTGGAGCCAACACATTTTGGAGAGCCGCGATGACTAGGGCTATTTCATTTCAAATACGCTCTTGGGAAGAAATGTCTGGTCCAGCATCACCTGAGACCAAAACCTTTTGTGACTTGGAATTGCAGGTCCGCGGTTGCAATGTGTTGGAGGTCACCGACAAGAGATCGCGTTCAACGCGTGAATCTGTGAGGGTCTCCGCCTATCCGTTGGCTTGTTGGTTGGCGGAGAACTTTTTCCGTTTGCTCTATGAACCAACAAAAAAAAAAAGAAAACAATCACTTCCGTTCATGATGGCGCATGATCTTCCGTTAATTGGATATGGTTATGTATGGCCAAAATTGCGGATTTTCGGGGATGGTAGGGGTGTTTCCTTTTGTTTCGAAAATTCTACACGGGAAGACCTCTCGCCGATCACAATCCGGTCGAGTGTCCCTGAAGAGTGGGTTGGGGTGAGTGAAGCACGAAGCGCTATTGATGGCTTTGTGGACACGGTTCTTATGCGTCTCAAGGATTGTGAAATTGAGGATGAGTATTTGCCGTCGCTCTGGAAAAGCGTCCTTGAAGAGCGTGTGAATGCTCAAGTCTTTGGCGTTCGTCGAATTGAGGCATTGCTTGGTTTAGAGCCCGACATGGATCCGCAAATCGTCGAAAAGTGGGATGGCTTAGAAGAGGAGATAGGAAATGCAGTTCTAGATCTCGCAGGTGTTGTGACCCTTGATGATGCAGAGCACACGTTGCGCTTACTGGAGAATCAAGAGCCGATGGAGCGAGGTGAGTTAACGCGAGTGGCGTCCGAATTGGGTCCGCTTTCTGACGCTGTGGCTTGGCAGTTTGGGAAAAACGCTGCCATACGGGTCAGAGAAATAATGCAAAATGAAGAAGATAACTTAAGCGAAATCCCCTTTCTTCCTGAATCCCTAATGACAGCGAAGATGACCGCATCTCGAACCGATGAGAACAGTTTTCGAATGGTGATGCGCCAGTCGCACAACAAGACGCAACGTTTTGAACGCGCCAGAATGCTGGGTGATTTGCTTCTTTTCCCTTCTGAGAACTTCAGTGTGGTATCTCAGGCGCATACCTACCGACAGAAAGCACAACGGTCGTTTGCCGCAGAATTTCTATTGCCTACGCTGGCGCTCAAGAGAATTGCCGCTGAAGGCTGTGACTTTCAGGATGACGAAACGATCATGCGAATTGCCGAGGATTTTTCCGTTTCTGAACGCGTCGTGTCGCGGCAGTTGGAAAACCGCGGCTTTCTAACTTCACGTTTAATGTAGAATTGTTCAAATCTCAGGGATCAACCATGAAATCCGAAGACAATCCATCCAGCTTACGCGGCTCACGATCCATTTGGTTCCGCCTTTGGCATTGGCTTGACGCACTCGTCATCCTTGGACTTTTGGGGACCGTCTTACTCCGCAAAACCTTCCTAAGCTGGCACTCAAATTCGACGTTTATCGAAACAACACTGCGCGATGCTGGCACGACGATCACTCCGGAGCTCGCAAAGAAGATCGCCATCGGGTTGCGCGAGCCCATGTGGGATTTCCATTACATCTTCGGGTTTACGCTCGCCGGCCTCTTCGTTGTGCGAATCATCCTTGGATTCATACCGGGCCAACACCCCATGTTGGGCGGACTTCGTAAGTACTTTAAAGCGCCAGCGGGGGCTAAGCCGAGCAAACACTTCTTCTTGATCAAAGCAGGATACGCCGTCTTTTACGTGATGGTGACGTTCATGATCACGTCCGGCCTGCTCATGTATTTCAAAACCGAACTCTCGCTTCCCAAAGACTTCATCGGATTTGTGAAGGAAGTCCACGAGCTGTCGATGTGGTTTTTTGCGGCATTTGTTGTGCTTCACACGGCGGGCGTGGTGATCGCTGAAAACCAGGATGAGCCGGGACTTGTCTCGGATATGCTCAATGGCGGCGAAAAAGACTGAGCCTATTGGTGCAGCAGCGATTGGTAGAGCTGCAGCCCGGCCTCCCAGATCTTCTCTGGGGCAAAATCTCGCAAAACACGCTCGCGACCTGCGTCGCCATGACGCCGCCGCAGCTCTGGATCGCTCAAGTAGTCTTCCAGCGCGAATTCGAGCATCTGGGTGTCTCTGGCTGGCACCAACGTGCCAGTCACACCATGTTGCACGGCATCGATGCAGCCGACCACATCCGTCGCAACGACCGGGAGACCCATTGCTGCCGCCTCGAGCGGCACATTGGGGAAACCTTCGCGATACGAAGGCAGCAGCAGCACATCCATCATCGCGTAATAGGGCGCCGTATCGTGGGTAAATCCGACCATATGAACCCGTGGGTCGTTTTCAAGCTGCCGCCTGGTCTTGGCCGGCACCGGGTCTCGTTCTTCAAACGGCCCCACGATTAGAAGATGGGCGTCGGGCAACCGACTCGAAACTCGCGACCACGCTTCGGCCAGCTCAACAATTCCTTTGTCACCAACCAGTCGTCCCACAAATCCAGCAACCACCGCGTCCTGCGGTATTCCGTGCTCGTCGCGCAAGGCGTTGTGGTCAAATTTCGTCGCATCAAACCGCTGGCCGTCGACTCCATTGGAACCCGACAGAAGCACAGTCGCGCGTGCCGATTCCACCAAGCCTTCGTCGACCGCATTCTTACGCAACGATCGAGACTGACAAATCACCACATCCGCAAGCCCACAGGTCAAGGTTTCGGCCGCCGCCAGCAAGGCCTTGCGTTTGCCCGTGGCCGTCAACGTGAGCAGCCCCCGCATCTGGTAGACCTTATGGGGAACATGGGCGGCACGCGCCGCCATCATGCCGATCATCCCACCCTTTGGCGTATGAGAATGCACAATGTCCGGCGCCAAGCGCGTCAACAGCCTAGACACTTCGCCGATGCTGCGCATGTCCGCAAAGGGTGTGATGGCGCGGGCCATCGGTACGCCATAAACCGGGATATCATGCTGGGCCCCAAAGCGATCCAAGAGGTCACCCGGCGACGAAATCGCATGAACGTCCCAGCCGCGCGTTTTGAGCCAATCGATTTGACCCGCAACAAAACCAAGGGATTCGGGAACGGTTGTGATGTGAACGAGCTTGGGCATACGACCTTTCCGCCTGGGGCGTTTTAAACTTGAGCACTCCTAACGCCATCTTTGCGCTCGCTCAACTATGATTCGCTGCTGTCAGGTTTCAGGTTTCAGGTTTCAGGTTTCAGGTTTCAGGTTTCAGGTTTCAGGTTGTCGGGAGCGCGTTGCGCCTGCATGCGCTTGGTACGCAGGCCCTATGGAGGCTGTCGTTTTGATGCATAAAACTGGTGTTTCAGTCAGTTCACCATCAAACGGGCCATTATTGGGCGCTCTTGGGTACTCTTCATCGAAATACGATAGAGAGCCACTTGCACCAGCCTC
>Ga0100388_10005019_pt1 | contig 10874 bp, 9 predicted proteins | sample CryGeymeta201512_FD_81536 | JGI IMG/M metagenome (GOLD analysis project Ga0100388, IMG submission 81536) | Groundwater microbial communities from Crystal Geyser aquifers in Utah, USA - Crystal Geyser metaG 2015-12 | ecosystem: Environmental > Aquatic > Deep subsurface > Groundwater | place: USA... | reverse complement strand
TTTTAAGGATAAACAGCGAAGCTGTAATTCCTCGCGGCTTGCCGCGAAGTATTTGATAGACTGGGAATGTGAGTTTATATATCCATAAGAGTCATAATGTTTCGGTGTTGCTGTACCATTTAGTATGTGTGGGAAAAGGGAGGAAAGAATGGTTTGATGTAGAGGTAGAGGAGGAGTTGAAGAAGATATGTAAGGAAATAAGTAGGAGGTACGAGATGCATTTTGTTGAGATAGGGACGGATAAGGATCACGTGCATTTTTTGATTCAATCTGTACCGATGTATGCACCAAGTAAAGTAGCGAGGGTGGTAAAGAGTCTAACGGCAAGGGAGATACTCAAACGGTTTCCAGATTTACGACGTAAGCTGTGGGGTGGAGAGTTTTGGTCAAACGGGTACTACATAAATACAGTATCACGTCGAGGAAGCGAGAAGACGATTCAACAGTATGTAAAAGCACAGGGGCATAGGGAATATGAGGTTATACACAAAGATCAACTAACATTATTCCCTGTTTTGTATTGATGCCCCGTAGCTTGCTGCGGGGAGTTTCACTGCATCCATTTCCACGTGTGGGAGAAATTGCATACGCGGTTGATGACGATCCACGCGCCGCCTATTTTGATCAAATCAGAAACGGTATGTTTGTCCGCATGGCACTGCTTGCGGCGGTCCTAGGTAAAACAAACGGGCTATAAATAATAAAACCCCGAGACACGCAAAGTCGTGTGTCTCGGGGTTACCTTATGAACAATAGTCAAACCTTAGTATTTGATCACCATTTAGTTCCCCAATCTCTTCGCAGCAGATATCTCCTTCTTTTTGCCATGGTGGCGATGTACACAAAGAATACAGGTGATACAAATTACCAACAGAAAGACACGCTGGTTTGTATACAAGAACAATCGTAATAATCTTGGGCGAGGTAACAGCATTCGCTGGCGTTCGAATACAACCGAATACAACCTGTATACCAGATGGGTCTATGAGCATTACATAGTGGACAGAATGAAGCGACACACCAGCATTTATGTCCATGTTCGCAGTCTCCTTTCTCTAGTACGATGAATTCCTATATGCGTAAAAGTGCAACTTTGATACAGTGAGCTTAGCATGTCTTTTGTCCATCTTCATAATCACAGCGAATATTCTCTTCTAGACGGACTAAGTAGTATTAAAGATTTAGTCGGACGTGCTAAGGAACTTGAGATGCCTTCGGTTGCTCTTACTGACCATGGGTCAATGCATGGGGTAATAAAATTTTACGTTGAAGCAAAAAAACAGGGTATCAAACCAATTCTTGGGATGGAAGGATATTTGGCTCCTCGACTTTTAACTCAAAAAGATGGGGCGTTAGATACCGGTCCGTTCCACATACTTCTACTTGCAAAAAATTATCAAGGATATAAAAACCTATTACACCTGACAACCATAGGTCATCTCCAAGGATTCTACTACAAACCTCGTATCGACAAAGACGTTCTCAGAAAACACGCCGAGGGACTTATTTCATCTACGGGTTGTGTTGACGGTGAAATCCCTCGTGCATTACGCGATGGAAATTTTGAAAAAGCTCGAACACTTATGCGGGAATATCTTGACATCTTTGGCAAAGAGAACTTTTTTATCGAACTACAAAATCACCAAACCGAGACACATGGAAGCCTGTTTGTTATGCTTGCAAAAATTAACGAGGGATTGTTACTTCTTGCAAAGGAGTTTGACGTACGGATCGTTGCTACGAATGATGTTCACTATGTTCACGAAGAAGACGCGCAAGCCCAAGATGCACTTCTTGCAATCCAAACAAAAGAAATTTTAGGTGACCCAAATCGTAAACTAACGATGCTTGATTCTCCCGATTTTTTCCTTAAAAGTGCAGCGCAAATGTATGACCTTTTTCCTGAACAACCAGAAGCGATTGAAAACTCATTAGCAATCGCCGACATGATTACTGATGACTATAACCTTCCCATGGGTAAAATGATTTTCCCAAGCTATGCAATTCCTGGGGGAATATCGCCAGATGAATATCTTCGTAACATTGTGTATGAGCGAGCACATTTGAAGTTTGAGACGTTATCAGACGAAGTTACCGCTCGAATAGAAAAAGAGCTTCGCATTGTTGCAAACAAAGGGTACAGTCCATACATTTTAATTTTTGAAGATCTTGCACGGTATTGTAAACAGAACAACATTCTTGCAATTGCACGCGGTTCTGCCGTAGGCTCAATTGTTCATTATATTTTGAATATAAGTCCACTCGATCCGCTAAAGTACAACATTCCTTTTGAACGATTTCTTAACGATGAACGACCTTCGCCACCTGATATTGACCTTGATATTCAAGACAATAGAAGGGATGAACTTATTGCGTACACGGCACAACGCTATGGTGAAGATCGTGTTGCGCAAATTTGTACCTTTGGAACGATGGAAGCCCGCGCAGCAGTTAGAGATGTAGGTCGCGTCATGGGGTTACCCTATTCGTTTTGTGATCGTGTCGCAAAAATTGTTCCACCACCAAAACAGGGGTTTCATGTGGTCCTATCTGAAGTCATACAACAAAATCCTGAGATGAACGAACTGTATACTACAAATCCTGAGGCAAAAAGACTACTCGATCTCTCCGTAAAACTACAAGGGGTTTCGCGTCATGCAGGTACACATGCAGCCGGTGTTATTGTTGCCGACAAGCCAATTACTGAATACGTTGGACTTATGCAAGACCGAAAATCGGGAAGAATTATGACACAACTCGATATGTACAGTCTTGATCTTAATGCGGTCGATGATGCCGTTGGGCTTCTCAAGATGGACTATCTTGGTTTGCGAAATCTTTCAACCATCCAAGAAGCTTTGCGACTAATCAAAGAAAATAAGGGTGTTGACGTGGATATTTATGCGTTACCACTTGATGAACCACAAGTCTATGAGATGCTCCAAAAAGGTGATACCACAGGATTATTTCAAATGGAAAGTAGTGGATTTAGACAATTAAATCGTGAACTAAAACCTGATCGATTTGAAGACATTGGCGTGATGTTAGCACTATATCGACCTGGTCCTATGGATATGATCCCCTCGTATATTGAAAGGAAATCCGATCCTACCAAGGTTGAGTATGCTCATCCTGTCTTGGAAAAGGTTCTCGCAAACACTTATGGCGTTCTTATTTATCAAGAACAATGTATGGAAATTGCAAGTGTCATGGCGGGTTTTTCTCTTGGACGTGCTGATTTATTACGACGTGCAATAGGAAAGAAAAAGAAAGTGTTAATGGAAAAAGAAAAGATTGCCTTTACGCAGGGAGCTCTCTCGCAGGGTTATTCAGAAAAAGAGGCCGAAGATGTATTTGCGTTTATTGAAAAGTTTGCTGCCTATGGGTTCAATCGTGGCCACTCGGCAAGTTATGGACTTATTGTGTATCAGATGGCCTATCTGAAAGCATTTTATCCTATTGAGTTTTTTGCAGCATTATTGACAGGAGAACGACATAATACTGATAAACTTGGGATGATTGTGTCTGATTGCAAAGATCGAGGCATTCATATCCATCATCCTGACATCAATAAGTCAGGAGTTCACTTTACCATTGAAAAAGCAAAGGATAACACCGAGTCAATTCGGTATAGTTTAAGCGCACTCAAAAATGTTGGTGATGGCGCGATAGAAGCAATCGTTGCTGAGCGTAACAAAAATGGTAAGTTTAAGAGTTTTATGGATTTTTCTTCTCGTGTTGATCCTCATACTGTTACATCAAAATTAGTTGAATCCCTCATCTATGCGGGTACCTTTACATCTTTTGGATCACAGAATGCACTGCTTAAGGTTGCACCAGAATACATAGAGGCGGGGAAGCGTTATCAAAAAATGCAGTCTCTTGGTCAGGAAAGTCTATTTGGATCAGATGAAGTTTCCGTTTCAGCACCAAATGTTTCAATGCTACCCGAAATGGAACAAGCATCCGAAGCACAAATTCTTGAATGGGAAAAAGAGATATTTGGGTATTATTTTACAAAACACCCGCAGGAAGAACATCTCAAAAAGATACGCGACTATATCGTTGCTCGATTAGGAGAAATTGACTCCTCAATGGTAGGAGGAAAAGTTGTTCTTGGCGGTGTTGTTACACAGAAAAATGTGATCCTAACCAAAAAAGATCAACGCGAGATGTGTTTTCTTACCCTACAGGACAAAACTGGCACAATTGAGGCAATTATATTTCCCGATACCTATCAAAATGGCGTTCGGCAGGTGATGCAGGACTCTATCGTTCTGATTCAAGGTCAACTTGATGAGCAAGATGACGGAACATACAAACTTTTGGCCAATAAGGTGCTTATTCCCAGTTTATCAACATAATATTACGGGGTAGCACTCTATTGACTTGTTTGCTAGAATAGAGTCATGCTATGTGAACATTGCGGCGTTAATCAAGCCACTACTCAAATAACCCACATTACCAATCAAGGGAAAGTGGTAAAAAATCTGTGTGAGCAATGCGCTGCAGAGGATCGCTCAGGGATTCACTTTAACTCTCACCGATTTGAGCCGTTTTCATTTTCAGGTGAATCTCCTTTCTACGATATTCACAACCGTTCACAAAATTACCAACATGCCGCAAGTCAGCAATCTCTAAACATTATGGATTATTTTACGGAACGAGCCAAAGGCATTATCCAGAAAGCAACCCTTGAGGCTCAATCAATGAACCATTCTGTTTTAGACACCGAGCACCTTTTATTAGCCCTCGTTGATGACGATGCGGTTGGGAAAAAACTCTTAGCTGAACTTGAACTTAAAGGCGACGACATAAAACAGTATTTGCATACAATCGTCCCTAAAGGTTCGAGTACACCGACACAACATGAGCTTTCTCCTCGCGCTAAACGGGTGTTTGAGTTGGCATTTGATGAAGCACGTCAGCTTGGTCACAACTATGTGGGGAGTGAACATCTATTATTAGGACTTATTCGCGAAGGTGAAGGACTTGCTGCGCAAACGTTGCTAAAATTTGGCGTTTCACTCATAAATGCTCGAACAAAAGTAAGTACGAATGCAGGGAAACTCGAAAAGGATGGTTCGTATCCATCTCAATCGCAAACCCCACAACTTGACGAATTTACACGCGATCTAACCTACGAAGCGCAGGAAGGGAAATTAGATCCGGTGATCGGCAGAATGGCTGAGATTGATCGAGTTATCAATATTTTGTCTCGCAGACGAAAAAATAATCCTGTTCTTATCGGTGAGCCGGGCGTAGGAAAAACAGCTATTGCAGAGGGATTGGCGACCAAAATAATTCAGGGAGATGTACCCGAAATACTAAAAGATAAACGTCTTTTGGCTCTTGATATGGGATCTCTTATTGCAGGTACTAAATATCGTGGGGAATTCGAGGAACGTATGAAAGGAATAATTGGAGAGATTGAGAAAAACAAGCAGAACATCATTCTGTTTATTGATGAATTGCATACTATTGTTGGCGCCGGAGGGGCTGAAGGGGCAATTGACGCGTCTAATCTATTAAAACCGGCATTGGCACGAGGCGATTTACAGGCGATCGGTGCAACAACACTCACTGAATACAAAAAACATATCGAAAAAGATGCCGCACTTGAGCGAAGGTTTCAACCAGTCATCGTTCCTGAAAATACGGTGTTGCAAACCATTGAAATATTACGCGGTTTAAAAGATAGGTATGAAGCTCATCATCGAGTAAAAATTTCTGATGAAGCTATTGTTTCTTCAGCTGAACTTTCTGATAGATACGTGTCAGATCGGTTTCTTCCTGATAAAGCGATAGATCTTATTGATGAAGCGTGTGCTGAAGTTCGACTTCGAACCGTTGCGCCTCCAAGCAATCTTGAAGAGGTCCGTAAATCGATTCAAATAAAAAAACGCGAACTTGCCGAAGCACAATCAAATGACGAATCTGACAAGCAACATGCCCTTGAAGAAGAGTTGTCAAAGCTCACCAAAACCGAAGCTGATATCACCGAACTTTGGCAAAAAACCAAAGCAACAGATACTCCTGAAGTTAGTGTCGATGATGTGGCCTCGGTACTTTCAAAAATGACAGGTGTACCTGTTACGCGCCTTACTGAAGTTGAAAAGAAGCGCCTTATGAATCTTGAAGCACAGCTACATCAAAGGATTATTGGTCAACACGAAGCAGTTTCCGCGGTAAGTGAAGCAATTCGTCGAGCACGTGCTGGGTTAAAAGATATTAATCGACCGATTGGCAGTTTTATGTTTTTAGGACCAACTGGTGTGGGTAAAACGGAACTTTCAAAAGCATTAGCTGAGGTTTTGTACGGTGACGAGCGACACATGATTCGGCTTGATATGAGTGAATTCCAAGAGAGTCATACGGTAGCACGTCTGATTGGCTCACCACCGGGATATGTTGGTCATGAAGAGGGTGGGCAGTTGACTGAACAAGTTCGTCGGACACCGTATAGCATCATTTTGTTGGACGAGATTGAAAAAGCACATGATGATGTGTTTAATATACTTCTTCAAATTCTAGAAGATGGTCGTATGACAGATGGACAAGGTAAAACCGTTGATTTTAAAAACACCATAATAATTATGACTTCAAATTTAGCGAGTGATATCATCCAAAAAGCTGGTGCACAAGGAAAAGCCGCCTCAAAATTGGAAGAAAGTATAGAATTAGTCGTAAAAGCAACTTTTAGACCGGAATTTCTTAACAGGATAGATGAATTTGTAATTTTCCATACGCTTACAAAGGACCATATGAAATCCATCGTGCAATTACAACTTGAACATACCCGTAGATTAGTTGCCGCGCAGGATATGGATGTTACGTTTAGTGACGATGTAAAAAAATACCTTGTTGATAAAGGGTACGACCAAGAGTTTGGAGCACGGCCATTGCGAAGACTTATACAACGTGAGATTGAGTCAGGCCTCTCAACCTTGTTACTAACGGAACAAATAGCAAAAGGTGAAGAAATTACGGTAACACTACATAGCGACGGTGTGATACAATTTGCCCATGCAAAACCTAAAAAATCCAGAACCTCGGTTTGATTTTAATGTAGGAGATACGATCATTATTAGTACCAAGATTTCTGAAGGAGAACGAACCAGAACGCAGAATTTTGAAGGCGTAGTCATCTCTAAGCGTGGCGCAGGTACGGGCAAAACATTTATCGTCCGTCGTGTTGGTACCGATGAAATTGGAGTTGAACGAATATTCCCTGAGTTTTCACCCCTTGTTGAAAATGTAACCGTCAAACGCTCGGGAAGCCCACGTCGCGCAAAACTTTATTATCTACGCGACCGTAAAGGTAAACGCGCAAATTTTGTTAAAGAATCAGCATAATTTTGCCTTAATCACTTGACCTCGTTCTCAATTTCTTGTAGCATCTATGCATCGTGGAAGATACAGCTGAACTTGGTGCTTGGGGGGAATCGCAAGCGCAGGAATATTTAAAAAAACTTGGTTTTACTATTCTCGCTAGGAATTGGCGCTATAAAAATCGTCATGAGATTGATATTGTTGCAACGTATAACAAAGAGCTCATTGCAATTGAAGTCAAAACACATGCTCAGCCATTGGATACAAAGCCTTTTGAGCAAGTGAACAGCCATAAATTTCGGCAAATTCGTCAAGCGCTTGAGCTATTTGGCAAGGAGCGAAATATTCAAAATGTTGCTATGCGTGTTGACGTTGTAAGTATTGTTAAATTTCCGTTCTCTATTGAATATTTTGCCTATGCCGATTTTACTTTGTAACGTGATGGTGTCGATCCCACTCAATTAATACTGGTATACTTTGACTATGGATCAGATATCAAACCTTTTTGCCAAAACTAAGAAAAAAATTGATTCGCCCGATAAAAACGTGTCGCGAGAATTTCAGCAATATGGTTATGATATTGCAGTCAAACTTAACGATATAGCTCACAAAGCTTTGTACATTAAACTCGCAAAAACACAACCGCGTTCGCGAATTGAACTGGCACTTCAGTTTGTACTTGATTACCCTAACGCAAGATCAAAAGGCAAATTGTTTATGTATAAAATGCGTGAGTTGAAATCTACCGAAACAACGTAATGTTTACAGAGTAGACTATTTCGGATATATAGCTAGTCCAAAACAGACTGACGTATACTGCGATCAGTCTGCCCCTATTTGGCTAGCTTGTAAGTTACCAATAGGTCTAAGTGACCTAGACATTCACTATTTTGAGTTAACTATAGTACACATGAAAAAGTTTTTATGAAATTACTACGGTAATTTTTCGAGGAGTCACGATAAACAGATAAACAGCAAGTACCGCGCCAACAATTCCCATGATGGCAAAAGCCCCGAGATTCGAAGAAAATGTTGCAAACAATCCTGCACATATTGGGCCAATCACATATCCCAGATTGCCTGAAAAGTCTTGTAACCCTTCGATTTCTCCCTCTACAATAGGTGTTTCTTCAATGTAGTCAGCCAAAGTACCGTCAATTGCTGGCCATGCAATACTGTTAAGAATCGACGCGAGAAAAACGATCAAGATAAGAAAAGGGGTGTTGGTGATCAGAGGGAGCAACACAAACAGAAGGCTACTCGTAAGAATAGCTCCACATGCGGTTCGTTTTTTACCTAAAGGGTTGACAAGCTTACCGACCCAAAACCCAACAAACAGAGATGGAATCATATACGCAGAAATAAACAATGCCCCAAAAGGATTACCTACACTCAAGCTCACCGATATAATTGGGCCAAGTGTCCAAAAGAAAGAATCAACAAGATCCAAAAACAGTTTGGCAATGAGGACAGGTTTTATGGTTTTTTCTACACGGAGAAGTACTTTCAGCTCTTTTCGGATGGAGAGTTTTAGCTTGGATTGTTGCACTGGAATTTCATGTTCAACTGCTTTTGTGGAGAATTGTCTGTGAAAATAAAACGAGAGTACAGATAACCCAAGAAAAAAATACATTAAAAACAAAATGGCAATATTGTCACCATCAAAAACGAATACTTCGATCAAAATTGGAGTCATTACCGCTGCGATTGCTTTAATAACGCTCACTAACCCAAAATTTGTTGTATTATTCGCGTTATCTATCTTAATGTGCGTGATGAATTTATATATTCCAAACGTATAGAGATCGTAATAAATTCCCCACAATGCCATTACTATAAGGAACATAATCCAGCTTTGGGACGCAAATAGCATAATTGGTACAAAGGAACATACCAAAAATAGGTACCCGAATTGACGTCTATATGAATTGGTACGAGAAAATATTGACAATATCACATCAAATAATGCTCCCCACATGGATGATGTACTAATAAGTAATCCAATAATAAGCACCGAAAAACCGCTATGTTCCATGAGGATTGGCAACAAATATGCAAGCGTAAAATCAAACATAGCCCAAAAGAACACAACGGGTAGGAAACCAACAATGGGAGAATAATTAAATCGATGGCGTAAAGATCCACCAGCAAAGGATGAAACTGAAAACATATTACGATTCTATAGTGCAACTAACCCATGAGCAATAGTAAAAACAATAGATAGACACGTGGTGAATCATTCTTTTCAGCTATATCATGAGAGGGTACTCTAAAAGAATTTTCTGACCTGAAATTCACATATTGTAGTTACAAGTATCTGAGACGCGATTTTAGTTGTCATCAAGAACACTGCTTACATTGGTTTTGAGTGATGTTGCATTTTCAAATAATCCAGCAGTCTGAAATGATTCGGTAACTACATTCATTATCCGATTAACAAATTTGTTAAATTCATCTTGACTGGTAATACAATAAAAGCTAAGTATCAATTTAAGCTCATCTGGGGTAAAAAGTTTTGTTGTTCTTTTTGAACCCAATAAAATATTATTTTCAACGACGCTTTTAGAAAAGTAATATATATTTAATATTTTATTAATCTGACTAGCAAAATCGGTAACATCCTTTCTTAAAAGTGATTTCTGTGCATCATAGATGTAAAAGGGAAGCATCTCAGAATTTTCAACTAGTCGAGTGTTCAGTTCATAATCTGGAAGTGATTCGGGGTTACGGTAGAGGTTGTTTTTAATTTGACCAGTTTTATCAAGTATAATCTCGTGTTTGGTCCAACACATTAAACCTTCAATCTCATCGAGAATCCCGTACACATAATCGACCTGTAACCCAATCGGTGGTATATCAACCTTATTATAAAGTGCTGAGATCATTCTTGTTATGCCCCAGGTTTTCTCAAAGTGAGATACAGATTTATTGAACTTATCAATTGTTAACAACCGGTCTTCCCACTGGACTTCTAAACTATGTTTATCTTTAAATACGATGCACAAATCTACATCTGAATAAATATCAATGTCGCTATTAGCAAGAGAACCTGCGATGAAAACACCATGAACTGAAGGAATGTCATTGTAATATTCGACTAATTCTTTTATTAATTTGTCTGTTTCTTTGTTTGGGACATCCATTTTCAGTACAATAAATCCAACAACTTCCAAATATCTTGGTGGGCTCGGTGGGATTCGAACCCACGACACCCGGCTTAAAAGGCCGGTGCTCTAACCAACTGAGCTACAAGCCCACGACTATAATCATCTCAACGTTACGGTTCAATACATTCTAACAAACATCTCAGGGTTAGAGCTCGCTCTTTAGTTTGGTGAAACCAAACTTACAAGAATTTGCACTGCAAATTCTAAACCAACTGAGCTACAAGCCCACGACTCTGGCGCTGGCTGCTTCATATTATAACCAACTTCCAGCATTTATCAATGATTAGCGATTATCTAAACACAAACAGCTACTTTCAATGTACGCTAAACACGCCTATAATGTACATAAGGAGGTGAAATATACATATGAACGAA
>Ga0100388_10005010_pt1 | contig 10882 bp, 8 predicted proteins | sample CryGeymeta201512_FD_81536 | JGI IMG/M metagenome (GOLD analysis project Ga0100388, IMG submission 81536) | Groundwater microbial communities from Crystal Geyser aquifers in Utah, USA - Crystal Geyser metaG 2015-12 | ecosystem: Environmental > Aquatic > Deep subsurface > Groundwater | place: USA... | reverse complement strand
GCTCTGGCAAATTTTGGAGGGTGAAATAGAGTGCCCCGCAATATTGCGGGGAGATCAAGGTTCACCTTCTCGTGGGAACGCAAAGGTAGGAGGGCAAGCTTCGCTTAATTGTGAGCGGAACGCTCACGCAAGCTTCGCTTAATTGTGAGCGGAACGCTCACGCAAGCTTCGCTTAATTAGAAATTAGGTAATTAGGTGAATTAGATATTTGATTTGAATAGGTCTGTAACTAAAAACGCCCATCACGAGATGAGTGTTTTTAGTTTAGGATATTCATGGAAAGATTATTCTATCTTCAGACCGTATAATAACCCATCTTTTTTGTTAACGAAAAATAGGTAATTTTCTTGGGGCGAAAGGAATGGGTCGATAGCGTCGTAGGATTGTGCGGATGTCCCCGAGTTAAAAATCTGAGTCTTTTGTCCAGTGTCCAGATTAATTTTCCAGAAAGAGTCTTTGGTGGTGACTAACCCTTTGTAATAGTCATCCGGCCAAACCGCATTTTCTGACAAGTGTTGTGGTATTGCGCAAAACAATACCCTGTTGTCTTGGGAAAAAGCGCATTTTTCGACCAATGTCGATAGTTCGGTGTTTTTTACATCCTGCCCGTTTTGGTCAGCGGTGAAAAGCTTGATATTCTTTCCTTCGCTATTGGTGGCCGAGTAAAGTATTTTATCCCCAAACGGGAACCAGCGGGCGTTAAGCCCGTAAATGTCTTGCAGAACATCGTTGAAAACTCCACTATCCGGATTTATGGTTATGAGCAGGCCTTCTGATAGGCCGCTGGTTTTGGTGCGAGCGGATATTTTGTCGGCCATCGGCCAGTCCAGAACTAAATCTTTTATTCTTGTTTGGAAGACATTTTTTAAATTAGTGCCATCAGCATTAGCAATGCTAATAACATTATTGTTGGCGTCAGGATTAAAAGATTGGATGGCTATCCGGTCGTCAATAGGCGACCAAGTTACTTGTTCTATCTTCTCGTTAAGACGGATAGACGTCCCATTTTGATAATCATGGAGATATTTTGTTGTGGCGTTGTTCTCTTGAAATACCCCCACGATTTTCTCTTTGTTGGGGGACCATAGAATTTGGAGAAGTCCGGCTAGGTTAGCGCCTGAGATGCGGGAAAGATTGCTTCCGTCAAAATTAACTTCGTACATATTGCCTTGGTTTTTCGAATAATAGCCGATTTTTTTGCCGGAAGAGTCTATGGTTGGGGCTAAAACCTTTTCCCGAGAAAGAGGGATTGGCCCATTCGTTAGCCCTGGTTTAATAACTATTGTCGAGCCGTTGTTCTGGTCGTTTCCTGTTTCTGAAGATGTTGTTTGGCGGTAGAAAAGAATATAAAAGACGTAGGCCCCTATTAGGAGCAAAATGAGCAAGGCAACGGCGATGATGATTACTTTTTTGTTTATTTGTGTGGCCATATATTTGATTTAGAAATATTGAGGGACTATACCTTTAATGTTAGCTATATAATCTTGGGTTTTTTTAAACGGTATATTGGCTCCGCTGCCATATTGTCTTATCCTGTCCGGGCCAGCATTATATGCGCCGAGAGTATCGGTCCAGTTGCCGAACTGTTGATAGTTCATACTTAGATATTTAGTGCCAGCCATAACATTCTGTCCAGGGTCAAAAGGGTCGGTTACTCCCAGGGATCTGGCCGTACCCGGCATCAGTTGCATTAATCCTTGAGCTCCCTTGGGGCTTACCGCGCTGACGCCCACTTTTCCCGACTCCTGGCCCATGACTGCCCAAATCATATCTTCTGGCACATTTGGGTAGGCCGCGGCCGCGGCCTTTACCGCCGCCGTGATATCGTTGTTAGAATAAGAAGCGAGCGACTTGACATCATTCCATGTTTTAACATCATAAGTTTTAGTCCCCTCATTATAACTTAAGCCGCGATGCGGCTCAAGAGTAATTGCCATCAGCCCCGGTTCGCTCAAGCTGGTTAGCTTCGGATTGATGGTGTTAAGAATCAGCCATGAGCAAAGCATCAGGACCAATCCGATAACCGCGCCCCAGATCCATTCTTTGCCGGATGTTTTTCTCGTTTCGCTTCCCCCCGAGCGTAAATACTTAAAACCGCCGATGACGATGGCCCAAAGGGCAGCAATGCCGACAATGCTTAGGCCGTAAGTAAAAATCGCCCGGATGTATTGGCCGGGACCGGAGACGGTGCCCGAGACGCCGGGGAGGGGGACCTGAAGCTGGTATCCTTGAGCCAGAGCAAGAGAGCTTTTACGTAGAAAAAACAAGCCGGCACTCAAAATAAGTAAAAAGAATTTTAATTTATTTGACATCACAGTTTCTATATAATTTCCGGAGGACTGTCCTCCCAAAGAGAACAGTCCTCATCCGGTTGTTCATTATTTGCCAAACTCACGGTAAAATATTTGACAAACTCTGCCGATTTGCTTTAGATTGCCAAACATTAAATCCTAACCTTTATTGATAACGATATCAATTTTTTGGCTTGCCCGCTGGGCCCTATTTTTTGGATTTTCGACAAAAATGCTTAATTCTTTTCGCAGACTTTCGGCGAGAGAGCCCGCGTCGATTTTCAGGCCGAAATGGTTGGCGTCTTCGACTTTAATAATCGGCTGCCCATCAAAACGCCACTGATATTCAAGTTCTTTAGCGCTGGAGATGTCGAAGAAATAAGGAGCGGCAAGAAGCTGCAACTCTTGGCCGGGAGAGGTTTGAATAGAGCCTGAAGTTTGGCTATTATAACCAGAATTACCCTCTGCGGGGTAGAGGACTATTTCTGAAGAAACGACAGGAATAGAGCTAGTTAGTTCAGCTAATACATTGTCGTCGTTGTCTTGGATCTGGACATTAATTGCAATATGGGTGCCGGCAGACGAGGAAACGCGGAACATAAACCTCGTTTGGTTCTTGCCGGAAGAAAAAATCTGCTTGTCGCTATTTAAGAACCAGATAAAGTTAAGCCCGTCCATTTTGCCGGCAGAGGAATTCGGGGGGTCAATCGTTAGATCTATAACACTTCCGTAGGCTGGTAGGGGTTTTCCCTGGTAGGTCGGAGGAGCGAAAGTGTTGGTCGACCAAGTCAAAACCAAATTGTTGGAAACAGCTTGGGCGGCGGCGGGAAGGCAATAGGTAGCTGAGAGGAGACAACAAATAGCGCCAAGTAGAAGGCGATATTTATTTCCATAAGTTTTTATTTTTAACCGGTTTGACATGTTGTTTGTGTTTCTATTTATTAAGCAGGCATTAAATTATTTTTCGAGATATTGTCTATTTCCTGCGCTACCCACATTTTAATTAGGGGTCTAGAGGGTTATTCGGCAGGTTTTTAATTTGCAATTTGCTTTAAGCGCGGCGGTCAGAGATTGTTCTCGGCAGACTCCTTTTTTACTCGTTCCATCTCGATTATTTGTCTTGGGTCAGTGGTAATTATTTGGTCTTCCGTATAGGAGGCGACTACTTTGATCGCCACATGTTTTAGTCCGGCAAAAAAGATTCCTTCTCCGACATTGCATTCCATCAGAAGAAATTTTTCCTGTTCAGTTAGATTAAAGGTTGTTTTCATTATATCAATAGTGGCTGGCGATTGTCTTAGAAGCAGCTGAAGAGAAGAGTTGGTCACGATCGGTTTTCCATACGGCGATCCCATGAAGTCGGTAATATCTTGGGTGATGGTTGTTAGTCCCATATAATATTTGCGGCAACGTTTAGCGATGCCAAAAAGAAATGAGGCGCCTTCCGGATGCTGCATTATCCACCATCCTTCATCGACTACTAAAACTCTTTTTTTAACTTCTGAGCGAATGATATTCCAAATATAATGGAGAATAATATACATCGCCATCGGGCGCAAAGAGTCTTCCATGTCGCGGATCGAAAAAACTACTAATTTATTATTAAGAGATACGTTAGTTGGTTTATTAAAGAAGCCGGAGTATGTCCCTTTGGTGAATTTCTCTAACCTGACGGCTAATTCTCGTCCACCCTCCATGTTTTCCAGAACGGCCTGTAAATCCGCCATCAGGGGTGGCGTTGCTTTTGAAAAATCTGATTCCGGGCTAATGTCATGAAGGGCATAGGTTTCTCGAAGGGCGCGATCAATAAGAGCGTCTTCTTCCGGTGTTAGGCCGCCTAGCATGATGCGCAACAAACCGACCAGACTGATGATATTGTTTCTTAAAATGTCGTCCGGGCTTTCGTCACTTCGCCCGATTGACAGGTCAAAAGGATTCAAATGGTTTGGCGAGGAAAGAGAAATATTAACAAATACTCCGCCCATCGCTTCGGTCAAGTGTTGGTATTCTTTTTCCGGGTCAATAATAATGACTTCTGTGTCTATCATCAGCGACCGCAAGACTTCTAATTTGACGAAATAACTTTTGCCAGCGCCAGCTTTGGCAAAAATAACCATATTGGCGTTTTCCATCGCGAATCGGTCGAAGAGAATCAGGGAATTATTATGCCGGTTAATGCCGTAAAGAACGCCTTTGTTGTCGGTCAGGTCCATGGATACGAACGGAAAGAAAGAAGCCAACGGAGCGGTATTCATCGGCTGGTGTATTAAAAGCTTATCTTGCTCTAGCGGTAAGGAAGAGAAAAATCCTTCTTCTTGCTGGAAAGTAGCCGGCTTTGCGTAAACCATTTTTGCTTCCAGTATGGCCCTGATTTCGTTTTCAATTTCATCCAGGCCCTTGGCTGTTTTAGAGAAAAAGGTGATGTAGAGGCCAACCTGGAAAAACTTTTCCGTGCCTTGCATTAGCGAGTCGCGCAAGGCCTCAATGTCTGTTAGGGCTGTTTCTAGCACCGGATCACGCACCTTGCCTTGTTCCTGCTGGATGGTGATTTGCGACTGGATCTGGGCCACTTTTTTTCTCAAGTTTTTTAGGATAATACTTGTCTCCGCCGGGTGGACGAAAATAGAAATATTCATCTCTTTGTCGAGAGTGATGACGGGAGAGAACCAATTGGTGCTTAAGTAGCGTGGATAGGTAAAAACAAACAGCGTCCGGGCATATTCTTCGCCGATCTGGACGTAGTTGGAGGCGATCTCGATACCGGCCGGAGCGATCAGGTTGCGAACGTTTCTTGCCACCGTCGGAATGACCTCTGTTTGTTGATTGTTGTTTTGAGTGTTGAACAGCGATGCCATAAATCAATGTTATCTCCGCGATTGAGCGGCCATGAGGGGATAATTATTATTCGCTTGGGGCGCGATCTCAGCTGTGTTTATAGGCGCCCTTTTTTAGCCTCGGGATTATAGAGGTGATAGAAAAGTTCTATTAATTCTTCGTTGTTGAGGACTGTGGCCCGGAGGCCGAATCCTTCCAGTCCCGACAAGACATAATTAATTCTTTGCCAGAGTTGGGTTTTTAGCTCCTCGAATGTTTTCTTTCGGTCGCTGGTCGAAGACCTTTTAAAGCCAGTAGCGATGGTTATTTTTTCCAGTGGCGTCAGCTGTTTAGCTTCAACTTGGGCGAAAGGAATCACGATATAAAAAGATTCGGTAACAATGTTAGCCAATTCCGTTAGACCCCTGATAAAATCGATATATTCCGAGGCCTGGATTCTCATGAGTTCATTTTCTTGCTCTTTTTGTTTTTGTTCCAATATTTCCAGATAGCCGGAAATATTAAATTTTCGGGAAACGATTAGGATTTGGATCGGAAAATCTAAAGAGTTCAAGAATTCTCGAAAGTGATAGATAAGCGCATCCTGTTCCTCGACTGATTTTAGGGCGAAATTGACAGAAGAAGCCATCAAAACAGCTCTTATTCCCCCGTCCTTCAGGAAAATAACACCATCTCTGATGTCGTCAATCTCGATTTTTTCTTGGATGCTCGAAATATTAGTCGGCATGGTGAATAAGGATAATTTATGTCGTATTTTTCGGACCCCGAAAACTCCTTTTTTGTCATTCTGAACCGAGCGAAGCGGAGTGAAGAATCTATTAAGCGTAGTTTGTGTGAGCGTCCCGCTCACAATAATATTAGCCAAATTCGTGGAATTAGATTCTTCGCCTTCGGCTCAGAATGACAGCTTTCGGATAGTCTGAGGATTGGGAAAATTTAATATGAGTTCAGAATTAACCTTGGTCGTCTTTTCTCCAAACATACATTTTTGGCTTGCGAAGATAGCTAAAAAAAGAGGAGAGAAAGACAATAAACGGCCGCCCGTTTATTTTTAAAAATGCTAAGGCGATGGCTATGGTTCCTATTGGTATGCCGACGATCACGAAGACCCACAGTTTAAAGAAATACCAGATAAAAAATATTAATACTCCCGCGCTGCCCAAGTAGAGAAGCTGTTTAAATGTTAGCGGGCCGACAATGCGATCCTCAACGTCAATAAATTGTGGGATGTTAAATTGCATGACGCCTTGATAAGTCTTACCGTTAATGTCATCCTGAGTCCGCCAGATGGCGGATGAAGGATCTCATCAACAATGCAAGATTATGAAACCCTTGGCTTCCTGCTAGCGGCAGGGGAGATTCTTCCCCCGCATCAAGCGCGGGGTCAGAATGACAATAGGAGAGAAGCTTGCTGCTAATTCATTCTTCAGGATTGCCGGAAATTTTTCAAGTCAATAATATTATTATCTTGATGTGGTTGCGCGCCACGCTGTCCCGGGCGGGATTCTGTTCTAGGCAAAGGCGCTCTGGATGCCGGATTAATAGACTCCAGGTCGTTTATCGGTTCTAAGTATCCGCCTTGTCCCGATGGTGAGGGATGGCGGGTTTCTTTAGTTTGCCAGGCGGCAGACTGCTTCTGGAAGGGATCAGGCAGAGGAGTCGGCGCGGGAGAGAAAGGCGGTTTCTGATAGATTCTTTCTGGCGTTGGCGGGTCCTGCTTCTGAGGGGGGTTGGTCGAAAAAACAGGCGGTATCGGTGGCTGTTGTCGAGGAGGTTTTTCTTCGGTGTTTTGCCGAAAAAGGCGATCGATTGGCGCAGAAGGCTGTTCAGGAATTTGCGGCGTTGATCGTTCTGAGGCGGCCGGAGCGATGGCCGGGGTTTTTGCTGGTAAGGGAGATGGCGGTAATGGCGGAATAGCCGATGTTTCTCGCTCAAGCTCTTCCAAGGCTACCAGTCCGGTTTTCTCCAAAACAGGGAGTGATGAATTTTCGTCATAAGACTGAAGAATCTTGCCGAGGGTTTTTCTCTCCCTTGGATTGAGAATTTTCCCATTAACACTGTTGTAAAGATAGCTTGTCAGCACTAGCAGAGAATGTGGTCCTACGCCCTCAAGGCGGATATAGTCTGAAAGCCAGTTTTTTAAACTCGGCCTGACCAGGCCGTTAAATCCTTCAATCCTGATAGGTTGAGAGGTAATTAATTGATCCTCCGTCTCCTTGGTGTCCTTTAGGGCGGCCCGCAAATTTTTATGCAGAAAAGAGAGAGGAAGTGGAAGCGCGGATGAAGGTGTTTTAATAGCAGGCTGGGCGAGAGGGCTGCCTTTAGGCACTTCCCCGCCCAATTTCCTGATTAGGCTTTCAACGTCGCCTAAGTGATTTTTCAGCGGAAGAAACCGGCGAATAGCGATGTCTAGGGCCATGGCTTTGGTTGTTTCAACGTCAATATTAAGAGCATCTTTCAGGGAGCGGGGAAAATCCATCAGAGAAATTTCCTTTAGGATGACGCGGGCGATAACATTAACCATTAGGGAGATTTTTTCTTCCTCTAACTGATATTTTTCCGCGATTTTTCCATTGATTTCCGCGTTTTCTATTGAGCTCATCGCGTCTTTAATATCGTCGGGGAGGCGCTGGAAAGGAGTTAGATTATTATTTTGTTGCGGGTCGTTAGGCATAGGGTGTCAGTAGAAATTAATTGATTAGAATTTTGTTTCCTTCGTGTATCCTGCCAAGTGAGGCGGAGATGATATTTGTTTCGGGGCTTTGTTGGGTGTTAAGTTGTGCGCACCCCAAGCTTCTGATTTTTCTATATAATCTTTAACCTCGCCCGCCGGCACGAGCTGGCTGATGTTGGCCATAATTTGAGGAGGAACTATTCCGCTTCTCGCGATATTGGCGGCTTGGATCTTAGTTAAGTGTTGGGCGAAAAGGGCGTGACTGTCTTTATCGGTTGTTTTCATTTGGGCGACTTGTTGCGTTGTCATGGTCTTAATGTGTTGCGAAACAGCCGCGTGATTTATCGCGCCGATACTGTCTTTAAAGGCCGAAGCAAGATCGCCGGTGATTTGAGCGTAGGAGTTTCGACGGGCGAGATTGTCTTTATTGGTAAAGTCGTCTCTTTCGCCGGAGCTTTTTATTTTGGAATTTAATCCGCTCTGCATTGCCTGCTTAAGGTGGTCGGGCAGGTTATTAACACTATTGGCAAAAGCGAGTTCTGAAACGGCCATTCGTCTGAAGCTGTCCGCCACTTCTGGGTTTTCAAGAGTCTTGACAGACATTTGGTTGAGCAAGCCTTTCTGCATGGCTTTTTTGGTGTAGTCATCTGCTTTTTCGCCAATGTCTTTCGCCCAGTCTGGATTCGCCGTCAGAATAGTTTCCTTATTGATGCCTCGGCGGGAAACGAGCGGAAAATGTTTTCGGTGTTTCTCTAGCAACTCGCTTTCGCCTCGTTCGGCAATAATTTCCATCACGGCCGCTTTACCGGCCGGATTAAGAGAAGGTAAAAGCGCGTCAAGATTATCGGTAGTTCGCGTGCCGTAGATTTTCTTGTCTTTTTCGATTTCCTGGCGGCCGGTCGTTGCGTAGGCGAGAGGAATTCTTGACGCTTGGCCAGCGACCCAAGCGGCGCCCGTGTATTTTAAGAGTCGATTTTGTCGCCACTTATCCGCAGTTAGAGCCATGCGCTGGCCAGTTCGTTCAGCCGCCGGCGCGGTTGCGACTTTATATCTGCTCCAGCCCCAAGCCGCGCCTGCCGCCGTTCCGCCCCCAATCGCGCCCAAGGCCAGACTCTTCGCGCCTTTGCCCATACTGATAACGGCGCTGGCACCCATAATTCCCATACTCCGCGCGACCAGAACGCTGACTACAAGCAGGCCGATGACCATGATGTATTGCATAAAATTCATTGGGTTGTTGAGAAATGAGCTTATATATTGCTTTTGGACACCCGCTGTATTAGTTCCCATGCCTCCTATCTCTCCTTTCTGGATGAGTAAAATAGCAAGATAAAGAAGGAAAGTAGCGACGGGGGCGAAAAATGAATATTTGAGGAGATAGTCCCACCATTTGTTCCAAATGGATTGGGTAGCCGGCAAGACCATGCAGAGCCAAGCCAGGGGCGCGAAAATCAGAATAACCCAGAGAACTATAATTCTGATAAGGAAAAGAATGGCTAATGCTAAGACTGCGAACAAAGCAACGGCTAAAAGAATTATAATCAATAGCAGCTCAATCAATGTTCCGATGGTTGGGCCAGCCCAAGTAGTTATCCCTGCATTCGACAGAGCTGCCCAAAAACCCTGATCAAAGCCGAAGAGTTTATCAAAACCGAGGCCGCCAAGAACGAGTGTGGCTGATACCTGGCCGCCAGTAGCAGCGTTTTTTGAATTTTCAACAAAAAAGACAGTCAGCACTTGGGAAAAATCAATAATCACGCCAGCCAGAGTAAAGCTGAAATTAATCAGAATGGCGGCGACGACCAGCTTCCAGAGGAGTTGTTTCATACCGTAGGTTTCAAGATGCAGAATGGTGGCAAAGGCGATGATCAAAAGAATCAGGGCAAAGAGCATATTGCAGAGATCCCGCACAACCGTCCAGCCGTGTTGGACCGTTTCAACTTTGGTAAAATTCTTGATGCCCAAGACGCCGTCCAAAAGCAGGCCGGCGGTATAAATTAATTTGCCCAAGAACCATTGAATGATAATGAGAATGGCGCCGATGATTCGGCCAACAAGAGGGATCGTGGAATCAAGAGCGGAGGATGGCTTGTCGGAGGCAACAGATGTAGCAAACTCGGACGAAGAAAGCACCCTGTTGGTTACTCTATAGAAGAAATCATCATCACTGTCCTTGTAAAATATTGAATAGGTATTATCGTTATTTTTTGTCAAAAAGTAAGTCATGGTTCCTGTTTGGAACGTGGAAGCAGCGTCGGGCGGCGGCACCTTATAGGAAGATAACTCACCCTTGTCAGACGGTCTCGAAAAGGAAGGGCCGCTAATATTAAGAAGCGATTGGGCACGGGCAATGTTTGGCAGGATGGCGACTGTAAGAAAACAAATCAGAACCAAAACCACCGGAAGGCGGGAGAATATTCGATTATTTTTGAGAAAAAAATTCAAAAGAAAGGCGTCATCCTGAGCGATAGCGAAAGATCTCAGTGCGTAGAAATGGTTTAAATATGAAGCCCTTGGTTTCCCCCGCAGTACTGCGGGGAGGAGATTCTTCACTGCGTTCAGAATGACAAAAGGACGTGAAACGTGTAAGTCGTGATATCTAAAATCCAAAAGGATTTGTTGTTTCTTGCTCTTGCCGCTGTCGTCGTTCTTCTTGAAGCTGCAATAAATATTGTTGGCAGGTTGTAACGGCGGCTTGCGCCTCCGTTCCTTTTTGCTGAAGCGCTGATTGCCGTTGATAAATTGAAGACCCCGGATTGTTCAGTTCCGATTCGAGCTTCGCGGCCCGTTCAACCACCCGTAAGTTCATGTTTTGAGTGTCGAGATTTAAGTTTTGGGTTTGAGTTGGGTCAACCAGCGAGCCGAGGTTGGCCGAAGATGAATTGGTAGTTTTCTGGGCGGCGGCTAACATGGCATTCCAAGCCGTTTCTACTCTGTTTTCCGCCGCCGGAATCGCAGCCGCGCCGCCAGCACCCGTTAAGGACGCTTTGGCGCTGTAAACTGCTTGATAGTCTTCGGCTGCCGCAATATAGTTTTCGGTAGTTGAGATAGCAGCGCTGACATCGGCAATAAGTTGTTGAGT
>Ga0100388_10005003_pt1 | contig 10892 bp, 8 predicted proteins | sample CryGeymeta201512_FD_81536 | JGI IMG/M metagenome (GOLD analysis project Ga0100388, IMG submission 81536) | Groundwater microbial communities from Crystal Geyser aquifers in Utah, USA - Crystal Geyser metaG 2015-12 | ecosystem: Environmental > Aquatic > Deep subsurface > Groundwater | place: USA... | reverse complement strand
TGGAAGCTGTGCCTGGGCGGCCGGGCCCACGGCCTTGCACTCGGCTTATCGGACCCGGGTCGCGATTGACCCCCTGGCGGCCGGTCTGTAAAACGGTCGAAATCGTGCGATCTCTCACCCTCCGATTCGTGTTCGCGGCCGCGGCCGTGCTTCTGACCACGGCTGTGCCGCTCCTCCTCCCCAAGCAGGCTGCGGCCCAGTGCATCGACGAGGCCATCCGGGACGAGCTCAACGCTCGCCGGCGCTATCGCGGTGTCGAGCCTCGCCTGTTCAAGAAGGCCCTGCGCCATGAGTTGACGGTCTTCGGCGGGATGTACAGCGCCGACCTGCTCTCGAGTTGGGCGCTCGTGGGCGGCGCCTACACCTTCCACTTCAGCGAGTCCCTCGGGCTCGAGGCGTCCTTCGGCTACACGCGCACGCGCTCGGATCTGGTCACGACCATCGAGAACTCGCGCGGCATCACCCTGCTCCACCTCGATCAGCGCGTCTTCGTCTACACGGGGCACCTCTTGTGGTCCCTCGCCTACGGCAAGGTGCGCTGGTTCGGAGGCAGCATCTCGCGCTTCGACTTCTACCTCGCCCTGGGCGGTGGCGTGACGGACAACCAGACCGCCAACGGCCTGACCTTCTCCGGCGGCTTCGGCCTCAAGTTCTTCTTTGGCGACTGGTTCGCCATCCGCCTCGATCTGCGCGACCAGGTGCTTCAGCAGGAGATCCTCGGAGAGACCAGCATCGTGCAGAACCTCGCGGCCACGCTCGGCTTCTCCATCTTCATGCCCTTCCACCCCTAGCCAGCATGCGTGAACCGATGATGCACAAGCACTCCATGGTCCGTCTGCTCACCACGCTGCTGGTCGCGCTGCTTCTGGGCGGTGTCTTCTCCGACGTGGCGCAGGCGCAGCGTCGTCGGCGTCCGCGGCGTCATCGGCCGGCCCCTACGGCGGAGACGGCCACGCCCGCGACGGATTCGGCGGACGCGGGCACGGCGACCACGCCCGCGACGACGCCCAACCCCGCGGCCGCCACGACGCCCGCCGCGGCCGACCCGCTTCCCGACAACCCCTTCGCTGCACCCACTCCTGCGCCAGCGACCACGACCACGACCACGCCGGCTGCCGCGCCCGCAGCGGACACGGCCACATCCGACGCGACCGAACCCGACGCCGAGCCCGAGCCCGATTTCGTCGACCTCGGACCTCTGCGCGACGAGTTCACCGCGGTGATGGACGATCTGGTGCAGGTGCGATCACGCATCGCCGTGCTCGGTCGACAGCTCTTCCAGACCAAAGTGCGCGTGCGCGTGCAGGATCGCGCGAGCGACGATCAGGATCTGGTCTCGATCGCGCTTCGCCTCGACGGCGCGCCCATCTTCAGCGGGGATCCCAGCAGCGTGAACGGTGACGTGCGGCAGATCTTCGAGGGCTTCGCCGCACCCGGACCGCACCTGCTCACGGTCGAGACCGAGCAGCGCGCCCGCGCCAACGACGACTATCGCTACACCCAGAGCGACACCTATCGCTTCCAGGTCGTGCGCGGCAAGGCCACGGAGCTGACGCTCACGCTCGACGACTCCTCCAACATCGCCGACGACTTCCCCGACGATGGCGAGGGCGAATACGACATCCGCATGCGCCTGCGTGTGGCCACCCGTGAGCTGAGCGCCGAGCCGTGAACTGGTCCGCTCGCTGGCGACGGGGGCGCGCACAGGGAGCGCTCCTTCTTCTGCTGATGGGGGCGTCCCTCGTCTCGACGGGCGCGCGCGCGCAGGACGCGGCCGCCGCGTCGCATGGCGACTCGGTCACCCTCGCCGACTACATGAACGCCTTGGCTGCGAGGCGGCTCCTGGCCGCGGAGACCGGCAGCGTCGAGCGCATGCGCGAGCTCGCGCGTCGCGCCGAGACGGCCTACTTCGCCCATCATTGGGATGACGCCTCGCTCCTGCTCTTCGAGGTGGTGGAGAGCCCACGCTTCGCGGACTTCGCGGATCTCGACGAGTTCCGTGGCGCCACCTACATGCTGGCCGGCGCGCTCACGGAGATGGGCGCGCTGCGCTCCGCCTCGCGCTACCTCGAGCACCTCCTGGCCGGGGGGCCCGAGGGTCCCTACTACGGGCCCGCCGTGCGTCGCTTCGTCGACGTGGCCTTGCGCTCCGGCGACGTGGCCACGGCCGCGACGACGCTGGCCGGCTTGATCCCCGAGGGCACGAACCTGCCCGACGCGCAGAACGAGCTGCGCTACCTGCGCGGTCGCGCGGCCTACGACGCGAACGACCTCGCCGCGGCCGACACGGCCTTCGCACAGGTCACGCGGCGCGGGCGCTTCTACGCCAACGCGCACTACCTGCGTGGCGTGATCGCGACACGGCGCGGGGATCTGCCGGCCGCCGAGGGGCAGTTCTGCTCCATCGCCACCACCGCGGACACGGACCACTACACCTTCTACGTCGATGATCGTTACTTCGCGATCAAGGACCTGGCCTGGCTGGCGCTTGGTCGCGTCGCGCACGAAGGCCGCCGCCCGGACGACGCCTTCTACTACTACTTCCAGGTCCCGAACGACTCCGCGCGGGTCGCCTCCGCGCTCTTCGAGGCCTCCTGGAGCATGTACGAGGGCGACGATCCGGACACGGCCCTCGATCTCCTCGACCAGCTCAGCTCGCGCTTCCCCAACTCGCCCTACGTGGACGAGGCCGGGCTGCTGCGCGCCTACGTGCACCTCGACCGCTGCGAGTTCGAGCTCGCGAGTGAACTCTTCACCCGCTACCAGACCCGCTTCGGACCCATGCTGGAAGAGATCGATCGCGTGCTCGCGAGTCCGGCGCGACAGGCACGGCTCGAGGACGATCTGTTGACGGCCGAGCGACGTGCCGCCGCCGGCACCGCGGGCGCCCAGGGTCAGGGCCTCGACGATCTGCTGCTCGCGCTGCTCACGGTCGATCCGCGCTTCTACCGACTGCACACGCGCATCCGCACTCTGGACGCCGAGGCCGGTCGCGCGGGACGTTTGGCGACGGAGCTCGGCGCCGTGCGCGCCCGCCTGCACGGTGACGACAGCCCCCGCGCGGCGGTCGCCCGCGACGAGTACGAGGGCGAGACCGCGCAGGTCGCCCACGATCTCGAGAGCGCCCGCGCGCTGCTCGCGGGCTTGACGCAACAGCTCGACACCATGCGCGACGGCGGGGCCACGGAGGAGCATCTCGCCGATCTCGAGCAGGGCGTGCAGCAGGTCGCTGCCAGGCTCGGTCGCCTGGAGCATGCCTTCGCGCGTGCGCGCGCCGCTTCGCCCGAGCCCGAGACGGAAGCCGTGGCTGCGGACGGCGTCGAGGGTCTGATCGCGCGTGATCAGCGGCTCGCGCGACGGCTGCCGACGCGCGTGGCTCATCTGCGCGCAGGCCTGGTCGATGCCGCGTCGCAAGCGGCCGTGCACTCGCTTCGTGAGCTTCGCGAGCGCATCGCCGGCGGGCTCCGGCGCTCACGCATCGGCAAGATCGACGCCGTGATGGGCAGCAAGCGCCGCATCGAGATCCAGATCGAGAGCCTGGCCGCCGGACGTTTCCCGCCCGAGCTTCAGGATCCGCTCAGCGTGCAGGGCCTGTTGCGGGACGACGAGGAGTACTGGCCCTTCGAGGGCGAGTACTGGTCCGACGAGTTCGAGGAGCACGGCAACACCGACGAGGGAGACGACGAGTGAGGACTCGCCGCCTGACATCGCTCCTGACTCTGATGTTGGCGCTCGCCTCGGCGTCGCCCGCCCTGGCCGTGCCTCCACCGCGTGATCACACGGCGCGCCAGGCGGCGGCGGCGGCTCCGAGCGGAGGCGTGCAGACACCGGCGGACGAGCATCGCCTGTCGGACACCAACGCGGACGCGGACCACGAGGCCGACGCGGACGAGGCGCCACCTCCCGAGAACCTCGAGACGAGTCTCTATCTGCACGAACGCCCCGACGCGCTCGGGGCGGCCGCCCGCGCCTATCAGGACGCGCAGCTCGAGCGCTTGCTCCATGAGCGCGAGGCCATGGTGGTCGCCCGTCGAAGCGAGGCCATCGGTCTGCTCGAGCAGTTCATCCGCGAAGAGCCAGAGCAGGCCGCCGAGATGCCCGACGCCCTGTTGCGTCTGGCCGAGCTTCGCTGGGAGGTCGCGCGCAGCGACTACCTGACGGCCTTCGCCGCCTGGCAGGAGGTGCCGGAAGCGAACCGCGGCGCCCAGCCCGAGGCGGACTACTCGGCCTCGATGGCGCTCTACGATCGCATCCTCGAGCGTCATCGGGATTATCCGCGCACGGACTTCGTGCTCTACATGAAGGCCTATGGACTGCTCGAGGCGGGACATGCGGACGACGCCCTGGTCCTCTACCGTCGCATCCTGAGCGACTTCCCCGACAGCCGTTTCGTGCCCGACGCGCACTTCGCCCTGGCCGAGGCGGCCTTCACCGTTCGCGGGGACTTCACCGCCGCGCTCGCGGAGTACGAGAACGTGCTCCACTTCGAGCAGAGCCAGCTCTACGACATCTCGCTGTTCAAGAGCGCGTGGTGCATGTGGCGCATGGGCCGCAACACGGACGCGGCCACGCGCTTCCGGCAAGTGCTCGATCTCGCGAGTCGCCGTGGGCCCATGAGCTCCGAGCAGCGGCGTCGACTGAACGAGCTGCAGGACGAGGCCCTCGACTACCTGATCCAGGTCTTCATCGAGGACGAGAGCAACACGGCGGCGGATCTCTTCCACTTCCTGCAGGAGATCGGCGGCGAGCGTTACGCCCGACGCGTGCTCGTGCGCCTGAGCGACACCTACCTCGGTCAGTCGCGCTACGATCGCGCCGTCGAGGCCTATCAGCTCCTGCTGCAGATGGATGCGAGCGTGCCCGACGCGCCCGAGTACCAGCGCAACATCGCCAGCGCCTACGCCTCCATGGACGACGTGCCCCACACGATCGCGGCCATGCGCACGCTGGCCGAGACCTACGCGCCGGGCTCCACCTGGGCGAATCAGCAGGGCGATCCCGCCGAAGTCGAGCGCGAGCAGCAGCGCAACGAGCGCATGATCCGGCGTCAGGCCATGCGCTACCACGAGATCGGTCAGCGCGAGAATCAGCGGCGCAAGTACGAGGAGGCCGCCGAACTCTACGGCGTCTACCTCGAGCACTACGGCGATCGCGACGCGGCCTATCAGATCGGCTTCTACCTGGGCGAGATCCTCTTCCATCACCTCGAGCGCTACCCCGAGGCGGGCGACGCCTATCTGGCGGCGGCGCGGCGCAAGCCGGACGGCGAGTACACGCGTGACGCGCTGTACAACGCCATCGGCGCCTTCGAGCACGTGCGTGAGGGCGAGCTCGAGAACTGCGTCCGCGGTCCGGCTCCGGCGGCGACGACTCCGGCGGCGACGACTCCGGCCGCGGGTGACGCTGCGGCGACTGTGGCGGCGACTCCGAGTGGCCCCGCGCGCTGCGGCGAGAGCGAGAACGATCTCGAGTTCGGCGCCGCCATCGAGCTCTACGTGCAGCTCTTCCCGCAGGATCCCGATCTGCCCGAGATCCTCTTCCGTCAGGGACGACTCTACTACGACCGGCAGATCTTCGATCCCGCCGTGCGTCTCTTCGGACAGCTGCTCGAGCGCTTCCCCGAGAGCGAGTACGCGGCTCCCGCCGGCGAGCTGATCCTCGACAGCTTCAATCGCGCCGAGGACTACGCAAACATCGAGAGCTGGGCGCGCCGCCTGCAGGACGCGCCGGCCTTCGCCTCCGAGGAGAAGCAGCATCGGCTCGATGGCCTGATCCTGCAGTCGATCTTCAAGATCGGCGAACAGCTCGCGGGCCGTGGTCAGCACACCGAGGCCGCCGACGCCTACTTCCGCGCCGCCGAGGAGTTCCCCCACGACGACCGCGCGCGACAGGCCTACTTCAACGCAGGCGTCGAGCGTCAGGCCGCCGGCGATCTGCCCGGAGCCGCTCAGGCCTACGACCGGCTGATCGACAACTACCCCGGCTCGACGGAGGGCGCGCAGGGCGCCTGGACCGCGGCGCAGATGTACGAATCGATCGCGCAGTTCTCCGACGCCGCCGGCTACTACGAGAGCTACGCGGCGCACTTCCCGCACGCCGAGAAGGTGGCCGACGCCCTGTACGACGCCGTGCTGCTGCGGGTGACGGCGGGCGACAACGACGACGCCGTGCGGGACGGTCAGCACTTCCTCGAACAGTTCCCGCGCCACGACTCGGCGGGCGACGTCTCCTTCTTCACCGCGCGCGCCTACGAGAACGCCGAGGAGTGGCAGGACGCGGCCCGCACCTACCGCAGCTTCATCCGCCGCACGCATGACGTCGATCGCGAGGTCGAGGCCCAGACGCGACTCGCCGGCGTGCTGCACAACGCCGGGGACGACGTGGGCGCCGAACGCGCACTCACGGCCGCCGTGAACCTCGGTCGCCGTCAGCGCAGCCGCCTCAGCGACGGGCTCTACTACGCCGCCCAGGCTCGCCACGCGCAGGGCGACGCCGTGCTCGCGCAGTACGAGGCCGTGCAAATCGCGGGAGACCAGGCCGGGCTCGCCGATCGTCTGACGCGCAAGAGCGAGCTGCTGCGCGAGGCGGCCACGATCTACGCCGACACGGTCAGCTTCGGCGTCGCCGAGTGGGTGACGGCGTCCCTGTTCCAGATCGGCCAGAGCTACGAGCTCTTCGCCGAAGCCATGCGCGCCTTCCAGATCCCCGAAGGGCTGAGCGAGGAAGAGGAGCAGGTCTACATGGATCAGCTCGCGCGCTTCATCGTGCCCATGGAGGAGCGTGCCCTCGAGGCCTACGAGGGCGGCTATCAGCGCGCGCTCGAGCTCCACATCTACAACACCTGGACCGCGCGCCTGCGCGAAGGTCTGACGCGCCTGAACGACGTGCAGTATCCGCCACTGCGCGAGGCCGGCGGGCGCATCGCCGAGGACTCCGCCTTGCCCTTGCCGGCACCCCTCGAGGCGCTCTCGCGCGGAGACGCGCCCACCTCTGGCTCCGAGGCGGCCGCACCATGAGGCGCATCGCTTCGATCTTGCTCGTGCTCTTGCTGGCGTCGGGCTGCGGCCATGGCGGCTCGGCCGTGCACGCCGTCGAGCTGCCGCCCGCGGATCCGGCCGCCGTGCGCGCCTTCGTCGAGGGCGTGAGGTTCATGCGCAGCGGCAACCCGGCTCGCATGCGTCGGGCCAGGGCGAGCTTCGAGCGCGCGCTCTCCATCGATCCGAACCTCTGGGAGGCGCACTACGATCTCGGTGTTCTCGATCGCCGCGCCGGAGAGCTCGCGCACGCCATCGCGCACTTCGAGGCGGCTCGCGCCATCCAGCCCGCCGCCGTCGAGCCGCTGCGCGGGTTGGCCGAGAGCCAAGCCGCCTCCGGTGACGTCCGCGGTGCCGTGCAGCTGCTCGAGCAGCTCGTGCGCGCGCACCCCGACGACGCCGAAGCTCGCGTCTCCCTCGCGGCTCTGAATCGTCGACAGGGCGACTTCGACGACGCCCTCACGCAGGCGCGCGAGGTGTTGATTCGCAACCCGCAGAACCGTCGCGCGCTGCTCGAGGTCGGTCGCGTGTACCGCGCCCGGAACAGGCTCGACGTCGCCGAGCTGGTGTTTCAGAAGGCCTACGCTCTCACCACCGACGCGGACAGCACCGAGCGCGCGGAGATCCGCAACGAGCAGGGGCTGGTCGATCTGGCGCGGGGTGACACCCAGGCCGCGTTCTCGCGCTTCGACGAGGCCCTCGCCCTCGACGCCAGCTTCGCGCCGGCCCACGCCAACGAGGCCAGCGTGCTCCTGGCCGCGGGCGACTACGAGGGCGCCAAGACTCACTACGACGCCCTCCTGGCCGGAGACGAGAACGACGCAGCCGCCCGCATCGGGCTCGGCATCTGCCTGCGCGGCCTCGGCCATCCCCACCAGGCCGAGCGCGAATACAACCGCGTGCTCGAGGCCCACCCCGGGGACGTCGACGCGCTCTTCGACCTGGGCGTGCTCGAGGCCGAGTTCCTCGACCGGAGGTCGCGCGCACGTGAGCGCTTCGTGCGCTTCCTCGAGCTCGCGCCGCGGGACCACGAGAAGCGCGAGGACGCGCAGCGCTACCTGACCGAGATCCCCGCCCCGGCGCCGCCGCCCACTCCGAGGAGCCCGCAATGACCGGCAACGACCGCCCGAAGCTCTCTCTCTTGCTCGCGCTGACGCTCGCGAGCACGGCGTTGGGAACTTCCGTCATCGCCGCTGGTCAAGATCCTGCCGGGGCACGTGGACGAAACGAGTCCGCCTCTCCCGACACCCACGATGACGCCAGTGACGACGACCACGACGACTCTTCCTCGACCGCGGAATCACGCGAGGTGGAGGAGGGTGGCAGCAAGGTCAAGGTCATCCGCTTCAGCGGGCTCGACATCTCGGGCCGGCTCAAGTCCCCGCAGCTCTTGTACTTTCTCAACCGTCTGCGGGCCGAGTTCGACCGCCCCAAGCTGCCGCATCGTTCCTTCATCCCGGAGCTGGTACGATCGGCTCACGAAGAGACCTTCTGAATGACCGCGTCCGCCCAACCCCAAGCCGTGCCCGCCGCGCGTGAAGTCACGCAGGCCGAACGTCAGCTGCGCTGCGCGCTGGTTTGGAACGAGACGCTGCAATTCGAAGAGCAGCTGCCCTCGCCCGCGCCCGTTGGCTTCGGCGATGGGCAGCTCTTCCCGCTGCCCGACGGCGTGATCGCCGAGTCGTCGCTGGTCGTGCTCGAGCCTGCGGGCAACGGCTATCGCCTGCGCATCTCGCCCGCCCTCGGCGGTAGCGTGTGGATCGCGGGTCGACGCACGCCGATCGACGAGCTGCGCAGCGCGGGCGTGGTCGAGCTCGGACCCGACGACTACGGCATCGTCACCCTCGGCCCCGTGGCCCTGTTCTTCCAGCATGTGCGCGCGGCCAAGCCACCGCCCCGGCAGCTCGCGAACCTGGACGCCGGCGTGGTCGCGTCCATGGGTCTGGCGTTCTTCCTGTGCGCGTCGCTCTTCGTGATGCTCTTCCTCGCGCGGCGCATGGATCCGCCGAGTGACGATCCCCTGGAGCTCAACGCCGATCTGGTGGCCGAGTTCCTGGTCACGCCGCCGCCGGAGGACATCCTGCAGCAGCTCGCGCCGGAGAGCGGCACCAACGTCGAGGATCCTGGCCTGCACGGTCGGGAGGAGACGGGCGGTCGCGCGCACGAGGGCGACGAGGGACGCGTGGGCCACGAGAACGCCTCGCAGGAGAACACCGAGGTCGAGGGCGAGGTCACGGACCGCGTGGCGACCAAGGTGCGCAACATGGGTCTGCTCGGCGCGCTCAGCGGCGGAGGCGAGGGCAACGCCATCAGCGCGGCCCTCGACGCGCCCACCGTCAGCGACATCCTCGGCGGCACGGGCGCCGTCAGCACCATCGTCGGTCGCGGCTCACGCGGCGCCGGTCTACGCGGCACGGGCGGCGGAGGCGGAGGCGATGGGCCCGGCAGCCTCTTCGGCGCGGGCAACGTCGGCACGGGCATCGGCGCGGGCAACGGCTCCGGCGTCGGTCGCGGACGCGGCGGCATCGGCGCACGGGGTCGCGAGGCGCACGAGGTTCGGATCTCCGTCTCGAGCGGCACGCCGACGGTGAACGGCTACCTCTCGCCGGAGCAGATCAACCGGGTGGTGCGCGCCAATCAGGCCGCCATCCGCTACTGCTACGAGGTCGAGGTGCAGCGTCAGCCCAACCTCAGCGGGCGCGTCTCCATCGCCTGGCAGATCGATCTCGCGGGTCGCGTGACCACGGCCCGAGTCGACAGCTCCACCCTGCACAACGCGGGCGTCGAGGGCTGCATGGTGCGGCAGATCCGGCGCTGGCGTTTCCCCGAGCCCGACGGCGGTCAGGTCCGGGTCAGCTATCCCTTCATCTTCGGCGTCCAAGGCGGATGAGCGCGCGCGCCTGCTTCGACTGTCCATGTCACTGCAGAAGATCACCGACGATCTGATCGCGGACCTCGACGGGCTCGCCTTCGAGCCGCCGACGGCCTGCGTCTACAACCCGCTGGTCTACGCGCGCCCGGCCTGGGATTCCTACTGTCGGAAGTACGGCAAGGGTCAGCGCGAGATCCTGCTCCTGGGCATGAACCCGGGGCCCTTCGGCATGGCGCAGGTCGGTGTGCCTTTCGGCGAGGTCGCGGCCGTGCGCGATTGGCTGGGCATCACGGCGAAGGTGGGCAAGCCGCCCGAGGAACATCCGAAGCGCCCGATCCAGGGCTTCGACTGCGCGCGCAGCGAGGTCAGCGGCCGGCGCCTCTGGGGCTGGGCTCAGGAGAGCTACGGCACGCCCGAGCTCTTCTTCGAGCGCTTCTTCGTCGCGAACTACTGCCCGCTCGTGTTCATGGAGGAGAGCGGCAGAAACCGCATCCCCGAGAAGCTCCCGGCCCACGAGCGCACGTCGCTCTATGCGGCGTGTGATCGCGCGCTCAGACGCACGGTGGAGCAGCTCCGACCGCGCTACGTCGTGGGCGTGGGCAAGTTCGCCGAGCAGAAGGCGCGCGACGTCGTGGGCGATCTCGATCTGATCATCGGCAGCGTGCCCCATCCGAGCCCCGCGTCACCGCTGGCGAATCGCGGTTGGGCCCCGCAGATGACGCAGGCCCTGAGCGAGCTCGGGATCCACGTCGGCGCGTAGCTGAGCGCGCTGTCGCGCATCGACGGTACCGCTTGGTCGCGCGCAGCCATCCGCCCGCTTGCCCCAGGCCACGCTGCCCTCGGGACACCCCCTGTCCGTCCACAGCGGATCGGTGATATGTTGCTCACTTCGGAGGTCTGGCCATGCGGAACGTGGGCGCGCTCTTCATTCTCAGCTTGCTGTGGACGGCAGGCTGTTCGAATCAGGATTTTGTCGGAGGTGACGG
>Ga0100388_10005002_pt1 | contig 10894 bp, 8 predicted proteins | sample CryGeymeta201512_FD_81536 | JGI IMG/M metagenome (GOLD analysis project Ga0100388, IMG submission 81536) | Groundwater microbial communities from Crystal Geyser aquifers in Utah, USA - Crystal Geyser metaG 2015-12 | ecosystem: Environmental > Aquatic > Deep subsurface > Groundwater | place: USA... | reverse complement strand
TGCCCATGGGAAACTTACAACCCCTGGTTACCCAGGCGCTGCTTCCCGGTGCTAAGGAGGTGTACGGACAACTCCTCCTACTGGACTTTAACCAGCAAGAATTACAGCCGTTTTACGGCATACAGTCAAATCTTTATCCTTGGTCATATTCCCTGCCCGTAAGCCTGTAACCCCTATTTCCTACCCTTGGGCTTGTTTGGCTTAGCGGATTGCGGGGCACGCGATTCCGAGCGAGACGTTATTTTCCCCGCCTTCTCGTTGCTCCGCCCGGAGCGGGATTTCGCCACCGTTCCAGAACCTTTGCCAGAGCCTGTAACTTTTGCTTTGTGAGATGGTGATAACTGTTTGGCCGCCTTTCTTCCGGCGACCAACTCTATTATGTCCTTGTCCGCTTTTTTGGCACTGGCCGCACTGTTGGGGCGAAAGAGAACATAATCCGGCACGTCGCTATCCTCGGTAAAGCCGTTTACCTTTTCCTGCGGAATCTTCTGCTGCAACAATTTTTCAATGGCCAGCAGATGAAGATTTTCCGAGGGGCTGACCAGGGAGACGGCAATGCCGCTCACCCCCGCCCGGCCAGTGCGGCCGATGCGGTGGACATAATCCTCGGGGATAGCCGGCAGATCGTAATTGACCACATAGGGCAGATTGCTGATGTCCAGGCCCCTGGCCGCCACATCCGTTGCCACCAGGATACGGATCGCCCCGTTTTTGAACTCTTCGAGGGTACGGGTCCGGAAAGACTGGCTCTTGTTGCCATGCATGGCCGCGGCCTTGATCCCTTGAGCGGCAAGTTCCGCCGTGAGCTTGTCGGCCCCGTGTTTGGTGCGGGTAAAGACCAGTACCTGGCGCCAGTTTCCCTTGGTAATCAGATGGACGAGCAGCGCCCGTTTATTGGTTCGGTCCACCAGGTGCACCTTCTGGCCAACCGATTCCGCCGCCGTATTGCTGGGCGTCACCTCGATATATTGCGGATCATGCAGCATTCTGCCGGCAAGATCCCGAATCTCTTTGGTGTAGGTGGCGGAAAACAGCAGGGTCCGGCGGGCCTCTGGCACGAGAGCAAGGATCTCGGCAATCTCCTCACTGAATCCCAAATCCAGCATTCGGTCCGCCTCGTCAAAGACCAGAAACTCGATCCGGGAAAGATGCACATGCCGCTGGCCGGCAAGATCCAACAGACGGCCCGGGGTGGCCACCAGGATATCGATGCCGCGCTTAAGCCGCTCGATCTGCGGCTCGATGCGCACCCCGCCGTGCACCACGGTGCAGCGCAAAGAGACCCGCCGGGCATAGAGCTTAATGCTCTCGCCCACCTGCAACGCCAGTTCCCGGGTCGGGGTCAAAACAAGGGCGCGGGGGTGGGGCCCGTTGCCGCTCTTTTGACTCAAAATAGCAACCATGGGCAGGGCAAAGGCGTCGGTCTTTCCCGTGCCGGTCTGGGCGCGGGCCAGGATGTCACGTCCGGCGAGAATAACGGGAATAGCCTTGGCCTGAATGGGAGTAGGGGCATTGTAACCCTTGGATTTAACGGCTTTAAGCAGTTCGAGCCGCAGGCCAAGTTGAGTAAATGACATATAATAATCCTGGGAGCAGTATGAAGAGGATGCGGCACAAACGGGAATGCACTACGACGCAGTAGATCGGAATTGTTACGACACCATCAACTTTAACCGCCTCTTGATTTAAGGCGCCACGGTTTTGCGGGCGCCTTGGGTGTTTGTGTTTCAAAAAATCTACAGACTGTCAGGGGTGAAGGCCACCACCCGATCGATACTCTGAGCCCCGGTAAAGAGCATGACCAGCCGATCCAGCCCAAGGGCGATGCCGGCCGAGCGCGGCAGGTTGGCGAGGTCGGTGAGGAAGCGCTCCGGCATAGGGCCCGGCTCACGGCCCTGGGTACGGATGGTGGCTTGATCCGCCAGCAGGCGCGCCCGCTGCTCGTCCGCGTCGGTCAACTCCGAGAAGCCATTGGCCAACTCCAGGCCACCGACATAGAGTTCGAAGCGCTCCGCCACCTCGAGGTTGTCGGCCCGCAGGCGGGCCAGGGCGCCCATGGCGGCCGGGTAGTCGTGCAGCAGGCAGGGCCGCTCCCAACCCAGCCGGGGCTCCACATGTTGGATAAAGATCTCGTCAAAAAGCCCTTGCGCCATGGCCTCGGCCAGGGGAATTGGCGCAAACCGGCTAAAGGCCTCGGCCACGGTCAGGCGCTCCCAAGGCGCGGCCAGGCCAACCCGGCCCTCCCCCACCACCACCTCACGCTGGTCCTGGGCTTCGGCCAGAAAGGCAAACAAGGCCTCGCACTCGGTCATCAGGTCAGTGTAGTCGGCCTCGCTCCGGTACCATTCCAGCATGGTGAATTCCGGCAAATGCCGCGCCCCGCGCTCGTGGCGCCTAAAACATTTGCAGATCTGAAACAACCTGGGGATGCCGGCGCTTAACAGCCGTTTCATGCAGATCTCGGGCGAGGTCTGCAAATACCAGCCCGATGCTTCCTCGGGCTCGATATAGGCTTCGGGGATGAGACAGGGCAGGCGGACAGGCGTGTCCACCTCCAGGTAGGCATGCTCCTGAAAAAAACGCCGCACCGCCTGGATAACGGCGGCCCGCCGCCACAGCAGGCTACTTTTTCCCATAATAATAAATCAGCTTCAGCCGTTAGCTTTCACCTTTGAGCTTTCAGCTTATTTTACCCTGGTAACGTAGGTGCCGGTGCGGGTGTCGATCTGAATCCTGTCGCCCTCGCTGACAAAAGGAGGCACCTGAAGAATATAGCCGGTCTCCACGGTCACCGGTTTGGTGTCGGTGCCCGAGGTGTCGCCCTTGGCCCATGGATCGGCCTGGGTTACGGTGAGGTTCACGAAGATCGGCAGGGTGACGTCCATGGGTTGCCCCTTGAAGAACAAAACCTCGACCTCCATGTTGTCGACGAGAAAATGGGCATTGTCCCCCAAGTGCCCGGCGTCCAGCACAATCTGCTCAAAGTCCTTGGTATCCATGAAATGGAACTCGCTGCCCTGGGAATAGAGAAACTGCATGGTCCGCTCTTCCAAGGGGGCCGGCTCGAATTTGTCGCCAGACCGATAGGTGCGCTCCGCGGAATTGCCGGTCGTCAGGTTGCGCATCTTGCAGCGATAGTGGGCCTGGCCCTTGCCAGGCTTATTGAACTCGAACTCGTTGATAATGTATGGATCGCCATCAATCATGATCTTTAGACCCTTACGCAGGTCAGAGGCGTTGTACATGGTTTGCTCCTCGTTAACTGTTCAAAGGCTGGAATGGGAAACATACAGGCCGGTGGCCTTTCCTTCCCCGGAAATTATGACCAATGTTATGTAATCTTAAATCCGGCGATTTTCAAGAGAAACAGAGGCACCGGAACGCACGGCTTGCAGCTTGGAACTTGCCCGGGCCGCTATAATTTGTCCAACCGGAACTGATAGCCGCGAAAGCCAAGGATCACCCCGCCTTCGGTAATCTCCAGCAGGCGCAGGTCGCTGGCCACCATGTCGCCCTCGTGGAGATGGCGGTCGTTGATCCTCACCAGCCTGGCCTCGGGCTTGTTTGAAAAAAAGTGAAGAGAGATGCGGATCTGCGGCAAGGCCTGCTGGATATGCTCGGGCAAATCGGCCTGGGCCACCACCCCGGCCGACTGGTCACCCACCGGCGCGGCGGCCACCGCCTCCTCTGCCTCGCCCCCTTGCTCATCAGGTGCCACGATCTGGGCGAGGGGCTCCTCGGGATACGTCAAAACCGGGGCCTCTACTTCCTCGTGCGCCACCGGCCCGGCAGGCGCTGCAATCGGCGGCGCCACCTGCGCCCTGCCCCCCGTAACCGGCACCTGCGCCGGCGGCGCGTTCACTTGTGGTGGCACATTCATGTTCTCGACCACCCGGGGGGCCTCGTTCTGACTCGGCAGCGCAGGCGGCCTGACGCTTTCCCGCGTCCGGGGAAGCACCGGTTGGGGCTGGGAGACGGGCGCGACCACGCCGAGTGTCGCCTGACGCTCACTATCATCCTGCCAGGGTCTTGACCACCAGAGCCACAGGACGCCGTTCAGGAACAGCACGGCCGCCACCAACACGACCAGTATCGGCAAAAAACGTCGTCTTTTCTCAATATTCACCAAGGCGGCATGGTCGGTCTGCAAACCTGGAATCATGCCCACTTTGCGTTTCTGGTCCGCTTTCTTCAGGGCATCGAGGATATAGGACATCTCATTCCTCCCGCCCCGGCGCGAGCAATACCGGCGCCCCTGGCTCTGAAAAAGTATTGAGCCGCATGAGGGTCTGGGGCCCGGCGATCCCGTCCGCCTTGAGTCCCTGGTCGGTCTGAAAGACCTCCACCTGCCGCTTCAGGCCGGCGTCAAAGACCAGGTTGCGATTGCCCTCGCCCTGCACCTGCCGGCCCTGCACGACGGCCAACCGCTCCCGCAGCCATTTGACTGCGTCACCCTGCCCCCCTTCGGTCAATTCAACATGGTAACCCGGGGGAGGACGCCACAGCATGGTGAACTCGCCCGGCCAATGCGCCTGCAGATCGGCCAGGGACACCACCCGCCCCGCCTGGCCCACCACCAGGGTGGCGGCCTCGCCCCGCAACTCAACCAGGGCCGCGTAAAAATCCTGACCCTGATCATCGCTAAGCCGCAGCACCGCCGGTCCATTGAACTGTTGCAGACTGTCGAGATTACCCCTTCTAAACAGACACTCCAGGCCATAGCGCCTGGCATACTGGCAGACGTCATCATGCTCCGCCAGGGCAAAATCGCGGCCCCAGCGGGCCAACAAAGCTCGAAAGGCCATGGCCTTACTCATGGACACGGGCAGGTCCGCCGGCCAGGCAAGAGCAGCGGCGGGTAACGCCACGGCTGGGGCCATCCCGGAGGCAGGCACGCCGCTCGCCGTGATGGCCTCCGGGGCAGGCGCAACGTTCTCCGTGACCGCCTCCGGGGCGGGCGCAAAATTTTCCGTTACCGAGGCCGGGGGCATCACCTCGGTCGGAGTCTCGACCGGTACGGCCCGGTGCTGAAAAAAATCCATGCCAAACACGAACACTCCGACCAGCACCGCCACGGAGGCCGTCACCCACCAGGGGGTGGCCGGCCGGGGCCGGGTATCCGCCGACCTCTGCCCCAACACCTCGCGGGCCGCCTTGGCAAGGGTGCGCCTTTTCACCCTGGTATGGCCCTGCACATAGGCACCCAGCAAGGCCCGGTCACAGATGACATTGGTAAGGCGAGGAATTCCACCTGACAAACGATACAGGCTGCGCACGATCCCCGGCGTGAAAAGTTCATGACGCAGACCGGCCACGGCCAGCCGGTGGTTGATGTAACCGCCCAGTTCCTGGCGCGACAGGGCCTCCAGATGATACCTGGCCGTGATCCGCTGGGCGAGCTGGCGCAGTTCGGGCCGGTCCAGTATCTTCAGGATTTCCGGCTGGCCCAGCATGATCACCTGCAAGAGTTTGTGTTCACTGGTTTCAAGATTGGTGAGCAGCCGGACCTGCTCCAGCACGGTGGGATGCAGGTTCTGCGCCTCGTCGATGATGACCACCGCCCGCCGCCCTTTGGCGTGGGTCTCCAGCAGGAAGGTATTGATGCGGTCCACGAAGAGTTTGATGCTGCGATTGCCCGGCGGGTAGTTGATGGCAAATTCATCGCAGATGGAGGCCAGCAGTTCCGAGGTGGTCACCCTGGGATTCAGGATGAAGGCGACATCGACATTTTCCGGCAGTTGATCAAGCAGGCAGCGGCACATGGTGGTCTTGCCGGTGCCCACCTCGCCACTGACCAGGACAAAGCCGCCGTCGGTCTGCATGCCGTACAGCAGATGCGCCAGGGCCTCCCGGTGCCGCTCGCTCATATAGAGAAAGCGCGGATCCGGGGCTATGGAAAACGGGCTCTCTTTAAATCCGAAATAATCCCTGTACATGATCTTGCCCGCAGCTAATGAAGGCCAGGAGGCCTTGTGACCAAGGGCCACTAATGCGTTCAATAGGTGCCGACCCTGCCGACCGGCTTCACGGAACTTAAACAGAACCCACGATTTTGGGAAGAAAATTTGTAACTATCCAGCTTGTGTCGGCATTTAAGCGTTCCCGGGCTGCGGTGCCGCTGGATAGTTACAAAAATTTTGCACCTCGGCCGGTTTACCGCGGCCCGGCCAGGGTACCTTTCAGGCCAGGCTCTTGGCGGCCACCTCGTAAACATCGCGGGACAGCCCGGGCCGGGCCGCGACCCGCTCCAGTTGGGCCTGCATGAGGGTCTGCCGACCAGTGTCGAAACGACGCCAGCGGGAAAAATTACCCAGCAGGCGCGCCGCGATCTGGGAATTGATGGGGTCCAGTTCCAGCACCTGCTCGGCCAGGAACGCATAGCCCGCCCCACTGGCCGCATGGAAGCAGATGGGATTGCCGGCTGCAAAGGCGCCGATCAGCGCCCGGACCCGATTGGGGTTCTTGATGGAAAAGGCCGGACTCGCCATGAGCCGTTGCACCCGGTCAAGGGTGTCCGGCAAGGGTGCGGTGGCCTGCAGGGAGAACCATTTGTCGAGGACCAGGGGATCGTCCTGCCAGCAATGGTAAAAGTCCGCCAGCATCTCCTCTTTTTCCACCAGGCTGCCGTGGGCCAGGGGCCTCAAGGCGCCCATGCGGTCGGTCATGTTGTCGGCCGCCTGATACTGCGCCAGGCAGAGGGCCAGGGCCGGTCGGTCTTCCAGGGCCATGAGATAATCCAGGCAGCAGTTACGCAGGCTCCGCCGGCCAGCCAGGGCCGGATCGTACCGGTAGGGGCCGACAACCTGACTGCCCTGATAGACCTCCAAAAATTCAGCCTGAAAGCAGTCGGCCAGACGGCGGCGCAGCAACTGCCTGGCCTGGTGCACCGCATCCACGTCCACGGTTGCCATGGCCTCGGCCAGGAATTTCTCGCTGGGCAAGGTCAACAGCAGGGCGGCAAAGGAAGGCTCCGTAAGCGCCGGATCTCGCAAAGTTTGCCCGAAGGCCGTACGGAAATCCTGGTCCACGCGAAGTTCCTCGCCCCGCTGCCAGGCGTTGATCAGGCCAGCCAACTGCCGATTGGCAAGAATCTGGCCGGCCTCCCAACGGTTGAATGGGTCAGAGTCATGGGCCAGCCGCAAGCGCAGATCATCTGGAAAAACCGGGCAAGCAAGACGCACTGGCGCGGAAAAATCCCGCAGCAGCGAGACCACCGGCTGCTCCGGAATATTGACGAACACAAAGGTCTGGGCCGACTCGGTCAACTCCAAGAGCCGGGTGCTGGGGGCCGCCGGGGCCGATTCTTCCGCCAATTGCAGGGGGATATCCCTGCCGTCCCGGGCCAGCAGCCCTACGGCCACCGGCAGGTGAAACGGCTCCTTGGTCGGCTGGCCCGGGGTGGGCGGACATGACTGCCGGAGGGTGAGACGAAATTCCCGCTGTTGCCGGTCATAAACGGTTTCAGCCTCCAGCACCGGGGTGCCGGCCTGGCTGTACCAACGCCGGAACTGGCCAAGGTCGCGGCCGGAGACCTCCTCCATGGCCGCCACAAAATCATCGATGGTGGCGGCGGTGCCGTCGTGCAGCTCCAGATAGCGCCGCACCCCGCCGTGAAAAAACTCATCGCCCAGCAGGGTGTGCAGCATACGGATGAGCTCGGCGCCCTTCTCGTAGACCGTGACCGTATAAAAGTTATTGATCTCGATATAGGATTCCGGCCGCACCGGATGGGCCATGGGGCCGGCGTCCTCGGAAAACTGGGTGTCCCTAAGTATTTTAACGTCGGCGATCCGCTTCACCGCATGGGAGCCCATGTCACCTGAAAACTGCTGGTCGCGGAAAACCGTAAGCCCCTCCTTCAGGCTCAACTGGAACCAGTCGCGACAGGTCACCCGGTTGCCGGTCCAGTTGTGGAAATACTCATGGGCGATGACCGCCTCGATGTTCTCATAATCGCTGTCCGTCGCCGTGTCGGGCCGGGCCAGGACATATTTGGAGTTGAAGATGTTCAGCCCCTTGTTTTCCATGGCGCCCATATTGAAATCGTCCACCGCCACGATCATATAGCGGTCCAGGTCATATTCCAGGCCGTAGACCTCTTCATCCCAGGCCATGGCCTTTTTCAGGGAGGTCATGGCGTGCCCGCACTTGTCCCGGTTGTGGGACTGCACATAGATCTCCAGCAGCACCTGGCGGCCCGACCTGGTGGTAAAGGAGTCCGCCAGCCGGACCAGGTCGCCGGCCACCAGGGCGAAGAGATAACAAGGTTTGGGAAAGGGATCGTGCCAGGTGGCGAAGTGCCGGTTGCCGGGCAGATCGCCAGAGGCCACAAGATTGCCGTTGGCGAGCAGGACCGGATAAAGGCCCTGGTCCGCCTCGATGGTGGTGGTGAACGGGGCCAGCACGTCGCTGCGGTCGAGAAAACAGGTGATCCGCCGGAAGCCTTCGGCCTCGCACTGGGTGCAGAAATTACCGCTGGAGCGATAGAGCCCCTCCAGCTTGGTATTGTCCTGGGGATACAGGCGGGTCTCGAGCTCCAGAATGAAGCAGTCTGGCACCTGGAAGATGGTCAGGTGATTTTCGTCAACCAGGAAGGCCGACACGGCCAGCCTGGCGCCATCCATGGCCAGGGAGACCAGCTCCTGGCCATCCCCGTCGAGAACCAGGGGAGCGTCAGCCGACTGCCCCGGTCGCCTGCGGATGTGCAAGCGCGACCGCACCGTGGTCGCGGCCTCCTCCAGCGCAAAAAACAGCTCAACCGCACTGATCAAAAAGTCAGGCGGCCGATAGTCTTGCCGATAAATGGTATGTGGCTTGCCGGTCTTCATAACCCCTCATCCTTCTTGCACTTGACGGGGGCATGATACCCGAGCAGCAGGTCCGCGGACAAGGGGGGCTGAAATTTTCAAGCACGCACGCATGGCCCTCGCCCAAAACACATCATTTAAGCCGCGCCAGTCGTGGCCAACCGGTCGACCATCCCTGCCTCGTTCACCGTCGGACCTCGGCCCGGTCTGTCAAAAAAATCTGTAACTATCCAGCTTGTGTGGGGAGTCAAGCGTTCCCGGCCTGAAAATACTTTTCGCTCATGCGGGGGCGGGCGGCCTGCCCGCCTCCGAGGCGGCCGCGACCTCCCGCGCATCCTGCGCCCGGTCGCGGACGAACCCGTGAAAAGCATTTCCAGTCCGGGAACTCACCTGGGTTGCGGTTCCACTGGATGGTTACAAAAATCTTACCAAAGAACCTCTTCAATGTCCTCGAGGAAAACATTATAGCCCCGGGGACCGTCATAGCGTTTGATCACCTTGCCCTGCCGGTCAACCAGAAAAGACACCGGAATGCCGATTATTTCCCCGAACTGCTTGGCGATATTATTGCTGCCCATGAGGATCGGGTAGGCGATCCCCATCTTATCGGCCAGGGCCTTAACCGGACGCTCACTGCCCGTGTCCATGGAGATGCCCACCACGGTGAAATTCTTGTCCTTCAGTTCCTTGTAGAGGCGATTCATGTCCGGCATTTCACCCACGCAGGGCGGGCACCAGGTGGCCCAGAAGTTGACTAAAACAACCTTCCCCTTGTAACTGCTCAGATTGACGGTGGCCCCGTCCAGGGCCGATTTCATGCTCGCCTCGGGCAACGGGAAGGGCGGCTTCTTGGCATTATCGCCATCCGACCCGAAAAACCAGGCCCCGGCCCGGGGCACGACCATGGCCAGAACAAACAGGCAGACGAGCACCCCGGCCAGGCCATATCGTACACGTTTATCTTGAACCATCGGATTTACCCCTCGAAATTCTGACCGTGCTGCTTGCAGCCATGCGCATGAGGCCCGGTCTTTAGACAGATTTTTTCCCCAGCATACAAACCGTCCATGCCAACCTCGACGACCGGTTTACTGTACAACGAACATTTACCATAGACTACGGGGTATAGGCCCTGCAAGCAAGGTTTTCATACTTTTCAAGATAAAGTCCCCACCCGGGGGACCAGGCACTCCTTATCAGGCGGCGCAACGGGAATCGTATGTACCAGCGGCATTGACGAACAGGTAGTCTTGCACCTTCAAAAGATCCTCGGTCGCTAGCCGGTCCCATGAGCCGTCCTTGGCGCAAACTGGATACATCTTGGTAAACACCCGCTCCCAGGCCCGCCTGGTTTTTGATTCCGTATACAGGAACTTGGCGCCCTGCTCGTTCTCCCTGTTGTGGCAACTTTTGCACACCGCTTGAAAATTCCTGTACCCGACGATGAGGTTCTGATCGCTCAACAGGCGGCAGGTTTTGGTACGGGCGTCGAAACGCTTCATGCTACCCCCACTGACCTCCTCACCGTCATCCGCACTGCCTATGGAAACCGTCAGAACCGCCAGGAAAACAACCCCGCCAAACATGGCAAACCATATGTGTCGTAACATAAATACACCTCGATTTTCTTTCATTACCGGTCAACGAATGAAGACCGATCAACGCCAAACACAGTCACTAGAACGAATGTTCGTTCTAGTGACACTCAAAAAAACTATGCCTGTCCAGCTTGTGTCGGCGGTCAAGCATTCCCGGACTGAAAATACCTTGCGCTCATGCTCGGCGGGCGTCCTGCCCGCCTCCGAGGCGGCCGCGGCCTCCCGCGCATCCTGCGCCCGGTCGCGGCCGAAGCCGCGAAAAGCATTAGCAGTCCGGGAACTCACCCGGGTTGCGTTGCCGCTGGATAGTTACAAAAAACGTAACTGCTCAGATTGTTTAGCCTGTCAGGCTGTAGACTGTCAGGCAAAAACGGAGCGTATACGGAACACAGTACGACTTATACCGCAAGGGCATAAGTTTCGTATGAGCAGACGAGCTGCTCAACTCAGCTTTATATCTCGTGTTTCGCTGTTGCTAACAGTCTAAAT
>Ga0100388_10004990_pt1 | contig 10900 bp, 3 predicted proteins | sample CryGeymeta201512_FD_81536 | JGI IMG/M metagenome (GOLD analysis project Ga0100388, IMG submission 81536) | Groundwater microbial communities from Crystal Geyser aquifers in Utah, USA - Crystal Geyser metaG 2015-12 | ecosystem: Environmental > Aquatic > Deep subsurface > Groundwater | place: USA... | reverse complement strand
TTTATCAACCAGTTGGCCATATTGATTACACCACAAAAGAGAACGACCCAAGTAAAGGAATCTGTCATATGTCTAATTTACATGAAATACTTCAATCTACTCCAATAGATAAACTACCTCCGCATTTAAAAGCCTTTCAGTTATTTTTTTCAGATAATATTAGGGGTGTAGCTGTAGAAATTAATAATGAATATCGAAGCCAAAAGCTGGGAAAAGCCCTTTGGTACTTTACTTTAGCACAAAGTGAATTTGACGGATTAAAAGAAGTAGAAATTGTCGGTGATATTACTGTTTATAACGATCCATTGGGTCAAGCCCGGAGTTTTTATCAACATCTTGGAGCTCAACCACAACTTTATTTTCAGTACGATCCTGGACAGGACAAAGTTAAAGGAAGCGAAAGACTGGTAGCTTCTTCCTTTTTAGACATTACTCAAATATCAAAAATCAAAGAACTACTTGAGCCGATCAAAATAACAATATCCTAATTTTTTTCAAATGTTTATTCTTTTTTCTTTCTTGCGGTAATTCTCGCTTTAACTTCATCTAATAGCCTTCTCGCAAAGCCAGGTTTTTTCTTTTCTTCTTCCCCTGATGGTGTTGTGGAAGCAGGTTTATTTGGTCCGGCTTTTTCTTTAATAATGCCAATAAGGCCATCGACATCAATGCTGTGAGCCAGCAATTCTATCCATCGAAGATGATGCTTTTGTAACTTATTTTCCGATGCCGCTTGTTTTAATTCGGCAATCCGTTTCTGCCATGTTGGTGAAAAATCTTCTAATCTCCGATCAGGATGATTTTTAAATTTATCTTCGGAAAAATAGAACAATCTCTCCGCTTCGGGCCTAAGATTTTCTCTGTTAACTTTGTCTCTGTCAAACTGGGCAAGTAATAACAGGGAAGAAACGCCACTTTTTTCCAATTTTTTTTGCGCCTCTAGCCATTTTCCTAGAAGTTTGGGGTCTTTTTCGTGAATTAAAATTATTACATCGACTAAATTATGATAAAGTAGAGCCTGTTTTTCCGGATTTTCAGCAGAGGCCGCCACTAAACCAACCACTCCGGAATCGCCGTCTGTAGCCGCCTCACCATTGAGAAGTCTTTGATCAGGGTGATCACCACCATCACCGATTTCAAAAACGAAAGGAACGACTCTTTTATTTACTTCATAGGCGACTCGACCATCAACTTCTTGTATATTAACGAAAAAAGGTTCTATTAATTTTAATCTGTTAATTTCCCCATTGGTGAGATTAAGCTGATTTGGAGGATTTTCAACATAAAAGCGGTGCTTTTTATTGACTTCTCCCTGAATCGAGGAAAACATCTCTTCCATCGAATAATCCTTCCCACTTTCAAAAGGCTTTTGCTCAATTATTTCTGCAGGTTTTTCTTCCAGTTCTTCATCCTTTTCCCCTATCCCCTCCCATTGAAAAATTTGTTTCTTTAAAGCATTAATCTGTGCGTCAATTTCCGGTTGATGACTTTTAAGTCCAGACTCAACTCTCTGATCAAATTCCCGTAAAATTTCCTCAGGTTTAATTTCGTCCTTTTCAATTTTCTCCACGATTTCTTTGGGTAGCTTTTCCAATTCTTCAGTCATTTTTTGTCTTTGTTCTTCTGCTTCTTTTTTAAACTTTATATATGCTTCATCATCCATACCTTCAGGTTTTGCCTTCTGCGATAATTGATTAAGTTTTTCTATTTTTTGTTCTATTTCGTTTTTATTAGCAATACAATCTAATAGACGTCGCTCATCTTCACCCATCTTCTTTAATAAATCTTCTGAAATCTTTTCACGATATTGTGATTCTCTTGCTCTTTTTTGTTGTCCAAGGAACATCTCAATAATAAGCATTCTTTTCATATCAGGAGTTGTGTTTATTTTTTTTAAGTCTTCCAGTGTGATCTCACTCATACCGGAATATGTAAGAACCTCATTGATTTCTTTTATGGTGGTTTCAGGATTTGATAAAAACTCATTCAGCACATCTCTACTCTTTTCATATATAACTTTTTGTTTTAATAATTTTTTATCTTCCAGGAGTTCGGTTGGCTCTTCTTTCGGTTCAGTCGGTTTAGTTTCAGATCCAGATTCAGTCTGAGTTATTTCCATCTTTCCCTTGTTACCCCAGATAAACCTTAGCCTCTCATCTTCATCGCTGTTTGGATCATCGATCCGTGATGATTTATTTTCAGCTTGTTTTTTATTGAGTTCCTCGACCAACTGATCCGGTTGATTGTTTAATAAAGCTTTGGCAGTAATCTGATGTTTAAAAACAGTCTCTGAATATTTCTGGCTGAAACCGCAGATCCAGGCATACCAAGCAATACAATCGGTATTTTCTTCAATCTGTGACATATCCCCTCCAAAAGCCTTGAGAACATCTTTGGCAAAAAGATCGGTATCGGATTTATTCCCCAGTTTGTCTTTTTGATAAATATATTTGTCAAAAAGGCCTCGAACTTCTGCTTCGGTAGCTGAAGCGGTATCTTTACCGAAAAGCTTGGTCAAGGTCGCCTGCCATCTGGTCGCTTTTTCCTTATCAAAACCTTCTATTTTTGAAAGATCCTGTTTCAAAAATATTGTATTATTGGCTACTGTGATTTGAATCTCCTCTTCCAGCTTATCTTTTGCCACAGAATGCTCTTGTCTGCGGCAATTAGCCTCACATTCGTCCAAAATTTGAGAACTGCCATTTGCCAGAGTTTCTTTGGTCACCGAAAAAATATTTTTGTTATCCGGATTGAGAGCATCTCCACCAAGCAAAATCCGACCGTAAAGGGCGAGAAAATGGGAGTTAAAAAGCTCTTTTTCCGGTGATTTTACCGGCTCTACTGTTTTAATTGTCTCGCCTGGTGGTCGAACTGGGGCTGGAGGTGGATTTTCCATGGTTGTATTATACTATATTAGTGACTTATTGGTGCCGGCGACGGCATTAATATTTCTTCACTTTTAGCTACCGGTGTGTATAAATAGTCCATCCGGAAATTTAAAAGCACCGAGGTCATTTCAGGAACTAAGTTAGGAATTTTTGTTTGAAAAAATTTATCAAGTTCTTCATCGTTAACGTTTTTATTAAGCAATTCATCCAGCTCTAACTGGTCTTTTTCCGATAAAAGAGCCACCAGATGAGTATTAACTTTCTCATTAAGTTCTTTTAAAAGAAGGGTTTTTATCTGTGTTAATTGATCGGCAGTTAAGCTGGTGTCGTTTTTTTCCTTAAGAACATCATCGATAAAACTCATAAAAGCCACCTGATCCTTCACTCCTGCCGGTAATTTTGAAATCGGATTATTTTGATCTGTCATAGATTTAGATTAGTTTAATTTTTAATGATTGTCAATTATTTAATACTGTTTTATCGCCAATTTTATTTTCTCGCCAATCAGGATCTGCTGCTTCATATTCTGAATATCCAGCTTTATCATTCCAATTCAAGCTTCTTAGTTCTTTATTTTGAAATGAATAGATATTTGTCCCCGGTCTCCTCGGAGCATTTTCTGGTTTTCCTCCGGATGCATTAATTCTATTTTTTTCAATTTCTCCCCATCCCGGATTTTCAGCTAAGGTTGATAGGATTTCTTGAACTTCCGCTGCATCATCTCCGTAAATAACGATTCTTGGATCAATTGCTTCCAAACCGTTATATTTTCCAAAATTTTTCTCATCTTTAACATATTCTGCCCATTTATCTACTATCAGTCCGTCTGGAGGGGTCATTAATAACCATTTAAAGTCCAATCTTTTTCCTTCTTCCTTTCTTTTATCACCAATCATCTTTAACATTTCTAAGGCCTTAGGAAAATCGGTAGATTCAATCATTAAATAACCTCGATAGCAATCGTCTCCAGATTTTTGCCTTTCTTTACCGTAGATAACTTCCTGCCAGACATATTTACCACTACCAGTTGGATAAAAAGAACTCGCTTCTACTTTACCCTCTTCCTCTAATTTAAGAAATTCTTGATAATTATTATTTAGATTAGTCTCAATTTCCGGAACTTCAATCTTTGCAGACTTTTCTTCAAAATCCAATTTTCCCTCATCAGACAACTTCATCACTGCCGCAAGACTGGCCATTCGGTGAAGAGCGGGATTTTTTTTGGCCGGATCTTTTTCAGATAGCTGACTAATGACCTTATCACTTAATCTTGTTAAGTAATATTCCTTTAGTTTTTCAGCGTTATTAATCCCTGCTTTAGTACAAATATCTTTGAGATATTGTAATGCCGTTTCAAGATTATCGTCATAACCTACAGTAGCTTTTTTGCGATCGTGTGCAATCGCATCTTTATCATCTACTAAGGACGATTCCAAAGATTGATCAAAATATTCACGGATTTGTTCATCGGTAAATTTATCTTTAGAAGTTAGTTTTATTGCTTCCAATAATTGTTTATAGACTTCCTCGGAATATTTTTTTCCTGGAGACTTCTCAGTATTTAAAATTTTTTTTGCCTGCTCAGTCATTTTTTCCAACCTCTGTTTTTCTTCAGCCGTCAACTCTATTTTTTTTGCGGGAGTAGCCAATTTGCTCTCTAGACTGACAATTTCTTCTTCAAGACCGGCAATCTTTTCATCAGTATCTCCTGGAATAATCCGATTTTTCCTTTTTCTTTCCTTCATCTCATTTAAAGACTGTTTTTTTTCTTCTAAGGCCGATTGTAAAACCTCGTCCGCCGGAGCAGGTTCTGTTTTTGCTGCCGTCGGCGGAACGGCAGTTGCCGGCACCTGAGTTGTTGGACCTGTTGGTTGCGGTTGTCCGGTTCTATCAGAAACAGTTGCTTTTCCACTTTCACCTTTCTCTATATTTTCCCTTGAGGGAATCATCGGATTAGGTTCATAGGTAAAGGCAAAAGGCGGTGACTCAACCCGGTAACCAAGTTGATTGATCGTATTCGTATCACTAATTGACCCAACGTTAATTTCCGGTATTGACGGTGATGGTTGAGGCGGACCTTCAGGAATGGTTAGATCAACTTCTCCTGAACCGTGAACGGCATGAATGGCAATAAAGGCGCCTTCTTCTCCTTGACCTGGTGCCGGAGTAAATCCATATTCAGTTGCTTTAGAATCTGTATCAAAATATCCGCCTAAAATTCTTCCCTGGTGCATTATGTCACCATCGGGATTGGCAAGGTTGAAAAACTCTCTTCCCTCATACCATGTTTCCGAATCTAAAATTCCCGGGCCACCATTTTGTCTAACATATTCTGCCAGCTTTGCTTCATTAAGAAAATTTTGGGAAAAATCAGCCATGGAAACTTCAGTTCCATCAGGTAATTTTATCATGGTCGTCGTATCGGTCGGATCAAAATCAACGACAAATTTATTTAATGAAGCATCAAAATGAGCCGGGACAAAAATTCCCACGTCTTCACCAAGCGAACCAAAATGAGGTATTTGGAGGTATAATCCAACCCGATTATCTTCTGCCGCCTGTGCAAGCGACTCGGTTACTCCGGTATCTGGATTATGAATTGTGTGTCCCGGAAAAGTATATCTCACTCCAATAGGATGCTCTCCAGTACTGTCGTTTGTTGAAAATGTTTGATTGCGGATAGCTTCCGTACTCTCCGCATGGGCATGTACAACACGATGATGAGCAGCTGCATCCCAGATTTCTTGACCAGATTTTGGCGGTTCAATGTTAATCTCCGACCCTAGTTCACCTGAAATTGATGATCCATTGTCTATGGTAATAAGATTGTGGTCATAGTCTCCACCGGTAATTTGACCATCAGGACTTATCGTTGCGTCTTCAATCAAAACTCTGTCAGTGCCATCGATATTAGTACCATGAAGATCCATCTTACCACTGGCATAATCATACTGCCAACTGGTATTGTCAGGAATTTTTGTTGTAACGTCAACTGTCCCATCACCGTTAATATCAGCTCCTTTATTAACTACAGCTGCCGGATTGAAAGCTTCAACCTGTTGAGGAACCGATCCTCTTATTCCATCCTGTTTCAGATCAATTCCCGCCCGATGAAAAAGATCGGTGACAAATGCTTCCCCGTCAGGAAAACCATTGGTTATTACCTGTCCATCAGCATCGCTAATTGCCACCAATTCTAAATTAGAATCACCATTGATATCTTTGTAATCAAGTTTAAATCCGCTAAGATCCATCTTAACATCGCCTGTTCGAATATCAATAAGTGCTTGATAGGTATGACCATTAATGACTTGTTCCTGGTAGCTTAAAGCTCCGGAAAGATTTAAATTAACGTTATCGATCTGGGTGAAGTGTCCGGTTGAAGGAAACGGGGGCTCAACCCAATAACGGGCTCCCAAATAAAGTTTTTGGCCGGTGGTCAGATCGGCAACCGGTTGACCTTGATCATTTAATTCCAAAGGTGGTTTACCGTCAACATAAATCTGCTTCAGTTCTCCAAAGGCTTCCTGAAAACCGCCGTGTTGAACATCTTGGACAAAGTCTCTTATCCCTTCTGTTGCCATTCCTGTTATAGCCGCTTTAGTAAAAGTTGAAAATCCTCGTTTTAAAGTTTTTCGCCACAATCGCCATTTTATCGAATTAATGGAGTCTTCCTTTTGTATCTGTAAATCGATATCCGGCAACATTGTGGAAATCCAGTTATCCGCTTCCTGTTTTGTCAATCCTTTTTCTTTTTGCAGCCATTTTCCCATTGCTTTTTTATCGGCAGAGGAATATCTAAGCTGGGCTTCAGCTACCGCGGTCATGTTATCAAACCTGTCAAAGCTTTTATTGGTTCCTAATAAACTTTCCTGCCCGCTTTTGATCAACTTAACTATCCCTTGTTCAAGGGCCGCAGTTAGCCTTTCGTTTTGCTGGTTTTCATGCCCTTCAACAAATTCAAAATAGTTCTGCGTCTTGTAGTCCATTGCCCCGGTTTGAGATTGATCAGTCAATCGCATCCGCGCTTTGATATCGACCAGCTGACTGAAAAGTCTTTTTGCTTCGTCCACCGTTAGGTCATCCTTCTTATAAACCAAGGATTCCAAACCGGCGTTAGACCCGACCCCTTCCAAAAGTTCCTGAACTTTCAAACGGGGAACTAACAGCGTCCCCATTTCTTTTCGGATTCTGGCTCTTTCCAGAGTAAGCCTTCCCTTCGCTGCTTCCCTTGATAATTGTTCAACTTCTTTTAAGTAACGGCCCTTGATCATAAACGGAGTAAATTTATATCCCCATTTAGTAAACTCTAATTTTTTTGCCAAAGGCATGATGGCAAAACCTGTTTCTTTAAAAGCGGCTCCTCCGGCAATTCCGGCAAAACCACCTAACACTTTCAGGGCCGTATTTTTTGGAATATTCAAAATTGACATACCAAGAGCTGTTCCCCAATAACCGGCCGCATAAGACGCAACATTAGTGACGATATCTTTTGAGTAAGCGGCTGCTCCTGCTTGAAGTTTTTCTGAAACCCCACCTCTTTCCGATAGTCTTATAGATAGATTGTCTGCTAAAAATCCCATTTCTTTACGGCCTCTGACCCTGCCAAACTCTGCTTTACCAACTAACAAATTTACCTCAAGCTCTTCCCATTTGCTTTGTTCTTTGCCTTTTTCCGTTTTGTATCTCTGCCAACGGTTTTCTTCAACAACGTTTCCCTGTTTATCTTTACCGGTAACATAACGGGCAAGATTAAGAATGTTTGAGCCAACCTCCTGTGTATCAAGTTCTTTGGCAAGATTAGGATCAGTTTTTATTAAATCAGTTCTTACTTCTCCCATCAAATATTCATTGACTTTCTCTATCAGTTGTTTTTCAGTTAATTTTCCTTCGGCAAATTCAGCAATAAATCCTTTTAATCTGTCACCGACCGGTTTTCGCATCTCCGCCGGTAATTGATAACGGGTTTCCCCGGCTTCGCTGGATACCTTTACTTTATTTGACTGTTCAAAGGTTAAGGTTTTATTCCACTGTGCATAGCGCTCTCCCAAATCCGTTTGTTCACTAATCGTCTGCGATCCGGTCATTCTTAATTCTGCTACCCGTTGATCTTCTGGTTTTGCCAATTCTGCTTCTAACCATTGTTTACCTAATATTTGTTCTGATGTTTGTGATACTCCAAGCAGTCCCTTAGATGTATCAGATAAAGACCAAGCCAATCTTCTTGCCCAATTCTGAGAACGGCGTATCTTTCTTCCCTCGTCGACGGCTTTTTGGGCCATCTCAATTGTCATCTCAACCGGAATTCCTTTTCCACCGGTTTTTTTCAAAGTCGCGTTTAAATCAGCCGCAAAGCGGATATGCTGTTGTTCAAAGACTGAACGGGCGAGACCTTGCTGCCAAATCATCTGGACCGGATGAGCCATACCTCTGATCACTCCGCCAAGAAGCGGAATCCGGTAAGACCAACCCAAGGCTTTATCACGGGCTCTATACCAAAAACTTTTTGTCTCGGTCCGAAGATCATCAGCAAAAAGATGATCGGCTACCTGAAGTATATTTTGGGCTTTTCTTTCTTTATCAATAAAACCGGCTCCGGCATCAAGATTTGATGCTAATTCCTCTAATTTTTCATCTTCAGCGGCCGGGGCTCCTTCCGGATTTTTTCCTTTTCCCTTCGGTTCTTTTTCTCCTTCTCCTTCTTCTTTTCCCGCCGGTGCCGCCTCAGGAGTTTTACCCGTCTCCCCTTCCCCCTCTTTCCCAGGCGGTGTCACGGTTGATGCTACCTCTCCAACTGGTTTCCCTATCTTTTTGAAACGGTGGTATTCTCCATCCTGTTTCCATTTCTTGGCATATAGTTCTATAGGAATTTCAGATAGCTCAGGTTTGGGAATTCTGTAAAGTTCCATTCTCCGCTCTAAGTAGTCTACTCCTTTATGGGCATAACCTAAAAAGTCTGCCTTGGCTTCAGGTTTTTCAAAGGTGGCTCTGATTTTACTGAGAGTATTTACCCGTACAGCATCGGGTAGTCTTTTAAAGGAAGGATTTTCCTGGTAGCGGGAGATTAAAGTTTCAACTGCCTGTTGAGGAGAGTTCTTCAGTTCCTGGAAAAGACTGTAGGCTTGTGATTCAAATACTTCTGATGGATCATTTGATGAAAAAGGATTAATAGCTTTCTCACGCTTAGCCATTACTTCAAGGACCCTATTGTAATATTTTTTGTATTCGCCGTTAATTTGACGGTGGATTAATGCTTTTTCCTCCGGGATATCTGTCTTCCTTCTTCTCTCAAGCAAGGACTCCATCTTTTGGTTGAAGGTTAACGATCTTTTTTCACCGGTTGAAGGATCAAATGTTACCTCATAGGTAAGGGAGGCCAGGCCATTGGTCAAAAGTGCGGCCGCCTGATTATCACGGGTCGCCATTTCTTTTCTTACCTTTCCTTCTGGAGTTTGTTCATAGATGGAAGATGAACCGCCTATGTCAACAACTCCTCTTGCTTCCTCAACGTAGGTGGCCATGTCAAATTTTCCTTCAAGTATTGATTGTCTGTAAAGTTCTTGTTTTGCTTTGTTTTGAACATCAAGCTCCATGTAGTAAAGTCCTTCAGCTGCCTGTAGTAATCTTGGAGTTTCAACTTCAGACCTGAAACCTTTGTTGATAAGAAGGGTGGAGATGGGATCATTTTTCTTTTCATTGTCACCAAGGAAAACTAATCTACCGTTTTGATTGTTGACTAAAAGTTCCAAGGTTCTTGCCCGGTAGTCTCCAGTTGACTCACCCGGTCTTTTTGGAAGGACGGTCTCAAGAGCTGTGACAACTTCAGGGTCGGAAAGAAAACCGTTGATCTTTCCTATTCTTCCCCGCAGTTGCTTTACTTTATCTGTGTCTGAGGGATCAACCTCACCAGTAGCTTTTTTGATCTCATCAAAGGTAACCCTGGCTGAGATATTGTCAGGGCTGTCTTCGATGAAAGGATATCCGTGACCGGATTCTACGGCGACTTCTTTAGCTGGAGTAGATCTGACTGGTTCCGGGGTGGCTGTGACTGGTTCTTCGGAGACAGGAGTGGCTGCTTCGGGAGCTGGGGTAGAGGGTTCGGGAGTTAAAGCTTGTTGTTCAGATGCCGGTTGTTTGGCTAATTCAGTAAGTATTTCTCTAATTGGTTCATTTGGTTCATCTATTTTTTCTTCAGGTTTTTGATTTTTTTGGTATCTTTCGTTTAGATCTGGAACCGTTGTTCCGTCAGCTAATTCACCGAGAGTTTTATCTACTACTTCATCTTTCGTTATTTCAGGTTTTGGAGTTTCTTTCTTGACGCTTTCGTCAAGGCATTCATTAAAACCGGAAAGCCCATCGCGCATTTTATCAAGATATGTTTTAATGACTATCCAATCTTTTTCTGGCACCTGGCCACCATTTTTTTGTTTTTCCGGTTTTATCCAATCACCATTTTCATCTTTTCTTAAAGTTGAGACATCGATATTAATAGTCCTATCGGTGACGCGACTTCTATTCTTACCCACTGGACTTTCATGATCACGAAAAACATCAAAGGAAAAAATATTACTTGGTCCATTTTTTTTATCTATCAACTGTCTGACGCCAAACTCAAAATTTGGTTCGTTTTCTCCTTCTTCTTTTGGATAATAATATGTATCCGGATTTTGTACACTGGTGTCAAGAGTTTTTTTTCCTGTTGCTTTGTCTTTGACTATTTTTCCTCTAACCCATTCAGTTTTTTTGAACAATAGTGCTTCTGGTTTGTTTACTGGTGGAGATCCGTCTATTTTTGCAGGAGCAGAAGCAACTGGTGGTTCTGAAGCTAATGGCATCTTATTAAATACCTCTATAAATAATAACAAAAATCACCCGTCAAACGAGATATATAATCATTATTAAGAAAATGTTGAAGAAAGTCAATGGATAATTGATTGTGTAAGAGTTCACTCTCCTTGACAAAACCATATCAAAACCTATAAAGTTTAAGAATATGGTTGATATTCGCAATACAA
>Ga0100388_10004976_pt1 | contig 10919 bp, 9 predicted proteins | sample CryGeymeta201512_FD_81536 | JGI IMG/M metagenome (GOLD analysis project Ga0100388, IMG submission 81536) | Groundwater microbial communities from Crystal Geyser aquifers in Utah, USA - Crystal Geyser metaG 2015-12 | ecosystem: Environmental > Aquatic > Deep subsurface > Groundwater | place: USA... | reverse complement strand
GCTGCGCTTACAAGCGGAACCAAAAAGACGACAGCCGCCACTCTCAAAATCCTTGCACAAAAAACAGGAATTTCGGGGGTTAGGCGCCATCATACTTGGGGTCATGAGAGGTGCACATGCCGATCTACGAATATGCGTGTCACGACTGCAGGCGTCGCGTGAGCTTGCTCTGGCGTTCCTTCGATGATGCCCAGGCCCGCGAGCCGGTCTGCCCCCGCTGTGGCGGGAAAAACCTGAGCCGGATGATCTCCCGCGTGGCGGTGGTCCGTTCTGAAGAGAGCCGGCTGGATGATCTGGCTGACCCCAGCGCGCTGGGCGGCCTGGACGAAAACGACCCCAAATCGCTGGCCCGCTTCATGCGCAAGATGGCCGCTGAGACGGGTGAAGATCTCGGCCCGGAGTTCGACGAGGTCGTCGGTCGCCTGGAAGCCGGCGAAGATCCCGAAGCCATCGAACAATCCATGCCGGATCTGGGTGACGGCGGCTTTGGCGGCGGCGACGATTTCGGCGTCATGTAGGCGCAGCGCGCTGCCGCGGGGTTCCCGGCTACACCTGGACGAATTGCTCCACATTCATCACGAAAACGATAGCGCCCCCCACACTGATCTCGATCGGCTCGGACATCTCCAGGCCCGGGCCTTCGAGCGTCGGCATAGGCGAGACCCATTGGGTGCGCCGGCGACAGGTCTGGCGCACCAGTTCGATCGCCTGGGGCACCTTGTGATCCTCGGTAACCACGAACATGGTGCTGTTGCCCTCACGTAGAAATCCGCCGGTGGTGCTGATCACTGTGGCGCGAAAGCCGGCCCTGGTCAGGCGGTCAAGGACGTCGCGGTAGTCGTCGCTGCTGACGATGGCCATGATGAGTTTCATACCTGCTCCTTGCTGAGGCACACCTTGATCCGTTGGCGAATCTGGGCCTGGATCGCGTCTATGGGTTGTCTGGCGTCGAGCAGAAGCCAACGCGCCGGCTCGGCGGCGGCCAGGCCCAGATAGCCCTGGCGCACCCGTTCGTGAAACGCCAGTTTTTCTCGTTCCATTCGGTTCCATTCCCCCTGATCGCACCCTTGTTTGCGCTGCAACCCCTCCAGGACCGGCAGATCCAGGCAGATGGTCAGGTCTGGCGCCAGCCCCCCGGTGGCAAAGGCGGTGATCATGCGCAGCGTGCTCAAGTCCATCTGCCGCCCATAGCCCTGATAGGCCAGGGTCGAATCGGCGAACCGGTCGCACAACACCACGCCGCCGCGGGCCAGGTGAGGGCGAATGACCTCGCCGACGATCTGCGCCCGGGCGGCTGAGAAGAGCAAGATCTCCGTTTCCGGGCACATCTCCGTGTGGTTTGGGTCAAGCAACAACCCCCGCACGGCGTCACCGATGCGAGTGCCGCCGGGTTCGCGGGTGGTCAGCACATCACGGTTCATCGTGCCGAGCCAGGCAGCCAACAGATGGATTTGCGTGGTCTTGCCGCTGCCCTCCGGCCCCTCGAACGTGATGAACAGACCCATCGCCTACCCCAAGAAGATGCGAACGCGGCGCCGCGGCTCATTGCCGTAGCTGTGCGACACCAGGTTGGCCGCGCGGGCCATCTCGTGCTGCAACCGCCTGATCTCCGCGCCGGCGGGCTGCAACTCCTCTGAATTTGAACCAGCCAGCACGCGGCGGATCGCCTCCTGCGTCTCAGAGATGGCGCGCTCGGCCGGGTCCTCCATCTCGACGGAGAGGCCAAAAACGTCACCCAGGCACGACTCCATCTGGTTGATGGTGTTTGCCCGTAGCACATACACCGGGATGCGCCGGCGTTCGGCTTCGGCGATCGGCTGGGGATGTTTGCGATAGTAGTTCTTGAGCGTGACCACCGCCTGGGCGTCGTCCAACGAATCCACGATCGCCACCGGCACACCGAGGTTCTGGCCGGCCTGAATCAGCCGGCCGCGGCCGACCCCGTATGGATAGATGCGGGCGGCCTGGCTGGTCCGCAGCTCGGTCGCGGCCGGCATCGGTTGCGCGCTCACCGGAATGTCTCGGGTGGCGCCGCCGTTGTGGCGTTTCTCAAATGGTAACCGGCCCGCTTCCCCTGCAATCATCCCTCGGCCCGCCGGAGGCGGCGCGGGCGCGCGGTCGATGCGAACCTGGCCGCTCTCGTCGCGGTACCGGATCTCCGGGGTGAGTGCCCGGCCACGCAGAATCGCGTCGACTGCGCCTGCCACGTCATGGTGCACGGCCATGCGCTGCCGGTCCTGGATCTCGATCAGCACATCGAAGGTCGGCGGAGCCCGCCGCTCCAGCACGGATTTCTGGGTGCCGCGACGCCGCGCCTCTTCATCGCTCAAGGTGACGCTTTCGATGCCACCGACCAGGTCCGAAAGGGTCGGGTTCATCAGCAGGTTGTCCAGCGTAATGCCGTGCGCGGTGCCGATCAGTTGGACGCCCCGTTCCGCGATGGTGCGCGCGGCTGCGGCCTCTTGCTGCCGGCCGATCTCATCGATGATGATGACTTGCGGCATGTGGTTCTCCACCGCTTCAATCATCACCTCGTGCTGAAGTTCGGGCGCGGCCACCTGCATGCGACGAGCCTTGCCGATGGCCGGATGCGGGATGTCGCCATCCCCGCCGATCTCGTTCGACGTATCCACCACGACCACCCGCGTCTTTTCCCCCAGAATTCGGGCGGCCTCACGCAGCAGCGTGGTTTTACCCACCCCAGGCTTGCCCAGCAGCAGGATGCTCTGGCCGGAATTGACAATATCCTCGATGATATCGATCACGCCGTACACCGCGCGCCCCACACGGCAAGTCAGGCCGATGACCCGACCCTGGCGATTGCGGATACAGGAGATCCGGTGCAGGGTGCGTTCGATGCCGGCGCGGTTGTCGCCTGTGAACTGACCGATGCCCGTGATGACGTGGTTCAGATCTTCATCGGTGACCTCGCGCGGGCTCAACACCAGCTCGCGATCTACAAAGCGGGCTTCGGGCACCCGGCCCAGATCCAAAATGACTTCCAGCAGGTTATCTCCCTGATTGGCGGCCCGCAACGCCTGTTCGATGGGTGTCGGCAGGACCTGCAACAGTGCTTCCAGGTCGTCTGTGATTTTTCGTTGTTGCATCTCTTATGTGGTTTATCCCCTGACCACTCGGGCTTCTGAACTCGGCGCTATGGCCGGCGGCGCTATGGCCGGCGGCGCTATGGCCGGCGGCGCTATGGCCAGCGGCGCTATGGCCGGTGGGGTTGGCTACGAACCGGTACTTCCTGGCGGCCATCCAAGGCTGTCAGAGTCGCGGGCAATGGCTCGCGCACGGCCAGCGTCGTGTGTTTGACAGAGCGCGCCCGGTCGACGTACGGTGCAAACCCCAAACCGGTCAGGGCGCCGCTCAGTCCGATCTCATAATCGCGCACCGTGACGTAGACGGCCAGTGGCTTGCGCGCCCGCCGCGACCGGGCAGTGGCAATCGAGCGCAGGCCCTGGTCGATCAATGCCCGCAACTCGCGCGCGGCCAGCAGGTTGGTACCCCAGATGCGCAGCCAGTGGCCCGCCCGGCCGATGTGCACCTGCACGGCGCCGCGCACTTCGCCAGCGGGCTCCCACACGATGCCCTGCCAGCGATCGGGCTCCCACCAGGATAACGGCGGCGATCCGACCTCGCCGGTCATGGCGCCCTCGGCGCTTTGCACCAGCCGAGGCGTGCTGCGCGTATACAGCCGTTGCAGTGCCCAGCTATCCTGCGGCAGTTGAGGTCGGAATCCGGGCGCTAACCCGCTGGCCGGCGGCACGGTCGCCAACCGATAGATCGTCTCACGGGTGTACAGGCTGAAACCCACTTCCTTGAGACAGGCTGGCTCAGGTCCATGATCCTGGATGCTGGCATAGATCCGCTGAAGACCGTGCCCAGCGGCTGCCTTGCAACAGTGGGCCAACAAGCGGCGCCAAATCTCCTCCTCGACCGCTGTGCTGGCCGGGCTGGCCGGGAAAGCTGGCGCCAGGTATAGCAGATCGGCCTCGGGCCGCGCGGCCCGCTTCATCAATTGCACGAAGCCCGCCAATGGCTCGTGTTCGCCTCTCGCATCAAGCACGTAGGTGGCGACTCCGGTGCCAGCCCAGGGCCACGGCGCGGTCAGTGCGATCCAGAGCGGCTCTTGTGGGTGGGTCAGGGCGTGCTCGATCGCCAGCACGGCGCTGCTCCGCTGCAAGTTCCACACCAGAGGCATGTTAGAAAGGCCGAACGGGCGAATCACCGGATCTCAACACTCCTGACTAGTCCTGAACAAGGGTGTATGCTGGATTCGACAACGACTCAAACTGGAGCCATTCTACACGCAAACCAGGGCCTTGGCAAGTGATTCGTGCGGGTCGTCTTTACCAGGGGCGCCCAAAAAGAAGCCCTCGGCGCCGGATGGCCGAGAGCTGAGATCGCGGTTGACTGCCCTGAAAATGCACAGCGAATGGGAAAACAACGAATCCCTTGCTGTGGCCGGTCTGCGACCGAGCCACCGTTTTCATCCACCGTGGCGGCGCGCCCGGCATGAAAGACTGTCCTGAAAATGGCCGCCGGGTGGGTTCGTAGTAACGACTTCAGTCGTTCGTCTGCCACAGGACGACTAAAGTCGTCACTACGAGCGTTTTCATCCGCCGTGGCCCTTCGACGAGGCCCTTCGATAGACTCAGGACGAGGCTCAGGACAGGCGGCGAGCCCGGCATGGGCAACTTCTCTGTATCCGCCCTGGGTGCTGCATCAGTTCGGCAACAGCGTGCCACTCGGACCAAACTGGACACGCTCGGGCCAGTCCTTGCTGCCGGCCATCCATGTCAGCAGCGCGTTTTCGCGGTTCAGCAGCACGGTTTCCGCTGCCAGGATGCTCCTGATAGACTGGCTGCCAAGCAGTTTCTGCTTCTCCGCGTTGTCGATTTGCAGGGCGACCGCTGCCAGGTAGCCCACCTGGCGCGGCGCCTGGGGCATCTCGTCGATCTGGATCTGCAAACCGGCCGCCTTGGCGATCAACTGGATGTAGTGGGTGACTTGCTCACGCACCCGTTGGATCAACGCAGCCATGTCGGCCGGGTCGGTTGGGTCAGCCAGAGGAAAGGACTCCACTTCGCCGCGCAGATAAGGTTGGTCGTGCAACAGTCTCCGGATGCGAAACCGCTCGGTACCCACTGTGATGATGTTCATGGCGCCGTCGGACAGATGAGAGCTTTCGATGATACGGGCAATAGTGCCGACCTGGTGAGGTTCGCTGGCTTCGCCCGTCGCGTGGCCGTGCTGGATCAACACGACACCGAACGACGTGTCCTCGGCCAGACAGTGCCGGATCATCAGCCGGTAGCGCTCTTCGAAGACATGCAATGGCAACAACTGCCCCGGAAACAATACAGTGTCCAGGGGGAACAGCGGGAGTTCCATGACGTCAATGGCCTCGTCCACAAGTCACCTCTCGAAACTACTTTCCATCTTCCCAAAACGGACAACGGCCGCATCTACCACCACCTGTGCAGCCGCGGGGTCGGTGAGATCGGCGGGCTGAGCCAGCCAACGATCGTCCGGTAGATCGATCGCTGCGTGCAGCGCGGCGAGGCTGGCCGGATTGCACGCCGAAGCGGTGATGGTGGCGCCAGCTTCACCCAACGCGCACTACCGCTGGGTCAAGTCCACCGGTGGCGCCGGTAACCCAGGCGATTTTTCCACCAAGCATCAGCCTTCCCTTTCGCTCAGAATGGATCGAGTGTATTGTACACCAGTTTGCCCAAGTTGCCAACAGGCGCGAAAAGGACCTGGGAACACAGGCTGTGCTGTTCCTCAGGTCCTTGTGCTGCGCGAAATGCCAGAGTGTTGGTTCTAGTCGATGCTACCGGCGGCCAGGCGCAAGCCAGTGGGGTCGCGTAGTTCGATCCTGCGATAGCCCAGTTCCACGAGTCCATCGTCCTTGAAGCCGCGCAGGATAGCGCTGATAGTCTCGCGATAGGTGCCCAGCATGTCGGCCAGTGATTGGTGACTGGTACCCCGGATCGCCCACCCATCATTGGCCAGCTCCAGCAACAAACCGGCGAGCCGTTCGGGCAGGCGCTTATACGCGACATCCTCCATGCGGTTCTCGACCTGGGCCAGGCGCTGACCAACTGTCTGGAGCAGGCCCCAACTCAGCACGGGGTAGCGCAAGGCGAGTTCATGGGCCTGCGGCGCAGGCGCCGTCCAGACGACGCAATCGGTCAGAGACACCGCCTTGACCGACGGGTCTTCGGCGGAAAGCAACGCCCCTTCGCCAAACATTGCGCCCGGGCCGAGGGTCGCCAAAGCCAGTCGGCGGCCGTTCGGACCTTCGCGGATCAACTGGACGCGCCCCTTCATCAAGGTATACAAATTGCTGCCAAGCGCTTGAGGTTCGGCGACAATCTGCCCGGCCCGAAACGAGTGCGCGGTCATCGCCTTTTTGAACTCGGGATCATCTTCGCGGAGTTCGATGAAGATTTCCGGCACTGAACGTTGTTTACCTCGGTACACCATATCCCCCTCCTCTTCCTTGCCTATGCCTGATCAAATAGCCATCGTACAAGCTTAGTCAATTTTTACTATTAGTATTATGATTATACACTAAACTCTTTCGCTTGTCAAGAGTTTGTTTAGGTTATTAATGGAACTCTAATGCATCCCTAACCCGGACAAGCCGGAACCAAGAAGGTGACGACCTGGCCCACAAGATTTTTTTGCACAAAAAGCAAGGATCTCGTGGGTTAGGCCCTCTAAGGCATTCCCTCGTTCATGAAACCCACAGGGCTGGGTGGTGATCTGGGTCTTGCCAACAACCGGGATTTGTGCGAGAATGAGCCTGGCTGAGACCTGGTGATGCCTTCCCCCCAAAAACGCCTTGTGAGGTGTCTTGACGCGCCGCGCGGGCATATCCTCTCAACAATCTGGGGGCTGTGGCCGTCGTTCGACACGCTCACGATGCAGTCTGCGACCGAGCCACCGTGGCTCGGTCGCAGACCTCATCGTGAGTTTATCGAACGGCGGCCACAGTATACCCCGAAGAACTGAGCGGATACGCGCAGGCGTTTTATCAAGGCGCTGAGCTGATTTCACGAGGGTGGTGGGGCGCATGACGCTCGTGTACCTGACGGTCGCCTGGTGTGGCGGCATCCTCTTGGGTCATCTGCTCTGGTCGTCGGGAGCGATTGGGTGCGCGACCCCGGTCTGGCCTTTCGGCGTGGGGGCCGGCGTGCTATGTCTTTTGATCCTGCTCCTGCGCCGATGGCCCGCGCAGCGCAACACCGTCTTGTTCCTCTTGATGCTCTTTCTCGGCGCCTGGCGTTACCACGCCCACCCGCTTGCCGCGTGCGCGACCCCCGCCGATCTCGCATACTACGCCGGAGATGAGAGCGGTGATGACCGCCAGGTGGTCCGGGCTACCGTCGAGGGCGTGGTGGTCGGGTATCCCGACGTGCGCGACGTGCGCACGCACTACCGGGTGCGCGCCGCGACAGTAACCATCGCTGGTAAGCCCCACCCCGTCCGCGGGGATGTTCTGGTCCAGGCGCCGCGGTTCCCCGCCTTTGCGTACGGTGACCGGCTGCGGGTCACCGGGCAGTTGCAGATTCCGCCCACCTTCGACGACTTCGACTACCGCGCCTATCTGGCGCAACGCGGCATCCACAGCCTGATGCAGCGCGCCACGATCGAGTTGGTGGCCCGCGATCAGGGCGCCCGGTTCTGGGCGATCCTGTACGGGGTGCGGGCGCGCGGGGCGGCGCTGCTCAACCGCGTCCTGCCCGAGCCGGCGGCGGCCCTGGCCAACGGCATGTTGCTGGGCATCGAGAGCGGCATCCCGCCCGCGGTCGACGCGGCGTTCAAGATGACCGGGACGACGCACGTAATCGTGATCTCGGGCAGCAACATCGCGTTGCTCTCCGGCGTGCTGCTGGCGCTGCTCGGCCGGCTGCTGGGCCGGCGGCGGGCCACCCTGCCGACCATTGCCGGGATCACCCTCTATGTGCTGCTGGTCGGTGCGGATGCCGCGGCGCTCCGGGCCGGGTTGATGGGCGCCCTCTACGTGATCGCGGTCGCGATGGGGCGGCAGAGCACGGCGTTTGTCTCACTCTTCACCTCAGCCCTGGTGATGACCCTGATCAACCCGCTGACGCTGTGGGACGTTGGTTTTCAGCTCAGCTTCATGGCCACGCTGGGGCTGATCCTGTTCACCCCAGCCATCCAGGCCCGCTTCGAGCGTTTTCTGGCTGCACGCCTGGCAACCGATCAGGTGCGCAAGGCGATGAGCCTGTTGAACGACGCGCTCATCGTCACCCTGGCCGCGCAGATCACCACGCTGCCGGTGGTGGTCTACTACTTTGGCCGGCTGTCGCTGATCTCGCTCTTCACCAACTTCCTGATCCTGCCCGCGCAGCCGCCGATCATGATGGGCGGCATGGCGACGTTGGTCGGCGGGCTGATCTGGGCGCCGGTGGGCCGGGTGCTGGCGATCATCCCGTGGCTGTTCCTGACTTATACCACCTGGGTCGTGAAGCTGACCGCGCTGGCGCCGTTGGCATCGGTCGAGACTGGCGGCTGGGGCCGGGCGCTGGCAATGCTGTACTACGTGATCCTTTTCGGCGCGTTGGGTTTGCGCCATCTGATCGGCACGGGCCGGGTGCCGGCGCCCGCCAGGGGTGTGACGCGGCGTGCGGCGGCGTACGGGGTGATCATGATGGCAGCATTGTGGCTGGGGACGAGCGCGCTGGCTGCCCGACCCGACGGCCGGCTGCACCTGGTCTATTTGCCAGGAGAGGGTGGCGAGGCAATCCTGTTGACCACCCCCGGCGGGCGAACTGCCTGGTTGTGGGATGGTGGCGGGAACGGCGGCGAGGCGTTGGCCGCGGCCGCGCGGCCGTGGCTGATCGGCCGGCGGGGGGTGGATCTGGCGGTTGGGCCCGGCGCGGCCGATCTTTGGCCCGACGCGCAAGCGGTTGACCTCGCGCAACTGGCCCCGGGCGCTGTGATCCGGTTGGACGAGGGTGTCGTCCTGACGCGGTTAGCCGCGGGGGCCGATTGGGCGTTGGCGCTGGACTACGGGGGGTTCCGCACCGTGTTGCCTTCCACGGTAAAGCCCGATGCGCAGGCCGCGCTTCTGGCCTCCACCGATGCGGCCAACCTGCACCTCGTCCTGCTCAAGGCCCCAGGCCCCAACACCGGCGCCTGGCCCACCGCCGACTTCCTGGCCGCGACCGGGCCCCAAACCATCCTCTGGCCTCAGGACACCACCTACCCGCCCGACGTCACGGCGTTGTTGACCGGCCGCGGCGCCCGGCGCATCCCGGCCGATGCCGTGGTGGAAGTGATCACCGACGGCGCGCGGCTGTGGCTGCGGCTGCGGAGCGCGATGGAACGGCGGTGATGTCTTTGAATGGATTATTCCGGTTATCCGGCATTCCCGCGTAAGCGTCCCTTGCTAGCAAGGGCAGAATCCAGACGCCTGGCCGCCCGCGCGAGCGGGTGTGACTCAGAGAACTGACATAGGCTCGGTATAGCCAGCCGGCAAAGGTACGCGGCGCCAGACGCTGGCGGCGCCAGACGTTGTGGGAGCCGCGAGGGTGGTTTCCTTCATCCAAACATGGCGGGCAGGTACAGGTGCACCGGCGGCCAGTACAGGTGGAAGCTGGCCTGCCTGGTTTCGTGCATGCCCACGATGACTCCCTGGCTGGTCACGCTAGTGGGCCAGTAGCCGGCCGGCCGTTGCACACTGAGCAGATAGGCCCCAGGCACGACGTCTACGAACCGGTAGAAGCCGTGCGCATCGGTGATCGCGGTCCACTTCAGGCGGAGGTCCAGGACCCGGGCGGGGGCGGGGTTCAGCACGATCGTCAGCCCGGCAATCCCCTCTTCTCCCGCGTCGCACGCGCCGTTCTGGTTTTGATCTTTGCAGACGCGACCTTCGATGCTCGAAGAGGTCGGGGTCGCGGTCGGCGTGATGGTGGGCGTGTGGGTCACGGTCGGCGTGGTGGTGGCCGTCGCAGTTGGCAGCGCGGTCAGGGTGGGTGTCGCGGTCGGTGTCGCTGTGCGCGTCAGGGTGGCCGTGGCCGTGGCTGTGGCCATTGCGGTGGCCGTGGGTGTGGCGGTGGCCGTGGCGGTCGAGCGCGTCTCGCCGAAATTCACGATCCGCTGCGCGTTGGCGCTGACGGCCACCTGCACCGCGTCCGGGCTGGCGCTGGTGTAGCCGGCGGGCTGGTCTTCGCTGACGGTGTAGGCGCCAGGCGGGAGATCGATGATCTGGTACCAGCCAGTGGCGCCGACGCTGCGAGCTGAATAGGTGTTGGCGCCCTGTCGGGCGTGGATCCACACACCTGGGATGCCCACGGTTTCCCAGGCCTGGCGCCAGCCATCCGCGTTGAGATCCAGGAAAACCCAACCGGCAACCTGCCCGGTGCTGGGTGTGGCCGTCGGCGTGTGGGTGGGTGTCGGCGTTCGGGTTGGCGTGTGGGTCGCCGTTGGGGTTGCAGTGGGCGTCGCCGTAGCTGTGGGTGTCGGTGTGCGCGTGAACGTTTGCGTCGGGGTTGGCGTGTGGGTGGCCGTTGGGGTCGCGGTGGACGTCGCCGTAGCTGTGGGTGTCGGTGTGCGCGTGAACGTTTGCGTCGGGGTTGGCGTGTAGGTGGCCGTTGGGGTCGCGGTGGACGTCGCCGTAGCTGTGTGGGTCGGCGTTCGGGTTGGCGTGGGGGTCGTCGTTGGGGTTGCAGTGGACGTCGCCGTGGCTGTGTGGGTCGGCGTGGCCGTCGGCGTGTGGGTGGCCGTGGCCGTGGGTGTCGGCGTGGGCGTCGTTGGCACGCGGAGATTCACTTCCCAGCGATCCAGGTTTTGGGTCCAGGTGACGCCCGTGTCTGGTGAGACTGGATTGCCGAAACCTGGATCGCTGGGAAGTGAATCTCCGCGTGCCAACGACG
>Ga0100388_10004974_pt1 | contig 10922 bp, 13 predicted proteins | sample CryGeymeta201512_FD_81536 | JGI IMG/M metagenome (GOLD analysis project Ga0100388, IMG submission 81536) | Groundwater microbial communities from Crystal Geyser aquifers in Utah, USA - Crystal Geyser metaG 2015-12 | ecosystem: Environmental > Aquatic > Deep subsurface > Groundwater | place... | reverse complement strand
ATTTTGACAGGATTAACAGGATGCATCGGACTCTATGAGTCCGCGTGCAACCGCCACGCTGTCGATGTTCTCACGAGCACATACTCCACGGAATCGGCGCGAACTCTGCGAGTTCGAGGCGCGAACTTTGCGAGTTCGAATAATTCCTGTCCATCCTGTCCGAGTACGTGAGTAGGGGTGTAAGTAAGATTTGTGATGCGTGGTGGTAATCAGCTCCCTGGGGTCGGGCAGGCATAAACGAAAGGTTGGGAAGACTTACGCGAGTGAAAGGGGGAAGGTGCGAGCCCTTTGGGTTCGAGGATGGGGGTTGTTGCATGAACTCACTCAGGACCGACGAACCGCGAACTCCGTTACACAATCACTGTCGGGTTTCAGGATACAGGCGCCTATGGTTCCGGCTGGGGTGGATTCATCCGTAGCGAGTATACACCCCGTGAGTAGATACCTGAGAGGTTTGGATCGGTACGATCCGTCCTCGATCCAGTACCACGCTTTGTGGAGCGCGTCGCTGGCAGGCTGCGTCGTCCGCAGCAGGAGCATGAGACCATCCCACTGGTTGTAAGGATAGGGGAAGTCGCCGTCGTGGATGCGATTCCGCCAGGCGGCAAGATCGAAGCGGTATTCCAGAAGGCTCGCACTCTCCACCGCCACCGGCTTCCGCGAAAGGATCGTCGCCGACGCATCGAAATCCAGCACATCGACGAACTTCGGCAACTGCACGACCAGAACGGGGTGCTCAATCTTCGCGCCGCTCTCGTTGCGGAAGCCGAAGTTCATCACACCCGCATCGCCAGTTGCGAGACAGTAGAGGTTGTCTATGTACGATGCAGGCATGAGACGGACGGTAAGACCGCGCTCCTGCACCAGAGCAGGCTTTAGCGATACCTCGCGGACTCTGTGAGTCCGAGTCGAACCACGCCTTGCCGGAACCGCGAAGAGCCAACCGAATGTCCAGCCGTCGTGTGGCTCTGGGGGCGACGAACTCGAGATGGTGCCTCCGCCAGGCCGCGTCCATCGCGAGCAGTGCCTTGGCATAGACTCGCGTCTGGCCGCCTTGCCCGGGAGTTGCGTTGTCATAGAACGTGGCGCGGATGTATGGCTGACTGTCGGGGATGCTCGGGTCGCACTCGCTGCGGTAGTAGCAGGTCAGCACGTACTTGCGGGGTTCGGGCAACTCGGGGAGAACAACCGACTGGTTCCAGAACGCGCAGTATTCATGACCCGCCGGATCGTCGTCCAAGTGAGCTGAGCGGGGGATCGCCAGACACGCCGCGCGACTGCCTGCGTGACTACGGTCCGCGCTCGACTCCCAGCGCATGAGAGGCTTAATGCGCTCGTGGATTTTGGACGCACGCCCGGCAACCAGATCCGTCAGGAACCACACATACGAATCCGGCAGCCACGCCGCCGGACTGCCGTCGGTCTCAACGCCCTCCATCCCGCCATTCCGCAGCAGGTTCTCACCCGTCGTGCGAATCGTCCCGGCATTCGAGAAGTCCACGGAGAAACCGCCGCGGTCGAGGTGGAGACCCGCAGCGGGCGCGTTTGTGAGGCAGTGGGGCAGAGTGCATGTAAGCACCAGAGCAACCCAGACGATGTGTGAGTTGATCGCAGGACGGTGCATTGCTGCCTTGCTATACCCATGCCCAGGCAAATGTGACGTGTCCATCACTCGACAGCGCACGCCTGTGGGGAGACTTTGGATACTGTCACACTGTCGTCACTCGGGGAACCGCTCCTACCGGGAACTGTTCAAGCGACACACGGTAACAGACCGACACTTGCCGAGACTGTAACCACGGCCGCTTCCTGAACATCTACGGTTTCAATCCCTTGATTGGTTTCGTGTACCTCATGAGCAGTCCGTTTCGTCAACCCGCATCCCTCAAGCGTCGTTCAAGTTCCGCACGGTTGATCGTCGCCTGCTTGCGCCGTTCTTCAATCATTTCCCAGAAGGTTGGAGAATTCGCGTTGATTATGTCCTCCAGATCGTAACCCACTACCCCGGTAATCAGGGCTGTCGGCGCGCCGTTCCGCGTAATCAGGACCTTTTCCTTCTGTGCCTGCTCAAGGCAAGTGCTTAGCGGTTGCCCAACTCGCTGAAGCTCAATCACTTTCATAGGATTTCCTCCGTGGTTCTACCGTGAGTCTTGTGCCGTACCGCCCGAACCTACACGATGCCTTCAACTTCCTCCACGTCGTAGAACACTCGGTAATCACCCACCCTCAATTCCCGAACAGGAGGCAGATACTCCCACGGTGGCTCCAAGCCGGCCAGAATCTTCTTGTTCCTGGTCTCTTCGAGCGGCAGGTGGATAAGCTGCGTGTCGATTGTATCCAGGATTTGCTGTCGGTAGTGTGTGCTGATGGCCCTGAGGTCTCTTGCCACACCTTCCGCGTACTCGATGCTGAACTTCATGCTCCGCGTCCTTCGGCAACCGTCATTATATGAACTCAGCCCATTTGGCGCAAGACCCCGCCTACAGCGAATTGCCGCTTCCCAACCCCAGGTCTGGCAGTACGGCTCAACATGGAAAGTAAGCGCCCCTCGTATTCAGCGTCTTCGAGTCCAATGATGGCTGACTGTGTTGTACCGATTGGCGCTGCCAGTTAGAACCACAAATCCCGAATATCGTGACAATCGGAAACAATATCTCTGATTGTCACGAACGCTCTCGGCATCGATGCCGCCTCAGGCACTATGTCGAACTCCGGACCGCTGGATCGGCGACGCGTCATTCTTCCAACTCCTCTACCGTTCTCGGCCAGTCGTCTTTGAGCAAGCGAGACAACGACCGGTCAGCCAGAATCTTGTCCTCGGTCTGGCACCGCGGGCAGTAGTTGGTTTCATTTTCGGCGTAGTGAATGCGCTGCACCTCCGCGCCGAAACATGCACGCAGTTTGCGAGGGGTCCCAACCCGAAACGACCGCAAGTCGTGGCGGGGGGTGCCGCCATCTACGGAGGTCGCTTCACAGTGCAACCGCTCGCGAACAGGAGCTTGCGTGCTTGCTGATTGATGATTTCCTGATCCATGTCCGGCACCCGTCCATGCGCATCGCCCGGCTTCGTCGTGCACGCCCGTATGGCAGTCGGATTCTAACCCCATCTTCCGCTTTAGCGGTTTGCTGTTACTTCGATCTTCATAGCGGCGGTCAGAATCTATTGGTTGGTTAGGTTCATACTCATGTCAGTGATCAGAGAATCTGAGTTTCAGCGGTCAGATTCGCCGCGGACTCACAGAGTCCGACGCATTGGTCGGCTCCAGAGCGTCCCACCGCGGTGCAGACGCGGGGATGCCTCATAGACTGGCAAGCGTTGCCGTAGGCAGACTCACAGAGTCCGACAAAAGCCAGGCTTCTCCTTCACCGATAAGCCAAATCTTATGAGCACAATAATCGCCAAAACCTTCCAGCACTTTGCGACCCGTCCACCGCGTTCCCGTCGCGCGTCGGTACAGCACTTCAATGAGACTGTGCACCATCAGCGCAATCACATACAGATACATCGGACTCACAGAGTCCGCGAAGAGCCTCGATCCGTTTATCGTCCTGCAACCACACGGGACGCAATACCAAGTCCGTCTTCATATTCCGATGTCGGCTCTCCACCCAATGCTGTTCTTTGTGCCAGCCAAACACCGTCTCTGCGTCCTCGTCCCACAGGTCCGTCACCACCACGTATTTCCCATCCAGCTTCTCCCGTTCCGCAAGCGCCTCTTCGTCCCGCCACCAGCGCAAACTCAACTGACCGTCTTCCCCCGATACTTCATAATGAACATACTGTCCGAAGGGTGGTTTCAGGGCCGCTGTGACCTGCTGCTGCACGTACTCGCGCCGCGCATAGCGACGCTGGTTCAGGTAACCGCGAATCTGCATCAAACGGTCCTCGATCTTCTGCAGGGCTTTCTCCCGTCCCTCCCGGTCATCCCTGGTTTTCCGCTCACTGCGAATAATCAAGGCTCGCACCAGCAACTCGTTCGCCGCAAGGCCTTTCGGAGGTTTCAGGGCCAAGGTGCGTTCCGCCATCCAGTAAGGGTTCTTCGGGTCATGTTGGCTGTGATACTTCCGAAGATGAAACTCGGCGTCTGGCGCCGCTTCGATCCAACCCGCCGGCACGAGCTGGCGGCTCAGCGGGCTGACAAAATGATGTCCCTTCCGGCGCAAACCCCACAGATTCTCAAAGGTGGCGAAAATCCGATCAGTGACAAAGAGCTGACTGTCTCCCCCGAGCAAACGGCTCACCTGGTCGACGGCCGCGGGGAAGGTGCCAATGCCATTCTCGTTGCCGGGAAGAGGCTTGCCCCAGACGACAAGACCCTCCGGTCCTACGACGTCCAACCCGACATTGATCTGTTTATCCTGACTCCCTTGCGAGTTGTATCCGTGGGTAATCGTCTCGCTGCCCTCATATTCGCCGGCGAACAACACCGAGGTCAGGTCATGGTGGACCGCGCCTACCACCGGCTCAAAGTGACTCAGCAGATTCAACGACACCGTCTGCAGCGCCTCTCCCGCATGGGGCAGAAAGGCGTCTAGGGCATCCCCCATCCGATCATCATTGAAGTGGGAACTCTCGACTCCGTAACACAAAGCCAGACCGGAGCGATCCATCCATGCGTCCAAGTGATACAACGGAACCCGCTTCTTCCCCAGACTATCGACAATATGGGCGACCAGAGCTTCCAGCGCCTGACCGTGAGTCAAGTGCCGTTGGCGCTGCATGGGGACCTCTTCATCCACCACCCGCCGCAAACCCAAGATCCGCAACAGCGGCAGGACCAGGGGCGACCGACCCAGGTTCCTCCGATCCGTCACTCGAACGCGTTCCGCGAACTGACTCGCCTTCTCCGATGCAAACCAAGGTGCCATGATGACTTCGTCTCTTGCTACGTTGATTGCTACCACCGTAAACTGGGGAATTCTCCACCCACTTTACCGGTTCGCTCTTTGCCTGTATATTTTGACTGTTTTTCATACCCAACACAAATCGCTTAAAGCGGAAGATGGGCTTAGCGAGCCCTCTCGAACCGGTACCCAACGCCTCGCACGGTAGCTATCTGCGTGGGGTTTCCGGGATTCCTCTCGATCTTCTGGCGCAACCACCGGATGTGTACGTCAACCGTGTGGGGCTCGCAAAAGGCATCCTCTCCCCACACCCTGTCCAGAATCACATCGCGGGAAAAGGCGCGTCCGGGGTTGGCGACAAGCAGTTCCAGGAGGCTGAACTCCCGGGGTGCCAACTCCACCGCCTTGCCGCGAACCTCCACCGTGTGCGCGGCGAGGTCCATCTTCACGTCGCCCGCCTCCAGAACTTCCCCCGTTGCTTCCCGCTGGTCTGCGCGGCGTAGAACCGACTTGACGCGTGCGATCAACTCTCGCATGCCGAAGGGCTTGGTCACGTAGTCGTCCGCTCCCATTTCGAGACCAACGACCTTGTCAACTTCCTCCGATTTCGCCGTCAGCATGATGATGGGAATGGCCGCCTCGCGGCGGAGAATGCGACAGACCTCCATGCCGTCTATGCCCGGCAGCATGAGGTCCAGGATAATGAGGTCCGGGCGCTGGGTTCTGGCTTCACTCAACCCCGTCTCGCCGTCCGCGGCCCGCAACACCTCGAATCCTTCTTTCTCCAGCGCATATTGCACAGAGTCGAGGATGGGGCGTTCGTCTTCAACGATCAGGATCTTTCGTGCCATTCTTTCCTCCATCGTCCCGGTTTGCCATCTATGGTTACGCATTGTAGAGAGGTCAGCGAGGCTGAGTCAAGTCTTCGACTGCCCATTCACCTTCCTTAATGAAACCTTAATTCGTCCCTGACATGCCCTTGATTAATCCTGCGTATACTACCCACTCGACAGGCAACGTTGGTGCCCAATGGATTTTGACCCGATCTTGATCTTCTGGTGACCTGACCTTGATTGTTGACTGGTAGACTGTCTGGTGGCGAGAACAGAGCGTGTAGAAACTCGAGCGAAAAGGACAACCGAACATGGCAACGTTGACAATGGCTTCACTGGAAGATCTGATCACGACCGGGCAATACCAACTGCCGTAGGACACAACAGAGACGAGAGGGGGTGAGGAAGCAAGAGCATGTTAGTTTGTGGTTCCCGTCGGTATTGTCGAGGAGACTGCTCCGTCTTCCTCGGGTGAAGGGAACGTGGAGACTTCCGCCGAGCGATGGACAGACCTCGGCAACAGGTGGGAACAGTTAGTCAAGAAACCCGGTGCGGTGAATCGCACCAAAACACTTCCAAAAGAAAGTAGGGGCAAGTAACCGAACAATGAAATACAGAGCGTTAGTTGTCACGTTGCTGGCAGCCATCATGGTCGCGCCAGCATTCGCTCAACAGCCCAACGTTGAGCAACTGATGAAAGAGCTCGAGAACCTGCGCAAGCGGGTGGACGAGCTTGAGAAGATGAAGAACGAAGACTTTCCCAAGGTCAAGGAGGAGACAGCCAAGCTGAGCAAATCCGCCAAGGACCTGGAGAAGAAAGCCAAGGAGCTCCAGATTTCCGGAGACGTCCGCTTCCGTTACGACCACCAGGAGAACTTGCTGGCGGGAGCCACCGATCGCGGTCGGGAACGGGTCCGCCTTCGGATGAAGGGCGCCAAGAAAGTCGATAACTACATCGACTTTGGCATGATGTTGGCCACCGCTGCCGATCCCATCTCCGACAACCAGACACTGGAGAGCATCGGTCAGGACTTCGGTATCTATTTGGACCAAGCCTTCATCGGGTACTCTCCCAATGGTCAAAGGTCCCGGCTGGTGGGCGGCGTGATCCCCAATCCGTTCATGTCCACCGAAATGATCTGGGACAGCGACTACAACTTCCCCGGACTGGCACTCTCCCATGCGCTCAAACAGGAGACTGAAGAAAGCCCCGGAGAGGTGAAGGTGGTCCTGGGACAGTTCGTGGTGGACGAAGAGGGCAATAACGCTGACGCACGTCTAACTGCTATCCAGCTCCAGGGAAAGAACTCGCGGGTGGGGCTTTCCGGCGCCGTCAGCTACTACAAGTACAGCAGCACGCTGGATCCTGGAGATGTCCCGGGCGGAGCGCGTGGGAATGTGACCGATGACGTCGCGGCTCCCGCCACTGCCTTCGTGTCCGGATTTGCGCCGTTGGACTTCATCGTTAAGTGGGACCTCCCGCAGCCGGAAGGCAAGCTCCCCATCGGCCTGACACTGAATTACGTCACGAACACGGATGCTGACGACCTGAACAAAGGTTGGTCGATCCAGGCGGCCTTCAACAAGAAGCCGTCCAGGAAGAACGACTGGCAACTCCTCACCCAGAGTACCGTAACGTCGAGGCGGACGCCACGCTGGCAGCCTTTGCCGATTCAGACTGGGAGCAAAGCGGAGGAGCCGGCAATGGCACCAACGTCAAGGGCTTCGAAGCGGAGTACGTTCGTATGCTCTCCGACAAAGTCCAGGGCGCCGTTTCCTTATTCCATATTAAGCCGGAAGACGGAAGCAACGAGACATCCGACCGGTTCTTCATCGATTTCTCGACGAAGTTCTGAGGCCACACACCGATGGCGGGTGGGAGCCGAAGGACTGACTTCGGTTCCTACCGCCACGGCAACTGTGGAGTGGACAAATCACACAGGAAGGAGAACACGAGGTGAAAAAACAAGTCAACAAAGCGCGATGGATGAGGCTGAACCGAATCGGCTCAGCCGTGCTCGGGGCGGCAATGACCCTGATGGCCACCAGGAGTCTGCTTGCCGCTCCCAAGAACGTGATAGTCATTGTAGCCGAGGGGCTGGACGCGCCGCAATGCGCTCTGGGCGCGGACTACGCGAAGGTCGCCTATGAGGAGGACCTTCAGACGGCATCGCTTCTGCAGAGCGACCCCGGACACGCATTCAGCGGCGTCCCCATGCTGAAGGGGCTCCTCCAGAAAGCTAACGGCAAAGGCTACACCACAGGTCTGGTGACGACCGACGACGTCGTCTCCGGCATTGCTCGATTCTATGACGTTCCCCTGAAGGGCGAGAGGGCTGGTCCTGCCGATGTCGAGAACGTGCTGAAGACGAGCGCGAATCTCGTCCTCGGTGGAGGATGGGGTTACTTCGCGCAGAAGTCCAAGCCTAAGAGCCTTCGCAACGATGAACTTGACATGCTGGTGGAGGCTCGTTCCGCAGGCTGGAAGACACTGATGACCCCGGAGGACCTGTTTGCCCTCCCTGCTGGCGCCAAGGCCCTGGGACTGTTTAGCGACAAAGGTCTCAAGTACGCCCTGGACACAGATCCCATGAAAGCGCCGACCTTTTTCGAGTTGGTTGACAGCGCAATGACCCACCTCGGATCCGGTTCCTTTCTCGTGATCCACAACCACCTGATTGCCAAGGCGTGCAAGGAAAAGGACCCCGCCGCGTTGGTGGAAGAGGTCCGCGAGTTGGACGCGGTCATCGCCCATGTGATGGAAACCGCCAAGGTGAAACCGGACACACTCGCTGTCGTGGTTTCAAGCCCGGCGGCGAACAACCCCGTGTTCTCGTCTGGAGCAGATCGGGACGAGTCACTCTACACGATCAAGTCACTGCCCCTGTCTCTTTCCAGCGGGTCCAAGAAGGCCGCCGAGATTGGGGTCAATCAGTGGATTGAGGAACACTACGTGAACTTCAGAGTCACTCCTGACCAGCAGGGCGGCGTCGGAACAGACCCTGCGAAAATCATGGACCTGTTCGTCTCGGTTTTCGGCGGGATGACCAACGTCTCGTGGGAGAAGAGCAGCGGGGGCAGCGTCGTTGTGCGTGGCGCGGGCACCGGCTGGGATGACCTGAAATCCGCGACGGACGCGGCTTCCCTTGAGAGCAAGTTAGCGGCGCTGACCCCGTAATTGCAGACGGAAAGGATACAACCCGTAGGACAGACAGTCTCGGACGGTTTCCGAGAGCAACAAATCACAGAAAGAAGATGGAGGTAGAGATGAATCGATTGTGGAAGGGAATTTGCGCCCTGACTATTGTTGGCGCAACGATGGGAAATCAGATCGCCGACGCGGCCGGTCGCATCACCGTCAAGGGATCCGATACTCTCGTGATCCTCGCCCAGAGGTGGGCGGAGACGTATATGAAGAAGACCCCGAGAATGAAGATACAGGTCACCGGCGGCGGGTCGGGAACCGGGATCGCCGCTCTGATCAACGGGACCACCGACATCTGCAACTCATCCCGCGCTCTCAAGAACGCCGAAATTACGCGCGTTCAGCAAAGATGGAAGAAGGTTCCCTACGAGACCAAGTGCGCCAAAGACGGAATCACCATCTACGCACACAAGAGCAACCCTGTTCCCAGCCTGACGCTCCAGCAACTCAGCGACATCTATACCGGCAAGGTGAGCAACTGGAAGCAGGTCGGGGGCAAGGACATGAAGATCACCCGCTACAGTCGGGAAAACAACTCCGGGACCTACGTGTTTTTCAAGGAACACGTCATGAAGAAGCAGGACTACCACTCCTCCTGCCAGAACATGCCGGGCACTGCGGCCATTGTGAACGCGGTCGCCAAGGATGCGACAGGCATTGGATACGGAGGCGCTGCGTACGCCAAAGGGATCAAGGTCGTGCCGGTCAAGGCAGACTCGAAGTCTGCCGCCTGCACGCCGACGGCGGCAAATGTCAAGTCGGGCAAGTACCCCATCAGCCGGTACCTCTTCATGTACACCCGCGGCGCGCCCACGGGTGTAGTGAAGAAGTATGTGGACTGGTGTCTGTCCAGCGAAGGTCAGAAAATCGTCAGTCAGGTCGGGTACTTCCCGGTCAAGTAGGGTACACCAGCCCAGAAGTTGGGGAGCGCCAAGGCCGGGCAGCGGTAAGTAAGCTCCGCGCACTTCTCATGTTTCCGCCTTCCGCTTTCATCCTTCATCCTTCCGCCTTCATCCGTTCTTCCGGGTGCTTCTTCAGGTAGCGACGGATGGCCTCGCGCTTCAAACCCTCGTCATCATCGAAACGCACGCCCAACTTCCAGCGGGTGAGATCTCGCGTCCGTAGCACCTTACCGTTTGGGTACTTCAAGGTTCCTGCCATGGATACAGATACATCGGGGGGTAATTGCCCTTGGTACGGCCACCTCGTCTGAACTTTGTGACGTTCCTGGCTGAGTTTGCTCGGCCAAAACCACATTTCGTATCGACCACGAAGTTGACGGAGCCTTGCGCTTATCGCCAACTCCCCATTTGCGAACACATTTTTCGTGGTGATATGAATGTAAGTGATCCGATGCGACTCCAATCCGGGGAACCGGGGGTAGCCCTTGTCGATGGTCCGCTGCAATAGTTCGTCTATTGACGGTGCTGCAATGGGTCGTCCGATCTTGACAAACGTGAAGGGGTGACGTGGGAGAAATGTTGGAGAGTTCATCGAATACACCTTGGCGACGTAATCCACCGACCGCGTTATCGTCTTGATTTCCACGGGCATTTCGTGAATGTTGATGAAGTGGCGCCAATGTGCAAGGTACTGATCGCGAATCACAAATGTCAGAAGACAAAGCCCTGAGATGATCAAAACACCGCGCGCTGCAATGCTTACTGCACCAATGGATCGACTGATTGCTGGATGGCTTGGAGAGCGAATGCCAACTTTCATGTTTGGTACTACGTTAAGAAATGGTATTCAGTGTTTCAGCAATCCCCACTATTCGGGGGTCCAATGAGGCCGAATATGATTCCTGAACCCATAACGGAAGCGGATCATCTCCATAAGCTGTGTCTGCGAATAGCGGTTCAGCAAGCAGTAGTCGGGTGCCGGCCCCCCAGCCTGTGCCAGATCAACAATGTCATCGTAAGTAGCCCTCCAGAATTGCTGTCCCGGCTTCAATGCGGTAAAGTACTCGATAATCACACCCAATACCGAAGCCAGGATCGCAGCAATGGAAACTACAGCAACGAGTATACCAAATGTTT
>Ga0100388_10004973_pt1 | contig 10922 bp, 7 predicted proteins | sample CryGeymeta201512_FD_81536 | JGI IMG/M metagenome (GOLD analysis project Ga0100388, IMG submission 81536) | Groundwater microbial communities from Crystal Geyser aquifers in Utah, USA - Crystal Geyser metaG 2015-12 | ecosystem: Environmental > Aquatic > Deep subsurface > Groundwater | place: USA... | reverse complement strand
GTACGACGCCTATGAGTTGGGCGGACAGGTCTCGCTGCTCCAGACCGTCGCGCACTCCATGGACGCCACGGTGCAAAGCGCGTTATATGATTTCAATGGGCGCGACGACGCTCGGCAGGTCGCCATAGAGTTCGGGGAGACGCAGCAGCGGGCGTCGCTCCTCGCGCTTCATGCCCGCGCTCGTCAGGATCTGTTCGAGCTGCGTCTGGTCCTTGGCGCTGAGGGCGCGCTCGGCCGCGCTGCGCGCCGACTCCGGCACTTCGGCCAGGGCCTCGCGTCCCACGCGCACGTCGTGCAGCTCGATGCGGAAGCTCTCGAGGCCGCCCTCGCTCACGGCGCGCGCGGCCACCTCGATCACCTCGGCGTCCGACGCCGGGCCCGAGAGCCCGACGCATTCGATCCCCGCCTGGGTGCTCTGAAGCTGTCGACGCGCGCGGCCTCGTCGGCGCCGGAGGATCGTGCCCTCGTAACAGAGCCGCTGGGGCATCGGGCGCTCCCGCAGACGGGTCGCGACGATGCGCGCGATCTGAGGCGTGATGTCGGGACGCAGCAGCGCGACTTCGCCCGTCTCGGGTTCGACGAAGCGCAGCAGGGAGCGACGCTCCACGTTCCACAGACCCCGCTCGAGCACGTCCGCGTGCTCGAAGGGCGGGGTCGCCACGCGCTCGTAGCCGTAGCTCGCGAAGGTCGCGGCGACCTGCGACGCGAGCTGGGCGCGATGCTCGGCGTCCGGCGGCAGCAGATCACGCATGCCCGCCGGCGGGGCGAGGGGCAGCTCGTCGCTCGCGGAGAAGTTCGTCATCGTCAGATCGTCACGCCACGCACGGACTCGACGTGCGGGAGCGCGCGGAGCGCCTGGAGGGCGTCCTCGGGCACGGCTCCATCCACCATCCACAGCGCGAGCGCGCGACCGCTCTCTTCGTCGAGGCCGACCTGCATGCGCGCGACGTTGATGCCTCGCTCGCCGAGCAGGCTGCCCACGGCGCCGATCACGCCCGGCCGATCTTCGTTCTTCATCAACAGCGCCGCGCCGGTCATGGCCGCGTCGATCTCGTAGCCCTCCAGCCCCACCAGGCGCGGCTCGCCACGGGTCCCGAGGGCCCCCGTGGCCGTGTGCACGCCGTCGTTGCTGGTCACGCTCACGCGCACCGTCGCGGCGTAGCGACTGCTCATCTCGCGCACCTCGACCACCTCGACGCCGCGCTGCTCCGCCTCGTGCGGCGCGCGAACCGGGTGAATCGTCTCGCCCAGGCGCCGCGAGTAGAAGCCCGCGAGCACGGCGTGGGCGACCGGGCTGACTCCGAGTCGTCCCGCTTCGCCGCTGCAGGTCACACGCACCTCACGGGGGTCCGCTTCCTCGAGCTGCGCCAGCAGGCTGCCCAGACGACGGGCGATCTCGAGATAGGGCGCGAGCGACTCCGCGCCGCCCACGGGAACATTGGGCACGTTGACGGCGCCTTCGATGGTGCCGTCCTCCAGATAGGAGAGGACCTGCGTCAGCGCCCGGGTCTCGATGCGTGCGCGCGCCTCGCGCGTGTCGCCCGCCACATGGGGCGTGCACAGGGCTCGCTCCAGCAGCTTCGCGGAACAATCCGAGGGATCTTCCACGTCGAGGGCGGCGCCAGCGATCTTGCCGCTCTCCAGGGCGTGCAGCAGCGCGTCGCGATCCAGCACGTCGCCCCGCGCCGTCGACACCAGGAGCGCGTCGGACTTCATCTTGGCGAAGGTGGAGGCCCCGAAGAGCCCGCGCGTCGCTGGCGTGCTCGGAACCTGAACGCTGACGAAGTCGGCCCGCGCCAGCAGATCGTCGAACTCCACCCGTTCCACCCCGAGCTCCTCCGCGAGCTCGTCGTCGAGGTCGGGGTCGCTCGCCAGCACGTGCAGGTGCAGCCCGCGGGCGCGATCCGCGATCAGGCGTCCCACGTGGCCGAAGCCCACGACGCCGAGCGTGGCCCCCGACAGCTCGCGGCCGGGTCCCACGCGCGTGGCATCGGCTCCCAGACGAGCCGCGCTGGCGGCGGCGGGGATGTGGCGGGCGAGGGCGCCCAGCAGGAAGAGGCTGTGCTCGGCGGCCGCGAGGGCGCTGCCGGCAGGCGCGTGCATCACCACGACGCCACGTCGGCTGGCGGCCAGCACGTCCACGGCGGTCGCGTCGGCGCCCAGCACGCCCAGCACCCGCAGCGAGCGCGCCGCGTCGAGGTGCGCCTCGTCCACGACGAAGCCCGGGGGCACGAGCCAGCCGTCATACTGCGTCAGCGCGGACAACAGCGCCTCGCCGACCAGCTCGGGCCGGCGCTCGACGGTGATCGAGGACCTGCGTGGGACCGCCTCGACGGTCGCATCGCTCGAGCTCCCTGAGACCAAGACCCTGGTGTCGGCCATGACATCCTCCGGCGCGTCGGGCGCGGGCCAGACCTACCCGTGGCCCGGAGCCCGGTCAAGCTGCGGGAGGCTTCAGTCGTCCACCCAACGCACGGCCTCGAGCGCGAGCAAGAGCAACACCGCGCGCGTCACTCGCGTCGGATCGTTCTGCGCGGAATCGATCGCAAGATCCGAGAGTTCGGGGAAGCTGCAAGGCCGCGCCAGAGCCGCGAACACGGCGGCCGCGTCGTCAGGCAATCTGCCCCTCGCCACCGCCGACGGCACGTGGGGGTTGCGCTCGAGCGTCGAGAGCAGGCGCGACCGGAAGCGCTCCTCTTCCAGCCCCTGCGAGAGGCGGCGGCCGATGCCCTCGTCGACGATCTGCCAGGGATCGAGCCCCAGCGGGAAGCCGCTCGAGGGGGGTGGCACGCCACGGTAGAAGGCGGCTTCGCCCGAGGACCAGAGGAAGAGATCGATGAGCTTCTCGCGCACCTGCCCGGCGATGTGCTGGAAGAGGTGAACGGGATCGACCAAGCCGAGGGCGACCAAGGTGTCCCCGAGCCGTCCCTCGAAGCGAGGCATCACCGCCAGCGCCATGTCCAGCTCGCCTCGCGTGAGCAAGCCGCGGCCGACCAGGAACTCGCCCAGGAGCTCTCCCGCCAGGTTGCTGCTCACGAATTCGGGCACGCCGTCGGCGAGGTAGACCTCCTTGCGTGCGCCACCTTGCTCGCACAGCAAGAGGCCGGTCTCGCCCACCAGCACCAGGGACGCGAGGGCTTGCACGAAGCCCGCGTCCTCCAGCGTGTAGCGGGCCGTGGGCTCCGTCGGACCGGGAGCCTCGCGCGTGGCTGGGGTCAGCGCCGGCGAGGGCAAGTGGCGACCGATCTCCGGGATGTCCTGGACGCGCAAGAAGGCGCCGCCGGCTCGGCTGACGCGATCGTTGGGACCGACGCGGCCCGTGGCGACGGCCTCGACGAGCTGGGCGAAGTTCCAGGGACCGCGGGCGCCGCCTACCTCGAGCTGCACGGAGAACTCGAGCACGGGCACGTCCGACGTCACCGGGGTAGGGCGATCCGAGCCGTAGGTCTCGACCGGGGTGTGCTCCGCCGTCGGCGTGAGGGAGTTTCTCCCCTCGTCGCCCACTCCGTCGGCCGCGCACACGCGTCGCACCAGCTCTCCCAGTTGCTCGCGCATGACCGCGTCCGGCGCGTCCTGATATCGTTCGAGGGAGGCCCGGAAGCTGGCCGCGTCACGGACCCGCCGGGCGGGTTCGCGCGAGAGCCCCGCGAGGACCGCGGCCCCGAGACCGCCCGGCAAGGTCGCCGCCAGCGTCACGAAGGGCTCCACCCGGGCGTCGCGCACGGCCAGCAAGATCGCCAGCTCACTGCCGCCCACGAAGAGCGGCTTGCCCATCAACAGCTCCGCCGCCACGACCGCAGCGGAGAAGAGATCGGAGCGGGCGTCCGTGGGGCTGCCCGTGATCTGTTCGGGCGCCAGGTAGCCGAGCTTGCCCTTGGCGCGCTCTCCCGTCTCCGCCTGCGGGTTGTTCTGGCGCAGCTGTGCCCGCGCGATGCCGAAATCACCGAGCTTCACGTCCCCGTGGATGGAGAGCAGCAGGTTCGAGGGGCTGACGTCGCGGTGGACGATGCCCAGGTTCTCCCCCGACGGATGCCGCGCGCTGTGCACCGCGTCGAGCCCCGCGAGCAGCTCCCGCACGATGAACATGCTCAAGCCCGCCTCGAGCACGCGGCCTTCGCGGGTCAGCCAGCGGTTGAGTCGCCACAGATCGACACCGCGGATGTACTCGAGCACGAGGTAGGGCTGGCCATCCTCCCGTCCCTGATCGAGGACCTGCACCACGTTGCGATGGGAGATGCCCGCCCCCAGGCGCGCCTCCTCCGCGAAGGTCTCTTCGGCGCGTGGTCGGGCGGCGATGGCCGGCAACATGCGCTTGAGCACTACCAGGCGCGGCTCCCCCACGTCTCGCGGTTCACGAGCGCGAAAGACCTCGGCCATGCCTCCCACGCCGATCCGCTCGAGGATCTCGTAGGGGCCCAAACGGGTGCCCGGAGGGGGCGGAGGTGGCAGGCTCGGCACGGCCCTACTGTACCTCGCCAGCGGATGTTTTCGAATGTCGTGTGCCTCGACACCTTGGTAACGCGATGCAGAGGCACCGTCTCGGGGCTGCGCGAGTGACCCTCCGGGAGGGCATTCGTCCGCCCCATCCACGGTGTCCCGGATCCGCAACGGCCAAAATTCCTCGACGAAACTCGACGTAGTTACGCTTGGTTAGCGCTTGGTCACAAGAAACCGTCGACTGCGACTTGTCGTGAGGCCGCGCTTCAACTAAAAGGGCGCCGCGAGCCGTCCTGGCCCGATTGCGAGAGTCCATGCAGATTTTCCCTCGGAAGCTGAACCTCCTGCCGCTGGTCTTGGGTGCAGCTGTCTTCATCGCTGGCGGTGCCGTGACCTTTGGGGTCTGGTACTACTTTTCCCCCAAGAACCTGCAGGTCGGCTACGCGCCTCAGCAGCCCGTGCCCTACAGCCATCGGCTGCACGCGGGCGAGCTCGGCATGGACTGCCGCTACTGCCACGCGAATGCGGAGCGGTCGTACGAGGCCATGGTGCCTCCGACCCAGACCTGCATGGGCTGCCACAACATCGTGCGCACCGACTCCGCGCGGCTCGAGCCCGTCCGTCAAAGCTGGCAGACCAACGACCCGATCCCGTGGACGCGCGTCCACAAGCTGCCCGACCACGTCTTCTTCGATCACAGCGTCCACCTCGCGGCCGCCGTCGGCTGCGTGACCTGTCACGGTCGCATCGACCAGATGGACGTCGTGCGTCAGGACCAACCCCTGTCGATGGCCTGGTGTCTCGATTGCCATCGTGATCCGGGGCCGAACCTGCGTCCGCGCACAGAGACCACGAACATGCAGTGGCAACCCGACGAGGCCTGGACTGCCCAGCTCGACGAGCGGGTGGCCGCCCTGAACCCGCCGACCCATTGCTCCGGGTGTCACCGATGAACGATCACGAAAAGACTTTGCCGGAGCCCCGCGTCTGGCGCAGCCTCGACGAGCTTCACAGCGATGGCCCTCGCGACATGCGCACGGACCATGAGAAGACGCCCGGCGCGCTGCTCGAGACGCACTCCCTGCTCGGCCGACGCGGCTTCATCCAGTACACCGGCGCGACCGCGGCGGCCCTGGGCATGAGCGCCTGCATTCGGCGCCCCGTCGAGCAGATCATGCCCTATTCCCGCGCACCCGAGTATCAGGTGCCGGGGGTGCCGCTGCACTACGCCACGGCCGTCAGCCACCGCGGCGACGCCATCGGCGTGCTCGCGACCCAGCACGACGGCCGACCCACCAAGCTCGAGGGCAATCCGGACCACACCGGTAGTCGCGGCGCCCTGGGACTGCTGCAGCAGCAGGCGATCTGGGATCTCTACGATCCCGACCGCGCCCGCGTCCCCGCACATCGCGAAGGCGACAGCCTGCTGGACTTGAGCTTCGAGGCCTTCGACGAGGCCTTCGGTGCCTTGATCGCGACTCACGCGGCCAACGCCGGCCGCGGCTTGCGCGTGCTCACGCGCGGAACCACCAGTCCGAGCTTCATGCGCCTGCGGGAGGCCGCCAAGGCGCGCCTGCCCCAGCTGCGCTTCCACACCTGGGACTCGGTGAACGAGGCGAACGTGCTGGCGGGCGCCCACCTCGCCTACGGGCAGCAGCTCGGCACGGTCGTGGACTACGGTGCTTCGCGCGTCGTTCTGGCCATCGACTCCGACTTCCTGGGCACGGAGCCCGGAGCCCTTCGCGCGGCGCGTGCCTTCGGTCCCACCCGCGCCATCGAGCGGCCCGACCAGGAGATGAGCCGCCTCTACGTGGTCGAGAGCACCTTCTCGGTCACGGGCGGCGCGGCGGATCACCGCCTCAGGCTCGCTCCCAGCCAGATCGAGGGCTATCTGCGTGCCCTCGCACGCACCCTGCAGTCGAAGGGAGGCTTCGACCTGGGGGCGATCGCGCCCGCCATCAACGCCGCGCCGCTGGACGCCTTCAGCGCGCACTCGGCCTGGCTCGACACCGTCGCCGAAGACCTGCTCGCCCACCGTGGCACGGCGCCCGTCGTGCTGGGCTCCGGCCACGCGCCCGCGCTCCACGCCCTGGTCCACGCCATCAACGTCGCCCTCGGGAACGTCGGGCGCAGCGTGAAGTACTTCGCCCCGGTCGACGCAGCCGCCACGGATCCGGTCGCGGATCTGAAGGCGCTGGTCGCGGACATCGGCAGCGGCGCCGTGCAGACCGTGATCGTGCTGGGCGCGAACCCGGTCTACGACGCGCCCGCCGACGTGGACGTCCGCGCGGCCTTCGGTCACGAGGGCCTGACGCTCGTCCACCTCTCCTCGCATCGCGAGGAGACCAGCGAGCTCGCCACCTGGCACGTGCCCGAGGCGCATTTCCTCGAGACCTGGGGCGACCACCGCGCCATCGACGGCACGGTCTCGCCACAGCAGCCCTTGGTGGCGCCGCTCTGGGGTGGCCGCGCGCCAATCGAGCTGCTGGCTCGGCTGGCTGGCGAAGCCAACTGGCGCTCCCACTACGTCGTGCAGCAGACCTTCCGGTCGCGCTTCCCGGCCCCCGGCAGCTTCGGACGGGAGTGGCGTCGCACGCTGCACCGCGGCGTGGTCGCGGGCACCGGGGGTGTTCCCGTGCAGCCGCCTCTGATTCAGGCCCCGGCGATCGCCACGGCCCTGGCGCAGGCGGGCGAGACCGCGGCCGAAGGCATCGAGCTCGTCTTCCTGCCCGACTCCAGGCTCTTCGACGGCCGCTACGCCAACAACATCTGGGCGCTCGAGTTGCCCGATCCCATGACGAAGATCGTCTGGGACAACGCCGCGTTGATGTCCCCGGCTACCGCGGCGCGCCTGTCGGTGCGGAACAACGACGTCATGCGCGTCTCCGTCGGCGACGCGAGCATCGAGATTCCCGCCTTCGTGCTGCCCGGCCACGCCGACGACACCTTCACGCTGCATCTGGGTTGGGGACGTCCCTCCGCGGGCCGCTACGGCGCGGGCAAGGGGTTCGATCTCCGGCCGCTGCGCAGCTCGGCGCACATGCACCACGTCGCAGGCGCGACCGTCGCCAAGGCGGGTCGCACCTACAACGTCGTGCACACCCAGGAGCACGGATCGATGGAGGGTCGACCGCTCGCCCTCGACGCCACGCTCGAAGCCTGGCGCGCCGATCCCCGCTTCGCCCAGTTCCGCTCGGTCGATCCGACCGAGGGCCCGCTCTGGCAGCGCCAGGACTACAGCACGGGTCATCAGTGGGGCATGACCATCGACCTCGGCTCATGCACCGGCTGCAACGCCTGCGTGATCGCCTGCCAGGCGGAGAACAACATCCCCGTCGTGGGCAAGGCCGAGGTCGCGCGCGGCCGCCAGATGAGCTGGATGCGCATCGACCGCTACTTCGTCGGCGACGAGAACGACCCCCGCGTCGCGCTCTCGCCCGTGGCCTGCCAGCAGTGCGAAGAGGCGCCGTGCGAGAACGTCTGCCCGGTCACCGCGACCTCGCACTCGCCCGAGGGCTTGAACGACATGGCGTACAACCGCTGCGTCGGCACCCGCTACTGCGCCAACAACTGCCCCTACAAGGTGCGCCGCTTCAACTACCTCTCCTGGCACGAGTACCTCGACGGAGACCCGGAGCTGATCGGCGGCGTGCCGACCCTCACGCCGACCTACGGCAACATGCCGGAGACGCGGAAGATGCAGTACAACCCCAACGTCACGGTGCGCATGCGCGGCGTGATGGAGAAGTGCTCCTACTGCGTCCAGCGCATCGAGGCCGCGAAGATCGCGACTCGACGCGACGACCGGGACATGCGCGATGGCGACATCGTCACCGCCTGTCAGCAGACCTGCCCGACCGGAGCCATCAGCTTCGGTGATCTCAACGACCCCCGCAGCAACGTGGCGCGGAAGGTCCGCCTCGATCGGGGCTACCACCTCTTGGCCGAGCTCGGAGTTCATCCGCGCACGACCTTCCTGGCTCGCATTCGGAACGCGAACCCAGCCATGGGTACCCCCGCGGCGGCCGCGTCCGAGGAGGCTGAAGGATGAGCGACGCATTGCCCATCGACACTCTACCGATCGACGACAGCGTCCCGATCGAGGACATCGGCGAACGGCACCTGATGCCCGCCGACATGACCATCAGCGAGGTCACCAACTTGGTGGCTGGCGTCACGGAACGTCCGGCGCCGCGCGGCTGGTGGATCCTCTTCATCCCCGCCGTCATGCTGGCGGGGCTGATGTTCGCCTGCCTCGGCTACCTCGTCAGCGCGGGCACCGGCGTGTGGGGAAACAACGCGCCGGTCTACTGGGCCTGGGACATCACCAACTTCGTCTGGTGGATCGGTATCGGTCACGCCGGCACGCTGATCAGCGCCATCCTCTTCCTCTTCCGGCAGAAGTGGCGCACCAGCATCAACCGCTTCGCGGAGGCGATGACCGTCTTCGCCGTGTTGTGCGCGGCCATCTTCCCAGTCCTCCACACCGGCCGCCCCTGGTTAGACTATTACCTCTTCCCGATCCCGAGCGCGATGAACGTCTGGCCCAACTTCAAGTCGCCCTTGATGTGGGACGTGTTCGCGGTGAACACCTACCTGACCATCTCCGTGGTGTTCTGGTACGTGGGTCTGATCCCCGACCTCGCGACCATTCGGGATCGCTCGACCAACCTGCTGCGCAAGCGCATCTACGGCTTCTTCGCCCTCGGCTGGCGCGGTTCGCATCGCCACTGGCAGCACTACGAGCGCGCCTACCTGATCTTCGCGGCCATCTCGACGCCCCTGGTGCTCTCCGTGCACTCGGTGGTTTCCTTCGACTTCGCGACCTCGGTCATCCCCGGCTGGCACACGACCATCTTCCCGCCTTACTTCGTCACCGGCGCGGTCTTCAGCGGCTTCGCTCTGGTCATGACCTTGATGCTGATCGTGCGCGCCGTCTTCGGCATGCATCGGGTCGTGACGCTGAAGCATCTCGATCTGATGACGAAGTTCATGCTCGCGACCAGCATGCTCGTTGGCTACGCCTACGCGATGGAGTTCTTCGTCGCCTGGTACTCTGGAAACCCCTACGAGTGGTGGCACTTCTACCACACGCGCATCGGGCTCGCGGACTCCACCGGTCAGCGCTCCCCGTACTTCTGGGCCTGGCTCGCGATGGTCAGCTGCAACGTGGGCGTGCCGCAGATCTTCTGGTTCAAGTTCGCGCGCCGCAGCATCCCCGTGATGTTCGTGGCGACGCTCTTGATCAACGTGGGCATGTGGTTCGAGCGCTTCGTCATCATCGTGCTCTCGATTCACCGCGACTACCTGCCGTCTGCCTGGGGCATCTTCCATCCGACGCTGGTCGACATGGGCCTCTATCTGGGCACCATGGGCTTCTTCCTGACGCTCTTCCTGCTCTTCGTGCGCTGGCTTCCAATGTTCGCCATCGCCGAGTTGAAGGGCATCTTGCCCGGTGCGCACCCCTCGCACCTACACGACCATCATGAGCCGCATGAGGCGCCCGCGGGCGAACTCAGCCCCGCACCGGCGGAGTGAGACCATGTCTGAAGACGACGACAAGAAGTTGGACGACGACAGCTCGAGCTCCGAAAAGGGCGCGAGCGAGCCTTTCCGCAAGAAGACCATCGTGGGCATGGCGCCCGTCGGCCAAACACCGAAGGAGACCAAGGGCACACTGATGGGCATGCCGGCCATCGACGACGCGCAGGTCGAAGCGGACAAGCAGGAGAAGCTCGCCGCCGCGGAGGAGAAGCCCGCCGCGGAGGAGAAGCCCGCCGCGGAGGAGAAGCCCGCCGCGGAGAAGCCCGCGGCTGCGGCTCGTCCGGCCCTCTATCTCGCCGAGTTCGAGACGCCCGACGCCATCGTCCACGCCGCGAAGCGCGTGCGTGACGCGGGCTACACCAAGTGGGATTGCCACACGCCCTATGCGCTCCATGGCCTCGACGACGCCATGGGTCTCACGCCGACCAAGATCGGCATCATCTCCTTCATCTTCGGCCTGACCGGCGTGCTGGCGGCGTTCCTGCTCATGTACGCGACGAACGCCACGGACACCTCGGTGATGGGCTTCGCCGGCTACCGCGCGATCATCGGCGGCAAGCCGCCCGGAGCCTTCCCGTCCATGGTCCCGATCCTGTTCGAGCTCGGCATCCTGCTCTGCGGTCTGTCGACGCTCTTCGGCCTGTGCGGCCTGGTCAAGCTGCCGCGCCACAACCACCCCGTGTTCAGCTCGGAGCGCTTCGCTCGGGCTACGGACGACCGCTACTTCATCTCCATCGAAGCGGCGGACGATCGTTTCGATCTCGAGGACACCCGTGCGCTCCTCGAGTCCACGGATCCGAGCTTCCTCGAGCTCGTCGAGGAGGACGCAGCATGACCACCGGACACCCGACCATGCCCATGACGAGCCTGCGTGCCCGAGCTGTCGGAGCGCTCACCCTCAGCAGCCTCGCCCTCGTGCTCACGCTCTCGGCGTGCCGTGG
>Ga0100388_10004970_pt1 | contig 10925 bp, 7 predicted proteins | sample CryGeymeta201512_FD_81536 | JGI IMG/M metagenome (GOLD analysis project Ga0100388, IMG submission 81536) | Groundwater microbial communities from Crystal Geyser aquifers in Utah, USA - Crystal Geyser metaG 2015-12 | ecosystem: Environmental > Aquatic > Deep subsurface > Groundwater | place: USA... | reverse complement strand
TCGCCTAATAAAAGAGACTAAAATAAACGAAATAAATAAAATAGAAGAACGTTGGATCCCCATTGATTCAGTTATGGAAGATAAATTAAGAAAAAATACCTATACCGAATTTAAAATTACCCAGATAGATTTCAATCCGGAAATACCTGAAGAGACATTTAGTTTACAAAGCTTGAAATAACTTCAAGAAAGATAAGCACCGGGTGTTTCTTAAATAAACCAATTTAAAAATTGTAGGGGCTCGATTCCTGTCTGCCGTGCCGGCACAGGCAGGCATCGAGCCCGTAAAGACCCGGGGCGGATGAATCCGCCCCCTACTAAAATACCAAAAAAATAGTTTTGAATTTTAAATTAATTAAGGAAATCAAATTAATTATGAAAAAATATTTTAATATTACCATTCTATTTATAATTATTTTTTTGTTAGTCTTAATTCCAGTTTCTGCTAAGATTGATATTGGCGGAGAAGTTAACACTTCTCTGGTAGGCATATTAGATAACCAAGGGAACATTTCCGGTTATCTTCAGGAAAGTTTGGATTTAGAATTATTCTTACCCTCTTTTGACGATACTCAGGCAAAATATGAAATATACCTTTATAACCATCCTCTTAGCGGTGGATTTGATTACCTGCTTAAAAAACTTTACCTTAAACATAAATTTGAAAAATTTCACCTGACCGTAGGTCGTCAGCCCATATCCTGGTCTTTCGGCTCCATGCTTAACCCGGTTGATTTTAGTCTGGGGGCGATGGTAATGGACGAAGAGACCGGTTCAAAATATCAGAATGCAATAGAAGCCTATTACCCCATAAATTGGAATTCAAGTATTACCGCAATTGCTGCGTTTCCCAATGGTTTTGAAAATATGAAGTGGGGATTAAGAGGACGGACGATGTTGGAGGGATACGATCTTACCCTGAATTATGTCCGGGAACCAGAAGAAAATAGCGCAGAAACAATGATTCCGGTCAGCCAAAGAATAGGTATTAGTGCCAAAGGAGACCTGGGTCCTTTCGGGATATATGGAGCCCTGGGATATTATTTTAAAGATAATGATGATGGTGATTTAGCTTATCTAATCGGGGGTGATTATAGTTATTTCTTCGAAGCGGGAAATAAGATATATTTTCAGTTAGAATATTTATCTATAAAAAAAGATAATCTGTTTTCTATTTTGGGCTCTTTTTTTTCAGGGAATATTACCAATAATTTGGATAACCAGGTAGGATTACTTTTAGGATTGTTAAATTATGAAATTAATGAATTTTCTCAGGTTAGCTTAATGGCTATTTCCAGCTTAAATGACGGTAGTATGATTATTATGCCGGGGTATCATAATCAATTGAACAATAATCTAAGTTTCGATCTTAATCTAGCCATTTATTCAGGGAAGGAAGGTACTCTTTTTGGTTCAACTGTATCAGAAGTAGCTCAGCAAATGCCTAAAGGAATGATTGAGGTAGGTTTAAGTTATTCTTTTTAAAATAAATTATTGTATTTAATTGACTTTCAAACCCCCTTCAGGAATGACCTTAAAACGCACAAAAAGTGCCTTTTTTAATTTCCGTCATTGCGAACGCAGGGAGCGCGCGGTAATCTCATACTTCTCCCCTCTGAAATTTAATTGTTCAATTAATCATTCGGCGAATTATAAACCCTTGCACCTTTTAATTTATTTTTATAAAAAAGCAGGATCCCCTCAAGCTTTTATCGTAGTATTGTTGTTTAACTATATCTATAAGTAATTAACGCATGATTTTTAATGAGCAAAATTGCGATAATAGTAAATTATAAAGGATTTGAAAAATTTTGCATGTACTGATAAAATGATTTCATGAAAGAAAAAAATAAGGAAAATATTTTAGAAAATGTTATATCTAAATTTAGATTCCCTCTTAATATGAAAAGAATTGGGATAGATATTGGTTCTGATAATTTAAAAGCAGTGGTGATAGATGGAAAAGATATCACCACTTATATAAAAAAGATCAATGGAAAACCAATATATGCTTTAAAAGAAACATTAGATGAAATTATAACAAAAAACGGTAATGAGGCTTATCTTGGTGTAACCGGGGTAAATTCAATTTCTTTATCAGATGTTCTAAATGAAAAACAAGTGCTAAGTGAATCAATTACAACTAAAGGGGGCATTGCTTTTCTTGATTTAGACATTAAGGAAAATGAAGAATTTGCAGTAATTGATATTGGAGCCTCCAATCAGAGATATTATGAATTTGGAAAAGATAAAAATAGTGGAAAATTAATTTTAGAACATAATTGTTTACAGGATAAATGTGGTGCTGGTTCAGGTTTATTGCTTGAGCATATGGCTAAAAGATTTGAATATGGTTCAATAGAGGAGCTGTCTAATGTTGCTAATCAAACTGAAAAAACCATAAAGCTCTCTGCTAAATGTGGTGTTTTTCGTGAATCTGATGTGGTGCACCAGCAACAAAAGGGAACACCAAAAGAGGTATTGGCTGCTTCACTTTATAGAGCCTCTGCAGATAGTTTTAAAACCATTCTCTCCAATGGAATGATACCTGAAGGAAGGATTATTCTTATTGGTGGTCTCTCACTTAGTAAAGCCTTTGTTAAAAATCTAATAGATGTTTGCAAGATCTCTTCTGAAAGAGTTATTATTCCAAAACAAGGATTACATATAGTTGCAATTGGTGCAGCAATCTATGGTCAACAGGTTTATTTAAATAATATAATAAAAAAATTAGAGCAAAAATTGACCAAACCCTTTAACTATGAATCACAGGGTCCTCTAATCCTCAAAAAATCCATAATTATGAAGCCAAAAGAAGATTGGCCTTATGGTGCAGATGTTCCTTTAGCTGGCTTAGGAATTGACATAGGCTCTGTTAGTACAAAGGCTGCATTAATAGCAAAAATTAATGGTAAGTTTAGATTGCTTGCTTATCACTACAGGAGAACAGAGATAGACCCTGTTGGGGCTGCAATAGATGTGATAAACAAAGTATATAATCAGGTTATAGAAAGGGGCTATAAAATTGAGAAAGTTGTTGCAGGAACAACTGGGAGTGGAAGGCAGCTTACTGGTTTCATAGTTGGGGCTTCTAAAGAACATATTGTTGATGAAATCACTGCACAGGCTGCAGGCATAACAACAGTCTATCCTCAAAAAGAGTTTAGTATTATTGAGTTTGGTGGTCAGGATTCAAAATTTATTAATATCAGCCAGGGCGTGGTTGTTGATTTTGCAATGAATAATGCATGTGCTGCTGGGACCGGAGCATTGCTTGAAAAATATGCCATGCGCAGAGGCATTAAAATAGAGGATTTTGGAGATATTGCATTAAGAGCAAAGAATCCCCCTGATATAGATAGCACTTGTGCGGTTTTATCAGAGCAATCAATAATGAAATATGAGCAAAACAATGTATCTTTAGAGGATTTATGTGCTGCCATTACCTTGGCAACTGCAAGAAACTATTTAGCCAAGGTAGTTAGCGGCAGTGAAATAAAAGAAAAGGTTGTTTTTCAGGGTGCAACTGCATTTAATCTTGGACAGGTTGCTGCTCTTGAAACTGTTCTTGGAAAAGGAATAATTGTACCTCCTTGGCCGCATATAACTGGAGCAATAGGTGCAGCAAAATATGCCTATGATACCTCTAATTTAGGTGGTTTTAGGGAATTTAAAAAAATATTAAATCTAAAATACAATGTAGGGCCTTATGAATGTATAAATAAAGGGTGTGGAAATGACTGCAACATAACCATGGCTAAAATCGGAGATGAAGAGTTTTATATAGGTGACAGATGCCAGAGATATAGTGCAAAAAAAGATGAGAAAAAAATAAAGCCACCCAATTTATTTAAAGAGAGGCAGAAAATAATGGAGGATGCATGCCAATGAAAGTTGGAATTCCAAGGGGCTTATTATTTAATGATTTCTCGCCCTTGTTTATTCCTTTTTTTAAGTATTTAGGAATAAAAACTGTTATTTCAGATGAAACTAATAGGAAGATAATAAATCGTGGTCTAGAGATAGTACCAGCAGAATATTGTTTTCCAACAAAGGTTGCCTATGGTCATGTTGACAATCTACTAAAAAAACTAAAAAAAGATGATTTTATTTTTATTCCCCATATTGCAAGTACAGGAGAACCAACTGGCAGCTATAAGTATTCTGTTACCTGTCCATGGACACAATCTGCACCAGATCTCATGAAATCTGCACTAAAGCTTACTAAAGAAGGCCTTAATCTAGAAAACCTTGTTTCTCCTTCACTGTTTTTTGATTGGGGATTAAATCACATTGAGGATCAGATGAAGAAAGCTGTAGCAAAGATGGGTTATAGCACGAAAAATGTTAGGGCTGCACTTCAAGAAGGATTAGTAAACAAAAAAAAGTTTGATAAGAAAATTGAGGAAAAAACAAAAGAAGTCTTTGATTCTATTAAAAAATATAAAAAAAACGAACCTGCTTTTTTGGTGATGGCAAGACCATACACAGCTTATGATGCAAATGTTAATAATAATATTGTCAATAAAATTTTAGATGCTGGTTATCTTGCTATACCCCTTGAATTTGCTCCCATAGGATCAATAGATATTTCTAAACAAATGCCAAAAATGTACTGGATACAGGGCCAAAAGAAGTTGGCTGCAATAGAATTATTAAATAAAAATAAAAACCTGTTTGGAATTGATATAACCTATTTTGCCTGCGGTCCTGATACCCAGATAAACCAGCAAATGAGATGCAGAACACAAAAGCCATTTTTAACAGTGGAAATGGATGAACATACTGGAGATGCTGGAATTGATACTAGATTGCAGGCATTCTTCAATACAGTTAAATCTTACTTAGGGATAGAAGCAAAGCAAACCGGTAAGGTTTTTAGTGTCAAACTAAAAGGTCTTGATAAGATTAAAGACAAAAAAATTCTTGTTTTTCCTCCAATGTCAAAACATAATTATGCATTATCTGCTGTTTTCAATGCCTATAGAATTCAGTCAAGGGTTTTAGAAGTAAGCCCTGATGAAACCATGGAAAGAGCGAGAAGCTGTACCTACGGCTTAGTATGCACACCCTATCTACATACTACCGAGGCTATGCTTAATTTTATGCAAAAACCAGGGTTTGACCAGGAGAAATTTGCCTTTTTTCAGGCAACATCCGATTGTGGCCCATGTAGACTGGGGCAGTATGCAAGCCTGGAATCTCTTTTATTCCAGAAAAAGGGAATAGATGTTGATATAATAACCGGGGGTGAAGTAGGAAGTGAATTTAGTCTTGGCATGCCCTTATTAATCAAGGCATGGTCTGGTATAACTGCAGTTGACCAGCTTGAAAAAATGAGAATGCACACCAGACCCTATGAGGTTAATAAAGGAACCTCAGATCAGATTTATGAGAAATATATGAAAAGGCTTCTTGATCATTTAGCAGACCCAAAAACTAATCTTGGAAAAATGAAAACCTATTTAACTATTGGGAAGGTATTTTTCTCTAATTTATTTGATGGAAACTCATCCCCTATTGAAGAAATCCTAAGAAAAGCTCAAGGTGAATTTTCTCAGGTTAAAAGAACTAGTGAAGAAAAACCAAAGATAGGCATGATTGGTGAGTTCTTTGTAAGACTTCATGAGCCAGCAAACCAAAACATTCTAAGAAAGCTTGAGGAAAAGGGAGCAGAAACTTGGTTAGCTTCAGCAGCAGAATACCTTACTTATTCTTATTATCTTAGTTCTGTTTTTGCAAGAGAAAAATTCAGCTTAAACAGAAAAAAAGAGAATTTAAGGGAATGGATCTTGAAATCAATATTATATAGATTTATGATTGGTTATGAGCATATGTTGTTTAAAGCAACCCTACCATATATGCAAGGCTTTGATGATATATCTGCACAAGAAATAGTTTCAAATGGTGAGAAATATATTAGACATTATATTGGCGGAGAGGCCATAGTAAGCATGGGAAAGGCAGTAGATTATGTAAAAAGGGGCTTGGATGGCATTATTAGTGTTATTCCATTTAACTGCATGCCAGGACTGACTGTAGCTGGTTTTATTCCTAAATTCAGAAAAGATAATAATAATATTCCCTTTGTGTCTATAGAGTATGATGGTTTTCAGGATAGTACCAGAGAAATGAGAATTGATACCTTTGTTGCACAAGTAAAAGAGAGATATGAGAATAAAAAATATACAAAATTTCATTAAAAACAAAAAAATTTAAATTTAAAACACCCTACAAAAATATCTAAACAAAATGAAAGGTTCATTAAATCATATTTAAAAAGATACCATTAGCACAAATATTTATTTAAATATACTAAATATCAGCAACAATTTTAATTCTTTTCTCATAACAGGTAAAATGTCTTTTTGTTTTAATTATATTTAATTAAGGAGCGAATGAGACTATGGTTCTAAAAGTAGTGGGAATGGTAAGTAGTCCCAGGAAAGAGATGAACACTGATACTTTTGTAACGAAAGCTCTGGTGCAAATATTTTGCCAATGTTGAGTTAGTAGATACTTTAGTTATTACGGACTCTGACCGTGGAAAAGGTGCCAGAAAGCGAGAAGAACTGCTCCACAAAGCTTTTGAACTCGGGATATCATTGGGACGAGGATAGAATCATAAAAATTAAAAAGATAATACGTTCAAAGAGAAAAAGCATTGCTATGTATATAAATGAAGACGCTGCATTAATAGTAAATGCACCTTTTAATACCAGTGAAGAAGTTATAAATAAAGTTGTATTAAAATATATGGATCGATTGCAGAAAACGCAAAAAGAAATACAATTAAGAAATTTAAAATTTAAGAAAAAAGAATTTATAAATGGAGAAAGATTTCTTTATCTGGGTAATTATTACAATTTAAAGTTAGTGGATAATCGAGAAATTTTACTGGATTTTAAAGATGAATTTTTACTTTCAAAAAAATATTTATCCTACGCGAAGAATATTTTTATTTATGGCACCTTTACCTATCGTAGATTCCGTCGTTGTTCATGAGCTCACCCACCTGGAAGTGAAAAATCATTCAAAAGCATTTTGGAATGAAGTGGGAATCTTGGACCCCAAATATAAAGAACATAAAGATTGGCTAAAAAATAATGCTTATTTATTGAAGTTAGAATAAGAAGAAAATGAGGTTAGGAATGCCCTTTAAACGCACGTAGAGTGTCTTTTTTGTATAAGATGGGGACAGACTTCTTTTTATCTTCCCGCATTTATTGTCAAATAAAAAGTAAAGCCTGTCCCCATCTTATTAGATAATTACGACCCCTGTTTAAAGTTTTTTTAAAAAGAAGGATTTCATAAGACTTTTGTTGTATTATAAAAAGGATAGCATAAACCAGATCTTCCACTTTAAAAATGATTAAAAGGGATTAATTAATATGCCAAAAGAAGCCAAAGCGCGTATACGAATAAATAAACTTCTTGAAGAAGCAGGATGGAGATTTTTCGATACCGCTGAAGGAAGAGCAAATATATGCCTTGAAACTAACCTAAAAATTACTGAACAAAAATTAAATGATCTTGGAGAAGATTTTGAAAAGACTAAAAACGGTTATGTTGATTTTTTACTGCTCGATGAACAAGGATTCCCTCTGGTTGTTTTAGAAGCAAAGAAGGAAGGTAGAAATCCTTTAGATGGAAAAGAGCAAGCTCGTAAATACGCCAGGGCCCTTAATGTTCGATTTGTAATTCTGTCCAATGGCAATCTCCATTATTTTTGGGATATTGAATTTGGTAATCCAAACCTTATTATAACATTCCCCACAAGTGGTTCTATAAAGTACAAAAAATCTTTCAAACCAAATCCAAATAGTTTGATTAATGAACCTATCGAATCAGGGTACATTGCTATTTCTCAAAAACCTGATTATAAAAATGATCCCAGTTGGATTTATGAACAAACAAGAAATTCATTTATCAAAGAAAATAAGCTAAAATTTTTGCGAGATTACCAAATAAGAGCCATACAGTCTTTGCAAGATGCAGTTAAAGAAGGTAAAAGCAGATTTTTATTTGAAATGGCAACCGGTACCGGAAAAACCTTGGTTGCAGCAGGAATCATTAAACTTTTTATAAGAACGGGTAATGCCAAAAGAGTTCTTTTTCTTGTAGATAGATTAGAATTAGAAGATCAAGCACAAAAAAATTTTGTGATATATTTAAAGAACGATTATAAGTGTGTGATTTATAAAGAAAATAAGGATGACTGGAAACATGCAGAAATCGTAGTTTCAACAGTCCAAACCCTCCTCTTTAATAATAAATACAAAGACTTATTTTCACCTACCGATTTTGATTTAGTCATATCCGATGAGGCACACCGATCTATCAATGGTAACAGTCGTGCGGTATTTGAATATTTTACCGGTTATAAATTGGGGCTCACCGCAACACCAAAAGATTATTTGAAAAAAATTGATGAAAAAGAATTAGCAGAAAAAGACCCACGTAAATTAGAAAGACGTCAATTACTGGATACCTATATTACTTTTGGCTGTGAATCGAGTAATCCCACCTTTCGATATACCCTTTTAGAAGGGGTAAGGGATGGTTTTCTGGTCAATCCCATTGTGATAGATGCTAGAACAGAGATCACCACAGAACTTCTATCAGATATGGGCTATTCTGTAATTATAGAGAATGAAGAAGGCGAAGAAGAAAAAAAGACATACTTTCAAAGGGATTTTGAAAGAAAATTTTACTCAGAAAAAACGAATATAACCTTATGTAAGACTTTTTTTGAAAATGCCTTAAAAGATCCTCTTACTGGGGAAATTGGAAAAAGTATTGTCTTTTGTGTTAGTCAGAAACATGCCTCTAAAGTAGCACAAATCTTAAATGAATTTGCTCATAGATTTTATCCCGGCAAATATAATTCCGATTTTGCGGTCCAAATTACTTCCAATGTTTCTGATGCTCAGCAAATGACCATTAATTTTGCAAATAATAATCTTAACGGACATACCTCCTTTAAAGAAGGTTACAAATCCAGCAAAACGAGAGTATGTGTTACTGTAGGAATGATGACCACCGGATATGATTGTGAGGATATTTTAAATTTATGCTTGATGAGACCTATATTTTCACCATCCTACTTTGTTCAAATGAAAGGTAGAGGGACGCGTAATTATGAGTTTGTGTATAAAGAAAAAAATGAATTAAGCGGTATAGAAAAAACTACTGCTCAGAAGAAAAATTTCAAGCTTTTTGATTTTTTTGCTGTCTGCGAATATTTTGAAGAAAAATTTAATTATGATGAAGTAATCCCATTACCACCGGGAACCGGTAAAGATGGAGGAGGGGACACTCCACCCACCGTCCTAAAAGATTATGAGAGTATAATTCCTGATCCTCTCAAGGGTATTGCAGAAACTGCAATCGGCTTTGAAGGAATGAAAATCGATCGTAAGCTTTTTGAGAGATTTGAGGAAACAGTCAAAGCTGATGATTATATAAAACAAAAGATAGATGAGGGTAGATTTAATGAAGTTGAGGAGCATATAAAGCAAGCAATTTTTAACAAACCGGAAGATTACTTCGATCTTGATAAATTAAGAAAATCTTTAAAACTTGATCGTCGATTGAGTTTGCGGGAAATATTAGAGAAAATATTTGGGAAAATAAAGAAATTTAAAACCAAAGATGAACTTCTGGAAGAAGAAGTAAATAAATTTATTTCTATTTACCATCCAGAAAATAAATTCATCTATATTATAAGGGAATTTATAAAAGCCTATATTTTAGATACAGAATTAAGAAAAATTATTGATTCTAAAGAATTTGCAAGTCTTGCTACTAACCCAAGATTCAATATAAAAGATTTAAAAGAATTAGATGGCTGGAAAGACCCGGTTGTTGAATATGTCAGAGATTATGTTCCTCTAAATACTTTTGCCGCCTAAAGGAGATTAAAATATGTTGGATACTCTTACTAAAAGAAGAATAGATACCGCAAGAGATATTCTCGTCGGAAAATTACCCGACCCCAAATCACAGGTGGAACAGATTACCATTGCCTTGATTTACAAATTTATGGATGATATGGACAAGCAATCGGAAGAATTAGGGGGTAAAACAAAATTCTTTACCGGTGAATATGAAAAATATTCCTGGAGCAAAATCTTTGATCCTCGTGTGAGCGGATATGAACTTGTCGGTTTATACGGAGAAGCTATCCAGAAAATGAATCATAACCCCAATATCCCTCAGTAATTTAGGAATATTTTTAAAAATGCCTATTTGCCCTATCGTGATCCGGAAACATTAAAAATGTTTCTTAAAGTTATAGGAGAATTTGAATACGATTACAGCGAAAAATTAGGAGACGCTTTTGAATATCTGCTTTCTATTATGGGCTCCCAGGGTGATGCGGGTCAGTTTAGGACACCAAGACATATTATTGATTTTATGGTGAAAGTTGTTGACCCATCTAAAAACGAAACCATCTTAGATCCTGCCTGTGGAACGGCCGGATTTTTAATTTCTTCATTTAATCATATCCAGAATAAAAATAAAAAAGACGGTAGAATTAATTTAACGCCTGACGAAAGGGCGAGATTGATAGAAAATCTTTCTGGCTACGATATTTCTCCCGATATGGTGAGATTGTCTTTAGTTAATATGTATCTGCATGGATTCCAAAGTCCAAAAATTTACGAATATGATACCTTGGCCTCGGAAGAAAAATGGAATGAGTTCTATGACATCATTCTAGCCAATCCTCCCTTTATGTCACCAAAGGGTGGAATTAAACCCCATAAGAGATTTAGTGTACAGGCAAACCGCTCTGAAGTCCTTTTTGTTGATTACATCGAAGAACATTTGAATCCCAATGGTCGGGCAGGTGTGATTGTGCCGGAAGGTATTATTTTTAAATCTGAAATTGCTTATAAAAAACTTCGAAAAATGTTGAT
>Ga0100388_10004933_pt1 | contig 10968 bp, 11 predicted proteins | sample CryGeymeta201512_FD_81536 | JGI IMG/M metagenome (GOLD analysis project Ga0100388, IMG submission 81536) | Groundwater microbial communities from Crystal Geyser aquifers in Utah, USA - Crystal Geyser metaG 2015-12 | ecosystem: Environmental > Aquatic > Deep subsurface > Groundwater | place... | reverse complement strand
TGGTGACGCCCTCCGGCACCACGCCGATGCCGGTGGTGGTGATGAAGATCTTGTCGCAGGCGCCGCGCGGCACCACCTTGGTGTCGCCGGTAACCACCACTACCCCGGCCACGCGGGCCGCCTCCTCCATGGCCACCAGCACCCGGTGCAGGTCGGCCATGGGCAGTCCCTCCTCCAGGACAAAGGCGGCGGCAAGATACAGCGGCGGCGCCCCGCTCATGGCCACGTCGTTCACCGTGCCGTTTACCGCCAGGTCGCCGATGCTGCCGCCCGGAAAGAAGATCGGGTCCACCACAAAGGTGTCCGTACTCATGGCCACCCGCCCCGCTGGCAGTTCGAGGGTGGCCTGGTCCTCCAGGCGGTTCAGGATCGGATTGGCGAAGCGGGGCAGAAAGAGGCGGTCGATGAGCTGGGCCGAAAGCAGGCCGCCGGAACCGTGGGCGAGCTGCACCCGGTCATGATCCATGATGGGCAGCGGGCAGGAAAGGCGCGGGGGTACGGGATTCACGACAGGACTGCCCTCCTCTGGTAACGGTAATAGGCGGCGCAGGCCCCCTCGCTGGAGACCATGGTGGCGCCCAGCGGATGGGCCGGGGAACATGCCCGGCCAAAGGCGGGACAGGCCGGCGGCTTGGTGAGCCCCTGCAGGATCCGACCGCTCACGCACCCCGTTGGTTCCGTGGCCGTGATGGCCGTCACGGCAAACTTCTTTTCCGCATCATGGCTGGCGTACCTTGCCCGGATGGCCAAACCGCTGGCCGGGATAATGCCGATGCCCCGCCAGCCGCGGTCCGCCACCTCGAACACCTCGTCGATGACCTGCCGGGCCGCCGGGTTGCCCCGCGGCTGCACGCTCCGGCCATACTGATTTTCCACCCGGTGCTCGCCCTTCTCCAACTGGCGCACGGTGAGCAGAATTCCCTCCAGGATATCCACCGGCTCAAAACCGGTGACCACCATGGGCACCTTGAACTCGGCGGCCAGGGGCTCGTATTCCTCAAGGCCCATGACCGTGCAGACATGGCCGGCGGCCAGAAAGCCCTGCACCCGGTTGGTGGGCTGGGACAGAAGATAACGCATGGCCGGCGCCACCAGCACGTGGCTGGCCAGGGCGGAAAAATTAGCGAGCCCCTCGCGGGCCGCCTGCCGGATGGCCAGGGCATTGCCCGGCGCCGTGGTTTCGAAGCCCACGGCAAAGAAGACCACCTCGCACTCCGGGTACTGGCGGGCGAGCTTCACCGCCTCCAAGGGCGAATAGACCATGCGCACGTCGCCACCCGCGGCGCGGACCATGAAGAGATCCTGACAAGAACCAGGCACCCGCAGCATGTCGCCAAAACTGGTGAAGATCACCGCGGGCCGGCCGGCGATGGCGATGGCCCGGTCGATCTTCTCCAAGGGCGTTACGCACACCGGGCAGCCCGGGCCATGCACCAGCTCGATCTCCGGCGGCAGCAACTGGTCCAGGCCGTGCTTCATGATGGCGTGGGTCTGGCCGCCGCAGATCTCCATGATAGTCCACGGCCGGGTGACCGTAGCCCGGATCTCGGCAAGCAACCGCCGGGCTAATTCAGGGTCACGGTATTCATCGACAAAGCGCATGGTCGCAGGCCTGGGCCTCAAGGATTCTCTGGTTCGGAACGGCCAGGGCCATCGGCCACCCTCTGCAATTCCAGAAATTCGGCCCAGGTTTCCAGGCTCTGCAGGGCCTCGGCCTCGTCGATGATGGACAGGGCAAAACCGGCGTGCACCACGGTGTACTGGCCCACCACAATGTCCGGCACCAGTTCCAGGCAGACGGTGTTCACCATGCCGCTGTAGTCGATGCGCCCGGTCTTGAGACCGCCCTCTTCCATGATGGCAATAACCTTGCCAGGAACCGCCAGGCACATAAGATTCCTCATTGTCATTCGGAGCTCAAGGCTGAAAGCTCAAGGCTCAAAGCTCAAGGCTAAAAAATCATACCAGACTGCGCGTCTTCCGGGTGCTACATTTTCATCTTTTTCAACAGAAACCGGCGGCCTATGACTGCCTGGCCCAGAGAGGCATCCGCCGCCGACCTAAAACCAGGGACACTCCCCTGTTTTTCTCACGCTACTCATTCCTCCCCTTTTCGGTTTGCGCCGTCTACCGTTCACCGCGAGGCGCTATCGTGCAGAGTCTACCGCTGGACAGGCAGGTGATTCTGCTCAACCCACTCTTCAAGGGCGGCGCGTACTGCTCGCTCCTCGTATTCATACCAGTGCTGAAGCTCTCCGCGACGCTCAAGAAGTGACTTGAATTTTCCATACGCGCCCGGCCGTTCGAAGAACCCCTCTACAGAAGCAAGGTCGTTTCCCAGATTTTCTTCCATGAACGCGAAGACCAGAGGATTGCCGAGGTCGAGGTCGCGCTTGCTAGGTACGGCAATATACTTGGAATCGTCATCGATGTCTTTTGGGAGCTCTTCCACAACTCCGGACTCGGAGGAGTCCCGGTACACACGGCCAGTTCTGCGGCAAATGTACGCCGTATTCTCGAAGAGGCCGGAAGCGCTGACCCACCCGTAGGCGGCGATGAGATCATCAAAAGTTGCGGCGGTTGGTCGGTTCATTATCTTTGGCACCTCCGACATGCTCAGCCTCGGAGCCACGCAACCGGCGCCGCCGGCTTAAGCGACTTGTTCGAATCTATTCTCCTCTATGTTCGGGATCATTTACATGACCGCAATATACTCCGCAAAGGCATGAGTTTTTGGGACAGGCAACCTGTCATCAAGCAGTCCGTGTACATGCATTTCAATCGCTTGATGCATGTTTCGTGTCACTTGCTGGCGAGTTTTGCCTGTCGCCACACAACCTGGCAAGTCTGGGGAGTATGCCGAGTAGTTGCCGTCCGCCTTTTCGATAACGATGAGAAACCGATACATGGATCGCTCCTTGCTCTAATTTTTCTGCGGCTTTTGCATCCGAGCCTGCTTGAAAATACTGTTCGATGATCCTGGGGCCAAATCATCGTTGAGATGACCGGCAATAGTAACGCGGCCTGCCTTGAGGGAATGCTTGTATTGCCGGTGACTGCCCTTTGTTGCGACCAAGTACCAACCATCATCTAAAATGATTTTGATTACATCACGAATTTTCATTTATCTTCACCCTAGCCATAACAGTCCACTATACGGGAATCATAACTTCGTTTATAGGCGGACGTTCGTTTATCGCGGGCTGGCCTTTTTCACGTCAGCCCGTGCAACAGCAAAAACATCTTTATCGTGACAGGAATTGTAATGCTGGAAAGCCAATAAAGTCAAGCGAAAAGCGGCAGACAGGCTTTCCAGGTAACTTTCATTTACCCTACAAAGCCCGCCGGCCGATAACGGCCTGACCCAACGAGAGGCAGCCGTCGCCGCTGGGCAGCATGGCGTGGGTGAGGACCTGAAAACCTGCCTGGTTAAGCTCCGCCAGCAGGGCCGTGAAGAGCACCTGATTCTGGAAGACGCCGCCGGACAGGGCCACGGTGTTGAGGCCGGTGGCCTGCCGGGCCTGGCGCGCCACCTCGGTGAGCAGCAACACCAGGGTGCGGTGGAAGCGGCGGCTGATCAGGGCCAAGCCCTCGCCGTGCTGGACCGCCGCAACCACGCCATGAAGCATGGGCGCCACCTCCATGATGAGCCGGTCGTCGCCGGACCGCAGGCTGAATTCAAAGGGCAGGGCCTCGGCGCTGCCACCGGCAACCATGAACTCTATGGCCCCTTGGGCCTCGTAGCCGATGACCTGGCAGCCGCCGCTCATGGCGGCCACCGCATCGAACAGCCGGCCGCAGCTCGTGGTTTTGGGGCAGTTAAGGTCCTTGGCCAGGATCTCCAGGACGGGCCCGATAGCGTGACCGGCCAGAAAGGGAAGGTCAGGCAGGTGGTCGCCAAAGATCGTGTGGAGATAGCCCAGGGCGGCGCGCCAGGGTTCCGCGACGGCCCGGTCGCCGCCAGGCAGGGGCATGGGCGTAAATGAGGCAAAGCGTTCATAGCCGGCCGCATCGCCGATCATTACCTCGCCGCCCCAGATGGTCTGGTCCGTTCCCAGGCCGGCGCCGTCCATGATCAGGCCGATGGCCGGGCCGGAAAAGCGATTCTCGGCCAGGCAGGCGGCCAGGTGGGCGTGGTGGTGCTGCACCGCCAGGGTCGGGATCTCCTGCTCTTCCAAGGCCCAGCGCGTCGAGAGATAGCCAGGATGGAGGTCATGCACCACCAGCGCCGGGACCGTGGTGAAGATGCGGCCCAGGTGAGCGATGGTTTTCTTGAACAGCCCAAAGCCGGCCGGATTTTTCAGGTCGCCGAGGTGCTGGCTGACCAGGGCCTGGTCCTCCCTGAGCAGGCAGATGGTGTTCTTCAACTCGCCGCCCACGGCCAGGACCGGCGGGCCGCTGCTGTCAATCTCCACCGGCTGCGGCACATAACCCCGGCTGCGCCGCACCTGGCGCATGGCGCCGGCCAGGTGGATCACCACGGAATCGTCGTTGGCCAGATAGATGTCGCGGTCGTGGAGCAGCAGGAGATCGGCGATGCCAGCCAGGCGCCGTAGCGCCTCGCTATTGTCCGCGCACAGGGGCTCCTCGCTGAAGTTGGCCGAGGTCATGACCAGGGCCGGGCAGACGCCGTGGAAGAGCAGATGGTGCAGCGGGGTGGAGGGCAGCATGATGCCGAACATATCGTTGCCCGGCGCCACCGCGTCGGCCAGGCCGTGGCCCGGCCGCTTACGGGCCAGGACGATGGGCGCGGCAGGCGAGGCCAGGGCCGCTATCTCGGCCTGGTCCAAGTGGCAGAGGCGGTGGGCCATGGCCAGGTCGGCCACCATCACGGCCAGGGGCTTGGCCGGGCGACCCTTGCGCTGTCGCAACCGGACCACCGCCGCCGCGCAGGCCGCGTCCACGGCCAGGTGGAAGCCACCCAGGCCCTTGACCGCTACGATCCGGCCATCAACCAGGGCTTGCCGGGCGAGACCTGCGGCCTCCTCCGCCCCGGCCAGGCGTTCACCCGCCGCGTCGCGCAACTCCAGGTGCGGCCCGCACGCCGGGCAGGCGTTGGGCTGGGCGTGGAAACGGCGATTGGCCGGATCGTCATACTCGGCCTGGCAGGCCGGGCACATGACAAAACCGCGCATGGAGGTGAACGGCCGGTCGTAGGGGATGTTGGCGGTGATGGTGTAGCGCGGCCCGCAGTTGGTGCAGTTGATGAAGGGGTAATGATAGCGCCGGTCAGCGGCATCGCTGAACTCGGCCAGGCAGTCGGCGCAGACCGCGCTGTCCGGGGCGATCCAGGTGGCCATTGGCCCCGGTTCGGCCGACGGCCGGATGACAAAGTCGGTGGCGCCAATAGGCGCCAGTTCCTCCTGCTCAATCCCCTGGATTACGGCCAGGGGCGGCGACCGGCGGGCCAGGTCGTCGGCAAAGGCGGAGAGGCTCTCGGCCGCGCCCTCCACCTCGATCACCACCCCGGCCGGGGTGTTGGTCACGAAACCTGTCAGGCTATGGCGGTGGGCCGCGCCATACACAAAGGGCCGGAAGCCGACCCCCTGGACCAGGCCGCGCACGGTCAGCCGTTGCCTTTTTCTCATGTCATCGCTGCTCATGTCCCCGACCGGCCTGCCGCACCCAGTCGCACCAAGGGTCGAGCCCCGCGCCGCTCTTGGCCGACACCTCGAACAGGGTGAGGCGCGGATTGACCTCCAGGGCGAAGCGCCGACAGGCGGTCAGATCAAAGTCCAGGTGGGGCAGCAGATCGGTCTTGGTAATCACGCAGATATCCGCCTCCCTGAACATGTAAGGATATTTCAACGGTTTGTCCTCGCCCTCGGTGACGCTGATGATCACCACCTTATGGGCCTCGCCCAGGTCGAACATGGCCGGACAGACCAGGTTGCCGACATTCTCGATAAAGAGCACCCCGCCTTGGGGCAGCTCCATCTGGTGCAGGGCCCGGTGGATCATGGCCGCGTCCAGGTGGCAGCCGGCGCCGGTGTTGACCTGCACCACGTCGACGCCGGTGGCGCTGATCCGTTCCGCGTCCCGCAGGGTCTGCTGATCGCCCTCGATGACCGCCAGGGCCAGTTCGCCCTTGAGCCGCCGGATGGTGTGCTCCAAGAGGGTGGTCTTGCCGGAACCGGGCGACGACAGGAGGTTCAGGGCCAGCACCCCCTGGTGGTGGAAAAAGGTGCGGTTGGCATCAGCCTGATCCCGGTTCTTGGCCAGGATGTCCTGTTCAACGAGGATGGTGCGGCCTGGCCGGGCATCCTCGTCGCCATGGCTATGGCCATGGTCGTGATCGTCGTGGTGGGCGTGGCGACCGGCATGCCCGCCCACCCTGGCCACCCGTATGCCGTCCGTGCCGTCGCAGCCGCAGGTATCGCACATGACTCCCTCTTGTCTTTGAAACGCTTAGGGACGCGGAAAATTGAACAAGGAATATCGAATTACGAAGTGAACACCGTTCAACATTCGATATTCAAATCACTCATCAATAGTGATCGATCTAAGCCGCAGCTCCAGCCCGCCCTCGGCATGAATGAGGGAGCCGCCACAACTCGGGCAGGTCTCATGCACCCCGCGCATGGGATGGCTGGCAGCACAGTCCAGGCAGGTGCCCAGACCTTCCACCAGGCGGGAAACGAGAACGGCGCCCTCCACCACCGTATTACGGGCCGCGGCCTCGAAGCAGAACTCCAGGGCCTCCACCATGACCCCGGCCATGGCGCCCACCTCCAGCTCGATGGCGCTGACCCGGCCGGCCCCTTCCTCCCGGGCGCGACTGGCGGCAAGGTCAACAATGTGCATGGCCAGCGACATCTCGTGCATGCCCCCACTCTACCTCATTCCTGGCTTCGCTTCCAGCGGCCTGGCAACCGGCAAATCTTTTTCTTGCCTAATGCGACATTATTTATGTACAAAGGAGGTACGCACCCAGCTTTCTGGAGTCCGTAATGGAAAATGCGTTCCCTGGCCGCCTGCCACGCCGGCATGCCGCCCTTCTCCTCTGTTCTCTGCTGTCCGCCTGCGTCGGGGACGGCCAGGCCCTCTTTGCCCAAACGGGCTGCCTCGAATGTCATAGCGTCAACGGCCACGGCGGCCGGATGGGCCCCGACCTCACCGCGGTCTCGGGCCGGCTTAGTTTCTGGCAAATCCGCAATTATGTCCGAAACCCCGTGCGCCAGAACCCCCGAGCCCGGATGCCCATCATCCGCGACCTTGCCGAACCGCAACTCTGGGCCATTATCCACTACCTGCAAGGATCACCAGTCATGCTTTAATAAACAGAGGAGGCTCGTATGAGTAACTGGGCAACAGACACCACGCCATCAGGCCGGGTGTCCCGCAGAGACTTTCTGAAGGTCTGTACGGCGGCGGCGGTTTACATGGGGCTGCCGGCCTCCATGGGGGTACAACTGGCGGCGGCGGCCACCAGAACGCAGCGTCCACCGGTGATCTGGCTCTCCGGCCAGGGCTGCACCGGCTGCACCGAATCCCTGCTGCGGCCCGGCCACCCGAGCCTCGAACATCTCATCTTGAACCAGATCGCCCTGGACTACAACGAGACCCTGAACACCGGCGCCGGCCACCAGGCCGAGGAGTACAAGAAAAAATCCATCCAGGACAACCTCAACCGCTTCATCCTGGTGGTCGAGGGCGCCATCCCCACCAAGGACGGCGGCATCTACTGCCAGGTGGCGGGCCAGAATTTCGTGGACATCGTCAAGGAGACGGCCGCCAAGGCCGCGGCGGTGATCGCCATCGGCTCCTGCGCCTCCTGGGGCGGCATTCCCTCGGCCGCGCCCAACCCCACCGGCGCCAAGGGCGTGCCCGAGGTACTGGCCGGCACCACCGTGGTCACCATTCCAGGCTGCCCGCCCAACGCCTACAACTTCCTGTCCACGGTCCTCTATTTCCTGACCTTCAACAAGCTGCCGGAGCTGGACGACAAGGGCCGGCCCAAGTTCGCCTACGGCCGGCTCATCCATGAGAACTGCGAACGGAGGCCGCATTTCGACGCCGGCCGCTTTGCCAAGGAGTTCGGCGACGAGGGACATCGCCTGGGCTACTGCCTCTACAAGCTGGGCTGCAAGGGCCCCATGACCTATGCCAACTGCCCATCCATCCTCTTCAGCGACGCGGGCTCCGGCGCCTGGCCAGTGGGTACGGGCCACCCCTGCTTCGGCTGCACCGAACAGGGGGTCGGCTTCACCATCCCCCTCCACACCCAGGCCGAAGTAAAACAGGTAACGCCGGCCGCCGGTCAGGCCCCCATCGAGACCAAACGCGGTAACGGCGTATCCATCGGGGCGGCGGCCCTGGCGGGCGCTGCCGTGGGCGTGGCGGCCGGGGCCGGGATGATGGCGGCCAAGAATCTGGGCGCCAAGGACCGGGAGTCTGGCAAGCCAGCCAAGGAGGCCTAGCCATGAAGATCAAGCGACGCGCTTTCCTCAAGGCCGCGACCGGCGGGGGGGTCCTGCTGGCCGCCCAAGGGCCGGCGCAGGCCCTGGCCCGGGGCGAAAAGAAGGCCCTGCCGCCGAACGCCAAGGGCATCCTCTATGACGCCACCCTGTGCGTCGGCTGCCAGTCGTGCATGGTGGCCTGCAAGAAGGCGAACTACCTGCCGGTGGAGTCCACCGACCTTTTGCAGCTCTGGGATAATCCCCGGGATCTGTCCGGCAAGACCATCAACGTCATCAAGAAGTTCGAGAACGGCAGCGCGGCTCGCAAGGATCAGGCGGTGGACGGCTACTCGTTTGTCAAGCGGCACTGCATGCACTGCATAGACCCGTCCTGCGTCACGGCCTGCCCGGTTTCGGCCCTTATCAAGAACCCGGATACCGGGGTGGTAACCTACAACAAGGACGCCTGCATCGGCTGCCGGTACTGTCAGATCGCCTGCCCGTTCAACATCCCGAAATTTCAGTGGGACTCCCCGACCCCCGAGATCGTCAAATGCCAGTTGTGCAACCATCTGCTGGCTAAAGGCGAAATCTCGGCGTGCTGCGGCGCCTGCCCGACCGGCGCCTCCCTGTTCGGGCCGGTGGAGATGTTGCTGGCCGAGGCCAAGCGGCGGCTCACCCTCACGCCCGGCACCTACCAGGACTTCCCGGTCTCCTCCATCGGCGCCGGTTTCCCGGCCCAGTATCAGTCGCACCAGGTGGCCAAGTACATCCCCCACGTCTACGGTGAAAACGAGGTGGGCGGCACCCAGGTGCTGCTCATGGCCGGGGTCGGCTTCGGTCTCCTTGGCCTGCCGGACCTGCCGGCCGAGTCTTTTGTGAAGCTGGCCGACGGCATTCAGTACGCCATCTACAAGGGCATGGTCTACCCGCTGGTGGTGCTCGGCGCCCTGATCTACATGATCCGCCGGGGCGAGGATAATTTGGAGAAAAAGGAATGATGAAAGCTTTCAGCGGTCAGATGTCAGCTATCAGCTTGAATCCCTTAGCTGACCGCTGATCGCTGAACGCTGACCGCTTGAAAAAAGGAGCCGGATATGGAAGTCAACAAACCCGTGGGCGGCAAGCTGTTCACCCGCACCTTTCTCGCCCTCTTCACCATCGCGCTCATCGGTATGTTCTTTGTGGCCAAACGCTATATGTACGGTCTCGGCGCGGTCACCAACCTGAACGACGGCTTTCCCTGGGGTATCTGGATCGCCTACGACGTGGTGGTGGGCACGGCCCTGGCCTGCGGCGGCTACTCCATGGCGCTCATGGTCTACGTCTTCAACAAATGGGAGTACCACCCCCTGGTGCGCTCCGCGCTCTTGACCAGCATGTTCGGTTACACCCTGGCCGGAGTCTCGGTGCTCATCGACGTCGGCCGCTACTGGCAGGCCTACAACATCGTGGTGCCCTGGTACAGCAACCTGCATTCGGTGATGTTCGAGGTCGCCCTCTGCGTCGGCCTCTACATCCTGGTGCTGTGGGTGGAGTTCGCGCCCGCCGTGCTGGAAAAGTTCAAGGCCGACGCCCTGCACGCCCGCCTGAACCGCTACATCTTCGCCTTCATCGCCCTGGGCGTCCTGCTGCCCACCATGCACCAGTCCTCCCTGGGCACCATGATGCTCATGGCGGGCTACAAGCTCTCGCCCCTGTGGCGCACCGGTTTTCTGCCGCTGCTCTTTTTGATCTCCGCCATCACCATGGGTTTCGCGGTGGTCATCGTCGAGTCCTGCCTGGCGTCCCTGCTTTTCAAGCGGCCCCTGGAGACCCCGCTGCTCGCCAAACTCGCGGGCGTCATCCCCTGGCTGCTCATGGTTTACCTGGTCGTCAGGGTGGAAGACGTCAACCTGCGGGGGTTGCTGCCCCTCGCTTTCAGCGGCGGCCTGCAGAGCGACCTCTTCCTGCTGGAGAACGCCCTGTTTTTCCTGGCTCTGCTCATCCTCATCTACCCGAGCAACCAGCGCAACCCGCGGCTGCTGTTTGCCGCGGCCTGCACCCTGCTGGCGGCAGGCGGGCTTTACCGCTTCAACACCTATATCGTCGGCTTTGATCCCGGCACCGGCTGGCAATATTTCCCGTCGGCGCCGGAACTGCTCATCACCTTCGGTATCATCGCCATCGAACTCATGGGCTATGCCTGGTTCGTGAAACGCCTGCCCGTGCTGCCTGTCCTGGAACCAATCCAAGCAAAAATGTAAGGAGCCCTCGCCATGTCCGAACGTATCGTCATTGATCCCATCACCCGCATCGAGGGTCATCTGCGCATCGAGTGCGAAGTGAACCAGGGCAAGGTGGTCAAGGCCTGGTCCTCCGGCACCATGTGGCGGGGCATCGAGCTCATCCTCAAAGATCGCGATCCTCGGGAGGCCTGGATTTACACCCAGCGCATCTGCGGGGTCTGCACCACGGTGCACGCCATCGCCTCGGTGCGGGCGGTAGAAAACGCCCTGGGCCTGGAGATCCCCTTGAACGCCCAGCACATCCGCAACATGATCATCGCCGCCCACGGCATCTTCGACCA
>Ga0100388_10004927_pt1 | contig 10976 bp, 9 predicted proteins | sample CryGeymeta201512_FD_81536 | JGI IMG/M metagenome (GOLD analysis project Ga0100388, IMG submission 81536) | Groundwater microbial communities from Crystal Geyser aquifers in Utah, USA - Crystal Geyser metaG 2015-12 | ecosystem: Environmental > Aquatic > Deep subsurface > Groundwater | place: USA... | reverse complement strand
TTGCTTGCGGGCTTGGCGACGGCCCAGGACAAATTTCCATCGACCGCGATCAACGATGTGGTTTTTTCCAGCGCCGGCGGCGGCACGGATGTAATGAACCGCTACCTTGGCGCGGCGATGGAAAAAACCCTCGGCCAGAAGGTCATGGTCAGCGACATGCCGGGCGGTCTCGGCGGTGTTGCCGCGGAGTACGTCTGGCAGCAGAAACATGACGGTTACACGCTTCTGGGATGTTCCGAGACGGCGACAACCTTTCTGGTGACCGGCGCCACGAAACACGGGATCCATGACTGGATATTCTTCATCGCCGCGGGATCGCCCGGCATTGTGGCGGTCAAGGCCGGTTCCCCTCACAAGGACCTGGACAGCCTGTTGAAGGCGGCCAAGGACAAACCGAAGGCCGTCAAGATCAGCAATTCCGGGACGGGGAAGTTATGGCATATCAAAGTCTCGATTCTGGAAAGAAACGGGGGCGTCCAGTTCCTCCATATCCCCTATAACGGAAGCAATCCGGCAATCCTGGCCGTTCTTTCCGGAGAGGTCGACGCCGTCAGCGCCGCCTATGGCGAGGTTTCGGAGCAGGTCCGGGCCGGGAAGATGAAGATCATCGCCGTGACCGAAGACGAGCGGCTCAAGGCCGAGGGGGCGGAGAACATCCCGTCCCTGACCGAGAAATATCCCGCCGCGGCGAAATATTTCCCGCTGCAGCAGTGGCTTGGCTTTGCCGTTCCCAAGGACGTCCCGGCGGCGACGGTGAAGATCCTGGGCGCCGCATTCGAAAAGGTCGTCAATGACGCCGCCGCCCAGAAATTTTACAAACAGCAGTACATGGAAAAGGTCGGTCTCTGGGGAGATAAGGCCAACAAATTCGCCCAGACGATGGAGAGCAACATCTCCTGGATTTCAAAGGAACTGGGCGTGGCCAAGATCGACCCGGGAACCATCGGGATTCCGAAGCCGGCCTGGTCAAAATAACCTTTCCTGGGAAAGGGGTTTCCGGGGATTTACCCTCCGGAAACCCCTGGACGGAGATCAAAAAATGGAAACGGACCGAAAAGCCTGGTACATGTGTCACATCCTCTTCAGCATCGCGCTGATTATGGTCTCGATTTACATCATCATCGATTCCCTGAAGATGTCGATCCCCCTGATCGAGAAGGGGCAGGCGACGATTCTGGACATGCCGGGGTTGAGCCCGATGATCTGTTCGCTGCTGCTGATCATTTTATCCCTGGTCGTGATCGTCTCGGCATGGCGTAGCGGCGGCACATTGAAACATCTGGCATCGCCGGAGGTGCGGAAAGCCCTGATCGGCCGGGAAGCGATCGTGGTTTATAAGGTCTTTGCCCTCCTTCTTCTCTATGTCTATTTGCTGTGGCCGTTTCTCCCCTATTGGGCTTCCACCTTTCTGTTCATGGTCGTTTTCATGCTGTCCTTCCGGGTTTTTTCATGGAAAACCATTCTAATTTCGATTTCGACCGCACTATTGCTCATGGTGATCTTCGGCAATCTGTTCGGGATCAATCTGCCGAAATAGGAAAGGGTGAGGAGATCGTGTATGTTTTGGGATCAATTCGTTCATTTTGGAAGCTATTTCCTGCAGTTGATGTCGCCGACAAACCTGGGGCTTCAGGTTCTGGGCACGGCATTGGGGATCATCATCGGGACGTTGCCGGGCCTCAACGCCACGCTGGGGATTGCCCTGCTGACGCCGGTGACGTTTGCCGTCCCGACACAGAACGCCATTGCGCTGCTGATGGCGCTTTATATCGGAGTCATGTTCGGCGGGTCGATATCGGCCATCCTGATCAATATCCCCGGCACGGGCTCGGCGGTCGCCACCCTGTTTGACGGCTATCCCCTGGCGAAAAAGGGATTGGCCGCCAATGCGATCATGATCAGTCGCTGGACGTCGGCGGTGGGGACGTTCTACGGTCTATTGGCCTTTTTGCTTCTGGCGCCGCTGCTCGGCATGATCGCCGTCAACTTTGCCTCACCCGAATATTTCTGGCTGGGCATCATGGGCGTCTTTGTGTGCGGCAGCTTTTCCAGTCCCGAGATGCCGGTCCGGGGCTGGATCGGAGGCCTGATCGGCATGCTTATCGCCTTTGTCGGGATCGAGGATATCCAGGCGGTGCCGCGCTTCACCTTCGGAAGGCCGGAGCTGTTCAGCGGCGTGGAACTGATCTCCGCCATGATGGGATTCTTCGGAATCCCGGCAATCATCAGCGCCCTGAGCACCCGGCAGGAGGTTTACGCCGAGAATTTGGGTAAGCAGGACATTCCGATCTGGCGCTATCTCCGGAAAGAGAATTACCACATCTTCCGCTGGTCGATGATCGGCGTCTGGATCGGCGCCCTCCCGGGCGTCGGCGAAAACGTCGCCGCTTTTCTGGCCTATGCCGACGCCAAGAAGCACCACCCCGATGGACCAAAGTTCGGGACAGGGGTGTACGCGGGCGTCGCTGCGCCGGAAACGGCCAACAACAGCGCCATCGGCGGGGCCGTATTGCCCATGCTGACCTTGGGCGTTCCGGGAAGTCCCCCGGCGGCGGTCCTGATGGGGGCGCTCATGCTGCACGGCCTGCGTCCCGGACCGCTGCTCCCCACGGAAAGACCGGAAATCATCCCGCAAATCGGCGCCACCATTTTGGTCGGCACGATCCTGACGGTGATCGTCGGCGCCATTTTGACGAAACCGATGGTGAAGATCCTGAAGATCAGGCAGGAAATCCTCATGGCGATCGTGGCGGTGCTGGTCGTCATCGGATCCTATTCCATGAAAACCAGCATCTTCGATGTTCAGGTCATGCTGCTCTTCGGCGTGATCGGTTATTGCTGCGACAAGCTCGGCTACAACGCGGCGCCGATCGTGATCGGGATAATTCTGGGGTCCCTCGTCGATTTCAATCTCCGGCGCACATTGATCATCAACGCGGGTTCGATAGTCGGTTTCTTCAACAGGCCGCTCTCCGTCGCGCTTATCTGCCTGATTCTGTTGTCGGCCGCCGGACCGGTTCTCAAGAAAATCAGAAAACCGAAAGTCGAACTTTAAGGAAATGACGGCCCCCATAATGGCGTTGATCCGGAAAAGACTCGAAATTTTCAATTCAGTTCACAAGAGGAGGAGAAGAAATAAATGAACAAATTGGCCATCATTACCGGATTCCTGGGGAGTACAAAAAACCGCTATATGTCCTATCAGGAGGATCGCCCCCTCAGGGAAAAATTCAGCATCGCCTCGCAGGTTACGGGGATCGAAGGGTTCGAGCTCTGCTATCCCGCGGATTTTGAGAATCCCGCCGAACTGAAAGAACTGCTTGAGCGATATCACTTCGGCGTCGCGGCGGTCAATTATCGTTCCCGCCGCACCGGACAATGGCTGCGGGGTTCCTTTACCTCCGCACGGGCCTCGGAAAGGCGGGAAGTGGTCGATGATTTGAAGCGGGCCATGGATTATGCCGCGGAACTGGGGTGCAACCGGATCACGACCTGTCCGTTGAACGACGGTAGCGATTACCTCTTTGAAATGGACTATATCCAGGCCCATGAGGGTGCGGCGGAGACGTTATCCGCGGCCTGCGCCCATAACCGTCAGGTCCGGATCGGCATCGAATACAAGGAAAGCGATCCGCGGGCGCGCTGCTTCTTCGGGACGGCCGGCGAGACGGCGAGCTTCTGCCAGTTGACCGGCGCCGACAACCTCGGAGTGACGCTCGACATCGGCCATGCGATCTATGGGGGGGAGAGAGCGGCGCAGGTCGCCGTGGCCCTCTTCCGGGCCAAGAGGCTTTTCTATGTCCACCTAAACGACAACGACGCCCGGTGGGACTGGGACATGCTGCCCGGCGCCTACCACCTGTGGGATTTTGTCGAATTTTTTTACTACCTCCGTCTGCTGGGTTATGATAACGACTGGTATGCCTTCGACGTGTTCGCCAAGGAAATCGATCTGAAAGAAAATTTCGACGCCGCTGTCATGCTTACCCGGAAAATGGAGCAATTGACCGACAGGATCGACAGGGACCGGATGGCGAAACTCCTCGAAGAGAGGAATCCGTCCAAAACCGTGCCCTATCTCTATTCGTTGCTATAGCCCGTCATACAACATCAGGAGGAGAAAGAAACGTTTATGAAAACATGGAAATTTGCCGTCAACAGCGCCTTTTTGGGGAAAAAACGGGACCGGTTTACCGAATACCAGCCCGACCGCACGGTGGAGGAAAAATTCCGGATGGCCGCATCCATCCCGGGGATCTCCGGAATTGAATTGAAGTATCCCTTCGATCTGAGGGACGTTCCCCTGGCCAAGCGTCTTCTGGAAGAAAGCGGCCTCGAATGCCCGGCCGTCAATGTCGACATCAAGGATGCGACCTATTTCCGGCACGGGGCCCTCTCCGCGCGGACGCCGGATGCCAGACGGCGGGCGGTATCTCTGCTGACGGAGGGGATGGACATCGCCGCCGAACTCGGCGCCGGAATAGTGACCACCTGCCCGCTGGCCGACGGGTATGACTACCCCTTTCAGCTCGATTACACAACCGCCTGGGGCCACTTCATCGAAAGCCTGAGACTGGCGGCCTCCCATCGACCAGACATCCGCATCGCCATCGAATCCCAGCCGCACGAACCCCACGCCAAAATCCTCCTCGCGAACGTAGGCATGGTGCTGTACGCCTGCGCCGAGGCGGGCATGCCGAACCTGGGTGCGAACCTCGACATCGGCCATAGTTTCGCCGCCGGCGAATCACCGGCGGAATCGGCATCGCTGCTGGCGGCCAAAAACCGTCTGTTCTATATCCATGTGAACGACAATCCCGGCGATGGGGGAGACTGGGACATGATTTCCGGCTCCGTTCATTTCTGGTCCTGGCTGGAACTCCTCTATACCCTCGACAGGATCGGTTATGACGGGTGGCTGGGCGGTGAGGTGGCGCCCAAACATATCGGGCCGGATGCGGCGTATGCCATCAACACCCGGATGGTTCAGCGGATGCGCCTTCTGCTGGAACGGATGGGAACGGAAAAGATCGCCGCTCTGGTCCGTCAGGAAGGGATCATCGACCAGACTTTTGAATACCTGAGCCGTTGTCTGATGCAGGACCCTGTGGAACCTTTGCTCCGGCGGGAAACAGAAACCATAACCTCTGGGAAAAAGTCATGAAAGAGATCAAGCCTCTTATCGGGATCAGTGTGGGCGATCCAGCGGGGATCGGACCGGAGATTACGGCGAAGGCCCTGGCCATGCCGGAGATCTATGAGATGTGCAGACCCCTGGTCGTCGCGGAATCGCGGATGATGCGGGAGGCCGTCCGGTTTTCCGGGCTGGATTTGGAGGCCCGCCCTGTGGCTGCCCCCCGGGGGGGGCTCTTCCGGTGCGGCGTCATGGATGTTCTGGATCTGAAGAATATCGAACCGGCCGCCATCCGGCATAAGGTCGCCGCCGCCGAAACGGGCCGCGCCTCCTTTGAATATGTGAAGAAGGTGATCGACCTGGCCCTGGCCGGCGAAGTCGACGCCACTGTGACCGGGCCGATCAGCAAGGAGGCCATCAACCTGGCCGGTTTCCATTATTCCGGACATACGGAGATCTACGCCGATTTCACCCATACGAAGGACTATGCCATGCTGCTGGTCCACGACCGATTCCGGGTGATCCATGTCTCTACCCATGTGTCGATGCGCGAGGCCTGCGACCGTGTGAAGAAGGAGCGCGTCATCCGGGTCATCCGGCTGGGATACGACGCCGTGCGGAAGTTAGGGGTCGAAAACCCGCGGATCGCCGTGGCGGGACTAAACGCCCACGCGGGGGAGGCCGGCCTCATGGGACGCGAGGAGATCGAGGAGATTGAACCGGCCATCCGGCAGGTCCGGGCGGAGGGGCTCAACGTGGACGGGCCCATCCCCCCCGACACGGTCTTTTCCAAGATGCAGGGGGGTCAGTACGATCTGGTGGTGGTGATGTACCACGACCAGGGACATATCCCCACCAAGATCATCGGCTTTCAGTACGACGCCAAGACCAACACCTGGGGAAGCGTCTCCGGCGTCAACATCACCTGCGGCCTTCCCATCATCCGGGTTTCCGTGGACCACGGGACGGCCTTCGGCAAGGCCGGCGAGGGCCGGGCCAACCCGGAGAGCATGATGGATGCGATCCGGATTGCAGTCCGGCTCGCTTCGCCCGGTTCATTCTCCTCCGTCACATAATCCCCTCACCCTCCCGTCTCCCCCTTGAAGGGGGAGAACCCCAGTATTTTTCCTCCTCTTCAGAGGGAGGGTCAGGGTGAGGATGGGATCAGAAATTTCTCCGTCGGAGTCGAAACGCCCAAAAATGCCTTGACAAAGGATTCCGGCATAGTGTAGCGGGTTCCCCGGTTTGGATCGTGGATGGACATTCCGGGAAGCCGTGGCGGGATCAATGCTGGGCGAAGTAAGGAGGGCATCTGTTATGAAAAAACCGGTGAGAGTGGGAATTGTAGGGGCCGGTTTTTCGGCCTCTTTCCACCTTCGTTCCTATCGTCAGGTGAAAGAAATCCCCGTGGAAATTGCCGCAATAGCCGGCAAGACCAGGGAGCATGCCGAGCAATTGGCCGGCCGCTGCGGCATCCCCAAGGTATATGGCGACTATCGCTTCCTTCTCGATGATCCTTCCATTGATGTCGTCGATCTCTGCGTTCCCAACGCCCTTCACCTCCCCATGGTTCTGGAAATCGTCAAGGCGGGCAAGCACGTCATTTGCGAGAAGCCCCTCACGGGTTATTTCGGCCAGGGCGAGCCGGACAAAGAGGTAGGCGCCACAGCGAAGCGGAAGATGCTCGACAAGGTGAAGGCCGACCTTGCCGAGGTCACACGCGTCATCGCGGAACACCCCGTCAAGTTCTGCTATGCAGAGAACTGGATCTATGCGCCGGCTGTCCGCAAAGCCCTTGAGATCATCGAACGGTGTGTGGACACGGGCGCCATCCTCGAGGTCCGCGGAGAAGAATCACACAGCGGGTCGCATTCGGAGTATTCAAAATCGTGGCGATACGCGGGCGGAGGCGCCCTCGCACGGCTTGCCGCCCATCCCATTGGAGCAGGGCTGTTCCTGAAGCGCTTCGAAGGCCTGAAAAAGACGGGCCGGCCGATCCTTCCCGTTGAGGTGTTCGCTGATGGGGTCGATCTCACAAAGACCCCCGCATTTCACACTGTCAAAAATTCACCTCTTGTCACGGGATGGGAGGATGTGGAGACTTGGTCTCAGGTAACCGTCACCTTTTCGGATGGGACCCGGGGGATCTTTTACGGCGCGGATAATCTGCTCGGCGGGATGGAATCGACGATGGACATCCGTCTTTCCAATGCCCGGCTGAAGCTCGATATCTGTCCGGTTCGAATCTGTCAGTTCTTCACGGTTGATCCGGCTCCGGTGGGGGATGTTTACTTTAATGAAAAGCAGGAGACCAAGGCGGGCCTATCCTTCCCAAGCCCGGATGAAGAGTGGATGCTGGGTTACCCCCATGAAATTCAGGACTTCATGGAGGCCATCGCACTCGACCGGGCTCCCCTGAGCGGCCTTGAGCTGGCCAAGCAGGTGGTGGAAGTGGTCTATGCAGGATATGTTTCCATGGAAGAAAGGCGTAAAATCGTTCTGTCCCTAACCTAAGTAGGTTGCGAGGAGAAAAACCGTGGAAGAGGACCTTTTTCAATTACCGGTTAAAATCGGCGATGTGACGCTCCGAAACCCCTTTATCGTCGGCTCGGGGCCGACGGTCAAGAGCATCGAACAACTGGAGCAGATCGAGAAGTGTGGATGGGGAGCGGCCTCCACAAAGCAAACGTTCAATCCTCGGCCTTACATCAATTATGATCCCCGTTACCGGTGGTTTAAGAAGGAAAAACTCCATATCTTCACGGCCGAGCGCCGATTGGATATGGAAAGCGGCCTGCGGCTCATCGAAGCGGCACGAAAGAGATGCCGGGAATTGGTGATCATCGCCAACTTTTCCGACAACAGCGTCAACATGGAGGGGTGGGAAGAGGGGGCGCGGCGATTCGAGGCGGCGGGCGCCCAGATCCTGGAGCTCAACTTCTGCTGCCCCAACATGTCCTTCAACGTTGATGTTTCCGACAAAGGCGTTAATGCCCCCCGCCCCTCTTCGGGAGCGAGCATGGGGCAGGACGAGAATGCCGTAGCCCACGTTGTCCAGAGTCTTCGCAAAGCGATCCGAATCCCGATCATTGCCAAGCTCACCCCCGAAGGGGGCAGGATCGCAGAGGTTTCCAAGGCCGCCCTCGAAGCCGGCGCAAGCGCCGTCAGCGGTGTTGCAAACCGGCTGGGAATCCCGCCCGTCGATATCTGGAATTATCGGAAGCCCATCTACAACCTCCAGGGTGAAAACACCGTGGGCTGCATGTCGGGGCCCTGGATCAAACCCCTTTCGATGAGGGATGTCTTCGAAATTCGAAAGCTGGTGGGGCCGGGCCCGCACATCAACGGCACCGGCGGCATCTCTTCCATGGAAGACGCCGTGCAGATGATGATGTGCGGCGCCGACTCCATCGGCGTCTGCACGGAGACCATGCTGCGGGGATTCGGTTTCCTGGAAAAATGGATGAAGTCCCTGAAGGCATACATGAAGGAGATGGGTTTCAGCACGGCCAGGGAGATGCGGGACCTCCTTATTTCCGAGATCAAGTCCGCTGCCGACCTGACGCTCTGGTCCGGTTATGCCCAGGTGGATAAAGAGAAATGTTCGGGCTGCGGGTTGTGCGTCGAAATCGGCCACTGCAATGCCATTGTCATGACTGATGTCGTGGCCTCCATCGATCCTAAACTCTGCAAGGGCTGCTCCACGTGCATCGACATCTGTCCCAAACAATCCATCCGAATGGTCGAAGAAGACGTGGCAAAGAGATAGGGAGTTTGGGACATTTGACAGGGGTCACTGGGGCCCATGGGCTCTCAGGTGACAATAAGGCTGTTTTTTTTAAACAAACGGAGGTGAAAATGAAAAGGGAAAAATTTTGGATGATCTTGGGAAGCTTCGGATTGGCGATCATACTGACCGTATCCCTGCTGGGAGCTTCCGCCGAAGCACAGGCCCAGAAATCCGGGCAGAAGCTGACCTGGGTATTTGCCACCAATCCCGGACCCGCAGCCAACACCTGGTCATTCTACCCCTATCCGCGCTTTCAAAAGCTCCTGGAGAAAAACTCCGGAGGACGGCTCGTCCTGGACACCAAAATGTCATTGTTTCCGGTGAATGAAGTGGTTCATGCGGTCATCGCCGGACGGGCGGACGTCGGTTGGGAGAGAATTCCCTGGGTGGCAGGCACTTTTCCCCAATGGGATTTCGCCCTCCCTTTCCTCTGGGACAATGTCTTCGAATATGAGGCTTTCCTGAATGACCCCAGGATGGTGGAAATCGAGCGTAAAGCCTATGCAGAAAAAGGTTTGGTAAAGCTCGCCGATATCCCTTCCGAGGCCCTGGATGGGATTTGGGGGAAAAAAGCGATTGCCACGGTGGAGGATTTCAAGGGGATGAAAATCCGGACATCCGGGTTGATTACCACGCTTGCCATGAAGCTCCTGGGCGCCTCCCCCTTGACCATTCCCAACGCGGAAATCATGGAGGCCCTGCAGAGGGGAACGGTGGATGCGATTCAGACCTCCCGTGGCTGGGGTCTGGGCTTCGGACTCCCGGATGTCTGCACCAATGTGAGCTTCTGGAGATTCCAATCGGTTTTCGGCGGGATGCTGGTGGTGAACAAGGCCAAATTTGATAAGTTGCCGGCTGATCTGAAAAAAATCGTTCTGGCCACGGGCAGAGAGATGCAAGGGCAAACCATGTTTGGCGCCAAGATCGAAGAATATGAAGCGGAAGTCGGCCTGAAGGTCAGTCGGATGAAAGTCACCCAGCCGGTTCAGGACGAAATCAACAAGGCAAGGGGAATCGTTCGCCCTGCCATCGACAAGTGGCTTGAGCTTGCGGGTCCGAATGGCAAGCAGATCATGAGTATCGCTGCCGAATATGCAGGCGGCGCCAAGATCATGCTCAAGAAATAACTTTTCCCGGAGCCGGTTAAAACTATGAAGCGAATCGGTATCATCATCGATAAGATCGCTTATCTGGGCGGCTGGTTTACAGGGTGGCTGGTGCCGCTCATGATGATGCTCGTCGTCGTGGACGTATTCATGCGGTATGTGATGAATCGGCCCCTTATGGTGTCCGATGAGTTCAGCGCGTACATGCTCGTTGCTCTCTCCTTCCTCGGCCTCGCCTATACGTGGAGAGAAAAAGGGCATGTGCGCGTTGAAATTCTTGTTAGCCGGCTCCCACCTCGCATCTATGGCTGGGTAAGACTGCTGGGTCTGATTCTGACATTGATCTTCATGATCGAAATGGACTTGGCCGCTTACAAAATGATCGCCTATGCCCTGCAAATGAATCTGCGATCGTCCACATGGCTGATGTTCCCGTTGTTCTGGCCCCAATTACCCGTATTTATCGGGTTTGTCATGCTGACCCTGTTGCTGATCGTCGATATTGCCCGGGCCGCCGTCAAGATCCGGGCCGGTGAAAGAGTGGAGGAATAACTCGGTGAGCCTGGCATTGATGTCCCTCGTCATTATCGGCGGGCTGGTTCTGCTTTTGGCGTTGGGAATTGAAATCGCCCCGGCAATGGGGATCGTTGCCGGACTCGGCTTGGTTCTTTTCGTTCATCAGCCCCTGGATTATTTTGCCCGGGCCGCTTTTGAGATCATGAACTCCTTCACTTTTACCGCCATCCCCCTCTTTGTCTTCATGGGGACCATTTATGCCAATACGGGGATTGTCAGCGGGCTCTTTCGCGGGGCAGAAAAAATATTCGGAAGCCTTCCCGGAAGCCTGTGTTCGGCCATGATCGTTGCCAACGCAATTTTCGGGGCCATCTCCGGCTCCAGCCTGGCGGCGACGGCCACCTTCGGCCGGATCTGTTTCCCGGAGATG
>Ga0100388_10004906_pt1 | contig 11013 bp, 9 predicted proteins | sample CryGeymeta201512_FD_81536 | JGI IMG/M metagenome (GOLD analysis project Ga0100388, IMG submission 81536) | Groundwater microbial communities from Crystal Geyser aquifers in Utah, USA - Crystal Geyser metaG 2015-12 | ecosystem: Environmental > Aquatic > Deep subsurface > Groundwater | place: USA... | reverse complement strand
GTTCGTCACCGGGCGCTTGTGGGCGCGACTGGCACGGCGGCAGCACTTGTTGTCCAAAATGCGCTGACAGCACCACTGCGTGCGACGCGATTCTTCCCGCCTTTGACGGGCCGAAAAGCCCATTGACAAAATCGGGCTTTGCGGGAATGATAGGTAATCGATTCGCGCTTTTCCCGGCGTTTTGCTTGCGTGGTTGACCATATTTCAGCCCTCGAAAGCTGATTTCACCCTAAGGGAGGGAAGCATGAAAGTTAGTGACGCATTGCGACTTGTGCCATTTGTGCTGTTAGCCAGCGGATGTGCACACCAAGTGGCTTTTCAAGACGTTGCTTACAGCATCGACGAACGGCAGCGTGACGAGCCGGTTTTGGTTTTAATTGAACCGGCTGAGCGAACAAGAACTGTACCGGTGCGGTCGTTCATGGCTGGAGCTGCGCACAGTTGGGAATCGGAACCCGGCCAGATGCTGATGCAGGTTGCCGATGTCGAACTCCCCCAGATGTTTGCGCGCTACAAGCTGGTGGATCGGCTCCCGGAGGGCGATAAGGCGGTTCATATCCTTGAACTTTCCGTGCCGGAGTATCGGTTCGAATCGTTTCGCGCATCGGTTGGCGTTCAGGCCCGATTTACCTCAGTGGACGGCCGGGAACTACTGGAGCGCTTATATCGAGCAGATGGTGCAGGCCGGGGCGGCCGTATGTTCTGGGGCGGTGCATTCGCCATGAAATCGGCGATGCGAACTTCATCGCTGGAAGCGTTCAAGGAGATTTTCTCCAGACTGCGGGCAGACCTCAATCAAATCCTGGATACACTTTAGAGCATGGCTATCAGAGTGCCCGGCTGATCCATTCCCCCTTTGAGCCATGCCTTGCGGCTAAGTACCCTCGGGAATATACACACGTTCTGAGGCCGCCTGCGGCGTCGGGGCAAGGCGACCTCAGAACGTGTGTATATTTATGCCCGAGGGTAGTAAGGTGGGCCAAGCGCTTTCCAACTCGCCGGAACTCACAGGAATAGTGGTGGGGTACACTAGGGAACCCCTGAACAACCCCGCGCGGAGCGCAAAGTTGTACAGGGCTTCCCTGGCCATCCGGACCCCAATTGAGCATCGATGGGCATGAACCTCACTGAACCCGAGCAGGAGGCAGCGGCCCGGCTGTCACCGCATCCGGTGCTGAATCACTACTACCTGCGCGAGAGCGAGCGGCGTAAAAAGGTGGACGAAATGTTCGACGCCAGCGCGCCGCATTACGAATGGGTCGCCGGCATGATGTCGTTTGGTTCGGGGCGGTCGTATCGAGCTCGGGCGCTTCGGCGACACGGATTGGAAGAAGGCATGAAGCTGCTCGATGTCGGCAGTGGGACCGGCGCACTGGCATTGAGCGCGCAGGAGCAGGTCGGCCCGGGCGGCCGGGTGGTCGCACTCGATCCCAGTGCAGGCATGCTGGCGGAGGCTCGTGCCAACGGGGTTGAATCCACCGTCATGGGATTGGCCGAGTCCATCCCGTTCAACGATGAAGAGTTTGACATGCTGGCGATGGGCTATGCATTGCGCCATGTCGCCGATCTGCAGCAGACCTTTGCCGAATATCGCCGGGTGTTGCGTCCCGGCGGCAAGGTACTGCTGCTTGAAATCACATGTCCTCGCAACCGGCCTGGATTTCACCTGCTGCGTTTTTACATGCGCGGGGTGGTGCCTCAGATCACCCGAGTTTTCCGTCGTTCCACGGAAGCCCAGATGTTGATGCGTTATTACTGGGATACGATCGAGCATTGCGTGCCGCCGGAGACGATTGTCTCGGCACTGGACCAGGCCGGTTTCGAACATGTGCAGTGGAATGCACAATTGGGTATCTTTTCCGAGTACTCAGGAATTGCCCCCTGAAGATGGCACGCTGTTGTTACGACGCAACGACCATCCCGCACACAATAAACGGATCTCACGGAGAACTGCAGATGAGAATCGGATACGCTCTGCTGACCTTGCTGATGCTGAGCGGCTGTTCGCTTTTTGTGCCCAAGACCAAAGTGCCGATTCAGATTGACTCGGCGCAGCAGGATCGCGAATCCGATACGCTCATCGTCATGCTGCCTGGCCGGCGCAGCGGCGAAGGCGACTTTCGGGAAAATGGTTTTTTTGATCTGGTCCGGGACAAGGGGATGGATGCGCTCTCCGTCAACGCTCATTTCGGTTACTACAGGAACCGATCCATCACCGTACGTCTGCATGAAGATGTCATCAAACCTGCGCGCGAAAAGGGCTACACGCAGATTTGGTTGATGGGCATTTCACTGGGTGGCTTCGGCGCTATTCTCTATGCCGAGGATTACCCGGAGGGTGTTGACGGAATGTTCCTGATGGCACCCTTTACCGGCGCCAGGGAAATCAGCGAAGAAATCCACAATGACGGCGGCCTTCTTGCCTGGAACAGGGAATTCGATCCCGGGAAGGATTATGAACGGCGGACATGGCGCCGGCTGCAAATTGAAATCGGCAAGCAGGATCCAGCACATGTGGTGCTGGCTTACGGCAACAGTGATCGTTTTGCCAACGCCAACGCGGTCATCGCCGAGGCCCTGCCCGACTCACACGTATTCACTCTGGAAGGCGGGCATAACTGGGATACATGGAGGCCTCTCTGGCAAAACATTCTGGAGGCCGGGTTCCCGCAGCGCATCAGCAATTCCTCCGTGGACTGACTGAAGCGCTGAACAATCCGTGAATGAACTGGTCCGTGAATCATGGCCTGGATTCATTGTTCTGACTCGGCCTGGTTCAGCAGCTCATCCAGCGCTTTACGGATGCCGTCGGGTTCAACCCAGGGCTGGCTCAGAACGACATTGCCCTGGCTGTCCACGACGAATGCGGCAGAGGGCGCGGAACCGTAGGACCGCCAGGCCAGTTCATCCATTCCGTCGACCACGACCAGGTCTCTGCGCTCCAGTTCGCGGGTCGACCAGGCCGCCTGGGCAATGCGCTCGTCAATATTGCCGGGTTGCGGAACCCGGGTGTTGGTGATCCAGTTGAAGAAGGTCAGCCATTCTTCATCACGGTAGGGACTGGGCGCGCCAACCGGATGTGCTTCGGTCGTATAAACCACGACAAAATCGACCCAGTCCTGATAGGCATCTTGCACTTCGAACATATCAAAACGCCGATACCGGTAAACCGGACAGGAGTGGGAACCAAGCTGCAAAACCACTGGGCGGTTGCCAAACAGCTCGACAAGTCCGACCATGGAGCCGTCCAGTTTTCGAACGGTAACGTCAGGCGCCCGTTGCCCCGGTTGCGGTGCCTGGTCTTCGAAATGCGCCAGATCGTCGCCAGCCTCGGTGGGAAACCACATGGCACAGCCACCATGTAACACAACAACGACAACGCACAAGATCAGCCGAACATGGGGCCCAACTCCTCCGAGCCGGCTGGCCATCCGATCCATCTTTGGTATGCCCGCCATACCATTCACTTTCAACTTTTTTCGAGCACACTGTATCGGGCTGCCGCTAATTTCATCACCAACCATATCTGCCGGACACTCACACCTGTGGTTTTGTCATTACAGTGTTCGCCGTAGACGATAGCATACCTACGATCATCTGCCGGATGCCCACAGCTCCTACAATTTCGACGGTAGACACTGACCAACGCTTTCCTCCGTCGGTACCGATTCCGGCTGGTGCCCGGTGTCCGGGACGGCGCCCTCGCTGCTCGAGTGTGATTTCTCCGGTCTTGCTGTAGGCCAAGCGAAGAACATCCGCTTCGATGTCGATGGGTCAAGCTCCAAAAAGTAGTTTCATATCCAGCCCGATGTATCGCTGCACGGCGAACTGCGGGACCCGCAGCTGGCCGACAACGTCGAGGATATCGTCGTGGCTACGGGATCACCCAGCGCCTGATCCGTTCCTGGAATCTTCTTCAGTGGATCAGCCAACTCCGCTTTCTCCGACAGGAGCCGGGCCGAGTACGGCTCCTCGTCACCACTCAGATTCGAAACCGCTTTCGATAGTCGGCGAAGCGCGCGCTTTCGACCTCGAGATCCAGGCCGAATTCCTCCAGCGTGTAGCGATGCCGGCCATGCTTGTGCTTGGGGTTGCGGGCCAGAAATTCGCGCATCCTGGATTCGGCCTGGTTGCTGAACTCCAGCTCGAAGTGCCTGTAGATGCGCGCGATCGTGGCGATCGGATCTGCCACGATGTCGCGGTAGACAATGTCGAGAAACGGGCTTTCGGGCAAGCTGCCCGCGGCGCGTGCCTGCATCGCTGCGAGCAGGCCGTCGCCCCAGCGACGGGCCTTTTCGCGCCCCACGGCGACCGGGTCGACCTGTTCGCTGAAGGCCGCGCGCAGGGTCGTGCCCAGGCTTGCCAGCGAGGCCATGACTTGCAGCGGATCGCGGTGGGTCTGGATGATGGCGGCATCCGGATAGACTTCCAACAGCGCGTTCAGGCCGAACAGGTGGGCCGGTGCCTTGAGCACCCAGCGCCGACCCGGTCGCTGCCAGTTCAGCCATTGCACAAAACGACGATGAAACCGGTAGACCGGCACCAGCGGTTGACGTTCATACCAGCGCTGGTAGTTCGGCACATTGTGGGTGGTCTGGAACTCCTGGCTTTGCAGAGTGTGGCTGTCGATCGCGATGCATTCCTGGGGCAGTTCGGGTGCCAGCGGGTGCATGACCTTGAGATCCGGTGCCAGCCGTTCCATCCAGGCCAGTTCGCGCGCCGAGCGCGCCTTGCGTTGCTGTTCCGATTCGCTCGCCGGCGCTGGGTGCATCACCTCCCAGACCTGCGGCACGCGATGGGCCGGGTCCTGGGCCAGCAACATGTGCAGCAGGGTGGTGCCGGTACGCGGCAGACCGACGATGAACAGCGGGCGGGTGATCGCCGTGGCGGCGATCTCCGGATGGCCGGTCCGGTCGGCCTGCAGCCACAGGCGGTTGGCCAGCAGGTCGACCAGGTGACGGTGCGCGGAAATCCGCCCGATCGGGCTGAGCCGGGCCGGACCACGAAAGTCAGAGCACAATCGTGCCAGCCCCTCGCGCCAGCCGTCTTCGGCACCAAAATCCTCGTTGCCGCTGCACACAACGGCTTGCTCGATGATTGCCTCCGGCTGCAGCGAGCCGGGCCGGATACCGAGCCGACCAGCAGCTCGCAGCAGGCTGTTGGCCAGCCGAACCGGACGCCGCGGACCGCAGCTCATGAAGGCCGGCTGCCGCTTGCATGGCGCGCCCGGTGCAGCCAGGAACGCCCGGTTTCGAGCTGCCAGACCAGCAGCCCGGGCAGGCCTAGAACCAGTTCGCGTACACGCTTGGCCAGCGCCAGCAACAGTGCGGCATCGGCCGGCAGGCCGATCAGCGCACCGAACACGATCAAGCCGCCCTCCTGCACGCCGAGCGCGCCGGGAATGGCAAATGCCGCTGTACGCACGGCGCGGGCCAGACTCTCCAGCAATGCCGCCTCGACCAGGCCGATCGGATAACCCAGCACCTGCATCGCAACCCAGACCTCGCCGATGCCGATGATCCAGGCCAGCAGATGCATCGCGGCAGCGTCGTAAAGTGCCGCGCGCTGACGGTAGAGTTGCGCGATCATCCGGTCCAGCGCCTCGGCGCCACCGGTGGCCAGCGCGGTAAGATCGGTGCGCGAACGAATGCGACCGAGCAAGCCGGTCAGCAGCGAAAACAGGCCGCGCTTCTGGACCAGGTAGAAGCCGTAGAGCATCAGACTCATCAGCAACGCACCGATCAGCACCGTCCCGGCCATGTCCTTCGGCCCGACTACGGCCAGCAGCAGTACCAGGCCGAGCAGGGTGAACAGGATCTGGCTGGTCACGGTCAGGGTGACATCGATGACCACCGCCGCACCGGCCAGGTCGGTGGTCATGCCACGCCGGGTCAGTCCGGCCACCTTGACCAGGTTGCCACCGATCTGCATCACCGGCAGCAGGTTGTTGACCGATTCCTGTAGCCAGCGCAGATGAACCGCGGTCCTGGCCGCGACCGGAGTCTGCGGAGCCAGCAGGATCTTCAGCGCCAGACCGTCGGCGGTCATGGTCAACAGATGCCAGGCCGGCACCAGCAGCAGCGCCCAGCCGGCCATGGCCAGACCGCCGGCCAGTTCTACAACACCCTCGCGCCAGATCAGGCCGACGAACAGGACAACGCCGAGCAGACCCAGCAGGCGGATCGTCAGAGGCAGCCGAATCATTTTCGGGCACGGCTCGCATGGCGGCTGGCGGCCGGCCCGAATTCCCCGGCCTTGAACCATTCAACCGCCGCGCGCAGCGCCTGCTCGGCCGGCCGCGCACGGTAGCCGAGTTCCCGTTCGGCCCGGGCTGAGGAGAAGAACATGCATTTGCGTGCCAGCAGCACGCCGGTCACGGTCAGTCGGGGCGGTTTGCCGCGCAGTCGGGCCCAGGCTTCGGCGAGATGCGCGATCGGCAGCACCAGGCCGTTGGCCAGCCGGAGGCGCGGCGGCTGGTGGCCGTGAATTTCGGCGAGCAGGAACAGGATCTCGCGCAGGTACAGGTTGTCGCCACCCAGGATGTAGCGCCGGCCGATCTGGCCATGCTCCATCGCCAGCAGGTGGCCGGTCGCGACATCATCGACATGGACCACGTTCAGCCCGGTATCGACATAGGCCGGCATGCGGCCGGTGATTGCATCCAGCAGCATCTGACCGGTCGGGGTGGGTTTGAGATCGCGCGGACCAACCGGCGTCGAAGGATTGACGATCACTGCCGGAAGCCGTTCGCGCTCGACCATCTCGCGCACCTGCTGCTCGGCGATGAACTTGCTCTGCTTGTAGGGTCCGATCATCTGGCCCGGATCGGAGGGCGTATCCTCGTCGGCCGGTGCACGATCACGGTTCAAGCCCAGCGTTGCGACACTGCTGGTATGGACGATGCGTTCCACCCCGGCCTCGGCTGCGGCACGCATCAGGGCGACCGTGCCATCGACATTGATGCGGTGCATGGCTGCCGGGTCGGGCACCCAGAGCCGATAGTCGGCGGCGGCGTGGTAGAGGCGCTTGCAGCCGCGCACCGCGCGGGCCAGGCTTGCCGGGTCGGCCAGGTCGCCAGCCACGCGCTCGATCGCCAGCCCATCGAGGTTGCGGGTATCGCTGTCGGGCCGCGCCAGGGCGCGAACCGATTCGCCACGCGCCAGCAACTGGCGGATCAGCGCCGCGCCGACAAAGCCGGTGCCGCCGGTGACCAGCGTGGTCATGCCGGCAGCGACTCGCGGATTGCAGCCCGGTTCGTGGGGTGAAGCATCATGATGAATTCGTGGCTTCCGGCAGGTTCGATCCGACAACTGCAAGTGTAGCCGCCACGCATTGCGCCGAGGCCCGGCATTGGGCGGCAGGCAGGCGGGCAGCACCCGGCGCGATTGGGCCGGGTTCAGGTTTCAATCCGCCGCCCCAGCATGGCCGGCAGGAACACCAGCGTGGCGATTACCATCAGGCCCAGGCCAATGGTCAGGATTGCGCCCAGGCTGGCAGTGCCGGCATGCGGCGAGAACACCAGGTTGCCGAAGCCGGCCGCGGTGATCAGCGCCCCGACCACGATGGCGCGCGCGGTGGCCGTAGCCAGCACGTTGCCGTCAGGCAATAGCCCGGCACGGTGGCGTTGCACCAGGTGGATTCCGTTGTCGACCGCAACGCCCAGCAGCAGCGGCAAGGCGACGACGTTGGCGAAATTGAACTGCAGCTCGAACATCACCATCACCGCCAGCGTCAGCATGCCGCCGAGCAGCAAGGGCGCCAGCACGATCAGCGTATCGCGCACACTCCGCAGTATCAGCAGCAGCACCAGCGCAATGCCAGCCAAGGCCCAGACCATGGCCTGGCGAAAAGCCTCGGTGATGGCCCGCGCGGCGGCATGCTGGATGACCGGTCCGCCGGTCGCCTGGCCATCGGCAACGCTAAGCACCTGGTCGACGAACTGGCTGCGCGAGTCCGGCTGCGAAGCGTCGATTCCGGGAAACACCTGGATCAGACCGCCGCCCTCGGTCCCTCGCCATTGTCGGACCAACCACTCCGGCAGGTCGGCCGCGGTGATGCTCGACGGTCGCGTCAGTCCGGGGGTCAGGCGCCCAAGGCTGGATTGCAGACCCCCGACCAGGGCCCGATTGATGCGTCCGGTCAGCACCCCGGCTGAGGGTCCGTCCAGCGCCTTGGCGAGGCGGATCAATTCCGGGCGCAGTGGATCGCTCGGATCCTGGCTCGCATCGGCCAGCCGCCGTGCGGCATCGGCCAGCCGTTCTGGCGTGATCTCCAGCGGCCGCCAGTCAGCCGCCGGGATATCCGGACCGAGCAACCAGGACAGTTCCTCGAGCAGGGCCAGTTTGTCGTCCTGGTCGGCCGGAATGAAACTTGCGAGCGACACGGCGCGCTCGACCGCAGGCAGCGCCTGCAGGCGTTGTCGCAGCGGCTCCGGGTCCTCGCCGGCCGGCACCAGCACCTGGATGTTGCGGAAACCGGCTTCGCCCTGCTGCAGCAACTCGCGAATGGTCACGACCGATTCGGCACCGGGGTCACGCACGTTCAGTGGGTCGCTGTCGAAGCCGACTCGCGCCAGCGCCGGCAGCGCCAGGACCAGTGCCACAGCACCAAGCACCAGCACCGGAACGCGCCAGCGCAGCGGCCAGGCCAGTGCCCGGCGCCAACCTTCGCCGGGCACTGGCGGGGGGTCGTTGACCGCCGGTTGGACCAGCGCCAGCATGGCCGGCAGTGCGGTGTAGCTCAGCAACAGCGTGATTCCCATCGCCACCCCGGCAATCAGGCCGAGCTGGGCAATGCCGGAAAATGCGGTTGGGACAAAGGCGAAGAAGCCCAGTGCCGTCGTCACTGCCGAAAGCAGCAGGGCGCGCCTGAGAAACCGCCCGGTGGCGATGATGGCGCGCAGCCGGCCGGTGGCGCTGTCTTGCTCATGCTGCATTATTTCGCGGTAGCGCAACAGGAAGTGCACGGCATAGTTCACGCCCAGCCCGATGTAGAGCACCACGAAACTGACCGAGATCAGATTGACCCGGCCGATGGCCAGCGCGGCAAAGCCGGTGGTCAGGATCAGCCCGAAGGCCAGGTTGGCCAGCGCGATCAGGCTCAGTGGCAGCGAGCGCAGGCCGAGCAGCATCACGATCGAGACCATCACCAGCGCCATCGCCCCGGTCAATGCCGCGCCATCGATGACGCTTCGCATTTCTTCATGCCGAAGCGCGCTGCTGCCGGTCAGGCGCATTCGCACCGGGCCCTGGTCCAGGCCCATTTCGACGCGCAAGTCGGTCAATGCCGCCATCACATCGCGCGCAGCCAGCACCCGGCCGTGGTCGAGCACCGGATTGACCAGCAGGATTTCGCGCCCGCTGTCGGCCTGCCCACCGAGCAGCGCCTGCCAGCTCAGCAGGGTGTCTGGGCCGGTCCGGGGGTTGTCAACCACGTCGTCAATGACTTCGGCAATCTGCGCATGCAGTTCGTCAATCTGGAAATCCGGCGGCAGCTGGTCGCGCTGCTGCTGGATCTGTGCCAGCAGTTCGAACAGCGCCGCCGCGCTGGTCTCGTTGGCCAGCCGGCCGAGCAGCGCCTGGGACTCGCCGAGCCGGTCCGCCAGATTCTCCAGCTCGTCGATTTCGAGAAAAAGCAGGCCGTTACGGGCGAAAAATTCACTGCCCGCCGGCCAGGAGATGTCCATGATCACCTCGGGCATCCGATCCAGTCGTTGGCGGACATCGCGTGCCGCCAGCCAGGCCTGCTCGGGTGTCGGCGCGTCGAATACCACCAGCAGGCTGTCGTCCAGGGTCGGGAATTCGTGCTTCAGACGCGTGTCGATCTGACGAAACGGCAGGTCTTCGTCCAGCATCGCGATCGGATCGCTGTTGACCCCCAGATAGCGCGTGATCGCCAGCACCGCAAGTGCCGACAACAGCAAGAAAACCCCCAGCACAAGCCGGGGGTGCCGCGTGATCAGCGCGAGCCAGCGTTCGATGGGGTGGGTCATACCGAGCAGTTCAGTTCGCTGCCTGGCGGGCCGTTTGCTCGCGGACGTGTTCGACGACCGCCGCGAAGTCCTCCTGTTCGAGGATGCGTCGGTACTGGCTGCGCTTGAGCGCCAGGTCACTGACGCCGTCGGTAATGATGGTCACGATCCGCCATTGCCCGTCGTCCGGAGTCATCAGGTAGTCGAATGCGATCTTCCTGCCTTTACCGGAAGTCAGCATGCGGCGCACCAGGGCGCGATCTTCGGCCTGGCGCTGGACTTCCACGGCGCTGAAGAACTCGCCATTGTAGTCATCGAACTGGTTGGCGAAGGTGGCCGCACTCAAATCCAGAAACGCCTCGCCGAAGGCCTGGCGCAGATCGGGGTCGAACTGCCGCCAGTCGCGCCCGAACACGAAGCGCGCCATGCGCTCGACCGCCATGATGTCGCCGATCAATGGACGGAGGCGCTGGTAACGGGCGGCGTAGTCCAGCTCGGGGGCCAGGCGCATGTTGTCGATCAAGGTCTGCTCCAGGCGCTCGACGACCTGCTCGGGCGGCTCCGGATCGTTCAAAGCCAAGGTTTCTTCAGCCGCGCCGGCACCGGACAGTAACGCAGCAGAAAATGCGGCGACCAGCAACAATGACTGGACGGGTTTCAGCCGCGGCTTCGGCGGACTCGGCATCACTGTCGCGGAAGTTTGCATGCTCTGAGTCAACTCGAGGATCTTGCCATTGTAGACCTCGATTGCCCGGAATCGATCGCAACGCCCCGGAAACTGTGCTGCCCACCTTTGCCTCGAGCCTGAGCACGCTCGGGCTTGAAGTCAACGCGCCACATGCCACTCGGTCTGGCGGCCGGCCAGGTAGACGATCCGCTCGCCGTCGAAATACGACGACTGCTCCAGTTTGATCTGCACATGCTGACCGTTCCACATTGACAGCGGCACAGCGACGTTGCCTTCGATCGAGAAGCCGGTGTTCGGGTACAGCGGCCAGTCGCCGGTGTGTTCGACAGCAGCAGGCAGGTCCCACATGCCAACG
>Ga0100388_10004903_pt1 | contig 11017 bp, 7 predicted proteins | sample CryGeymeta201512_FD_81536 | JGI IMG/M metagenome (GOLD analysis project Ga0100388, IMG submission 81536) | Groundwater microbial communities from Crystal Geyser aquifers in Utah, USA - Crystal Geyser metaG 2015-12 | ecosystem: Environmental > Aquatic > Deep subsurface > Groundwater | place: USA... | reverse complement strand
TGGCAACTCGGCGAAGGTATCACGCCGTAAGTTGGTGACACTGTAGCCGTAATCGCTAAAGCGATCGGTTAACTGAATCTGCCGGGTAGCTGAAAGGTGGGCGTGTTCATACATGATAAAGTGAGGCGCGTTGGTCTCCAGGTTAAGCTGGTCAAGCACGATTTTGTCGTGGCCCTCGGTATCTACAAACAGGCCGTCGATTTTTCCAACGCCATATTGCTCAAAGAGGCCTGGCAAGGTTGTCGTCTTTACGTCTGTCGGAGCAACCAAGCCATTCAGGTCATCAACCATCCAACGGTGCTTTTCAACTACTAGCGGGTCAAAACTTGACATCGGACTCATGGGGTTTCTCTTGCCTGTTGGCAAGGCTACAGCAGCCAGCATGGTTGCCGTACCTTGCCGCTCGGTAACAGCCACATTAGCAAAATCAAGACCCAGGTGCCCCTGGTAGTTCCGCTTGAGTGCTTCGAATACATGGGGAACCGGTTCAACCAAGAGACCTTTCCAGTTGTGGTTTAGGACATGTTCACGAACAGGATCAGCACCTACACCATCGTTGGCTCCTATCTGTACAAAGAAAAAGCTGCCGTTACACTCCGTGTATTCAGCCAGGTGTTTTTCGATCTTTTTCCATTTTGGAACGTCTTTAAGCGCGGCCAGCGCATTAAGGTAAGATTGTGGTCTTAATATACGTTTGGCAAGTGAAACCTTGCCCAAATTCGGCGCCATCGCCCGCACCTTGCTAGTGAGCAAAGCGCTCTCTACCTCTGTAATAGCGGCCGCTTCTGGGTTAGGTATGGCACTCATGTATTATCAAGTATTATACATTATTAATGTAGAATAGTCAATATACCAGCGTGCCACTGCCGATGCGGATGGTTTGGCCGGCTTCTATGCCCTGGCGGGTTAGTTCGTGCAGGATGCCGGCCCGGCGCATGATGTCGCGCAGGCGCTGGACGCCTTCTTCGCTGTCAAAGTCGGTACGGCGGGCAAATTTCTCGATTCGTTCGCCGGTGACAACGAATATATCATCCTCTTTGGTGACGGTGTAGGCGTCTGACGTATCTGTTAGTTTATAAACCGGCGGGGCTGATTCGACGTTGCTATCGGCCACCTTGGCACGATCGGCTTTAACCACATTGTTAATGCTGAATAACAGGGGGTTGACGCCGATACCGGCCAGTGCCGAAATCGCAAAGACCGGTGTTTTTTTGGATACGGCCTTCTTTAGCTGTTTGATCAGATCGGCCACCATCTCGGGGTCGAAGCCTTCGATTTTGGTGATGGCCACGATCTCCGGGCGTTTTGTTAGGTCGGTAGAGTAGGCTTTGAGCTCACCACGAATGGTTTTGTAGGCCGCGGCCACGTCGTCGTTATAAGCATCGATCAAGTGCAGGATGACCGCCGTGCGCTCCACATGGCGCAAAAAGTCGTGCCCCAGGCCTTTGCCTTCGGCGGCGCCCTCGATCAGGCCGGGAATGTCGGCGAACAGCAGGCTACTGGTCTTATCTATATCAACCACGCCGAGGTTGGGCGTTAGGGTGGTAAACGGGTAGTCGGCGATCTCCGGTCGGGCATTGCTTAACTTGCTAAGCAGGGTTGATTTACCGGCGTTGGGCAGGCCGACTAAGCCGACATCGGCGATCATTTTGAGTTCTAATTGTAGGTCAAAAACTTCGCCCGGGTCACCCTTTTCGGCGAAATTGGGTGCTTGGCGGCGCGAAGACACAAAGTGGGCGTTGCCAAAGCCGCCGCGGCCGCCTTTGGCCACTATTGCCCGCTGGCCGTCTTGAACCAGGTCGGCTACTACTGTGCCGTCTTCTTTGGTGGCAATTGTCCCGACTGGCACGGCCACGATCAGATCCTTGCCGCTACGGCCGTGCTTGCGAGTTTTGCCGCCGGGGCGGCCCGGGTCGGCTCTAACCTCTTTGTTATAACGAAAAGCGGCCAGGGTGTTCTGATTGCGACTGGCGGCTAGCACGATGTCGCCGCCGTCGCCGCCGTCGCCGCCGTCGGGGCCGCCCTTGTCGATAAATTTTTCATGCCGAAAGCTGAGCTTGCCATTACCGCCAGCTCCGGCTGCCACCGTTACGCGAACCTTATCAATGAAACTCATTTAGCGGTAAATATAGTGTTGGAAGTGGTTGGCGCTGGTCGTTCCGGTACCCACATGATTCCAGCCGGCCAGACCGTTCATATCGGAGTATTGAATACTACCGTCAGGCAAGACAGCTTCGACGACGGCAACATGGCCGAAATAGCCGCCGCTACTCTGGGCAATTGCGCCTGGCACTGGCGTCTTGCTAACCTTCCAACCACTAAGCGCGGCGTAGTAAGCCCAGCTGTTAGCATTACCCCAGTTGGCAGGTACCGGCAGACGCTTAGCGACGTACCAGGTGCAATAACCATAATCATAGCCGTTGCCACCATATTGGGCGGTGAAAGCACCCGACTGTAGTACTGAGGCAGTTTTATTACCATTTGGAATAAGAATTCGCGAACCAACTCTTAGGCCGTTAACTTCGGCGTCATTATAGGCAATTATCTGGTCTCGGTTGGTGTGGAATTTGGCCGCTAAACTGTCCGGCGTGTCTCCAGCATTGACGGTGTAAACAATGCCGTTTACCGGCGGAATAACCAGATGGCTACCGGCCGAAACCGCCTCGCCTGTCATATTATTGGACCAACGAACACTGTCTGAGGTGACATTAAACTTAGCGGCAATGGTGGAAACGGTATCGCCGGCTACTGCGGTGTAATCTTTGATGTCGGCGCTGGACTTGAGAGCGGTTGCCACCACCTGCGGCTTGCTGACGACGTTATTGTTAGAGGCGGCGATGGCTACGTCGGCAGCCTCGGACTGTGCCTGGTTGGTTACGGCGGTGGTTTCGGGCAATTGGCCCATGCGGGCAACGGTAAGAGCGATATCGGCCGAGGAGACCTGGTCTAGTGGGTTGGCGACTTGGGTAGCTGTTGCGCTACTCAGGGACGGGGCGGCCAGGTTGTCGGTTTTGGGGTTTTGCAACACAAAAACAGCAATTATGCCCAGAATAACCACATTGGAGGCTACCAACCGAAGCGCACGGCCCGGCGGCGTACAGTTTTGCGGCGTAGCTTGATTTGAAGGCGGCGATAAAAGCTGGCTGACCGGAGAGTATCTGGCACAGCTAAGCGATCGGTAATCGATTGTGTGGGGGTTGTACTAATACAATCTCCTTGTCTAAAACAGAGGTAGTGCCAAACGAAATCGTAACAGATTACGACCCCTGTAGAACACTGCCTGTCAATTGTAGCAAATTTTTGACTTAAAATCAAGGCTTTTATGCTTGTTGACCTCTGTTAGTTTCCGCAGAGCTTGTGGCAGTATTTTTGTGCCAACGCTTGGTGCTCCTCGAGAGTATGCGAGAAATAGGTCGTGCCGTCGTCACCGGTTACAAAGAACAACCAATCAGTACCGGCCGGGTGCGCCGCGGCATTCAGCGAGTTAACGTTGACGGTGCTGATGGGGCTAGGGGGCAAGCCGGGGCGCAGATGGGTGTTATAGGCCGAGTCATAGCTCAGATCGGTCGGTGCCCGACCAGCAGCAATGGCGCCGTATTTGACCGTGACATCGGATCCCAGTGGTAAGCCGGCCTTGAAACGCGACAAGAACACCTGGGCGGCCATGGCCTGATCAGTGGGCTTATTAACTTCTTGTAGGACGATCGAGGCCAGCGTAAGACCCCGGTAAACGGTAAGATTCTGAGCCGCAAAGGCTGCCTGCACATCGGGGGTCAGATGCTGGCTGGTGGCCTGTAGGGATTGGCGGATAATGTCGGCTGGCGATGATGAGGCGTCTTTGTACCAGGAGTCGGGCCACAACAGACCCTCCAGCGTGTTAACATCGGCCGGCTTGAAGGCCAGTGCCGGCAGGTCGGCATACTGGCCGGGGTCAAGTGCTCGATCGACAGCATCAGGTGAAAAGCCATAGTTAATAAGATCAGCCCGCACCTCGTCGATCCTACTGCCGGGCAATATTGTCACCAGCTGGGTGGCTACCCTGCCCCGACTCATAATGGTAACTATGGCCTTGGTTCCCAGGTTGGGCGAAAAGGCATAGGTACCGGCCTGAAGTTTGTCGGCCACCTCTTTACGATGGACATATAGCTGGAAGGCCCAGGCGCTACGGATAAGATGATCATCCTCGAGGTTGCTTGCAATCTGCTTAAGAGTACTGCCCTTCTTAACGGTAAATATTTTGGTGGTTTGATTATTGCTGACGGGTTTTAGGCCTTCGATATAAATGTGGCGAGCTACCAGCACGCCGACTACAGCCAGGGTGATAAGCGCCGCCAGTAGCCACCAGATGCGTCGCGGCACACCATAAGGTCTGGCACTGACGGAATAGCGTGGCATCAGACTACCGCCTCCTGGTGCTCGGCCAGCCAGTCTCCGAGGATATATGTTGCCGCCAGAGCGTCGATATCACCTTTATCGTAGGGCTTGCCGCGGGCTTCCAGCTCAGCTTTGGCGTGTTTGGAGGTCAGGGCTTCATCTTGGAATTCAATCGGCAAGGCTATTTTTTCGGCCAGCTGCTTAGCAAAGGCTTCGATCGCCACCGTTTGATCGGTGTGCTGGCCCTGTAGACCGCGCGGAAAACCGACCACCAGCGTTGTGACTGCTTCGGTACTTATAATCTGTGTCAGGCTGTCGTAGAATTTGTCGTCATAAATCAGCGTTGTCAGCGGCTGAGGCAGGCGGGCGGCCAGTGAGGCCACAGCCAATCCAACCCGCTTCCCGCCCACATCCAGTGCCAGTACCGAACTAATGGCTACCACCGGTTGAACTATTAGTTTTGACGGTTACATCGGGCTTGGCAATGTTAACGGTGATGCGACTGGTCTTTTTGGGGATAGAACTGACCCAGAATGGGCTAAGCTTAATGTCTACACTCTTAACGTCCGGATTATCGCTGAGTTCACTCTTGACCGGCCCGGGCTTCTTGCCGGCCGCATTTTGTTTAATGGTGGCGATGTCCAGGTCGGGGCCGGCCGTAGCCTTGCCACTCATGGTAACCTGGGTCGTGGTGGCCGAAATATTATCAACGTTATAGTTGGCATTATCAACGCCGTCGCTCAAGATAGACTGTTTGTTGGTGTCAATCTGCTTCTTAATATCGTTGCTGGCCAGCTTGCGCAGGTCGTCTTTGTGAACACCGAACATGGTATAGCTGACTGTCTGGGTAACCGTAACATTGTTGGCGACATCGCCAACATTAGCACTTGTGGTGACGGCCGGCGTACCGGCAACATAGGTAGCCGTAACGGAGAAATAGCCGTCTTTCTTAAGCAAAGCATCCAAAGCCGTCTTGATGTCGGCATCGTTGACGGTGATCTTAGCTTTAGCCGCGGTAATGTCGTTCTGGTTAACGATTTGCACGATACTATCAGTGCCGCCAGACATTGTGCCTCCCTTAGCCGTAGTAGAAGCAGGCCCATTTGAGATTTTATATGTACCACCGGCTGGCGCGTTGTAGGAGCTACCACCACTCTGAGCTATAACATTAACAGTAGCGTTGCCGTCATCATTACATACGAAACCATTGCCAGAATTGTCATAAGTACTCTTGGGAACTGTTACACTCTCCGTGCTTATATAGGTCTGGCTTGACGATGAGCTAAAGCCATTGCCAGCAGGTATGGTGACCGACGAAGCACCGCAGTTAATAATTTTTACGGAGCCGCTGGCTTTGTTGCCGTTGTTCTTTTGGCCGGTGGTGGGGACTTGCTGGGTGTAGGTTTTGGGCACGGTGGCCAGTTTGGCTGGCACGGTGTTGGTGGCCTCGTCCAGTTTGGTGGCGGCCGTGGCCAGATTAAGGCCTACGCTGGTGTCAACACTGGTAGCATCGGTTTTTATGCTGATTGTGGCTTTAGGCAAGGCGACGGTGGCAAATATCAAGCCAAAGATCAGTAAGATCAATAGTAAGCCGCCGCCGATCAGTAGTAGGCGGAAGCGTTCAAAGTTAGGAACCGCTAACTTCTTATTTTTATTCTTTTTCTTGCCTGGCGGTTCAAAGGTTTTTTCGCCGGCGGCTTTGGCGGCGTCGGCTTCGGGCGGCAGGTCTTCGTCGTCGAGTATCAGGGTTTCAACGCCGTCGGCGCCGACGGTTGCGGCTGCGCCGCCGCCAGCCAGCTGGCCTAGCGTCTTGTTGGGATCCAGCGGCGCTTCCTCGTCGGCAACGTCTTCTTCGACGATTTCTTCTTTATCGTCGGGTAGTTGCGGTCCGCTGGGGATTTCCGGGCGGCTGGTTAGAGTTTTGGCCACATGTACGCCGGCGGCGCCGGCTAGCGGCATCAGCCCAGCTTCGGAGGTTATCAATACCAGGTGCTTGTCGGCGTTGTCGTCAGCTCGTTTGAGCAACTTCATATTGACGATGCTCTGGAAAACCGAGGCTCGCTTGGGCAGAACCAGGGCAACAACTTTGCCCTTGCTAGTGCCCAGCTTATCAATGATGCCGGTTATTTCGTCATCGATGTCGATGTAGATGGTGTCTTTGTCGTTAGTAGCCATGGTTATACGCTTAACATTTTATCAATTTTATCGCGGATTGAGCCCGAAGCATTGGCAAATTGCATGGTATCCATACCGACCCTCAGCAAACCCATGGCGGTAATGTAGGTATGATCGGTGACGTCGCCGGTTTTGTCGATGATGCCAGCCACCTGCTCGGGTCGGATGTGATGAACGCTGGGCTTGCGGGTGAAAGGCAGGGTTCTGTACCACTCGGTTTGCTGTAAACGATCCATTAACAGATCGAGGGATGAACCGCCGCCGCAAAGGAACAGCCGGTGTGGCAGATGGTCAAGCTTGGTGAATTCGCTTAGAGCCAGTTCAATGCCGCCAATCCAGACATCGGCCGTCTTGCCCAGGGCGGCTTCTATCGCCGGACGCTGGGCTACCGGCGCCTTGTTGGTGCTGAGGCCGACTTTGAGTTCTTCGGCCTTCTCAAAATCAACGCTCAGGTCGCGCTCCACGGCGTGGGTGTAGGCTCGTCCGCCGATGCCGAACATCTTGGTGCCCTGCACGCCGCCTTCGTTAATAACAGCGATGTCGGTGGTGCCGCCGCCAACGTCCATTAATATGGCGCTAAGGCTCTGGTTGGGATTGTTGCCGATGACGGCCCGGGCCACGGCGAAAGGTTCGGCCGCCACAGCTAACAGATCAAGATCGAGCTCCTGGGCAGTCTTTTCCAGGGCGCCAATGTGTATTAGCGGCGCAAAGGCCGTGTAAAGCTGAACCACAACGTCCTTGCCCTGAAAGCCGATCGGATTGGTTACCGGGTAGCCGTCTATTTCGATGCCCACCAAGGCGCTGTTAACCAGCCGGACTTCTACCTCTTTGCCGCCGAGTTCCCAGGCCAGCTGTTGCTTGGCCTTCTCTTGGGCGCGGGTTTGTACCAGATTGATAATCTTTTCCATTTCGGCAATGTCGAGTGGTTTGCTGGCCTGCTTGCGAGCCACTCTAACAGTGGTAGTTGTGCCCTTCACCAGTTCGCCGGCAATGCCGATGATGCAGGTGCGCACGCTGACGCCGGCCTGTTCTTCGGCCTGGTTCAGGGCTCTGTCGCAGTTTTCTACCACGCCAGCGATGTCAGAGATCGCCCCGGCCTGCATATCGCTCAACCCCTGATGGGCGCGGCCTTCGCCAACAATCTCGATGGTACTGGTTGCTTTATCGACCTTTCCGATCAGAGCTTTTACGAACTCGGTACCGATGTCCAGAGCCACCAGATATTCGTCGCCCCCCTGTTTGGAGGTTCTGGCTTTGGCCGCGGCAGTAGCCTTGCTGGCGCCCTCGCGAGCCTTGTGTGCAGCCTTAACGCCAGCACTTTTAACTTTTTCAAGCATATCCATTATTTTACCATACTTAACACCTGAAAAATGGCTACTGCAGGACAGCTTTGATGCGGCGGATGCCGGCTGAGCTGGATTCTTCTTTGAGGATTTTGAAGCGCTTATTATCTTGGGCCAGTTCGGCGGTGTGGCTAACGTGCGGACCGCCGCAGATTTCAAAACTGAACGGCTTAGCGGCGCCCTCGGCGATCATCTTATAGACTTTGACGGTGTCGCCGTAGCGGTCGCCAAATTGCCCCAAAGCACCCTTCTCTTCTACGGCGACTTTGGTAGGAAACTCCTGGAAGGTAACTGTCAGGTCTTTATCGATCTGCTCGTTGACGATGTCCTCGACCTTTTTGATCTGTTCGGGGGTCATTTTTTCGGGGTGGCTGAAGTCAAAACGCAAGCGCTCTTCGGTTATATTTGAGCCGTTTTGCACCACGTGGTCACCCAGCACCTCACGCAAGGCCTGGTACATCAGGTGGGTGGCAGTGTGGTACTTTTTGTGCTGTTCGGTGTGGCCGCCCAGCCCGCCCTTAAAGACGCCTTTGCTGGCGGTTTGGCTGCGCTGGCGTTGTGCTTGCATCAGGTTATCAAAGTCTTTTTGAGCGGTTTTGGCGACTGGCAGATCCTGCTTAAAGGCTTCTTCGAACGTCAGCTCGGTAGGAAAACCGTAGGTGTCGTAGAGTTTAAAGATAATTTCGCCGGTCAGCTTCCTGGTAGCCAGGCGGTTAAATTCGTTAATACCCTTGCGCAGGGTTTGGCGGAAGATCTTTTCTTCTCGCACTAGCGTGTTGATGACATCTTGGCGGAGTTCGGCGACTTCGGGAAAATCATCTTTGTACAAATCGGCGATCACCGGCACTACCTGCTCCAAAAAGTTTTGCTCGACGCCAAGGTCAAAGGCGTGGCGAATGGCGCGGCGCAGTAGCCGGCGAATCACATAGCCCTGCTCTTTGTTGGTCGGCACGACGCCGTCGACGGCCAGAAAGGTGGCTGCTCGTAAGTGGTCGGCAATCACCCTCATGCTCTCGGTGTGGCTTTCGTATTTTTTGCCGGAGATTTCTTCTAGCTTATCGATGACCGGCCTCAGCAGGCTTATCTGGAAGATGTCGGGATCGTTGAGCTGAGCCGCCGCGATGCGCGCCAGGCCGCCGCCAAAATCGACGTTCTGTTTGGGTAGTTTGTCGAAGCCTTGCTCAGTTTTGACGTATTCCATAAACACCGAGTTGCCGATTTCCATAAAACGGCCACATTCGCAGTTGGGGTGGCAGTTTTTGCCGTATTTGGGATTGTGCTTGATAAAGTCGAATTCGTAAAAAATTTCACTATCAGGCCCGCCCGGCTCGTCGGTTGGCATGTTATTGATCTGTCCGGCCCGACACCACCAGTTTTTGCTGGCGTCGTAGTAAAAAATCCGGCCGTTCTGTAGGCCTTTTTTGGCGCCGTCGGCTTCAGAGCCGATTTCGACTTGCTTGTGATCAACCTTTTTAGCCTTGAAAAGCTTCTCCCAGACTTCGGCACTTTCGGTGTCTTTGGGGATGCCGTTGGCCTTGTCGCCAATAAAGCAGGTGGCGTACAACTTAGACGGATCCAAGCCGACAACATCGGTCAGAAACTCAAAAAACCACGGTAATTGATCTTTTTTAAAATAATCACCGAGCGACCAGTTGCCGATCATTTCAAAGAAAGTGGTGTGGCGGTTGTCACCGACTTCTTCGATATCCTGGGCGCGCAGACAGGTCTGGCTGTTGACCAGTCGCTGGCCTTCGCTGTGCGGCTCACCGAGCAGATATGGAATCAAGGGCTGCATGCCTGAGCCTGTAAACAAGGTTGTGGGGTCGTTATTGGGTACTAATTGGGCTCGCGCAATTACCTTGTGGCGGCGTTCCACAAAAAAATCCAAATAAGCCTTACGAATTTCCTGTGTTGTCATTAGGGTTAATTATAACAGAGGTGCCATATTGTTGACAAACGGGTATTTTGGTAGGATCATAAAGTAAATGCCGGAGCTACCTCACATAGAACACGCACCAGCAACCGCCGTAGCGGTCGGAAGCCTGACAGGTCTGATCGGTGGGGCGGCCATTGTTAACCAATTTATTCCTGCTCATGTCACGCTGGCTCCCGGTGTTGAGGCCAATGCCTTGCTCTCGCTCAACGACACCGGCCTATGGGCAACCTATCTTCCAAGAAGCCTGAGTGTTCATGCCCCTCACATACCGGTTGATGTGCCGTTTGTTCATGCCGGATTACACCTGGATATCACCAAAGCGCCTACCCATGCTCAAGACATTGAAAGTACTGCCGCCTCCTTGTTTAGTCATTACCATTCGGCCATAGCCGAGCCAATACACAACGCCCTGTTGGAACGGCTGGCACTGGGTGGGGGGGCAGGCTTGTTGATCGGCGGTTTCGTTGGCCATAAAGTTCTGCAGAAGTTTCGTAGCCGGGAGCTTACCGAACACCCGAAAAGCCAGGCGCGCCGGCTGACCCTGGCCCTCGTTTCCTGTCTGGCCATCACCGGCTGTGTAGCCGAGGATGCCGGCATGGCCTACGAAGCTCCTTCGAACCTAAAGACTTATGAGCTAGGAAACACCTTTTCAGATCGGATACCTCTGCTCAAAGACGTGGCTGTAACCGGTCCGACGGACGGCAGTCCAATTGAACTAGTCAGAAGTGTTCTGCACGATATTGACGGTTCAAAAAAGTTCTGGAAGCAAGGCGCGCTTAATTTCGATAGGGCTTTTTCGACCTATGTAGGTGCCGGAAAACTTAAATTTGCCGGCAACCTCGATGTGGTGTCTATCATGCATACGTCTGATCTGCACTGCGACTATCCCAATTACGAAAACTACTTTAGGGTACTGGTGCAGAAATTGCAGCCGGACATAATCCTGAATACCGGCGACACTTACTCTAACTCCGACACCATGCCCTACGAAAAAGATTGTGCAACCGGCTTTACGGCGGCCGTAGCCCAAGCCGACAAAGCCAGCGGCCATACGACCAAAATAGTTTCGGCAGGCGGCAACCACGATCCGAAGAAAGGTAACCTTAATGGTGCGACAACGGTCGATACTATAACCTTTGTCGGTGCGGATGACCCAACGGTAAGCACCTGGGGTGAAACCCAGCCGGCC
>Ga0100388_10004857_pt1 | contig 11080 bp, 6 predicted proteins | sample CryGeymeta201512_FD_81536 | JGI IMG/M metagenome (GOLD analysis project Ga0100388, IMG submission 81536) | Groundwater microbial communities from Crystal Geyser aquifers in Utah, USA - Crystal Geyser metaG 2015-12 | ecosystem: Environmental > Aquatic > Deep subsurface > Groundwater | place: USA... | reverse complement strand
CCGGACAATCTGAAAGGTATCCAAAACTTTCAGCTTGCCCGATTGGGTTTAGCCGCAGGATACGGTGTACGCGCGAAAAAATCCGGCACTACGCAAGACCTAACAAAAATGAAAGGATTGCTTGATGCAACAGTCAACGATTATCAAAACGGTTGGAGCAAACAAGATTATGAGTCTCCGATTTCCGCCCAAGCCTTAGCGGCAATTGCATCTTGGCAGTGGAATAATCTTGATACAACCTTAAAAGAAAATGTTATATCTCTTGTAAAAACGGTTGCAGAATACTCTATAAACATTGATCCTGGTCGGCCTAACGGTCCCGGAGACAGCAAAGCAGAGGAAAACGCTTGGTTTAGTTCTATTCTTAGTTTTGCCGCCGATTTTTTGCCGACCGACCCCCAACGACAAACATGGCTGGATAAAGCTAAAGCATTAGCCTGTAATTCCACCAGCTCGCTCACCACCAACTCCAAATATCCCTGCGAAAAATCTCAGGTGCTGACGCCGGATTTTTTACTTATCAATCACGGCATGGTAAATCCTTCCTATGCACTAACGATCCCTTGGGGGTTTTCTCAGGCTACGCTTTTCGCTCTCAACAGCAACCAATCTTTACCGGGAGAATTTACTAAAAATTTACTATCACTTTATCAAGCCGGTATAGCCCCTCTTATCCGGCCGGAAAATTACACATATAAAGCTTACAGTCCTACGGATAAGCTCCTTTTTTATACAGCACGTGATGACTGGGGACAGGACGCCACCCTTCAGGACAACGGCTGGGCGTATCTGGATAAAGTTTTGGGATTGAACAAATTGGATGCGGTGGTCAATTATGCCTGGTTAACCAGAGCAAGTGGAACTATCTATCCCTCAGATATTGCCGGATTATCAGATTGGATGTCACCTATAAGCGTAGATTGTGGCGACGGCACTAACTGTGCTATGTGGAAAGAAAATAGCGGCTTGCATTTTTTCCTAAATGGTATGGACGCGATTGACCGGTTCATGACCCTTTTTATTATTAATCCTGCCGATTATAAACTTAATCCATATCAAACTTCTACCCCCACTCCCAAACCCGGCGATCTCAACGGGGATACGCATGTCGATATCTTTGACTACAATCTCCTGGTGGCCAACTTTGGCAATCCCTATACCATTTTTGATTATAATGCATTAGTGGGGAATTTTGGGAAGTAAGGTACAAACGTTTGACAACCCGGTTTTTGCGCAGTAATATTAGTGAAGTGAATAAAAATAACTAAATTTATTCACTTCACTTAAACAAATGAATAAAAATGACCTTTTGAGGCAAAAAATTGATCTTGAAAAACTTCTTGGCAGATCATTTGTGCCGCGGGTACAGCTCCCGGCCGGGGAGAAAATTTTGGAATCCAATCTTGTTAAAGTTGTTATCGGACCCCGCCGTGCGGGCAAATCCGTTTACTGTCTTGAACTTTTAAAAGACAAAAAGTTTGCCTATCTTAATTTTGATGACAAAAAAATGATCGGGGCGGATGAAGACGAGGTTTTTAAAATTCTTCAGGGAATTTACCCGCAGGCACGGTATTACCTTTTTGACGAAATTCAAAATTTGCCGGGATGGGAATTATTTATCAACAAATTACAACGGCGCGGCCACAATATTATTTTAACCGGATCCAATGCCAAGCTTCTTTCCGGGGAACTCGCGACTCATCTGACAGGCCGGTTTTTGGAGATTGAAATTTTACCTTTCAGTTTTGCCGAATATAAAAAGGCTAAAAAAAGATCAATTTGGGATTATTTAACTGACGGCGGGTTTCCGGAGACGGTTGTAGAGCCGAATGATCCGAAGGTCTATCTGCCGACGCTTTTTGACTCGATTATTTTGAATGATGTTATCCAGCGCCACAATGTCAAATATACAGCCAAAATAAACGAACTGGCCTCATATGTTTTAGCAAATACGGCGGGAACTTTTACTTATTCCAAACTAGCCAGTTCCCTTGGTTTTCCAAGCGTCCTAACATTGCAAAAATATTTCTCATATCTTATTCAAACCTATTTATTTTTTGAATTACTGCGCTTTTCCCCCAAGATTAAAGAGCAGTTTAAAGCTCCGCGGAAAATTTACACTGTTGATAATGGTTTTATAACCAGCCGGGCTTTTGCCGCTTCGCCCAACTATGGCAAACTGTGCGAGAATCTGGTCTTTATTGAGTTGGTTCGGCGCGGCTACCGGCCCAATCTTGATTTGTTCTATTATCAGACGCGAAATGGTAAAGAAGTGGATTTTGTTTTAAAACGCGGTCATAAAGTTGAACAACTCATTCAGGTTTGTTACAGTTTGGACCAGACTGACACCAAAAAACGGGAAGAATCCGCCCTTTCTGAAGCCGAGGAAGAACTTTCCTGCGAAAATTCTTTAATAATTACCGGGAACAATCTTGAGGAATGGCTTTTAAGTAAGTCTGTTGTGGGGAATTTTGGAAAGTAAAGAATGAAGAACCATAGTGTATCACTTCTTACCCATTGTCTTTTTTTAGTGATGATTGCTGTATCTCCGTCTATCACATTTGCCCAAGACAGCTCCCATATTCAACATTTTGGCTACTATTGGGGCATGAGCGGACTTGGCCAAGTGACAACCTACGTTACTACCATGTTTATTAGTAACCAATTTAATTCAAGCGACATTAATCAATTAGCTGATCTGGATATAGCTGATCTGATAAAACTAAATAATCTTGGATTAAAAGGAATAGTTGATGTTTCCCGGATTTTTTTTGATCCTAATAATGATTACCGACCGTATCCTGATTATGAAAACCGGTGGAATATTTACTGGGCAAAAATATACTCTCACCTATCTCAAGTATTGGCATTTTATCCCATGGATGAACCGGAAGGAAATCTTTATTCGATGGAAGACTACGCTACAGCAGTACATCTTATAAAAATCAATATAGATACACTTGCCAAACCTATACCAATTCTTATGGTTGTTACACCCGATGGTGTGTTGCGAATCGAAGACGGATCACTTTTCGTCCCTCCCGAAATTAGTTGGCTAGGATTTGATGAATATGGGTGTTGGGACAGTGGGTGTTATCGAGGAGTATCTATTCCGAATAAATTTCAAATTGTAGTCACCAACGCCAAACAACATCCGGGGAGAAAAGTAATTGTTATCCCTGATTCAGTCGCCTTTGGCCAAACCGTTCCTTCTGCCGCAGTACAACAACAAAAAGTTCAATTAATCAATAACTACTATCAGCTGTGCAAAAATGAACCCCTGTGTGTGGGAATGTCTCCTTTCTTATGGCAAAGCATGCCCAATGTTCAAGGGGGCTTAATCGGGGCTGACAGCATGCCAATTGTTGAAGAGCGCTTAAAACAGATTGGATTGGAAATTAAACCGTCTCCAACCCCGACTCCTAAACCCGGCGACCTCGATGGGGACAACGATGTTGATATTTACGACTACAACATCTTGGTGGCTAACTTTGGTAAAACCGGAACTAATATTGCCGACATTAATTATGACCAAGTCGTCGATATTTTTGACTACAACCTCCTCGTTGCCAACTTCGGCAACCCCTACACTATTTTTGACTATAATGAATTGGTAGGGAATTTTGGCTCGCCGTAGGCGAAGTAAAGAAATGAAAAAAATAATATATTTACTTATTCTTACTACCTTTTTTTTATGCACCCCTGTTAATTCCGTGCACGCCACTAATTCCGTTATTGATTCTTTTGAAGATACTGACTTTTCTGATTGGACCGCGGTGTATGGTACATTGGGGACAAATATATCGTCTTGCGACACACAGAAACACGATGGGTTGTATTCACTGTGTTTAGTAAAACCGGCAGGCGACCCTGTCCATTTGCAAAAAACAACTTCGTCAGCGTCAAATAAAATTTTTTCTATTTGGTTTTATGACGATATGGCATATAAGGGGACCTATTGGTCAGTCGAAAAAAGTGTAAATGAGTATTATATGGTTGGTATACAATCACAAAATTCCAGTCTTAACAACCATTTTTTTATTCGTTATCCCGATGAGAACGGGAACGTCGTTTATTTTGATACCGGAATAATTAGAAAACTTGGTTGGCGAAACTTAAAAATTGTTGTTACAGAAATCGGAACTTATGCACTTATTGATGGATTTAATACTTCGTATGCCGGGGCAAATGGGATCAACCGGCCGTTAAATACCAAACTTACAAGTGTTAATACTATAAATATTGCCGATACATGGAATAATGTTGGTAATCAGACTGATTATTATGATGAATTAACAATGCAGGATTATGGATCTTTTCCCGGCGTAAAAGAGGCGAGTTTAACGCGATTGTCTGATTTTGTTAATAAATATAACCAAAAGTTTGTCGGCCCTAATTCCTATTCAGTTAGTGATATCATTAATTTTACCCCAAACTATCAACTTTCCCGGTCAGCGGCCAACATGTTGCTGGCTATGTCTTTGTCGTGTTGGAAAAACAATCAGTTTTGTTCTGAAATTACTGGGCTGGCTAATAAGATAATAGACTCATATCCGGCATGGTCAGCAGTTAATTCAACTGATCCTCATTTTAAGTACAGGTCTTCTCCCTTTACTGCTTATCCATTACTTTTGTCGGTTATTTTGAATAAGGATAAATATTCTACGGAACAACTGAATAATTTATCGATACTTTTTAAAGCTGAGGCTAATTGGTTTACAGTACATGATTTAACTTTGGAATTACCGCCCGTTGTTGGTCAAGATACCAATTCAGAAACCTTTGCCTGGACGGGTGCGTATTTACTTCTAGCCGGACAGTATTATCAAAATTTGAGTTGGCAACAAATGGGAAATAAATTAATTGCTGAATCACTGACGGAAAGAAGTGTCGGTACCGGTTACAGAGTGTATAATCACGGAATATTTCATCCGGGGTATGCTTTGTATACATTGGCCTCCGTAGCCGAAGCGGGATTAAGCTACCGTATGTATGGTCAATCAGTACCTTTGGAATGGAAAGCCGGGGCAGAATTACTGTTTAACAATAGTGTCAATAGTAATGTTGTTTATCAAAACAAATATTTTTATTCTGTTTTTGATCATGGTGTTGACGATTGGCACAGAACTCCTGTTGATTCCGGTATATCCGCTTTTACTCTGTTAGAAAATTTTGGTATCGGAACTGCTACGAATGATAACTTAGCCAACTATATTTGGTTTGCGGCAAAAGATTATCAGGTTATTCCTGAGGCGCCCGGCGTCGATGTAATGTATCAAATCGATAATTATGGGGTGCTTGCGTCGGCCGGAAAATATGTTTATACAAGCTTAAATACCCCCGAAATTAAGTTATTAGTGAATAGTACGATTGCTATTTACGATGCGGTCACATACTTGTGGGAAAGTAACTATTCGGCCCTTCTTCCCGGTGACCTCAACGGCGATGGCCAAGTCAACATCTACGACTACAACCTCCTGGTCTCCAAGTTCAACAACCCCTACACTATTTTTGACTATAATGCGTTGGTAGGGAATTGGGGGAAGTAATTATGAAAAAAACGGTATTGATCTTTTCGGTGTTAGTGGCACTTTTGTTAATGATCGGGTTCGCACCCAAAATTTTTGCTCTTGAGGAAGATGACGCCATATTATACGTTAATTGGCCTGTTCTAAATCCCAATTCTATGAATATCTTTGAAAAGGGTGGTTCTACTTATCAAATATTATATAAAGGTGATAAGTATTTTTTAAGAGACTTATCCACCCTAAATCCTAATTCCAATTGGACGTCTGGTACAAATCTTAGTGACGGATCAACTATGACTGGAATTATATTACCAAATGACCCAAGAACAGTAACCACATTTTGGGAAAAGAATCAGTTATACCAAACGGCCATAAAGGCAAATATTTGGTATTCCAGAGTTGTTGACAATCCTTGGCGATGGACTGGGAGTATGTTTACCGGAGAGGCTATAAGCAATGACTTGAATTGCCAAATTCCTTTACCTAATGTTGTAGACTCGATATCTGCGTATCCTTCTGATATTAATAATCTTAAAGGAGGTGATGCTTCAGTTATGATCATAAGCGGAAACTATTACTGGATAAAATCACGGAACTCATCCAAAATATGGTCAAAATGTGGTTTTGTTATCAACCCCGTAGGGTATACTACGAACGGATTTGATACTCATCTTCGTTTTGTCTACAAAAACAAATTAAAAGACATTTTCTTGAAAGATGGAAAGTATTATAAAGCAGATGTAAGTACTTCTAATTTAAACAGAAACTATTTGTACGATATTTCTGAATTAGAGATAGGAAGAGTTTCAATTTCAAATAGTGCCAACCTAAAATATGGAATAGCAGTCGGTACCTGGAATTATTTCGACTTGAAATGCTATGACTTTAAAACTGGAAATGAAATAGATTGTGTTAACGATCCATACAGGTTAAACATTCCGACAATATCCGACAATTGGTTTAATTTTATGACTCCAAATAAAATTTATCAGTTATCGAAAGGTGCTTATAATTTAGCAGATTTTAATGACAGGGATCCAAATGCTAACATCCAATTTGTATGGTATCACTATATAAACTTAGGCAACACATTTACAATTCCTCAAAATGGAGACCCATACAAAGACCGTCCGGGTAATATAATAAGTAGTTGGAGCAGTGACCCATCTGCATTGAAGAACGATCTGATAAACCTGAGAGCATATTTAATAACCGGAGCTCCCGGATCTGTGAGTGTATATTCTCAAAAAGAAATTCAATCAGATGGTAGTGTGATTTATAGAAATAGGTTGCCGGCTATTGAAGAAAAGACGAGTACACAGGATGGTAATCTTTACAAATATTGTAATGGATGCATTTTTAGAGAGCAGGAATTTAAAACTTTTCTTGAAGAAGCTTCAATGACAACCCAGCAATATATTCAAATTATTCCTGAGGTTGAATACAGCAACAATCCATCCCATTACTTAGAGCCTTGGGAATATGCGGCAGTAGTTAATGAGTACTCCAGTAAGATAAATTTATGGTTTGGATCTTCTCCTAATAAACCAAGGTTGATTTTGGCATCCCCAATACAAATTTCTGACCCCAAAGGTTATGAAACTTACTATACTAAATTATATAAAAGTGGTAGCTCAAATCTCCCTCTCTTAACATCTGAAGCAAAAGCATTAATCGCTTTTAATTCTCTTGATTTTTTCCCCGATTTCATGGTTTCTAACCCCAATGCATACGATGCTAAAGTCACTGAAAAGGAAATAGAAACAGCTGTATGTAAAGACGTCAATAAAGTAAAAGCTGCTGCAGATTTCTTTTATTCTCTTAACAACAAAAAAACTATTGTTACTCAAACTGCACCTTGGATTTGTGGATATGAAGGATATAACAACTCGACGACAAATTATAATAAAAATTATTGTGCTTGGATTTCGAACTTTTATGATAAAAACACAGGGAATTATAAAGACCTGGACAATATTGTGTATGATAAAACGAAATTTACTGCGGCACGGTTGATTCAATTAACTTATTCTCAATTTGAAAGAATCGGGAATTTGCAGGCTTGGACCTACTGGGGTAATATTAAACAAAGTTTATATTCTGTTTTGCCGTATTTTGATGGGCAATTCGGTGGACTAAATCACGGCTTTTATTCCTTATCCAACCCTGTAAATAATATGGCGCAATCTAACGTAATTGGTGATGTTTACCTTAATCTCGCTAACAATAACAAGGATTATCTCCCCGAATCTGCTCCAAGCTGGTGGTTACGGGGTACTGCCACTGACTTTTGCGATTTTAATATAAGCAGCAACGGCGACCTCGATGGTGACGGCCACGTCAACATCTACGACTACAACCTCCTCGTCACCAACTTCGGCAACCCCTACACCATTTTTGACTATAATGCGTTGGTGGGAAATTTTGGAAAATGAAAAAAATATTATTACTTATTCTAATAGCAGGCGTAATTTTATTTGGTAAACCATCGTCTGTTTTTGCCACGATCATTCCTGATCAAAGATTCGGATATGGCGGTAGTTATCAAATAGCCCACGACTTAAATATTCCTTGGTTTTATAATTGGGGCGTGAATACTTCTCCCCATCCCGGACAAAAGGCGTTTTTTCTCGTTGGCAAGAACGAGTGTATTGAGATTAATCTTAGTACTCTGGAAAGCCAGGGATTAAAAGATGATGCAGACAAAAATCTGTATGCCCGACTTAACACTATTTTGAAAAAATTTGAAGGAAAAGTATTAACAAGTGGTGTTGGAAGGGCAGATTATGGAGGCAGTTTAGTATGTAATCATATAGATAATGCTCGAAAAACTTTTCTACAAATTGCGGCAACATTGGCTAATTCCTATCCCGGATCATACTATCAAATAGCCAATGAACCGGACTGGTATCCCTATTTCACCCCGGAAGATTATGCGGAATATTATAATATTTTTTATACTCAGATCAAAAAATACGACTCATCAGCTAAGGTAATGACGGGAGGATTGCTGAGTATTGATCCATTCATTTACAACCTGCCAACTTATTTTAGTTACGATTCTGGCAACCGTTTTAATTGGGTTGATGATTTTAGAAACTCTTATAAAAGCAAATTCGGCTCTTTCCCCCAAGTTGACGTTTGGAATATTCACACATACGGCATAATGGATTGGAACTATATAAAAAATATGATTGTTGACTTTAGAGATAACTATCTCACCCGTATTGGTGAAGCAAAAACGCCTGTCTGGATAAGTGAGTTGGGATTGTTAATCATGGAAGGAGGGGTTGTCCACCCGGGATCGCCGTGTCAAATCCACGGCTGTCTCTCTGCCGCCGACCAATTACAGGAATGGAACATGATCGCAAATGATTTTATGAAACCTCTGGTTAACTGGATGAAAAGCAACAACTATGTTCAGAAATGGTTTTGGTTCTATGCAGGCGAAACTTCCGGTTGGACCCACGGTTTAAATTATGCTACCGATACATATAAACTTCCAAACGGTGAATATAATCCGATGGGTGTCATGTATAAACAACTGGCAGAGGAAGGTGCAGAAAAAATTCCCAACTGTTCTATTGGTTCCGGTCCCGCTACGGTAGTCTTGGGCGAAACCGCTGATTATTCTGTTTCCTTCTCCTCAACCCAGGGAAATTTGGGAACGCGTTTAAGTTTAGGACAAGACGGAGTTTTCAAGGAGGATATTGAAGGAACCGTTAGTTATCAATCAAATACTGCCGCTACTGGCACCTTTCCCTGGAAACCAACATCAACGGGGACTTTTGATATATTCTGTCGGGCCTGGAACGATAGTATTGCCGAATGTAGAGGAAATCCGGCGTATGTAGATCAGTTACCCCGATATGAATGCGCAGGGCCAAATGCATATATGACGGTAAAGGTAGTAACTTATTTTCCTAGTGACCTCAACGGCGATACTCATGTTGATATTTCTGACTACAACATCCTGGTTGCCAACTTCGGCAACCCCTACACCATTTTTGACTATAATGCGTTGGTAGGGAATTGGGGGAAGTAGATCATACTTCTTGACAGACTGTTTCTGAAATGGTAGAGTATTTCTACTAATATGAAAACAATTCAACTAAATAAATTGGCCAATCTCCTTATTTTTACCAAAGAAACCCTGCGGCAATTGGAAAAGGACAATGACCGCTTGGATTTTAATATCAAATATTGGCTGAAAAAGGGAAAAATTATTGCCCTTAAAAAAGGTTTATATGTTCTGAAAGAAAAATGGGAAAGAGAAACCAACAAGGACGATTACCGGCAATACATAGCCAATCAACTTTACCAACCCTCATATCTTTCCGCTGAATACGTCATGAGCAAGTTTGGACTTCTGACAGAGGCAGTCTATGGAATAACCAGCATGACGACCAAAACAACCAAGGTTTTCACTAATGATTTAGGCAGTTTTAATTATTATTCCCTCTCTCCTGACCTTTTTGCAGGGTATGAGATCAAAAAAGCCGGTTCTTTTCCCATTGCTGTTGCCAAAAAAAGTAAAGCCGTGTTTGATTTTCTTTATCTGCGATTTATAAAAAATACCCCTATCAATAAAAAAATAATTGAAGAACTGCGGATTAATTGGGAGAATATCACCAAGGGAGAATTTATGGAGATAATAAATTACGGTAAGAAAACTAAAAGCGTCCGTATAAATCAAGTTATCAATTTAATAAGCAAAACATATGCTTCTTGAAGAATTACTAAAATCGATAATCGCAGAAAAAAGACAGCTGGGAGTTCCCAAAGCAGTGATACTGAATTACCTTAAAGAATATATACAATATTTGGTTTTGAGCCTTATTTATAATCATTCTGAATTTAAAAAGCTTGTTTTTAAAGGAGGCTCTTGTCTCCGAATTTGTTATAACCTGCCCAGGCTTTCCGAGGATTTAGACTTTGATTATGAAAAAAAACTGTTTCCCGATGAGCTTTTGCCCGGTTTGGAAAAGTATTTGTCTTATGAGATCAGAAGTAAATATTTTTCTTCTCTGGAAACAAAAATTCAATCAACCATTCGTTTATATCTCAAGTTTCCTTTACTGCATAACTTAGGATTATCTGAAAAACCGGAAAGCGATAAACTCTATGTGAAGATCGAGGCAGAGGATATTCTCCTTCCTGAAGCTTCCTTCGGAATGACGCCTGTTTCCCAACTCGGTTTTAATTTTATGGCTTATCATTACGATCTTCCGACTCTGATGACGGGCAAAATTCATGCTGTTTTAAACAGGCTTTGGTTTAAAGGAAAAAAGCAGGAAATTGATATTAAAGGACGGGATTTCTACGATTTGTATTGGTTTTTACAAAATAACGTAAAACCTAACTGGCGGTCTTTGAAAAAAATTACTACGATCAAAAACGAAAAGGAATTAAAAAGCATCCTTGTGGAAAGGATAAGAAAAACTGTTACTCCCCAGAAATTAAACTATGACTTAAGAAATTTTCTTCCCGACCCAAGCTTTGTCTCTGATTTCTCTAAAAATTATCTTGAGTTAGTAAGAAAGATAATCGGT
>Ga0100388_10004846_pt1 | contig 11092 bp, 9 predicted proteins | sample CryGeymeta201512_FD_81536 | JGI IMG/M metagenome (GOLD analysis project Ga0100388, IMG submission 81536) | Groundwater microbial communities from Crystal Geyser aquifers in Utah, USA - Crystal Geyser metaG 2015-12 | ecosystem: Environmental > Aquatic > Deep subsurface > Groundwater | place: USA... | reverse complement strand
GTGCTTTGGGGTGCGACCGCTCACGCACATGTCCATAATGTGCACCTGTAGCAAACAGTTCTTCGACAGTTGGTAATGCAGTCGACATTAGTGTGTCTCCTCTGTTTTTGATGTTACTTTGCTTTTTTCTAATTCTTTTGATTCTTTTTCTGCAGTTTTGCGTTTTTCGTTTTTAACTTTTAGTTTGTCTTCGTGCTGCTTGCCTGCGGCAACATGCGCATTATACCGCTCTAACCGACCTGTTGCATCGATAAGTTTTTGTGTCCCCGTGTAAAACGGATGGCACGCACCACAAATCTCGATGGAGATTACGGGCTTGGTTGATTGCACGCTATAGACCGCACCACAACTACAGGTGATAACGGTATCCTGATACGTGACCTCTTCGATTTTTTGTTTTGTTTTTTCTGACATGGTAATTATCTTCTTTTGTAAACACTGACCATAGGTCCGTCGGCGAACCCATAAACATTGATCAGGTATAGACAATATGGTAACATAGAGTAACGTAAATGTCAAAACTAAAAACTCAAAACTATGGGTAGTCAAGTAAAAAATTTGTCGGAACAATTAGAAGAAGCGCGATCACTGCTCACCAGTGATGATATGTCTATGCGCTCGCTTGCGCAAGAAGAGATAGATAAACTCAAGGCGCTTATGGGAGAAACGCTGCATTCCAACAACGACGTCATTGTAGAAATTCGCGCCGGTGCGGGTGGTGATGAAGCAGAACTTTTTGGTGCGCAGTGTGCACGTATGTATCAGCATTATAGCGAACAAAAAGGATGGTGTTTTAGTGTGATAGACCAAACAAAGTCCGAACTAAACGGCATCAAATCGTTCACGGCAGAAATTCAAGGCGCAGGAGTTGCTGATATCCTCATACACGAATCCGGCGTACACCGTGTCCAGCGGATCCCCGCAACAGAAAAAAAGGGACGTGTGCATACATCTACGATAACCGTTGCCGTTTTACCGGTGGTCGAAGAAAAAGAATATGTTATTACAGCAGATGACCTGCGGGTGGATGTGTATCGCGCGCAGGGTCATGGTGGGCAGGGGGTAAACACCACCGATTCTGCTGTGCGCATTACCCACATCCCTACCGGGCTCGTCGTCACCTGCCAAGATGAACGCAGCCAGATTAAAAACCGCGCAAAAGCGCTCAAGGTGTTACGCGCAAAATTAGCCATTGCGCATACGGCACTCGGTAATAAAGAACAATCTGATACACGCAGAAATCAGATTGGGACGGGCGACCGTAGCGAAAAGATCCGCACCTACAATTTCCCCCAAGATCGCATCACCGATCATCGGCTCAAAAAAAGTTGGTCACGTATAGAAAAAATTATGGACGGTGATCTTGACCCGATCGTTTGTGCGTTGCAAAAGCGAACGGATAGCGAACAGTAAACTCACAAGCTTTGTTCGGTATTATGTCTCACGACCATTGACAGCGCACCCCATCTACTATAGCATATAGGCGACTCAATATGGTTGTTTCTTTAAGAAACTAAAATCTTTTGTGAAAGGAGGAGCTACTATGTCTCAACCTCACACGTTCGTCGTTGTCGATCCAGATGGTAAACGGTCTGCGGAGGCAATGGGAGAAGTCCTTCGACTGTCGCGTGAATATCAAACAGGATTTGATCCTGCAAACCGTGAATATCAAGTCACAACCCAAAATCCTGACTTTGTCGAAGCGGTCATTGCGCTCGTTCGGCATAATCCTGACTGTGTCGCAACACATATCGAAGAGATTCTCCGTATCGGTCCCGCCGGACGGATGTCCGATGCAAATGGAAGCAGACTCTCCCCTGATGAGTTCGAAGCAATACTCGAAGAAAGGACTGTAGCACATGAATCGTAGCAACAATCTTACCCCCATAGGGCAACCTTATCTGTTCGTGTTCATGGAACCCACCCACACAGACGGTTGCCCTTTCGTTTATATTTTTTAAATCTTACACCTTTATATTCTTATACCTTTACACCCTTATACCCTATTCTGAGAGGGACTACGCAGAACCTCCACAATAGATGTAATGGCAGTATACTTTTGTCATATAACATCAATACTATTAATAAAAACCACTAAAAAAGGTTCTTTTTCCGCTTAAATGCGGATTTTAAATATCTATCGATACATTTGAGAGAAAGGAGGACAATGGCATTTTTCAAACGTTTCATAACAGTTCTCGCGATCATCGGTATGACACTCTGGCAGGTTCCTTTTGGAGGACCAAAAACCACCAGCGCCGGAAGTATGACTGACGTTACGGCAACTGGTTCTAGCTCGGTAAAAAATGAAAGTTCTAATTACACCGTTAATTTTACTCCGGCGACAAGTAGCCAATGGGCGAATGTTAATATTAAATTTCAATCGTCGTCAGATTCAAAGTTTAGTATCGGTTCGGTAACGCTTGGCACCGGTAGTTCTGCCGTGTTCACTGAAATCTCAAATATTGATGCTCAGTATGACAATGTCTCGATCAATGCCAGCGAACTAACCGCCGGAACCGAGTATACGCTTGTGCTCAATAGCATCACTAACCCGTCAAAAAACGGGAAATATAGTGTTTCGTTGGAAACATGGGGTGGTTTTGAATCAAGAATTGACTCTGGCTCAACGACCGTTACCATTGGCACGGTAGATATCCAAGGAACGGTTACGCTCCCCAACGGCGACCCGGCAATTGGGTTAACCGTCGAGGCTCAAAATAAAAATAATTTCAGCGACCGTTATTCTTCGTCGCCGGGATTAGACGGTGTCTATGGTGTCGGCGGGTTAACTGCGGGAACCACGTATATCATCAACGTCTGGCTGTGGGGAAGCGGTGATCCTAACTCAAACACGCAAGGCTATATTTCGCCAGATCCGGTTGAAATTACCTATAGCGGATCGCAAATAACACAAAACCTTTCACTTACTATCGCCTCAAAAACGATTAGTGGAAAATTAAAAAGACCAAATGGAGATGGCATACCTAATGCACGCGTCTTTGCAGGGAGGATGGATATGCCCGGTGGGACAAATGGTGAAACAGATTCCTCCGGCAATTATACTCTTTTGTTATCCGGTGGAAAATGGGAAGTCAGACCTGACACTTGGGTTGGTCCCGGACAAACTGCGCCGGACTATACGTATTCCGGTCCTGGAATTCCGGTCAAATTTGCTAAAGACGATACAATAGAATCAAAAACAGGCGTAGACCTTACAGTTATCAATGCCAACTCAACTATAACTGGCACAATTAGTCCAATCGTTTCTAGCGGCGGAATTGGCGTGCATAATCGTAGTGGGCTTGGAACCGGCACCGGGGTTGATCCAAACACCGGCACATTTTCCGTTAAGGTCCCTACCGGAACATACGAATTAGACATGTTTATGGATCCAATGCAAACTGGCGATAAATATACGACACCTACTATGGACCCCATAACTGTCGGCGACAGCGAAACCAAAAATCTCGGTGTCATAACACTCGTCAAAATGGATAAATCAATTATCGCCACGGTCAAAGACAAAGCCAGCGACAGTGGGCTAGCCAACTTTGAAATTGGCTGTTTCCAACCCAACGGCGGCTGATTTGCTATGGGTAGAACCGGTGCAGATGGTGTAGCAACGGTTATGGTAAAAGCCGGTGAATGGGGCTGTATGGCGATGTCGGGGTTTGGCGGAAAAGGTGGCTCTAAAGGTGACGGTGAAGGACCAACGGCGATGCTCCAGAAATACCTTGGTGTGGTAAAAGCATTCGCACAGGAAGAACAACAAGACGAAGGAAGTCAATCAAAATACGTCGTCATGGGCGGACCAAAGTTTGTTAAGGTTGACACCACCGCATCAGTCGAGTTTACGGCACTCGAAGCAGACCGGACAATCAACGTTGTTATCACCGATGTTAACGGAACACCGCTTCAAGAGCATGGTTTTATCGAAGCCGAATTAATTAGTTCGGGACTCGGTAGTGGATTCGACTCAGGTGGATTAGGGCAACCCATTGACCCAAATATGCCCGGTATGGCTTCTATTCAAGTGCCTGCCGGAAAGTATAATTTGCGTATGATGACTCCTCCGGGTTCTGATTATAGCAGTGGCGACGCAACAGAAGTTGATGTAACGAACGGGGATGCAAATGCAACTATTACATTACTCCAGAATGATTCAACTGTTTCCGGAACGCTTAAAGATGAAGACGGCAATACGGTGACAGGCATTATGGCGTTTGTTACTGCAACAAATAAAAAAGGTGCATTTATCCCTGGGGATGTTAACTCAAGTAATGGAACATTTTCTATGCGTGTTCCTTCTGCGGGCGGTGAACTTGCATTAGGATATTTTGTTGACCCTTCCTCGGGTTACTTTGAACAACCGGTGACCGATAATACCTTTACCCCTGTAGCAGGTGGAACAGCAACACGTGATATTGTCATGAAAAGAGCAACGACAACGGTCAACTTCACCGTAAAAGACCCCGATGGTAATGCTGTTGCCAATGCCTTTGTTGAGGCGGACAACCGCAAGTCAGACCGTGACTCAAAGATAGATACGTTCTTTAACCACGGTGAGCAAACTGGCGCAGATGGCACAGTCACACTCCGTCTCCCTGCCGGAGACTACTCGTTTGAAGCATTTCTCCCCCCCGAAACACTGCGTTCCAATAAATGGTTGCAACCAAGGAGCGAAAAAATAGCGCTTGCAAAAGATGATACTAAAAATGTAACACTCCAGTTCCAAAAAGCTGATGTCGTGTTATCAGGTAGAGTTACCAAAGATGGTGCTGGTGTAGAAGGCGCCTATGTAAATGCATACTCAAAAAACGGTGAGGCGATTGAAATTTCTACCGATGCTAACGGCGATTATTCAGTAAATATAATTGGCGGCGAATGGCATGTGGGGTCACGCAATGACGATGGCGCTGACGCATATGTATCAACAGAAAGTGTGTTTGACGCTGGGACTGATAAAACCGTTACGAAAGATATCGTCCTGACTAAAGATACCGACGGGTTGTCAAGTATGGTTACGTCGAGTTTTGACACCGACAATGCAAAACAAGTTACCGTTGACGGTGGCGCGCTCGATGGTGCAAAGGTGTCTATCCCCCAAGATGCCTTAGATATGGATGGACAGGGAGATAATGTAACGTTGACTATTGGCACAACAGTTGAGGTGCCCAGTCAGTTGCTTGACAAACCAATTGGTGGAGTTGCGCTTGATATCACCGCGCAGGACAGTTCTGGACAGTCGCTCACTTCGACCAACTCATCCGTTGCTATTACGATCCCCGTTAAGGAAACAGATTTGGAAGCAGTTGGTTTGACTCTTGCGGATATCGGTAAGAAGGCAGTGATGAGCTACTACGATGAAGAAAATGGAAAATGGACGCCGCTTGAGGGATCGGTTACCGCGGTTGAAAGTGGAGATACCATCCTGGTTACCGGTCAGTCATCTCACTTTACCTCCTTTGCAGTCACGGCAGCAACAGATACAACGCCGCCAACTACACCGACAAGCCAGTCAGCTACTGACGTAAAAACAGGCGGAAAGGTTACGGTTGCGTGGACAAATCCCACTGATAGTGACTTTTCAAAGATTCGGATCTATCGCTCAACAACAGAAGGATCCGTAGGCGATGCGCTCACCACCATTTCGAGCACGACAACCACAAGTTATGATGATACTAGCCTTACAAACGGAACCAAATACTATTATGTTGTTCGGGCGCTCGATACATCGGGTAATGAATCAACAAATACGACACAGGTTCGGCGCTCGATGGTGCACGTTTTAGCCCCGATACAAACGCCAAGTTTACCTTAGGCACAGTCAAATTAAGTGGAAAAATATCTGATGCAACATCGGGTAATGGTATACAAGGTATCCCTGTAGAAATCCACCCTGGTCCTAATAGCGCATCGATGAACGGTTTTTGGAAGACGACGACCGATGCATCGGGAGATTATAGCTTTGCAGGTCTTACTAATGGCACATTTGTTTTTGAAATGAGCCCGGGCATTGATCCGGGAAGTTCTCAAGCAGCAACGATTAGTCAATATGCACGGTTTGAACAAGTAGAAATTACTATTACCGATACACCGCAAACTATAAATAAAGCACTTGCAAAATCAAATAAGAAAGTTATTGGTAAGGTTGTACGAGAAAAGACTGGAGCTGCAGTTGTCGGTGCGCAAACAAATATCGGCTGTTTTGGTGGCGGGTTTTCTAACGCACAGACTGATTCTACTGGCGCGTTTACCTTGACCTCAAACTGCACCGGCGCATCATTTCTCATGGTCCAACCACCTATGCAGGGTCCTGGGGGCAAGGTGGTCCCAGAGGTCCGGGCGGTCAACAGCAACAACTATCAGAAACAGATTATGGTTCAACGAGCGTCCAAGTTTCTTTTGTAAAGGCGCAAGCAGAAGCAGAAACAATCGATGTCGGTAATGTAGAAGTAAAAACTGCAGATGCAACCGTAACAGGAACCATCCAGAATCCCGACGGATCTGCAGCAACAGGCGGAGCGGGGTTACAGAACTTTAAAGAGCATAGTTTCGCACCATTGCAGTTAAGTAATGGGACATTTACCGCAAAAGTGATCGCAGGCACGTATAAGTTAGACAGTTTTGACCCATCGGGTAATTATTCACTACCAAAGACGACGATCACGGCAAAAAGTGGTAAAACTATCAATATCGGTGTCATTAAAAAAGTTGCTAACGACAAAACAATCACTATCACCGCAACGAGAACCGATACGGGCGCAGGTATGGCAAATACACAATGTATGATATTCCCCAAAGAAGAGGGTCCCCCTTATTTTGCAACAACCAACTCAAGTGGTGTATGCACCGTGAAAGTCCCAACTGGCTTTAGCGGGCGAGCAGGTGTTATGCCGGGTGGTAATTTTGGCGGAGGTAAAGAAGGTGGAAAGCCCCAAGAAGGTGGAGGCGGTGGACAAGGTGGAGGTCAAGGCGGTCCGGGCGGTGACCAAGGTGGACCAATGGGCTTCTTTAAATCACTTGTCACGGAAGCGTTTGCACAATCACAACAAGGTGGTCAACCAAATGACTTACAACAACTTTTCCCGCGAAAAGGGTTCCAAAAAGTTTCGGCAGGCGATAGCGTAACTGCAGAGTTTGACAAAGCTGACAAAGCGTTAAATGTGAGAACTGTTGACAGTAATGGAACGCTTGTAACACAAGGTGGGTTTGTTGACATGACACTCCCATCAGGATTCCATCTTGGCTGTCCAACAGCAGGTGGTATGGGGACGTGTTATGCAATAGCCGGTGATATCAAAGCTCGCGTTATGTTCCCTCCCGATTCATCGTATGCTGGGAAAAGTAAGAGCGTAATTGTTACAGAAAATAATCAGGCAGTTTCACTCGAAGTGGTAGAAAAAACAGTTACGGTGACGGGTAATATCCAAGATGGGTCAAATAATAATGCGGTCATTAAAGATGCAACATTAAGTATCAATGTCGGTGCATTTGGGTCTGATGGATTCTTTATGGGACGATATAACCCAGAAGCAGGAACATATTCTATCTCGATTCCCCCAAGTTCAGCAGTCCGTTTAGGTGTTATGGCTGGCGACCCCGGACGTGGTGTCAACAGAGGTGGATACGTGCCGAACATAAGCCCCGATGAAGTAAGCGGAACAGGCACAGAAACGATCACGAAGAACCTCACGCTGTCCAAGGTTGATGCGACGATCAACGTTACCGTCAAAGACAACAATGGAACAATAGTAGAAGGTGCCAATGTTGTCGCAAGTAATGCACTCGCTGATATTGTTGGTCCCGATGGTCCAGGTGGACCCGGAGGACCAGGTGGTCCACGTCCAGAAGAAGGTCCTGACTTTGGTTTTGCAGGTGTCACCGATGAAAATGGAATAGCAGCGATCAACGTTGCGCCAGACACCTATAATATAGTTGTTAAAGCCCCCGATCTATTCCCGACTTCAGTAACACAGGTATCCCCTGCATCAGAAGAAACAAAAGATGTCACCGTAACACTTGCAGCCGCAGACTCTACACTTAAGGTAGAAGTAAATAAAGGGTCAGATAGCACTGATCTTACCGAAGCGGTTACGCAAGTATTCGATGACGCTGGGAAGATAAACTTAACCGTGACCGATGGTGACGCCAATAGTGGAGATCAAGACGGCATGGCAAACGGTATTATAGAAGTTAAAGTTCCAACGGGGATATATAATGTGCAAGCAGGTAAAGATTTCCCTGATTCTGGTAAAGTTGAAGAGAGTGGTTACAAAAAGATTGCGACAACAAAAGATGCTATCGTAACGCAAACACTCGCAACATCAAACCAAGATAATGCACTTCAACAACCAGTGACATCAGAAGTATCAAGTAGTTCGTCTGCAGCGTTAGCACTCCCCGATGGGAATACAATTTCGATCCCGCAGGGTGCGTTAAGCTCGTCAAGTTCGAGCTCAGAAGATTCTGATTCAAGCTCATCTTCAGGAAGCCCGGTTGTCGCGCTCGGAGAAATAAAAGCAGCGCTTCCAGAAACAAAAACTGACACCCCAATTGGTGCAGGTATATCCATTGATGCAGTCGATGGGAGCGGGAACACAATCACCAGTTTACAAGGTGTCATTTCTGGAGAGATCCACTATAAAGATAGTGATATCCCAAGCGGTATATCAGAAGACAACTTTAAAGTTAAATCGTATAACGATGCAACAGGTGTGTGGGACGCCGTCCAACAGACTTCTGTCGATACCACTAATAATGTCGTATCGTTTACCACAAATCATTTGACTGACTTTGCGATTGTAACATCCACCGATACAACTGCCCCATCTGCACCGACAAGTATTACAGCAACCGATGCAAAAACAGATGGCACAGTTAATCTTGCGTGGACAAACCCAACCGATACCGATTTTTCAAAAATCCGCATCTACCGATCAACAACATCCGGGTCATTGGGGGATGTTATCACCACGACAACAACGAGCGCAACGACAAGTTATGCTAATACAAGTTTGACCAACGGCACGACGTATTACTATACAGTTAGAGCGCTTGATACAAGCGATAATGAATCGACAAATACTGATCAGGTTTCTGCCGCACCTTCCGCAGCAGCAGCAACACTACCTAAAACCGGTCCAGAGCCAACAAATACATCACCTCTTATTGCGCTCGTCCTGCTTGCAGGGCTCGTCAGTATAGGGTTTGGTATCCGACACTATGCAGTCAAACAACGATCGTAAGGGCAACGTGGACAGATCACACAAGCTTACAACGACACTCATCCTCCTTTTGGGGGTGGGTGTTGTTGTTGCAACGTTAGTAACAAATAGTAGAAAATTATCACTGTCATCACAGTCACAGCCGGATAAAAAAATTGGTGTTACTCAAGAGATCCCTCAACCGTTACCAACATTCGAGGATTTTGGGCTTACGATAGAAAAACTTCGTATTTCAACGCCTATTATCCCCGCAGTTGACGGAACAAACGAGGATATTTATTACCCTGCACTCGCAAAGGGTGTCGCCCAGTTTAAGGGATCGTCTAACCCTGATGTTGCAGGAAATCTCTTTGTGTTCGGTCATTCATCGTATCTTGCCAAAGCGGTCGGTGATTACAAAGAAGTATTAAAAGAATTAAATCTGCTTAAAGAGGGTGATGAGCTTGTCGTCCACTATAAAAAAACACCCTACCGCTACAAAGTAACCAAAAGTTACGAAACAAACGATAAGGACTGGTCGATCCTCTCGCCATCAAAAGATATACAGGAAAAAACAGTAACCATTATGACTTGCTGGCCACCAGGAACAATACAAAATAGGTGGGTGGTCAAAGCAACACAGATATAGAAGTCTAAACCGCTGGAAAAGTATTCTTATCGTCATTGCGAGTCCCGCCAGGGCGGGGTAAACTCCGCGAAGCAATCTATAAACCCGACGAAAGATTGCCACTCCGCCAAAGGCGGATCGCAATGACTATTTTGATAGGTTTTTCAACGAGCTCGATCTATTTAGCATTGACATATTTTAGAATTGTTATTTGAGCTCTTCGAGTGTCACCGATACCGTCATCTCTTTTTTTTCTCGGACAATGACAATCTCAATAACATCACCGACATTATATTGGTTAAGTATGCGTGTAAGGCTTTTTTGTTCGGTCACTTGTTCCCCATTAATTTTAGTTATAACATCATCTGCCTTTAACCCTGCTTTTGCTGCAGGACTACCCTTGACGACTGCGGGGTTTTGTGGGTTGCCGACTAATACTGCTCCAGTAGAAACACCATAATCATTTTGATCTGCAATCTCTTTGGTTAGTGCAATATAGCGCACACCAAGATATGCCCGCACAATTTTACCTGATTTGGTAACTTGCGCTATCGAATTTTTAATACTATTCATGGGGAGCGCAAAACCAATTCCTTCCGCCTGTCCTTTTGCTGCAACAGCAGTGTTTATCCCCACAACTTCTCCTTTGAGATTTATAAGAGGTCCACCCGAGTTCCCTTCGTTGATCGCTGCGTCTGTTTGCAACAACCCTTCTAAATGTTCCGATCCGCCACCCACAGCGCTCCCTGCATCGATCTGGCGCTCTTTAGCAGATATCACGCCAGATGTTACCGTATTTTGGAACTGACCAAGCGCATTGCCGATAGCAACGACGCGTTGCCCCACTTGGAGTTGATCTGAATCACCCAGTTCTACCACATGCAAACCTGACGCTTTAATTTTGACAACTGCAAAATCGGATACGCTATCACGTGCGAGAACCTCTGCGGGGTAACTTTTCCAATCATACGTGAACACCGTCTACATTGCATTTTTTTCGCTCACCACATGTTTATTGGTTACGATGAGTCCATCAGATGTAATGATAAAACCAGACCCACCGCCTTCATGTGTTACCGTTTGTCCAAAAAAATCAACGGCACTTGATTTTGTAGAAATAGAGACAACAGCAGGGGATACTTTCTTTGCAACATCAATGACTGAGCTTGATTCTTCGACGACAATCTTTTCTGTTTTCCCAGCACTTTGTGGTTCATTACTTTGCGATGTGCTAAACCCGAGTGCGCTACGCACT
>Ga0100388_10004836_pt1 | contig 11099 bp, 10 predicted proteins | sample CryGeymeta201512_FD_81536 | JGI IMG/M metagenome (GOLD analysis project Ga0100388, IMG submission 81536) | Groundwater microbial communities from Crystal Geyser aquifers in Utah, USA - Crystal Geyser metaG 2015-12 | ecosystem: Environmental > Aquatic > Deep subsurface > Groundwater | place... | reverse complement strand
TTCTATTCCGTTTTTTTGATTTTTCACAAAATTAATTTCCTTGATTTTATGGTTGCTCTTCAATGAAAATTCAGTTTTAATGCCACTACCTTTCACAAAGTGAGCTTCTCCAATTTGAATACCCGTAGTTTCATCAAAGTAACGCCAAGCTCCATCGTAAAGTCCATTTAAATATTGACCTTTAGCTTGTATTTCGCCATTTGTCCAATATAATTTATAGCTACCATCTAAAAGCCCGTTCTTGTAGTTTACTTCCGATTCGATGCTGCCTTCTTTATAATATGTTTTTGAATAACCATTCAATAAATCGTTAACATAATTGTCTTCTCTTTCTGGAGTTCCGTTTAAATACCATCGTTTTAAGGTTCCATTGAGCTTACCATCTTTATAATTGCACTCCAACTGTTTATTTCCATTAATAAACCACCAAGTGGAGATGCCTTCTTTTTTACCACTTTTATAATTTTCTTCCGACTTTTTTACTTTCTCTCCATAGGAGTTTGGTGCCCAATACGCTACTTTTGTCTTATTACAAGCAATTAAGAGAAGCATAAATAAAAGCACCGATGAAAATTTTAATTTTTTCTTTGTCATTTAGCTATATTAACAAGTATAAAAGCTATTCGTTCTAAACAAATAGCTTCTTATTATCATAATTTGATAAATAAAAACAACCAATTATAAATTGTTTAATAAATAAGAGGTGCTGTCATTCGGTAATTTCAATATATTCGAAAGGAAACTTGACCATTTTAGATAGTTCTTCGCCAGCTTCTTGCATATCTTCATCCCCTTCATCAAAAAACCAATTTACTTTAATTTTGATTCCCTTGGTATGGTAATCGTAAATTTTCTTTACAATATCCAAGATAAATTTTGAAGAAGAAGAATTGAAATATTCTAACTTGAAATTGAATGTAATCGATGTGGCATTGCCATCACCATTGACATTGGCACTCATTTCAGTTCCAAATTCATCCATCCAAATAAGAATAGGTTCATAAAACTCTCTCACATTTTCTGGTCTTGATTCGCCTACAATTTCAAATATTTTGCTATCGTTATTAAAAGAAATTAATGGCGAATTTTCGGTGGCTTCAATTATTAGTGCATCCATATTTTATTATTTTTTATTATAAAACTAAAGAATTTATTTAAGGTCGTTTACTTTTATTTTAAGTTCATAATAAGAGAATAAATCATCTATTTTTTTAAAAGAATAATTGATTTTATTTTCCGATTTTAATGCAATATCAATAATTCCCAGCCCAGCTCCTCCTCTTTCAGAAATCATTGAGATGTTAATTTTAGAAGCATAAAGTTCTTTAAGATTTTCTTTGTTTAAAGAATTTGCTTCTTCTATTTTATTTTTAACAATATCAACATTTTTATTAAGTATTGGATTGGCTGCTGTAATATAAAAGTTGTCGTTTTCTTTTTCGAGTACAAATTTATAAAATTTATTGTACTCTTCATGATTAAAATGATTGTTGTTAATTACTTTTTCAGCATGTTTATATATATTTTCCAAGCATTCTACCATAATATTAAGCACTCTTTTCTTTGCTTTTATGCTAATGTCTTGATCAGCTAAGTTATCTTTGGTTACAGACAATAATTTTTCGATGGTGTCGAACTTAAAACTCCCTTCATGATTAATTATTACCTGCCTTTGATTCATGGCTAGTTATATTAAATTTATTTTGAGTTGAAATAAAGTTTAAAAATAATAAAAATTAGAAAATAAAATAATAAAATATTGGTTTACACTCTTATTCCAATAATTAACACATCATCTATCTGATTAGTATTTCCTTTCCAGTCTTCAAATGCTTTGATGAGTTTGTTCTTCTGTTGCTCCATCGAAAGTTCTTGGATTTCTAGAAGTGTTTCCCTAAACCTTTTGCTTGTATATTTTTTTCTAACGGCACCTCCTCCAAATTGATCCACATATCCATCAGAGAAAACATAGATAGTATCTCCTTTATTTAAAGCAATTTCTGTATTTGTAAACGTTTTAAGCTTTTCATTAAAAGGGGTACCAATTGGATAAACATCTGCTTTATAATGTATAACTTCATTATTTCTAATCAAATATAAGGGATTGTATGCTCCAGCGTATTCAATCTTTGTAAAATTATTAGATAGACAACAAAGTGCAAGGTCCATTCCGTCTTTTACATCGCTATTTTTATCATTTTTTCCTTGCGAATGTTTAAAAGTCTCAATTACTCCGTTATTTAAGTAATTTAATATTTCGGAAGGCTTGGTAATATTATATTCATTAACCGCTTGATTGAGTAAATTTCTACCCACAATGCTCATAAAAGCACCTGGTACGCCATGTCCTGTGCAATCTACAGCACTAAATAACACTTTATCGTTTTTGGACTCTACCCAGTAAAAATCGCCGCTAACAATATCTTTAGGAAGATAAATTATAAAATGTTCTGGTAATAATTTTTTTACATAATCATTAGCTGGTAATATTGCTTTTTGTATTCGTTGCGCATATTTGATACTATCGGTAATATCTTTGTTTTTCTTTTCAATTTCGGTATTTTTAACTTCAAGCAATATATTTGTTTTCTGTTTCTGGCGATATCCTTTTAAAATAACACCTGAGAGCATCAACAACAAAAATATCCCAACAGCACCAGCACCAATTATGATATTATTATTTTTTAATTTTTGTTGCTTAAGATCGTTTTCCTGATTTAAAAGTTTTATCTCCTGTTGTTTTTTATCAGATTCATATTGACTAACCGTGTTATTTTGAAAATCTGATGCTTCTTTGGTGTAAATACTATCTTTTATGCCCGAAAAAGCTTTAAAAGTTAAGTAGGCATCTTTAAAATTGCCCATGTTGTAATAAGTTTCGGCAATATCTTTAAAGTTGGCTTTGATGAAATCTTTAAATTCTATATCTTGTGCAAGTTTTAAGCTTTTATTATAATAATCCAATCCTTCGGCATATTTTTTTTGTTTTACTTTAATACTAGCAATATTATATAATAACGCTACTATTTCGCCTTTGTAGTCACTTTTGTTGGAAATCGCTAATGATTTATCATATTGCATCAATGCTTCTTTATATTGCCCCTTTTCACCATAAGTGCTTCCAATGGCAGTATAATTTTTTGCTTGCATTATCAAATTACCTGTTATTTCACTTATTGATAAAGACCTGTTAAAATAAATTAATACTGAATCATATCCTTTGAGGCTATCATATTTTTGATTATTAATACTCATTCTATTCACTTTAAAAGAATAAGCCTGCCCTAAATTATAAAGAGTTGAAGCAATGCCTTCTTTATCTTGCATTTCCTCTCTAAGTTTTAAAGCTTTTCCATAATATTCTATGGCATCAATTATATTTGCTCTACCATCATAGCTTTGTTTATAGTATATAAGTCCAATATTATTGTATGCTTTTGCCAAACCATTATTGTCTTTAAGCTCTTCCAATATCTTGAGATTCTGAAAAGCATAGTCAAGTGCATTTTTGAAATCGGTAAGTTCCGAATAATTAATACTTAAATTGTTTAAAGAATTTGCAATACCTAGTTTATCATTCAACTCTCGTCTAATTTTTAAAGCTTCTTTATGACATTCTATGGACTTTAAGTATTTAGAATTTAAAAAGTAAACAACGCCTAAATTATTATATGCTTTTGCCATTCCTTTTTTATACTCAAATTTAATAGCTATATTTAATGCTTCATTGCCATAATCCAATGCTTTTTTTGCATCAACGTATCTGTATAACCAACACAATTTGTTTAAAGTATTTACTTTATTGGTATCAACTGTCCCATAAGTTTTTAATACTTTTTCGAGGCTGTCAATCTCGTGCTGTTGCCCGAAACAATTCCATCCAATAATTAATTGGAATAGAAAAACGAGGAATATAAATTTAAGAATCTTATTTTTCACAAAAGCTAATTTCTTATACATAGTTGGTACAAACCTACATAAAATTTTCAATATATGTTTGAAGATTGTAAAATTAATATTTTTACTAAAGAAATAAAATCTTATTTTCATTTTTTAATATTATGCTGTCATTGAATCTATTGATTTAATTTGTATATTCGTGGCACAATAATTTGCAATATGTTTAAAGAAAGTCTTTATAGTTTTTTTTCAATTCAGGTTTCTCGTTTAGAGGAATCATTGCAAGATTTAAATGCTTTCGATAATCAGGAATCTATTCATATTTCTCGTGTTTGTTTAAAAAAAATAAAAACTGTTTTAATTTTTATCGAAAAACTAAAAACGCTTGGGCTTTCAGTTAAAAAAATTTTGAAAAAAGAAAATGAATTATTTGATATTTTGGGCAAAATGCGAGAACTCAATAAACAATATGAGCTATTGCAAGCTAGTGAGGTTAAATTATCTCTGCGTTTTTATGAATACCAGCATTATTTAAACAAGCAAATAGAAAACGAAATGCTAATTCTCAAAAAAATAGATTTTTGTCAAATAATATATCGTTTGAAATCTATTCAACAAAATATTTTAGAAATTATTGATATGTACGATGATGCGTATCTATATGATGAAGCCATATTATATATAAATAGTGAATTTGAAGAAATAAACATAATCAAAAACAATTTATACGACTATAAAGATTGGCATTATATGCGTAAATGCTTAAAAAACAATATGTATATGATGACAATTATTTTAGATTCTCATTATAATTCAGAAATTACCCAAGAAATTATCAACGATATTGATTATATTCAAGATTCTATTGGTAATTGGCACGATGAGATTGTTTCTTTTGAACTTTTAACTTTATTTGTTGAAAAAAGCCAAGCAATTAAACAAAATAGACTGATTGATTACAAAAAACTCATTCGTAACATTCCATAAATTATTGATTTTATTTGTAATGATATCATTTGCTTATTAGGGCATATTTAATTATTTTTATAATTTATTTGGATGCATTGAATGAGATTAAAAAAAACATTATTATTTAACGGCTTAAGTTGTCTAATTCTAATTATAGGGCAATTGGTTATTGGTTGCGATAAATGCAAGTATGCTAAAAGCAATTCTATTATATTAGATTATGCAAGTGTAACCTTTTCGCTATGTACCATTTCCGAAACTTACCAAGTAAATGATTATTTTGAAGAAAATTCTGGTCATAACCCCGATAGTATAAGACTATATAATATTAATCACGAGCAAGTTACCATACAAAGAAACCCCAATAAAAATGAATTTACATTTTATTATGTTGATGAAAAAACAAAGAAAAAACTTTTTAGTAATATCATCGTACAATATTATTATTTAAGCCTTAATCGTTTAGATACAGACACATTAAAAATAGAAATGAAAGGGCAATACACCGGAAATTGTGATAACGAAACATTTGAGCTAATGCGTATGTTTTACAACAATACAATGGTGATAAACGGAGCTACAAAAGGGCAAATAGCCTTTGGTTTCAAATATAATAAAAAATAATCATTGTTTTATTTCTTATCATCCAAATATTTTTGCCCTATCTTCACATTGATACCCATTGAAAATATAAATGGCTGAAAGCTATACATTTGTTCTGTTTTTCCATATATTGGGACTGAAAAACCTACTTGTGCAACATATTTTACATATTTATAGCCTAACTTAACAGTTATAGCGGGCTCTAAAAACGAAATATAAGAATTATTCATTGACATGTCATTGTCATCTCCTTCTCTAAAGTGCATATTTACTAAAGAGTAACGAGTTGAAAAACTTCCTTCAAACACATTGGTTACCGCACCAAGACTTGGTTGTATAAAAAATCTTTGATAATACGCATTAGTATAAATATTATTTTGGTAAAACCAGTCTTTTTCTGTAATTTTTACATCTCCGTATCCATAACCACCAAATATTTCTAATCTACCAGCTTCTTGTAACTTTCGATAATAGCCCAAGCCCGTTTCTACAAAGTAATGCTTATGATAGGTGCTAGAATCGTTACGATAATTATAGCTACCATTAACCATTACACCAATATTGTCAGTAATCGCATAACTTAATTGATTATCAAAACCACTGGTTCCGCCAGTTAATTTCCCTTGAAATTCGTTTTTATTGCTTAATAGAGGAGCATTGATTACATTTGGTATATAGGCTGGAGCACAAGAACTAATTAATAATACTACTCCAATCATAGTAATAAAAATATTTTTTTTTGTTTTCATATCATTAATTTTAGTTGAAGTTTTTTATTTATTGGTTTCCTTCATTTTTAATAGATAGTAATGTAATAATGAACTTACTTCCGCAATTTACCTCACTAATTACTTTAATGCTTCCGTTATGTGCTTCAATAATGTTCTTTACAAAATACAAACCCAATCCAAAGCCTTTAATATCGTGTATATTTCCTGTTGAAACTCTATAAAATTCTTTAAATATATCTTTTATATGCTCTTTATGAATTCCAATACCTTTATCTTCGATACTTATTTCTATTTTGCTAGTCAAATTAAATGTAATAATAGTAATTTCTGGCTTATTATTTGAGTATTTACACGCATTATCTAACAAATTTGAAATCACAGTGCTCATCAATGCTTTATCTGCATTAATATTAGAATTATTTGCATCTGGTTTATATGTTATTATGCCATCGCGATTTTTAATTATATTGTTTATCTTATCAATATTCTCTTCAATTATTTTATGAATGTCGATGGTGGTCTTATGTAATTGCAACTTGCTTTTATCAATCATAGCAGTTTGTAAAACTTGCTCTACTTGAGTTTTTAATCGAAAGTTTTCATCATAAATAATTTTTGCATATTTAATTATTTTTTCTGGATTTTCAAAAACTTCCTTTTGTAAAAGCATTTCACTTGATAAAGAAATGGTTGAAATAGGTGTTTTAAGCTCATGGGTCATGTTATTCACAAAATCGCTCTTTATTGCTGATAATTTCTTTTGCTTTACATACGAATATACCGTTAAACCGAAGCTAAAAATAATAATAGCAATAAATAAAATAGATAAAACAAGCCAAAATAACATTTTACGATATATATAGTTTGTCTCTTGTGGAAAATAGATGCCTAAAACAAAACAATCATTTTTCATCAAGCAAGTAAGGGAAGAAGTATGGTTTGTTTTCAACAATTCTTGTGTATATAAATTGTTTTCCCCCATAAATAGTTTATTTTCTTGCAACTGTATAATACCATATTCATATTTTATATTAATATCAAGATTGATCAACTCTTCCTTTAATAAAGAATCTAATAACAATGGATTTATATTTTTGATTATCTCTTCATTGTACATTAAACCACAAGCGTTTCTACATTTATTTATCTCTTGCTTAGAAGAATCTATTTTGTTTAAAAGCAACCTATTGACAACCGTTTTCAATGCAATGCTTACTCTGTGGTCAAATTGATTTTGCCTAAGCGTAATAGCATTTTTAACCCAAAACATTTGTGTAAAAATTATACCCACCAATGAAATGGAAGCTAATAAAAGGACAATATAAAATGTTTTTTTACTCATTTACTTGCAAATATAAGTCATTTTAGAATAAAATTAAAACTGTTAAACCTAAGAATTAAAATAAATAGGCTGATTTTTGTTGACATATATTGTTTTTTCCATTGCTAAAATTAATTAACTCCGATAATTTTTAGATATTTGCATTTTGAAAATTTAACAATGGAAAATTTCTTTAATAAATTTAGAAAACGCACAATCGGTAATGATGCTTATTATAACACTCCCATTGGGAAGCAAAAATTGCTTTATGCGGATTGGGTTGCCAGCGGAAGATTATATAAACCTATTGAAGACAAAATAACTCAAATAATTGGACCTTTTGTAGCTAATACTCACTCAGAGTCAAGTGAAACAGGCATGCTAATGACCAAAGCCTATCATTTAGCTCATAAAAAGATAAAAGAACATGTAAATGCCGATGAACACGATGTTATTATTACTTCTGGTTCAGGAATGACTTATGTTATTAATAAACTTCAACGAATACTTGGCTTAAGAACATGTGGAAAATTAAGCCATCACAAATGCTTAAACGAAATTGAACGTCCAGTTGTGTTTATAACACACATGGAACATCATTCTAACCAAACTTCTTGGTACGAGACAATTGCTGATGTTGTATTGCTTAAACCCAATGGCGACTTATTAGTTGATTTGAAAGAACTCAAAAAGAAATTAAAAAAATACCAAGACAGAAAAATAAAAATTGGCTCATTTACAGCTTGTTCTAATGTAACAGGCATTGAAACGCCCTATCACCAAATGGCAAAATTAATGCACGAATACAACGGGCTTTGTTTTATAGATTTTGCGGCTTCTGCACCCTATGTTGATATGAATATGCATCCTGCAAATAAAATGGAAAAACTTGATGGTATTATGTTTTCGCCTCATAAGTTTTTGGGAGGGCCTGGTACTTCTGGGGTATTGGTTTTTGATTCACGAATATATAAAAATGAAGTTCCTGACAATCCTGGTGGTGGTACCGTAGATTGGACAAACCCTTGGGGTGAATACAAATATATTGATAATATTGAAGTTCGAGAAGATGGAGGAACACCTGGCTTTCTTCAAGCGATGAGAACAGCTCTTTGTATATCACTTAAAAACAAAATGGGCACTGATAACATTCGTAAGCGTGAAGAGGAATTGGTAAATATTGCTTTTGATGGCTTGAAAAAGATTAGAGGCTTACAAATATTAGCAGATAATGTAAAACAACGTTTAGGAATTATTTCTTTTTATATTATTGGGGTTCATTATAATTTGATAGTTAAGATTTTAAGCGACCGTTTTGGTATTCAAATGCGAGGAGGTTGTGCTTGTGCTGGTACTTATGGTCATTTCCTTTTAAATGTTAGCCATGTCAAATCAAAAAGCATTACTAATAAAATATCTCAGGGCGATTTTTCAAACAAACCGGGTTGGGTCCGCTTGTCTTTGCATCCTATAATGACAAACGAAGAATTGTACTATATTATCAATGCTATCCATGAAATATCTCTGCATCATGAAATATGGATAAATGAATACACCTATTCTTCCAAAGCCAACGAATTTAAAAACAAATTGGCTTTAAAGGACGAAACTGAAAAAGTTAAAAAATGGCTTATTTTATAAGAACTAATTAAAATCTTAATATGGCTTTCATACACTCATTCGAGAAAAGCGGAAACACTCTTTTCAAATATAGAGGACAAATACCTGTAGTGCTTTTTATACTTGCTATACCCGTATTGTACTATACCGAATATCTTATTTTTGATAAAATATTTTATCAAGGAATAGCAGTTATTTCCATAATCATTAGCTTGCTTGGTTTTATTGTTAGGGCATATACTATTGGAACAACGCCAAAAGGTACGTCTGGAAGAAATACACAGAATCAAGTGGCAGAATCGCTCAATGAAACTGGTATTTACTCCATAGTTAGGCATCCTCTCTATTTAGGTAATTATCTTATGTGGATTGGCATTGTTGCTTTTTCTTTTAATATCTATTTTTTCTTTATTGTTTCGCTTGCATTCTGGATTTATTATGAAAGAATTATGTTTGCAGAAGAACGATTTCTTGAACGTAAGTTTGGGGAATCATACCTCACTTGGTCGCTTAAAGTACCTGCATTTATTCCCTGTTTTTCAAAGTTTCATAAAAGTAATGTCCCTTTTTCCTTGAAAAGTGTTTTAAGAAGAGAGTATTCTGGTGTACTTGCAACTGTTTTAGGATTTACTTTTATTGATTTGCTTCGCATATATTTCCTTACTCATCAGTTTGAATGGCAAAGACCATCGGTATTTGCATTGATTACTGCGATTGTTTTGGCTTTGGTTCTTAGAACCATCAAACACCAAACAAGCTGGCTCAATGAAGAAGGACGCTCATAGTTCATTCTTCCTTTGAGCTTAGATATTATAGTAACTCCGAATTAAACAATAACCATGCTCCCCAGAAAACTATATATTACCTATATTTTTGCAATAGTATCAATGATATGTTGGGGATTGTCGTTTGTATGGATTAAAATTGTATATATCTAATATAGACCGCTTACAGCTGTATTCCTAAGGCTTGTTATTTCATCTGTTTTATTGTTTTTAATTGTAAAATTACTTAAAAAAGGGCAAAAAATACATAAATCAGATTACAAAACCTTTCTAATTCTTGCTTTTTTTGAACCACTATGCTATTTTCTTGGAGAAAGTTTTGGTTTGAGTATGAATGTTTCTTCAACCATAGCTTCTGTTATTATTGCAACTATACCTGTTTTTACACCCATTGCTGCTTACTTTACTGTTAAAGAAAAACTTACCCCTTTAAATTATTTTGGTTTGTTTATTTCTTTTGTTGGCGTGTTGGCAATGGTAATAAATAATGATTTTTCTTTTAGTGCCGACCCACTTGGAGTTTTACTTTTGTTTTTTGCTGTACTTTCAGCTATGTTTTATGCCGTTTTTATTAAAAAACTTGCTCATAAATACAATGCCTTCACCATATTAACCTATCAAAATTTGATTGGTGCAATTTACTTTTTACCGCTATTTTTAATATTTGATTTTGGTCATTTTATTTCCATTGAGCCAAATTTAGAATTAATAACTGCATTGCTTCAGTTATCCGTATTTGCCTCAACGTTGGCATTTTTATTATACATTCCTGTTGTTCGTGATTTAGGAATTACCAAAGCCAATATATTTACTAATTTTATTCCAGTATTTACAGCAATATTCTCTTATTTCATATTGTCTGAAGTGCTTACGTTTAATAAAATTGTAGGTATGCTTATAGTTATAGCAGGTGTTTTGCTTACCCAGATTGGAAATATTGTAAATATGGGTAAGAATTACCTCAACAAAAGAGAAAAAAGAAGAAGATAAGTTTTACTTTTTCTTTTCAATTCCATTTTTAAATATGGTTTTCTTGAGAATACTTCCGTCATCTTTGTATTCTATCCATTCGCCATTTTTTTGCCCCTTTTCAAAAGCACCACTTAATTTCGTTTTTCCATTCTCAAAATATTCTTTGTATTCTTTGGTTTGAATATTGTTTTCGTAGTT
>Ga0100388_10004833_pt1 | contig 11101 bp, 8 predicted proteins | sample CryGeymeta201512_FD_81536 | JGI IMG/M metagenome (GOLD analysis project Ga0100388, IMG submission 81536) | Groundwater microbial communities from Crystal Geyser aquifers in Utah, USA - Crystal Geyser metaG 2015-12 | ecosystem: Environmental > Aquatic > Deep subsurface > Groundwater | place: USA... | reverse complement strand
GAGGGCGGCGCGCGCCACGAATGGCCGCGAGGCCGCGGCGTGGATCCGGCGACCAGGGTCGGGCGGGGCAGCGCCGCACGCCACGGCAAGACGCGGAGCCGCACCGGTCTGGCCACTCCACCGGCCGTGGCCGCGGCCCCTTTGCCGCGCCCCGATGATCAGGAGCGCCGCGCGGCGTACGCCATCACCTTCCACGGTGACGCCACCTGGCCAGCCCACAGGCCGCGGGGCACACCGCCGGCCAGCCACCGCCTCCCACCATCGCGCTGGCAACCCCCGCGCCGAGCCCTACGCGAGGCCTGGCTGGCGAAGATCTAACCGAGGAGATCAGCTCATCGCGCTGGCAACCCCAGCGCCGAGCCCTACGCGAGGGCCTGCCGGATCAGCACGCCGAGCTCGGACGGGTTGCGGGTGGTGCGGATGTGCGCCTCTTCCAGGGCGGCGAACTTCGCCTCGGCGGTGCCCTTGCCGCCGGAGACGATGGCGCCCGCGTGGCCCATGCGCCGTCCCGGAGGGGCGGTGGAGCCGGCGATGAAGGCGACCACTGGCTTGGTCATGGACTCGGCCACGTAGGCGGCAGCGCGCTCCTCGGCGTCGCCGCCGATCTCGCCGATCATCACCACCGCGTCGGTGTTGGGGTCGGCCTCAAAGAGGGCAAGGCAGTCGATGAAGTTGGTGCCGTTCACCGGGTCACCGCCGATGCCAATGCAGGTGGACTGCCCCAGCCCCACCTCGGTCACCTGGTTCACCGCCTCGTAGGTCAGGGTCCCCGAGCGGGAGATGATCCCGACCCGGCCGGGACGGTGGATGAAGCCCGGCATGATGCCGATCTTCGCCTCCCCCGGGGTGATGATCCCGGGGCAGTTGGGCCCGATGAGGCGCGAGTTCGAGCCCTTGAGGTAGTTCTTCGCGCGCACCATGTCCAACACCGGGACCCCCTCGGTGATCGCCACGATCAGCTCGATCTGCGCCTCGATCGCCTCCATGATCGCGTCGGCGGCAAACGGCGGCGGCACGAAGAGGAGGGAGCAGTTGGCGCCGGTGGCCGCGCGCGCCTCGCGCACGGTATTGAATACCGGCCGGTCGAGGTGGGTCTGTCCCCCCTTGCCCGGGGTCACCCCGCCGACCACCCGGGTGCCGTACTCGATGCACTGGGTGGCGTGGAAACTCCCCTCCTTGCCGGTGAACCCCTGCACGATGACCTTGGTGTCCCTATTGACCAGGATGCTCATCTCAACCCCACGCGAAGCGTTGTGTGTCGTGGCCGGTTTCTCGACCGTGGCAATCAGGCGACCGCGGCGGCGATCTTCTGGGCGCCTTCCCACAGATCCTCGGCGGTCTGCAGCTTGACCCCCGACTCGGCGAGCATCTGGCGCGCCTGCACCGCGTTGGTCCCCTGCAGGCGGACCACCAGGGGGATCTTCAGGTCGACGATCTTCGCGGCGTCGATGATCCCCTGGGCGATCCGGTCGCAGCGGACGATGCCACCGAAGATGTTGACGAAGATCCCCCGCACCCCGGGGTCGGCGAGGATGATCTTGAACGCCTCGGCCACCCGCTCGGCGGTGGCGGTGCCGCCAACGTCGAGGAAGTTCGCCGGCTTGGCCCCGGCCAGGGCGATGATGTCCATGGTTGCCATGGCCAGGCCGGCGCCGTTCACCATGCAGCCGATGTTGCCGTCGAGCTTGATGTAGTTGAGGTCCCACTCACTCGCCCGGATCTCCAGCTCCTCCTCCTCCGAGAGGTCGCGCAGCTCGGCAATCTCCTTGTGGCGAAACAGGGCGTTGTCCTCGAAGTTCACCTTCGCATCCAAGGCGATGAGCTGCCCCTCTCCGGTGACCACCAGGGGGTTGATCTCGATCTGCGAGCAGTCCTTGTCGTGGAAGAGGCGGTAGAGGGCGGCGAGCATCCGGCTGCACTGCTTCACCAGATCCCCCGACAGGCCGAGGGCGAAGGCAACCTGGCGGCAGTGAAAGGGCTGGAGGGTGGTGACCGGGTCGACGTGCAGGGTGAGGATCCGCTCCGGCTGGCGCCGCGCCACCTCCTCGATCTCCATCCCGCCCTCGGTGGAGGCGATGATCACCGGCATCCCGGCGCCGCGATCGACGATCATGGAAAGGTAGAGCTCGCGGGCGATGTTCGACCCCTTCTCGATCAGCAGGCGCTGCACCCGCTTGCCTGCCGGGCCGGTCTGGTGGGTGACCAGGGTCTTGCCGTAGATCTCGCTGGCCAGGGCGCGCACCCCACGCTTGTCGCGGGTGATCTTCACCCCGCCCGCCTTGCCGCGACCGCCGGCGTGGATCTGCGCCTTGACCACGTAGACGTCCCAATCGCGGGACTCGGCATACCCCACCGCCTCGTCCACGTTCGCCGCCGCCCGCCCCTCGGGGACCGGCACGCCGTATTCGCGAAACAGCTCCTTCGCCTGATGCTCGTGAATGTTCATCGCAACCTCGGGTGTGACCGTGGGGAGAGGGTGGAAGGCAGGAGGAAAGAGAATGTCGAAGGCTGGGACTACGTCGGGTGTGGGCGCGTCCTAGACCTGCAAGAACGTGGCTCGCCGGTAACGCAGACCGAGCCTCCTCCATTCTCCCTGAGGATCCCGGCCGAGGAGACGGCGCGAAGATGGGATGGCCGCCACGCCCGTCACCCTACAAAGGAACAGGCCGAGGCGGGGGTCCGGGTATCCATGTTCTTGCCCCGGTTCGTGTGGTCGTCCACCTCCGCGGCGCAGCCGATCATCCGGCCGAAGAGGAAGGTGGTGAACGCGGCGGTCTCCAAGGTGGCGCTGGAGAACCGCCCCTCGCGGTACGGCTTCCAGAGGATCTTCAACAGCAGCACCGCGATCACCGCGTCGACGTTCACGCAGTAGACCTCGCGACTCACCTCCTTGTCGAAGAGGGCCTGGACCAGGGCGTGGTAGTAGTCGTGGAAGAGGTTGTAGTCGCCGCGCTTCTTGAAGAGGTCGGCGACGAAGACCTCGCGCGGGTCGTAGTTGACCGGCTTGCCCTTGAAGATGGGATGGTTGACGCACGGGATCTTGCCGTAGCCGAGGTTGCCGATCGCCTTCTGCTGAGCCTTGTACCGCTTATATTCCTCGACGTACTCCCCCGCCATCGCCGGAAGGTCGAGGCCGTGGTGCGGGTCACCCGGGTCGGTGACACCGGCGTCCTTGAACCGCTCGAGCAGGAAGGCGATCGCCTCGAAGCCGTTGCCGCCATGGGCGTAGCCGGTGTGGGTGAGGAAGCCGGTCATCGCCTTGTTCACCTGCACCCGCTCCGGCGTCTCCGGACCGTCCGCGGCAACGCCGCCCTTCGCCCCCTGGGCGGAGATGGTGCCCGGGCCGTTGGTGATGATCAGGCCAAGCAAGACGCTGAACGAGAACATCTGCGCCGCGCTGGGCCGCTCGCCCATCAGCGCCAGATAGGCGACCTCGGCGAGCGACCAGGAGGCGAGGAGCTCCTCCATGGCGACACCGCAGAAGGACCGTGCGGTGTGCTGCTCGCCGGCCACCGCCGCCCCAATCAGGGTGCCGTAGATGCGGAGGAACCACGGCAGATTGCGCACGGTGAACGGCGAGATGCGCTTGCGCATCAACGGCCCCCAGGCGAGGGTCGTGGCGATGGCGCCAAGCACCGCGTCGCTCGTGGGGTGGCCCTTGAGCCCCTGGAGGTAGCGGAGGAAGACCGACTGGCCCCCGCGTGCGGCCACCGCGGCGACCATCTGCTCCGCCTTCAGGTCGCGCTCGGCGCCTAAGAAGATGGCCGCTGCCTCCCGGTTCGCCACCATCGGGGCAACGTCGAAGGTCTCATCCGCCGGGTCTTCGAGACCCTGGTGAGAGAAGAGCTCCACCAGCCGGTCGGCCGCAGCACGCGCCGCTTCGGCGCGCTTCGGGCCGACGATGGAACAGGCCGCGGCGAGGACCGAGTTCGGGGCGTTACCCGCCGCCCGCGCCGCGTCCGCCGCCACCAAGATTGGCGAGCCAGCAAGGTTGACCTCCGCGGTGAGGGCGACGTTGGCGAGCTTCTCGCCGTTGGCGTCGAGCGACTCGCGGATCAGGGCCATCACCAGGTTCGACTCCATGGAGTGCTGGGTGGCGTCGAGGACCGACAGGCCGTGGATCCGCGACACCTGGGTCTTCGGGTCCATCAGCGACGCACCCGAGCAGTCCTTCATGGCCTGGCGCGGCAGGATCGCCCCCACCTGCTGGCTGATCGCGGCGATCTGCTCGTTGTACGGCGCCACCGCCTCGACCACCGGGATCTCCAACTCGGCCGGCAGGTCGATCCCCTGGGCATTCGCGAACCACGGCTTGAGCGACAGACTCCCCTGCGACGGGAAGTCGGGCCCCACGCCGTTTTGCGCCATCACCGCGGTCATCGCCACCGGGATGTGGGCGATGTTGGTGACCACCGCCCCCTTGGCGGAACAAACCGGGTTGTCCGGGGTGTAGATCGCGTCGACCCCAAACATCTCCATGAACCACCGCTCCTTGGCGGCGGCGTCGTCGCCGGAGCCGGCCATCGCGCCGGCGTGGCCCACCGAGCGGCTGAGCTTCGCCTTCCAGCGGCCCACCACGCACGCCACCGTCGGCTTGCTGAGCTTGAGGCCGCGCTCGTAGTAGCCACCCGGCTCGACGTACATCACCGCCGCCTTGGAACGGTCGTCGTTGCCCAGGGCGTAGGCAAACTCGGGGGCAGCGAAGTGGATGTAGACGTCCTTGCCCGACGAGATGGAGACGGTGGAACCCCAGCCGGCGGTGGTGAGGTAGACCGCGATGGTGGTGGTGAAGTTGCCGGAGTTGGAGAAGATCGCCACCGACCCCTTCTTCAGGGACTCCGCCGGAGCCGAGCCGCCCAGGGCACCGCCGAGACGCACCTCGTTCCAGGCGTCCGCGACCCCGAGGCAGTTCGCGCCGAAGATGTCGATGCCGCTGAGCTGACCGAGGGCGCGGATGAGGCGGGCGTCGCGCACCGACACCTTCTCCGTGAGGATGATCACCTTCTTCAGAAGCGGATTCACCCGGATGAGCTCGGCGACGCCGTCGCGCACCCCCGAGGGCGGCAGGTAGACGACCCCGGTGCTGAAGGCATGGCCGTCGGCGAGGCCATCCCGGACATTGTTGTAGACCGGGATATTCCCGAGCTTGGTCTTCAACACCTGGCCGGCGCGGCCGGGGCCGGTGCCGAAGACGATGTTGCCCCCCGAGTACTCGTGACTCGTCGGGGTCACCGATCGCGACTCGCTGCCGAGGATGTTGAGGACGCACACCCGATCCTCCCGGGTGGCCAACTCGGCCAGGGAGCGGATGCCCACGTAATAGCGAAAGTCGCCGACGCCCTTGGGGTGCATGGTCTACCTCATCAGTTCCGTGTGGGGTCTCCGGTGGTGCAGTGGTCCCCCGCGCCGCGCGGCAGGGCGGGACCGTCGCCTTCAGCCGCCGATTCCGAGATGGGCGGCCAACCGCTTCCTGCCGCCCTCCTTCATCCACCGATTGATTCCCTGGGCGTAGTTCACCACCTCGCTCATGGCGGAATCGTGGCCAAAGAAGCGGTAGGGCAGGCCGAGGGCGTCGAGGGTGTCCCGCATCACCCCCATGCCGCGGATGAGATTCGGGCCACCCCGGCCGACCACCACATACAACGGCGTCGGACCGCGGTTGTTGAAGTAGTCGCGCAGGGCGTCGGCCATCGCTCGGAAGGTCTCGTAGATGTCGGTGTTGTTCGCCTTGCCGCCGATGATGAACAGGACGTTGCTTTGCGCCAGGTAGTACTTGAAGCAGATCCGCGCGATGTCCTTCATCTTCGCGAACGGCGGGTTGCCGCCGAAGTCAGAGGAGATGATCGCGTCGTCGCCGAGGAGCTCGGTGACCAGGGCGTTGGCGCCGCCGCCGAAGGTAGGGGCGAGGATCGTCCCTTTGTCGTTGATCACGAAGACGTCGCTCTGTCCCTGATAGGTGCGGAGCTGGTTCACCTCCTGCTCGAAGTCGGAGGTGTCGGAGGCGAAGAGGTGAGCCGGCAGGCCGAGGCGCTTCCAGTTCGGGTCGTCCTGGTCAAAGCCGCATTTGAAGTCGCACGCCACCGGCGTCAACCGCCCGCTCGCGTCCGCCATCATCCGGATCGGGTTCAGCTCGAGGGTGGTCATCCCGTAGTTGTGGAAGAGGTCCCACAGCTTCGGGAGGTTCTGCACAAGGGGCGAGATGATCTCGTCCGGGGCGCCCAGATCGGTGAGGGCGTTGGCGATGATGAACGCCTTCAGGCCGGTGAGTGGGTCGAAGGGGATCTCGGCGATCTGATCCCTGGAGAGCTCCTCGATGTCCATGCCCCCGTGATGGGTGATGGTCACCGTCGGGGCGCGGAACTTCGTGGAGTCGGTGATCGCGAAGTAGACCTCGTGCTCCGCTGGCACCGCCCCCTCAAAGGTCACCCCCTCCGCCTTCGCCCAAGCGTTGCCGTGGCGATGCTCCACGAAGTAGAGCCGCTCCTTCTCCTGCAGCGCCGTCTGAATGTCGCGCGCCCGGCCGATAAGCCCGGACTTGCCCTTCTTGCCCACGCCGCCGCGAAACAGCGGCTTGATGAAGATCTCACCGCACCGGTCGATGAGCGCCTTGATCTCGTCCGTGCTCGCCTCGGGACCCAGCACCTCGGCGGTGGGAAACCCCACATAGCGCAGGAGCCTGGCGCCGGTCAGCATCCCTGTGATCTGCATCCTCTTACCCTCTCTCGCCTTGAAGGAAGTGGGTCGCCCGGGGAGAGTCCCTGGCGTTCGCGACCCGACGTTGTCTGATGTAGTCCCCCTGGTCGCCCTACGCGCTCGGCCCCTTGCCGGGCGCGCGGCGCCGGACCGCCCCACCCGCGCGGCCAGCCTCCGCACCCCGGGGGGCGCGCGGCGCGGCCGCTTACCCCTTGGCCAACTGCTCGAGGAGGAAGTCCGTGGCCTGCTGGCAGGTGATCTTGTTGCGCCCGCCATTCGGCACCAGGTTGGCCGCGGTGAGCGCATCGAGGGCGGCGAGGATCCGCGTCTGGAGCGCGTCGTAGCCGATGAAGGCGAGGAGCTCACCGGTCGCCTTCACCACCGCCACCGGCGACGAGAAGCCACCCCGCCCCTCGTTCATCATCCGGATCCCGGTACCGCCACCCGCCTCGAACATCCCCTGGGAAAACGAAACGTTCGCCGAGCCGACACCGCCGATGCCGCCCACGTACATGCCCGACTCGTCACCCGCCATGTCGCCGACGATGTTGTTGCACACCACGGTGGTGAACCGCTTGGTCGCGCCGCTCTTCTCCCCCTTCATGGTGGTCAGCTTGTCCATCTGGGTGACCGTGTAGGAGAAGTCGTCGGGCTTCACGGCCAGGTAGTCCACCTCCGGGAAGTTGGCGTCGATGTACTGCTTCGCCCAGTTGAGCGACGCGGCGTCCGGCTTGATCACGTTGTCCTTGAAGTTCAGGACCACGAAGTTGGAGCCCACCTTCTGCGCGTGCAGACACGCCATGTGGGTGAGCCGCTCGATGTCGATGCGCGCCTGCGGCCAGAAGGCCAGGGCGTACTCCTGCTGGCCGCCGAGCTCCATCACCCCCGCCGACTTGGCGTCCTGGTAGGGGGTGCCGAAGTTGGCGCGGAAGACCGAGTAGTCGAGCCCCAGCTTGTCGTTCTTGATCCGCCGCACGCAGCAAAACAGGTCCATGTACTGGCGCATCCAGACGTTGGCCGAGGGGACGTTCGGGTACTTCGAGCTGTCCGGCGTCTCCAGCGGCATCTTCAACACCACGTCGCACTGATCGATCACCTTGATCGAGGCGGGCGGCGCCGGGGTATCGAGCTCGATCCGCCGCTCGATGGTGAGCTCGGGGATCTCAACGACCGCGATCTCCCCCTTGGCGACCTCGTCGGCGACGAGGGTCTCGAGGACCGTACGCGCGGCACCCGCCAGGATCGGGCCGATCCCGTCGCCGGGGGCAAAGCCGATCTTCAGGGGCCGCTTCTCGCTCAGGTCCACGGGCTGGAAGTGGCCGCGGCTGGCGATCGCCTTCACCACCCGCGCCTTCTCCACCTGCAGCAGCTTGGCGAGGGCCGCGAAGGGGTCGTAGGCGCCCTCGAAGTTGTTCGCATAGGTACCCATCGTCTCCTCCTGTCAAAGTGGTTCCGGCAAGGGACCACGGTGGCGGCCGCTCGCACGAAAAAGACGGCAGGTTATACCCAAACTCCCCCTTTTCGACAAGGGTGGCGCCGTGGCTGGCGGCCGCGACGGGGACGGCGCAACGGCGTCGGCGCATGGCTTGAGGTGCGGCGCCGGGGGAGGTCGGTCAGGTGGCAAAGAGGCGCGCCACGGACGCCCGGAGGGAGGCCGCGTCGAGCCCCCGGCCGATGAAGACCAGGGCCCCACCCCCGGTGTGGTCCGCCATCCAGTCGACATCCAGGCGGCTCGCCACCGAGTGGAAGACCAACCACTCCTGCTCCCCCGCTACCCGCACGATCCCCTTCGACCGGTACACCGTGGCCGGCAGGGCCTCCAGAAAATCCTCCAAGGCGTCGCGCTCGGCGCACCGATCCCCCACCTGCACCGCCACCGACTCGAAGGAGTGCGCCAAATGGCCTGGGGGGTGAGGCAGATGCGGGGAACCGGCCGCGGCGAGGGCGAAGGAGCCGCGGAGCTCACTCTCCAGCAAGAGGGCGAGGGCGGCAGGGTCGTCCGCCCGGAAGCGCGGTGCCGCCGGGTTGAGGGTCGCCAGCCGCTCCTCCACCGCCGCCCGCCGCGGCGCGTCCACCAAGTCCGCCTTCGCCAACAACACGAGGTCGGCGCGTTCGAGCTGGTGGCGCCCCTCGGGCGAGCGGTCCACCGCCTCCTCCAGGTTCAGGCAGTCGGCCACGGTCACCAGGCAATCGAGGCGAAAGCGGCCAGCGAGCTGCGGGCGCGAGAAGGCCCACCCCACCGGCAGCGGGTCGGCGATGCCGGTGGTCTCGACCACCAACTGGTCGATGTCCGCCCGCCGCCCCAGCTCCGCTAGCAGCTCCACCAAGTCGGCGTTGAGGACGCAACAGAGGCAGCCGTTGTCCAGCGCTACAAACCGCTCGCCACCCGCCACCAGCGAGCCGTCGATCCCCACCTCGCCAAACTCGTTGACGATCACCGCGATCCGCCGGCCGTGCGGCTCGGCGAGCAGGCGATTGAGCAGGGTGGTCTTGCCGCTGCCGAGAAAGCCGGAGACCACGGTGGCGGGAATGGGGAGAGCCATGGGCGGGAAGCGAGGCAGGGCGCGCTACCCGAGGAGGGTGGGCGCACCCGCGCGGAAAGCCAACGACTGGACCGGCGCGCTGCTCAGCGCAGGTTGAGGCCGCAGTCGGGGCACTCGCTCACGCCGGTGGCAAAGGTGGCACCACACGCCGGACAGGTGATCTCGGCGGCGTTGGAATCGATCACGCACGCCGCGGCGCGCCGCTCCGCCGCGCTCGCCTGCGCTGCCCACGCCTCTTCCAGAAGCTGATTGGCCCGTGATCCATCGGCGCTCGCGACCGCGAGCAGATACTGCACCCCTCAACCGTGGCCGGAGCCGGGCGGGCAGATGATCTGCGACGCGATCCCCGCAGCGGTGAGCACCGCCTGCTGCGCCGCGAGCTGTGCCTTCCGCCCCTCGGCGACGATCGAGAGCTCCGGAGCCATGGCCGCCACCCTACCACGCCACGCCCAGCGATTCAGCCGCACCACGGCGACCGCGACTCAAACAGGCAAGAGTGGGGGATGGGGGAATGGTGTCGGCCGGCGGCCAGCGATGGGCTCCGGTGGGGGGGTCGCCAACGCCATCTCGTCCGCCCCGCAGGGCCGACCCCCATCCATCCCCTATTCCCTATTCCCCCGCCTCGCGTGCCAGCAGAAAGGTGCGGGTCACCGGCGGGCCGGGAAAGTCGGGATCGGGGGGGCGCTCTTCAACGACGGTGAAGCCGCCGGGGAGGGGCGGCTGCTTGCGCCCGTGGTGGCACCAGAGGAGGCGACCGCCCTCCGCGAGCAGGGGGAACAGGCGATCGGCGGTGGGGACCGGCGCAGTCGGCGGCGGATCGACGACGATCAGGGCAAAGCGCTGGCCGCGGCGCGCCAGCCAGGGAAGGCGCGCCCGCACGTCGCCACGGAGGAAGGTGCGCGGCGGGGCGGCGAGGCCATTGAGGGCGTAGTTGTCGGCCCCACGGGCCAGGGGAGCGCGGCTCATGTCGACGTTCACCGTTACCGCCGCGCCAGCCAAGCGCGCCACCACCCCGAAGGCGCAGCAGTAGGCAAAGAGGTTGAGGACCGCGCCTTCCACCGCCAGCTCCGCCAACCAGCGGCGCGCGGCGCGGCTGTCGAGGAAGAGGCCGGTGTTGCGCGCCCGGGCGAGCTCGATGCGAAAACGCGCCCGCCCCTCGGTCACCACCCCCACGCCGTCGCTCACCGCTCCCCGCACCGCCACCGGCCCGCCGTGGCCGAGGTACCGCTCTAGGAGAAAGAGGGTGCCGCCGGCGGGCAGGAGCGACGCCACGCCGTCGAGGAGCGACTCGAGCTCGGGCGCGCCCCCGGCGAGGGGATCGAAGAGCTCCAACCGGAGGTGGGGACCGTAGCGATCGAGCCGCACCCCGCGCACCCCCTCGGTGTCACCGTGGTAGAGACGCAGCGCGCCGCCGGCGTCGATCGCGAGGCGATCACGCAACGCCGCCGCCCGGCGGATCTCCTGGGCCAGTTCGGTGGTCATCACGCCCCCCCCGATTTTTGCGGTCGCGCCCTCCCGCCCGCCGCGTTGCGCTGACTCCATCCCCTTCCTATCCTGCCGCGCGAGCGTGGGGGTGCCCCGATGGGGGGCTGAGAAGATACCCCTTGAACCTGATCCGGGTCATGCCGGCGAAGGAAACCGCCCCTTCCCCTGCCTGGCTCGGTCCCTCCTCTTTGAAGGATCGACCGATGGCCGCCACCGAGACCCCCTCTCCCCCCGACGCGCGCACCACGCCGCGCAGCTACCCCGGCTCGCGCAAGATCTACGTGGCCGGCCGCCTGGAGGGGGTGCGCGTAGCGATGCGCGAGATCTCCCTGAGCCCGACCCGCCACGCGGATGGCACGGTGGAGGCCAACCCGCCGGTG
>Ga0100388_10004812_pt1 | contig 11127 bp, 4 predicted proteins | sample CryGeymeta201512_FD_81536 | JGI IMG/M metagenome (GOLD analysis project Ga0100388, IMG submission 81536) | Groundwater microbial communities from Crystal Geyser aquifers in Utah, USA - Crystal Geyser metaG 2015-12 | ecosystem: Environmental > Aquatic > Deep subsurface > Groundwater | place: USA... | reverse complement strand
TTTAATGTCGCCGCTCTCAGCTCCACCAATGGTCATTTTCTGAGTTCCCATCTCAAACCCTTCTCCTTCTTTCCTCTTAACTGAAGCAATTTGAGGCGCTTTAGCAGCCGTGGCTACAAAACCACTTACTGATGGATTAGTGAAATCGCCTGAAAGAGGAGTAGAGGAGAGAGAATACCTTCCAGTACTTTGAAGCTCATAAACAGGAGCACCATTAGGTCTGGCGAAAAGATTTTTAAAATCATTTTGTGTTTTATTTTCCCAAGGCTCAGTCGCTCTTGCAATGAGAGCTGAGCTTGGCGTATTATAAACAATAGCGCCATAAGGTTTATTGGTTGTCGTATAAATAGTCGGACTTGATAATTGACCGCTGCTGCCACTACCGCTCCACAAGCGATCTGTCCATGGCTTATTTGTCTCGTTAAAGCCAACGATCCTGCTGCAACGAGAAGTGCCAACGCCATTAGTGCGCGATACACACAAACTATTATCAACTTTTGTAGTAGAACTATAACAACCGCCTGTTTCTGTACACGAGCCGCTTACAGCCAAACTATTTGTGCCTGTAAAATAACAACCGCCTGAATAATTTTGACACTGATTACCAGCTGCAGTATCATAAGATAAATCAACTCTATTTATTGTGCCTGTAAAATAACAACCTTTGCCATCAGAATCAGAGTTTTTAGGCTTAAAATAAGTTTTATAAGTCGTACTCCTCCGAACCCAAGTGCTCCAGCAATCGGAATAACAATAATAACAAGAGCTTGCCTGACTTGTATTTTGGTATCTCTCAAAATTAGGGTCAGTGGGATCAGAGCGGTTATACTGACTACAGGTCTCGTCACCACAAGTAGGGATGAATGCGCAGGTTGTTTTGGCACTCTCGTTTGTGTTGACTGTTTGATACCCTTTGTCTGTCCAGCTCCTTGCCACATACGTTTTTGTTTCATACGTTTTCCATACATAATCTTGTTTACCTGTGCAATAATAAAGATTGTCGCCCCAGCCACTTGTTACAGACGCGTCGCCAACTCCTCTAAAGCCAGCTGAAACAAATTGCTGGCTCACGTCAAAATTGCCCGCCGCCGCGCCTGGCCACCAGGTCAAACAAGCATTGATGTCTGAAGGTTTTGTCTCATCTGCTTCTAAACAAAAATTCTTTTGACCGGCAAATATAGCGGAGGAAGCGGAGGTAGTATAATCAAAGTTATAATATAAAATCTGACCCTCTGCGTTCTTAATTTTTTTATAAAAACATTGACATTGTTTTTTTGCTCCGGTAACACCCGAGACACTAGCACCCGTTTGAGCATTGGCGTCGTTTTGACAAACATTTTCTAATTGATAAGAATCTTTGGCTCCTTGGGTGAAAGGGCTATCTTTTTCCGGAAAAGATTGGCAGGTTTGCTCAATTGTAATTATTGGCGTCGTCGTACTTCCATCAATACCTGTTGTTTCATTAAAGGCTAAATAATAATCAAGTGGACCATTACCATCCTTGTCAACAGTTGATTGAAGTGATTTTAACCTCTCAATTGGGTACATCTTATAAATGGACATGCCAGAATAATCTTGACCAACCCAGGAAACATCTCTTGTCTTATATTTATTTTCGTCTAAAGGCGCAGGCGTTGCTTCATAAACATAAGAACCACAAAAATTAGTTGAGCCCTTGCCAACTAATAAATTACATCTACCAATCGCCTCGCAGACCTCTTGATATTTCCCGGCTGTTTTATCCCAAATTGATTTTGAACTGACGCAAGTTAACCATTCGCCACAGGTTCTATCTCTTCTGACTTTAAGAATAAGGTTGGTGTCACAACTTGCCTCGCCAGTCGAGCAAGAAACAGTACTAACTTTTGAATCAGGCGGCGACTTATAAGAACTCTGACTGTAAGTTTCTGCGCTATTATAGGTCAAATTTGAATTGCTTGGATCATAAAAAAGAACACAGCCATCACGTAAGCCAACCTGACCAGCGCAAGAAGATCTGTCAAGTTTGTTATTGTTAAGGTAATAATAAGGAGTGTATTCTTGTAAAACTAAATTGTCATAATAAATAATCCCTGTTTTAGGTCCGCCTAAAATAATTTCATACCTTGAAAGCCCCTCCCAATCTTTTGGGTCAAGATAAAGATGTAAAGAGATTTTGTGCCAAAGAGCGTCTTGAATTTTTTGGGCGACTAAATCATGATAGCAAGAAGTACCGGTCCAAACCCAGTAGCCTTGATATTTTCGATCATTATTTCTGTCTTCGCATTCTTTTTGAGTGTCTAAATCAACGGCTAAAAGTTTGCCTGCGCTATTTTTCAAATCATAATATTCTCTCATCATCAAATACCAACCATTAATTGTATCAGAAACTTTGCCGAAGATAGACAAAGTATAATCTTTGCCTGGTTTTAACTCTTTAATTTCAGTAGGGGAATAAGTACGGGAGAATCCTAAATCAGTAGACCCACAACTGCCCCCCACCTCGCCTTGACAACTAGCATTAAAACTAATTTTTTGGCTATAATCACCTTCTTTCTTGTCAGTTGAATCAAGAGTCTTGGTAGTAGCTGAATTAGCGTTATCAGAACAACCCGAGCCATGACCACCACCACAATAAATACTCCATTTATCAGCCAAGCCAGAAGGGGCTTCAGTATCTGTATTGAATCCTTCATGCCAAACAACCTCGCCTAAAGGATCCTTAAATTCAATGCAACCAGCTTGCTGAGTTGGACAAACGCCTACCCATCCCTCATAAAGAGGATCATTGGCTTTTCTTACCCCTAAAATCCCGCTCATTTTATAATCAGGCGAACAGGGTTCGTTTCCCCCTTTTTTAAACCAACCAGAAGTATCTTGGCCATTATAATATATTTTTTCTTTATATTCACAAATTTTTTCGCCTGGGTCTTTAAAATACAAAGTTGAAGCGCCTTGGCTATATTCTTCACAATTTAAACCATTAGAAAGACAGAGAATAGTTGGGACCGCGCCAGTTGGTTTGTAAAGATCAGGATCATTAATCAGCCAGACATTATCAAAGCCTAAAAGCAGATTGTTGGTCGCAATTTTTGGCAGGCCAAATTTTTGACAACCCTTTTTCTCTGGCTTGCATTGTTTGTCTTTATTGTTGACTAAATAAATTGTTTGATCAGCGGGAACGACTACTTTAAGATTATCACCAACTTCAAAAGTATATTCAAGGGTGGAAGTGGCTGAGGAATTAAAGGTGTCAGTTAATTTCTGACAGCCGACCGCTTCGCTCCGGCAGAGCGAAGCGAAAGATTTAAGATAATGGGTTTGTCTGTCTTTGTCTTGATATTCTTTACAGCCAAGTTCAGCGCCTGGATAAGGAGTGTCACAAATTTCTGGTGTCTGCCAGGAATCTTTGATTAAATAAAGATTTTCTTGAACCTCTTTTAAACTAATTTTATCAAGATAAGAACCAGCTGGCAGAGTAATGACTAAATTTTTGGGAGATTCAGTTCTCTCCACGTAAACCGGGCCAAAACTTATTTCTTGCCATTCAGAAATCATGACTGTTTTGCTGCCAAAATCAATCGCTCCGGCTTCAAGAGTAATTTTTGGCTGATAAGAACCCGGACCTTTAACCCAGAAAGAAAGAAGATAAGAATTCCCCGGAAAGATAATGCCTTGGCTTGAGATTGAAAACTGACCGCTGGTGGCTTTAATTGAATGCTCACCCATTTTAGTGGCTTCTGAAACTACTTCTCCGCCTGTCCAACCTTCAGTTGACCCCTTTTCAAAATCAGAAAAAAGAACTTCGCGCAAATTATTAGCTGCGTTGCCTTTATATTCGCGACAACCAACCGAAGCGGCCGAACAAGCGATCCCTTCTTCAGGAATCGCATAATAAGTACAAATTCCGAGAGTACCAGTTTTATCTTGATAATTTATAGAAGGATCAGAGCAATATTCTCTTTTTACTAAATCTGTTTTTCTTAAAGGATGACAATTCTCTGAACAAGTAATCGTATTTTCATAAATCACGTAATAAGTCGCGCCAGAATCATCATAAAATTCTTTACAATGAGAATTGGTTAAAGCGTCATCAGCTGTTTTACAAGGCCCAAATTTCTCTAACTCTGTTTGAGGAATCGGTGTTTTGGGAGGAGAGCCATCGTCGGCTTTTTTTAATTGATATCTCTTTAATTGATAACCAGCTGTTTCAGAACCAAGCCAGGTGTAATAATATTTACAAGCAGATTCCGCTTCAGGCAATTTAGCGCATTGTCTTAAATAAGTGTAATATTCTTTGCCTTCACCGCCCCGAGCAATTTCATCAAGATTGGTATACTCTTCACAATTAACTTCCTGAGCCCGACAAGCCTTAGCGGTCGAAGGAATTAAATTAACTGAGCGAGAATCGCTTGACCTCGTCCCGCTCTCTAAAAATGTCTCATAACCTAAACAAAGGGCCGGACAATTATTTTCCTCATGGCTGACCGCGGTTAAATTCGGACCGCCAGCCAAAGGGGCATAAAGATTGCAACCAACCTCGCGGTCATAACAAGGTTGAGCAAAACGGCCGCATTCAGAATTATAATTAGGATCATTTTTAACTAAACCAGCGTTGCAACCAAGATAAGAAGGCGGTTTTTTTAAATAAAGATCTTCACCAGTTTCAGTTTGAAAAAGAGAACAGCCCTCATTTTCTAATTCGCATTTCTTGACTGACCGATTAAAGAAAATAGCGTTTTCTGGATTGCTTCCCCGAGCAGAATCTACGCCCGGAGACTTGCAATTCCAGCCGCCTTTTTGATAGTCTTGACAATACCAGCGACAACCGACATTTGTTTGATCACAGCCTTTGAAATCCAAAGTATCTTTTAAATAAGAATATTGTTTTTTATCTGTTGCTTTTTTAAAATTTTCACAAGAAACATATTGAAAAGGGCATTCATCAGCGTTAAATCGCCAAATGTTTTTTTCACGCGCGCAGTAACCGTAAGACAAGGACTCTCCTTTGTCGTTTTCCGCTATTGCGTCTTGAACATCAATACAGACCTCTGACCTTTCTCCTGATTCAGCAATTGGCACTGCGCCATAAGCCATTGCTTTACAATAATAGGTCGGCGCTTTAAGAACCCATTTTGGATCAACTAAATGGCAAAATAGGCCTTCGCCATTATTAATTTCAGCTGGCGTTCCTTGACAGCCCGGTGTCGGTCCCTCTCGGCCAAAATCGTCAATAATTTGTTTAAGAGTTTTGGTGCTACCGGCCAAAGACGGATCTTCTTTAATCATCGTCGCCGCGATTTCTAGACCTAAAGGCAGGATTCTTGCTCGACGCAATTTTTTAATATTGGTTAAAGAATAACGCGAAATATAATCTTCAGTCGATTCTGTTGTCATACCACCAACTGACCAAGAGCCATGAAGGAAATTCTTTGCGATTGCTTCTTCAATGGTCATTTTTTGTTCAATTGCCTGACTCAAAGGAGCATCAATCACACAATTATTAACTTGACTATATTTTCTCTCCTCTGGACAAGTAGAAAAATTATTAATTAAATCATAAACGCCGGCTTCTATTAAGTTCACCTGGGCAAAACTACTAAACCTTGCTCTTGTTTCTTCTTCGGACGGCATCCAAGGCGTCTCAGTCTCCCCTCCTGGTGGGGCCTTACGAGTGCGAGTGTTATAACCACTATCTAACAATCCACTGTAATCTCTAGTCTTATCATCCTTCGGCGTCCACGGAAATTCACCTTTCATAGCATTAGTTAATAATTTAGAGACTAAAGTATTCGTAAAAATACCCACCGCATCGGCCAAGACCTCGCCCGTATATTCAAACAGACCAACACCGCCCTTTTCTATCATTTGCTTATCCATCGCTGCAACTTTAGACGCAGGAGTTTCAACATTTCCAGAAATCTTTGAGACCTTACTTTTAGTTAGACCTCCCAAACTTGTAAAAAATTTATCTATGCCCACCTTTTTCGCCATTCTAGTATAAATTTTATTTTCTAATTTTATACTCACGCCAATGTCAGAGGCCTCGGGTGAAAAAGATTTACTCACATCCTCCAAAGAACTCAATTCTGTTGGCGCTAACAATGCTCCTGTGTCTACTTGACCAACTAATTTTTTTAAAACATTTTTCCATTCTATCAATTGTTTAGTGTATAAATCAATGTGGTCAAAGGCCTTTTTACAATCAGCGTATTTTTCATTACACTTGCCCGTAAAGGGCTCTTGACAAAAATTAAAACATTTATTACAAAAATTTGTTTGATCTAAAGAAATACAAGGCTTTATTTTATCTCGCCATTCCTTTATTTTAATTCCAACATTTTCTAATGCTTTTAAATGGCCTTCTTTGTTATATCCTTTGATTATTTTTTGTCTTTCAGCGTCATTTTTTTCATCTTCGGCTTTTTTTATGGCGTTGATTCCCATTTCAAAATTTGACTGAATTTTTTTAAGCTCATAAATAATGCCTTTTTCTATAACTTCAACGCCAGGTATGCCAAAGCTCCGACAGTATTCATCTTCTCCTGCTCGATACCAGCCATTTAAAGCTTTTTTTTGGACAACAGTTAAATATTTGTCATCGCAAATCAAATTTTCTAAATCAGTTTCATACCGTTTGGCCGTGCCTATTTCCAAATCAGCAGAGATATCAAAAAGTTTCTTCTTGCTCGCTTCTTTAACTCTTTTTTTGATTTGCGATAAAGAACATTCTACTTCTTCTTTCCATTGATGCTCTCGATATTTTGGGTCAAGAGAAACAAGCAAATTAAATTTGAGTGTCGGATCAATGGGATCACAAAGGGACTGGCCCAAAAAATCTCCTGCAGTTCTATCAATAAACTCACCAAGTATGTCGTCTTCCATTTTCTCCCAATAAGCTTTATCCCAATGAAAAAGAGGGCCCTTGTCTTTGCCGCCAGTCGCCAGCCAAACAGCTGTTTCTTCGGCCAATTGACCAACTACTTGTTTAATCACATTTTTATAAAATACGGCCGCGCTAGTCCTTTTTATTGTTCTCCACGATTCTTTCATAAAATCCCAAATATTTTTTCCTAACCTCTGGGCAAAGGCTATAGGATCAGAAAATTGTGCTTTAACTGGTGTTGGTTGGGCTAAGGGCAAAACAAAAACAAAAAAGAAAATAACCAGCAAAAGCGTTAGACTAATTCTGGTTTTAAATTTTTTGTTTTTTATAGAGTTATTGGTCATAAACTATACAATAAAAAATGAATAATGAATAATGAATAATGAATAATTTTGGATAAACATTTTACTGATCTAGAGACTGGAGAAAAAGCTCTTTTAAGGTTTGATCATCAATTTGTTCTAGCATTGTTTTGTCTACTCCTTGAGAAATTAACATTTCTCTTAAAATTTTGGGGTCCATCTCTTGAATCATTTTTTCTGCCTCAGAAAGATTGCCCGATTGAACGGCTTCTTTGCTTAATTCTTTAATATCAATTCCTGTTTCTTTTTTGGTTTCATTATATAACTTTATTAAATCTTCGTCAAGTAGGTTATTGACTAATTCTTGGGAAAGACCGCCTTGTTTTACCAGCAAATCTCTAATTTCCTGAGCGGAGATTTCTCCTGTTTCTTTTCCGCCAGCCTGTCCGGCCAGGAAGGCGGATCCGCCTTCGGCGGAAACTGCTTCTGGTTTAACTTCCTGTTCTAAGGTTGATCCTTTTTCTACCATGGCTTTAGTGGTTGGTGTGCTTTTTGAATTAAGCGGATTACTGCCTGCTTCAATTTCTTCCTTATCACTGGATCCATCGCCATCAGAATCCAGTAGAAAAGCAGAAGTGCCATATTTGTTCATTTCATCATAATCAGATAATCCGTCTTTGTCTGTATCAAGGTTTTTATAAACACCAACAATATCTTGTTCGCTTACTTGGCCAATTGGTTTTGAACCTCCAAACGGACTTAAAATGTGGTATCTAATCTGCCAAAAACCAAAAACAACGACCATCGCGCTAAAAATTGTCAGCCAAAACAAAAGAGGTTTATTCACTTGTTTAGACATAAAATTATTATACTAATATTTTAAAATTTATCAAATAAATCTAAATAAACTACTTTCTTTTCGTTGATTAAAAATGGAACTAATCTTTTTTTAAAGCTTTTGAGATTTGGTTTAACTTTTTTCAAATAATTTTCTTTTAATTTTAAAAACAATTCTTTTTCGTCTTTTATACCAAGTTCTTTAAAAAGTTTTCTATCTGGTCTTATTTTATAACTTAAAAACCAAACAATATCATAAAAATCTCTTGGCTGAGGGTCTTGACGGCTCAAAATTGCTCTTGCTTTTTGAGAAAAAAGAAATTCGAGAGTATTGGTAAGAACATTTTGGACAATCCCGAATCTGTTTAAAATTTTAGTTTCAGTTTTTGGTTTTAATTTCGGAGTAGTGTAATTTATTCTGATGACTAAATTTTCTTCTTGATGGACGCTAATTTTCATTTGAAAAAGTAGATTTTTAAATTTCATCTCACCAATGCCTGAGTTGTCAGTTTTTTTCATTTTATATTCTATCTCGAAGCCTTCATTTTCTAACTTATTTTTAACTTTAGCAAAAATTTTCTTAATTTCTAAAAAACTCAAATCAAAATTGTCAAAATCTAAATCTTCGGAAAATCTATCTAAATTTCTTAAAATTCTTAAACTTGTTCCACCGATAAAAGAAAGCTTCTTTGATTCTTTCTCTTCATAAAGATAATAAATAATCTTTGACTGAAGGTATTCTCTAATTAAAGCCCTTTCTTTATGAAGAGGAATTTCCAATCTTTTGCTCTCTTCTTTTAAACTTTCGAGTAAATATTCATTGACCATATTTTTCAAGAAATGCCTTAACTAATTGATGAAAATTTTTGTTTTGTTTTGTCACAAACTTTGACCACTTTTTTATTTTTAAAAAATTAAATTTTTTTGATAAAGACAATCTTGCCTCTTCAATAAATCCGGCAGGAGAGATAGTTTTCCCTGCTTTTAAATAAAAATAGTCGAAAAGGGCTTTTTCTGGCGTAGCAATATTATAACTGTAATTCCCGACCAAAACCGTTTGAAAACCAAAAAATAAACTTGGTTTTAAACAATGAAAATAAAAAATCCCGTAGTTTTTTGTTTTCAAAATTTTTGTTTTATTAATAGTGACTGCAGTTATACCAAAAGGAACATCAGGAATAAGACTATAATAATTTAAAGCAGTCTCTAAACTAAGATAAGAAGGAGAATAAATAAAATTCGCCAAAACAAATGGGTCTTTTATTTCAAAATCAATTATCCTATAAATACCTCGAGTAATATTTTCTAAATAACCCTTTTTTGTCCAAAAATTCAATTGATTTAAAGTAGTTTCTCTTTTGGCTTTTGGAAACCACTTAAAAACATCCTGCAGTTTAAATAAAGGATAATTTTTGGCTTTAATTTTTAATTCATTAAAAGTCATTTCTCTTAATAATATTTTTTTATTATTATCGGAAATAGACTAAAATTTGTCAATAGCTAAAGGAGTAAATAAAAAAAAATTTTCTTTTAATTTCTTTTCAAAAAGGTACCAATTCATTAATTTAGCCATATCACTAATTTACCAAAATAGGCAAAATTGTACATTGTCTAAGATACCAGTTAACACTAAATTTGTTTTGGAAACGAAGAGTCTGATTTCATTGGCCGAGGTTATTAAACGCGATACCAATATAAGAACCCTTCGCTTCGCTCAGGAACCTTGATTTCGGTAAGGTAAAACATATATTCCGAAAATAAGAACCCTTCGCTTCGCCAGGCACCGTCTGGCACCTGGCTTCGCTCAGGAACCTTGAAATTTCCGCCGAAGGCGGATCAGCCTCTGGCTGAAAACTTCCAATATATTTTTTTTGAAACATCTCAAACAGTAAAAAGTAAATTATTAATTAAGTGTCAATTATGTTCCTTGATGCCAAGCAGTGAAGCGTATAATTTCTCCCAGTCTTCAACGCTTAATTCTTGGGCCCGGATTTTTAAAGACAGTCCTATTTTTTTAAATATTTTTTTTTCCTCCTCCTTTTTGATAATTTCTCCTTTTTCTAAATTATTAAGCAAATATTTTCTCGGTGAAAGAAAGCCGGCTCTAACCATTTCAAAAAAATTCTCTTCATTGACATTTAATCTCCTTTTAATTTCTGAAATTTTTAAGATCACGCTCTCAACTTTTGGCCTCGGCCAAAAATTTGCTTTTTTAACCAAAAAAATTATTTTTGGCTGGCTATAAAACTGAACCATGACTGAAAGCTTACTCATTAAAGGGGGTTTAGCCACAATTCTTTTCCCCACTTCTTTCTGGACCATAAGCACCATTGACTCTGGCCTTGCCCCGTTAGAAGTTTTAAGTGAGTCCTGTGATTTAGAAAGTTCTAAGCCGTAAGGCGGATTCGCTTGATGACTTTTTAATAAGTAAGACTCGGCTGAACTTCTAATGGGGTTATTTTTAGATGACAAAAAATTTCTTAAGAACCGGCTGGTGATGTTATAAGGCAAGTTTGCAACTATTTTGTACCTTGCCCCGTTAGAAGTTTTAAGCAAGCCTTGTTTTTTAGGTAAAACTAAGCCGTTAGGCGAATTCGCCCCGTTAGAAAGCCTGCTCGACAATTCCTGATGAGACTTATTGTTAAAAATAGACATTAATTGTGACTTTCTAACGGGGTTCGCTCGATAACTTTTTAATAAATTAGACTCGGCTGAACTTCTAATGGGGTTTGCCCATTCAGAAATAATTTCTTCCGCTTCTTTTGAAAGAATATCTTCTTTGACAATCTTCACGTTTTTATAATTTTTTAATCTCTCTTCAAATATCTTAATTAATTCTTTGTCAATTTCTATAGCTAAAACTTTTTTAACTCTTTTTGCTAATTCCTCGGTTAAAAAACCTAAACCAGCCCCAACTTCTAGGACTAAATCATCTTTTTTTAAATCTGCTGTTTTAATAATTTTTTCTAAAATTCCTCTGTTAATTAAAAAATTCTGCCCTCTTCTTCTGAGGGGCCTAAAATTATATTTTCGACAAATTTCTTTTATTTTTCTTAACATTAGTGTGCAATTTTTCTTTTTGCCCGCCTGCTGGACATGTTATACAAATTATTATACTATAAT
>Ga0100388_10004803_pt1 | contig 11142 bp, 8 predicted proteins | sample CryGeymeta201512_FD_81536 | JGI IMG/M metagenome (GOLD analysis project Ga0100388, IMG submission 81536) | Groundwater microbial communities from Crystal Geyser aquifers in Utah, USA - Crystal Geyser metaG 2015-12 | ecosystem: Environmental > Aquatic > Deep subsurface > Groundwater | place: USA... | reverse complement strand
GTAAAATGGTGTCCCTCGTACCTGGGTCTTTCAATTCTTTTTACAACTTCTTGGGCTTTTTGAAACAGATCTTTGGAAATGAAAGTTTTATGTTTTCCTGCAACAATTTCTCCACCATATTTCATAGTCCCGATGTAAAAAGGATTGGTTAAAATCACTGATTTTAACTGCTCAATTTTTATTGGCTTTCCAGTGTAACCTTGAATTCCAAACTTGTGCAAAAACTTTGTGATATGAAGGAAAGAATAATTTTCGTCAACCAAAAGTTGGAAAGCCTTTTTAATAATTTTGCTCTTTTCGGAGTCTATATCTATTTCTCTTGTCTTTGGATTATTGATATACCCAGGTGGAGCTTTGGTCGGCCAAATACCTTGCTTTAATTTGTAATAAAGTCCTCTTTTAATATTTTGGCTTAAATTATCTACATAATATTTGGATTGGCCAAAAGCGATTGATAACATGAATTTGCCTTGCGGTGTATTGTCAAACCAAAAAGTTGGGAATTTTAAATCTTGTAGTTTTCCCGTATCTAACATGTAAATAATTCTTCCCCCATCGATTGAATTTCTGGCTAGTCTATCCGGATGCCAAGCAATTATTCCGTTAGCAAAACCAAACTCTATTAAGGAAATAACCTCGGCAAACTTTTCTCTCCCTGGGGATTTAGCAGTTCTTGCTTCTGCTATGACTTTAACAATTTCCAACTTTTCTCGCCTTGCAAATTCAGTTATTTCTGCAATTTGTTGTTCAATAGAAAGGACTTGCTTATCTTTCTCGTCTGTTGACTTTCGGCAGTAGGCTATGTACTTCATTTAATTAAAGTGATTCTGTTTTGTTCAAAAACTTTTGCATTTTCTTTAAGTTACTTTCGTCAAATATCTTTCATCCCAAATTTGGGCTGGGACACGGCTCAAACGCTTGGTGGCCGTCGCCATTCGGCCACCCAATTTTCAACTCAATCCGAGTCAGTGCTGGGGACAGGATTCGAACCTATGTAGCCCTTTCGGACATTTCTTTTACAGAGAAATGCGATTGTCCACTCCGCCACCCCAGCTTATTTAACTCCTCCTGCATTATATCAATTTCAGCCTTGATTTGCATAAGCAGCTTTTTGTCCGAATAGCGGATATGTATAACTCCGTAAACCATCTTTCCAATTTTATTGTCATTAAAATCTTTTCTGACATATGGTTTAATAAACTGATTTCTAGGGATTTTCAGTAAGTTTGACCAGTAATTTAACAGGTTGTTGGCATCCTGGTTTGCATAGCAATAGAGACATACTCTCAATCTTTTTTCGTCAACCCTGTAAATTTCTCTTAATCCTCCCAGGAAAAGCGTTACCATTTTACTATCACTGTTTGCAAAATCGACAGAATGTCGACCTTTTGCTCCTTCTGCCCAATAAAGCATGAGTGTGGCGGTGTGTAAATATTTTTCTTTTAAAGAAAGGCTTGTTTTCTTTGTATATGACGGCAACTTTTTGGAGAAGGTTATACCGCAAGCTTCGGAAAAGGTTCTTCTGGGGATATTATTTCTTCGCATTGTATGGTTAATAGTTGAACCAGTTACGCCCATTCGCTTGCCGACTTCAAACATATTTAGACCAGAACTGTAATATCTTTTCAGAAGATTGAGTTTTTGTTTTGTCCAAATTCTCGGTTTTGTTTTCTTTCCTTTCATCCACTCAACATTATTTGGTTTAAAAAAACGATTATTTTTCTTTTTAAGTAATATTTCTTTTGCTGTATCACTGAGTCTTAGTTTTTCGAGCCACACCGAAGCAGTACTTTTGGCAATTTTCATCTTCGAAGCTATTTCGTTTAATGAATAACCTTTTTGTCGGAGTAGGGAAGATTTAATTTTAACTTTGGCAGGATAAGTCATAATTTAATTATTACCCCAATAAATACCGAAGTCAATATGAATAACAAATCTAATAATGAGTAGATATTGAGCCTCCCGACAGAAATCGAACTGTCATCGACGGTTTACAGAACCGCTACTCTACCATTGAGCTAGGGAGGCACAATGAATTATACCAAAAAATGACCCTGCTTTGGGAAGCTGGCTAATTTTCCTGAAAAAATTTCAGGTGGGTAGGCTGCCATCCACCGCACAAGGCTATGGACGGACTTTCGCCTTCCCGATTAAACTAATCGGTCAGGAAAAGTTCAACCTTTGCTCCCCGCAACAGGGCCAACTTAATAATAACACAAAAGTCAACTGCGTAAAAACACTAAATTATTTTACTGCCCAGAAGAAACTGAAGCAGAAAGTTAATTATGGGAGAGATGATTGCGGTTAAGATGGATTCGCCTCCGAAGGTAGGAAAAATCAGGAAAAAAAGAATAATGATTCCGAATCTGTCCAGGAAAAACTCGACCTTGCGGGCATTTTTTTCAGGCAGTAAGCCTACCAGAATTTTGCCACCATCAAGGGGATTGACTGGAACTAAATTAAAGATAGCCAAGGAGACATTTAAAACCACGAGCGGCTTGATCAGTTCAGCGATAATGAAAGCCGGGGAAAAGGGGAAAGAAATTAGTCTGATAATAATTGCCAAAAGTATTGCCAAGATGAGATTGGCGGTAGGCCCGGCTGCCGAAATTAAAGCCGAGTCGCGCCGGGGATTTTTTAAATTGAAAGGATCAAAACCGACAGGCTTGGCCCAACCGAAAGGAAAAGGCACAACCCCGAATTTCCAAAGAAACATGGTTACGAAAAATAAAGTTGTTCCCACTTTATCGTAGTGGGCCAGGGGATTAAGAGTTAAGCGGCCGGTTAATTTTGCCGTTGGGTCACCCAATCTGTCTGCCATCCAGGCGTGGGCCGCTTCGTGAATAGTGATGGCCACGGCAAAAGAGAAAAGTAAAAAAAGTATTTCCATAATCAAATTATTTAAAGTATAATACACCTTATTATGTCATATAGATGCGAGAATTGCGGCAAAGAAACAGTCGTCGGCCGATCCCAAAGGCACGCCCGGGGAGTAGCCGGAAAACGCTGGAAGAAAAGAGCCCAAAAAACTCCCAGAACTTTTAAACCTAATCTGCAGATGTTTCAGGGCCGAAAGCTGTGTACCAAGTGCATTAAAAGGTTGAAGAAGGATACCCGGCCTTAAGTTGCTGCCAAGAAACTGGCTCTTTGCCTTCGAGTTGCACCAAGTCAATGATCAATGATTGAGGGTTAAGGTTTAAGTGGGCTTTTAAGATTTTAAGTCTTTTTTTAGCCATTAACCCTTGACTATTAGCCATTAGTTGGACGTAAGTCCAACATCCCGGCCAGGGGGTCATGGCTCGAATAAAGTTGTAAATGGTTAATGGTTCATGATTAAGGGTTAAGTCTATAAATCCGTCTTCTTTGGTAAAGAGTTTGGTGTAGGTTGCCTTTTTTTCATCCTGCGGCTTGAGCTTTGTCTTTCCCGCGACGTAGGCCGGGATCAGTTGGGTTAAGACTTCGGCTGATCTGGCAAAAAGCCTGGCCGTCAGGGTTTGATTAGTGTCGTCGGGTAAAATATCTTCCTTGAATTGGGTGACAATCGGGCCGTGATCTACTTTATTATCCAGCTTGATTATAGTGACCCCGGTTTCGGTCTCGCCGGCGAGGGTGGCGGATTGGACAGGGGAGGCCCCTCGGTATTTGGGTAAAAGCGAAGGATGAACGTTGAGAATGCCAGATGGAAAACGAGAAATGATAAATTCCGGGATGATTTTCCCATAGCCAGCCAAAATTCCCAGATCTGCCTCAGGTAAGGGTTTTTCAAAGTTGTAATACACCGGGATTTTCCGTTTGTAAGCCCAGGTGTCGACTGGGGAATAGGTTATAAACTGTTTTCTTCCTGTCGGTTTAGGGGACTGGGTAACCACCGCCGCAATTTCGTACTTTTTGGCCAGAGCCTTAAGTATCGGCAAAACATAATCCGGTGTGCCGAAGAAAATGATTTTCATATTAATTTATCCCTCGACTTCGCTCGGGATCTCGCTTTATGCAAGCTCGACCTTCTCCCAGTTGTCGCCCTCGAGTTTGTAAAGAGGCTTTTTTTGTTCCAAAAGCCTATCAATAAACAGGATACCGTTTAAATGGTCTATTTCATGGGCCACAATTTGGGCGCGGAAGCCGGTAAAAGTTTCCGTAAGCTCTTTACCTTTTTCGTTTAAATATCTGACCGAAATTGCTGCAACTCTTTTTAAGGAGCAGTAATAGTTGGGCAAAGAAAGGCAGCCTTCTAAAATCTCGCGGCGGGATTTTGGTGATTTGTGATTTGTGATTTGTGATTTGGTTTTTATGACTTCCGGATTGATGATAACTCTGGCAAAGCCCTGGTAGCTAACCACAAAAATTCTCAAAGGTTTGCCTATCTGCGGGGCAGCCAAGCCTACTCCTTCAGGGTCTTTTTGGACAGCCAGTGTATCTTTTAAATCTCTGATGATCGCCAAAACCTTGGTGTCGATTTTTGCCACGGGTTTACACTTTTGCCTTAAATCGGGGTTCCCCGAGCGCAGGATTTTTTGAATCATATGAGGTAATTATACTTTATTTGGATTTTTCCAGCAGATCCAGCCAGCGTTTGGCTTCTTGGTAATTGGGTTTCATCTCAACGGTTTTTTGCAAAGCGTTAACGGCGGCTTCGGTCTCCCCGGTTTTTAGATAAACCAAGGCCAAATTGTATAAAATTTTGGCATCAGTCGGGGCTTTATCTAGGGCAGTCAATAAAGCATCTTTGGCAGACCCTAAGTATTTTTTGTCGATTGCCGCCAAACTGATAAATAAGCTGGCCCGGCTTCTTAAAACATTGAGATTGGCAGGGGAAAGCTCCCTGGCCCGGTTGGATTCGGTAATTGCTAAAGAAACAAAGACGTTGGCTTTTTCGGCTTCTTTATCTTGCTTAAGAGATAAAGCGATGTTGGTGTAGACCGTGGCCAGGTCGTTGTGGAAGATAGCCTCTTTCGGGGAAATCTTGACAGCCCTGGTTAGCGAGGGGGCATCGCCCTTGGCGTAAAGGAGGTCAGCGTACCAGTATTTACAGATAGCGTATAGCGAATAACTGGTAACGAAGAGGGTAAAAACAAGTAAAATTTTTTGATTGGTGCTTAGTTTTATTTTTGGGCTATCCGCTATACCCTGTCCGCTGACACCTAAGGTAACCGCGAGGGCCGGAAACAGAAAAAGCAAAAGTTGAGTGGGAACAACCGAAAAGCCAAAGAAATTGGAAACGAGAATCGAGCCATAACCGGCCAAAAGAGCAATCTCTTTTAATTTCCAGAGTTGGTAGATCGCAAAACTTATTAAAACCAAATAACTGACTAGCCCGACCGTGCCAGTGGTGGCGGCTAAATTAAGATATTCATTATGAGCTTTGTTGTAGAGGAAGTCCCATTCAGAAACCAGATTATGTTCAACTGGTCTGAATTGGTAATACGAATAGGCAAAGGTTTCTACCCCGCTGCCGAAAACCGGATAATGATGCCAGACCTGAAGGGCTCCTTTCCAGACGATTTTGCGAATTTGCCCCGATTCAGTGCCGCCGACTTCCAGCGCCGGCGCGCTCGAAGTAATTGGTGATCTGTGATTCGTGATTAGGGAAAAGGGAAAACCAATAAGTAAAGCAAGAGCTATGAATAATGAATTAAGAACGATGCAAGTTTTAAGAACACTTTTTTTGTAGACGAGAAAAGCCCCTACCCAAAAAATAATATCGGCGGTGATAAAACCCAAGAACCCCGAACGGGATTTGGTAAAAAGCAAAGTTGTGAATAGTAAAACAGACAATCCCAGCCAAAGTAGCCTTTTTTTGGAAATTGAGTTACACCAGACCAACGGCATGAGTGCCACTAAAAAGGTTGCCAGCCAGTTGGGTTGGCCCAAGGTGGAAAAAACCCGGTTTTGCACATCCTGTACCCAGAGATTTTTATCAATCCCGAAATGTTCCGCAATTCCATAGAGACACACGATTGCGGTTGACCACAAAACAAAGTTCATAGTTCGTAAAGCATGCCTGCGGTCCATATTGGAAACAAAAGCCCAATAAAGTAACGAATAACTGATAACTGATAACAAACCGCCGTTAAAACGGGAATAATATCCAAAAATTGAAGTTCTGATATCAACCGAGAGAATCGTGGAGAGGAGCTGAGACCCGAGAAATACCAGAAGGGGAATATCCAGGATGGTGCGGCGGAAGATGAATTTTTTGGCAACCAGACATCTGGACAACCAGGCAGCCACAATGGTTGCCGTCATTGCGTAAACAAAAATCATTTTGTTAAATTCAAAAAGTTCGGAAGTATAAGGCCAAAGAACAAGTGGTACAAAGAAAAAAAGAATGTAGAATAGGGTTTGCATTTATTTGTTATTATACATGGTATGCGATTTCATCCCTTAAACAGAATTTTGGGTTATTTTTCCCACGATATCGGTATTGATTTGGGGACAGCTAATATCCTGGTTTATGTCCGCGGCAAAGGCATTGTGGCTAGAGAACCTTCTTGTCTGGCCAGGCAGAAAAAAACCAAAGAAATGTTGGCCATCGGGGGTGCTGCTAAAAAAATGTTGGGCAAGACCCCGGCTACAATTGAGGTAATCAGGCCTCTTAAAGACGGAGTGATTGCCGATTTTGATGCAGCGGCGGCGATGCTTTCTTTTTATATTAAAAAAGTTCACGAGTCCGCCTTCCCGTCAATCCCCAAGATTCCGCGGCCCAAGGTGGTGATCGGGATTCCCTCCGGAGTAACCGAAGTGGAAAGAAGAGCGGTGGCTGATGCCGCTTTGGATGCCGGCGCCAGAGAAGCTCATTTGGTTGAAGAGCCGATGGCGGCCGCGATCGGCGCGAACTTGCCGGTTGAGTCTGCCCAGGGGAGTTTCATTGTTGATATCGGCGGGGGTACTTCGGAAATCGCCGTGATTTCTTTGGGCGGGATTGTTCTGGGCCGGTCGATTCGGGTGGCCGGAGATGAGATGGATGAGGCGATTATCTCTTACGTCAGGTTGAAGTACTCGCTTTTGTTGGGCCAGTCTACGGCCGAAGAAGTCAAAATAGCCATCGGGTCGCTCGAGGAAGGCAAGGACAAATTTGCCGTGATCAGGGGCCGGGATTTGGAATCGGGTTTACCCAAATCGGTTAAACTTTCCAGCAGCGAGATCAGAGAAGCGCTCTCTCCCATTATTCAGGAAATTATCACCAATATTGCCGATACTCTAGAGGAAACTCCGCCGGAGTTAATGGCGGATATGATGGAAGTTGGAATTTACTTGGCCGGAGGAGGAGCGCTTTTTCCCGGAATTGCTAAAGTAGTGGCGGAGGCGACCAAAATGCCGACCTTTGTGGCCGATGACCCCTTAACTTGCGTGGTCCGGGGCTGTGGTACTTGTCTGGAAAACCCCGCCTTGTTGAAAAAAATCCGGGTTGGGAGAAGATTATAATATACTATTACTTGTATGGATTTAGCGGGGGAAGACAAAGGCGGGTGGCTGGTCTGGTTTTTAAGAGGAGTTTTAATGCTTCTTTTTTTGTTTTTGGTAGCCAGGCTTGTTGAACTGCAGATTATTAAAGGCCGGTATTACCGGGGCTTAAGCGACGGGAATAGAATCCGCAAAATTATTCTTCCCAGCCCCCGGGGTCGGATTTTAGCCCGCGGCGGGGAAGTTCTGGTAGGAAACAGGGAAATTGAAAAAAAAGTTGAGTTTGGTGAGGTGATTGCGGTTTATGAAAGAAATTATAATCTGGGTTCCAGGTTTGCCCATGTTAGCGGGTATTTGGGGCAGGTCAATGAGGAAGAGGTCGGCAAAATTGATCCGAGATGTCCGGAAAAGGGGCCCTGGAGGCCGGGGGATTGGGTCGGCCGGGGCGGTTTGGAAGAGCAGCGCAATTGCAGTTTGCGCGGGACCCCCGGAGAGGAATTGGTTGAGGTGGATATTAAAGGAAACCTCGTCAGGGTTTTAGGTAAGAAAGAACCCACCCCGGGGGTGGACTTGCGAACAAATATTGATTTTGGCCTTCAAAGTTATCTCCCCGGGCTTTTTGAGAATAAAAAGGGGGCGGTGGTGATGACCGATACCAAAGGCCAAGTTTTAGCTTTTTATTCTTCACCCTCTTTTAACCCCGAGAAAGTTGCCTCTTTTTTGCAAGATCCCAATTTAGCCCTTTTTGATCGAGCCATCAGCGGCCTTTATCATCCTGGCTCGGTTTTTAAGCCGGTGGTAGCCATCGCTGCCCTGGAAGAGGGAAAAATCAACCAAAATTTTCGCTTTACCGACCCGGGAGTTATCCGCATCGGGAGCTATTCCTATGCTAATTGGTATTTTACCCGGTACGGGAGAACCGAAGGGGAAATTGATATTACTCGGGCGATTGCCCGCTCGACTGATACCTTTTTTTACAAAATCGGGGAGATGGTGGGAATTGAAAAGATAGCCGAATATGCCGATAAATTCGGGCTTAATCGGGTAACGGGAATCGATTTGCCCGGAGAGGCTGGCGGTTTAATTCCCACTCCCGAGTGGAAAAAGACAACTCAAGGGACCAACTGGTTTTTGGGCAACACCTACCATGTGGCCATCGGCCAAGGAGACGTGGCGGTCACCCCGATTGAAATTAATCAGATGATTTCGGCAATTGCCGCAGGTGGCAGGTTGTGTCAGCCCCGGGTTGCCGTGGGAGAGGAAAACTGCCGAGACCTGGGGATTAAAAAAGAAATTCTTGATTTGGTAAAAGAAGGAATGGTTAAGGTTTGCTCCTCCGGCGGAACCGGTTATACGTTTTTTGATCTGAATAGTGGTTCGACTAAGCTCACCACGACCAATCGGGGATTGGTCGCTTGCAAAACCGGGACCGCTGAAACCAATCAAGACGGCAAAACCCACGCTTGGTTTACGCTTTTTACCCCCGCCGGTGAACCGGAGACTGTAGTGACGGTTTTATTTGAAGGCGGCGGCGAAGGTTCGAAAGTAGCCGGACCGGTAGCCAGGAAAATTTATGATCAAATTGAAAGTCTTAGGTAGAATTTTAAACTCGGACGCCAAGGCCGTTGCCGTGGTGGGATCCCGACAGATGACAGCCAGGGGAGAAAGGTTAACCCAAGAATTTGTCAAGGCCTTAGTTGGGGCCGGTTTTACCATTGTTTCGGGTCTGGCCCGCGGTGTAGATACGGTAGCTCACGAAGCCGCGTTAGACGCGGGCGGGAGAACGATAGCGGTTTTAGGATCGGGAATTGATGTTATTTATCCTCCGGAAAACAGACAATTGGCCGAAAATATCGCTAAACATGGAGCAGTTGTTTCCGGCTTTCCTGACGGAACAAAACCCCTAGCCCAAAACTTTTTGGCCAGAAATAAAATTGTGGCGGGTTTAACCAAAGCAGTTTTGGTGGTTGAAGGCAAAAGAAGGAGCGGAACACTTTCGACCGCGGCGCACGCGGCCAACATGGGGCTAGAAGTTTTCGCCATCCCAGGCTCCGAAGCAACGGATTGGTTGATTGAAGAAGGAGCCAATAGTGTAGAATCACCCATTGACCTGATTAAGCTAATTAGTCTAAATTCATTACCATGAACTTAATTGTTGTTGAATCACCCACCAAGGCCCGAACTTTATCCAGATTTTTGGGCAAGGACTATCTGGTTGAAGCAACCATGGGCCACATTAAAGATTTACCCAAAAGCAAACTGGGGGTTGATATTGATCATAATTTCACCCCGGATTATGAGGTTGTTCCTAAACGAAAAGAAACGATTGAAAAGTTAAAAGACGAAAGTCAAAAGGCAAAAGTTATATTTCTTGCTTCTGATCCGGACCGCGAGGGAGAAGCAATTGCGGCTCATGTTAAAGAAATTTTGGGCAAGAAGAAAATTTCCAGAATTGTCTTTCATGAAATTACCCGAGAGGCGGTGGAGGAAGCAATTGCTAACCCGAAAGAAATTGACAAAAACTTAGTTGATGCTCAAACCGCCCGGCGTGTTCTGGATAGGCTGGTCGGGTATAAACTCTCACCGCTTCTTTGGCGAAAGGTCAGACGGGGTCTCTCGGCCGGCCGGGTGCAAACCGTGGCCGTTCGGCTGATTGTGGAAAAGGAAAGGGAGATCAAAGCTTTTAAGCCGGAAGAGTACTGGGAGATTTATGTTTCACTAAAACAGTTCACCCCCGAGGTGAAATCTGCAGACACCTCGGGGGTGTTTGTGGTTCAATTGATTGAACAGGAAATAAAGAATGAAGAACAGGCAAAGAAAATTGTTGGGGATTTGAAGAAGGCAAAGTATGCGGTTTCGGATGTCAGAAAACGCGAAGTGGTTAAAAGCCCCTACCCCCCTTTTACCACTTCGACCATGACTCAAGCCGGTGCCCGCATTTTCGGCTGGTCAGCCAAACGGACGATGAGCGTGGCCCAAAGATTGTATGAAGAAGGTTTAATTACCTACCACCGGACCGATTCCTTTAATATTTCCCAAGCGGCAATTACCAAGGCTAGGGAGTTTATCAAAAAGACATACGGCGAGAAATATCTTCCCGAATCTCCTAAGTATTACAAGACAACAAGCAAAGTTGCTCAGGAAGCTCATGAAGCCATACGTCCTACGGACGTTAATAAAAATCCCACCTCGGGAGTGGGCTTGGACTCTCCCGAGGTGAAAAAACTTTACGAACTTATTTGGAGAAGATTTGTTGCTTGCCAGATGACGGCCAGTGTCTACGACGAGACGGTGATTGATGTACAGGCTCAGCCCACTCGCCAGGTGGGATCTGCAGACACCTGGCGGGTGTATTTATTGCGTGCAAGCGGACAGATCATGAAATTTGATGGTTGGCGGAAACTATTTCCAGGATTCACCCGCGAGGTGAAATCTGCAGACACCTCGCGGGTGTTTCTGTTGCCCGAAGTCAAGGTAAATGAGGAACTTCAATTAATCGAAGTAAATCCGATTCAAAAGTTTACGGAACCCCCTCCAAGATTTAATGAAGCATCTTTGATTAAAACCTTAGAAAAATTAGGAATTGGAAGGCCTTCCACATATGCTCCGATTATTTCCACAATTCAAATCAGAAACTATGTCGAGAAAGATGAAGGGGTATTTAAGCCGACTACAATTGCAAATGCAGTCATCGACTTTCTTATTAAAAACTTTCCTGAGGAACTTGAATATCAATTTACT
>Ga0100388_10004759_pt1 | contig 11195 bp, 15 predicted proteins | sample CryGeymeta201512_FD_81536 | JGI IMG/M metagenome (GOLD analysis project Ga0100388, IMG submission 81536) | Groundwater microbial communities from Crystal Geyser aquifers in Utah, USA - Crystal Geyser metaG 2015-12 | ecosystem: Environmental > Aquatic > Deep subsurface > Groundwater | place... | reverse complement strand
TTATTCTAGCAAAAAGAGAAGATTATAGCAAGATTTATACACACAAAACCCAGATCTCTATCTGGGTTTTGTTAATCTTTGGTAACTGTAATTATGTGTTACTTAGCTTTACGAAGCATTGGTAATCCGGTACGGTCGTTTTCCATTACTTCATACCCATCGGGTAGTGCATCGAGAACGCCGTCCTTTTCTTCACGTGCGAAGAAGAAAATCTTCTGTTGTCGTCCACCACGGAGTGTAACTACTCGACTGTGAAGATAGTATGTCTGTCCGGATTTTTTTGATTGAACTGAGAATGCCATGTACAATCACCTCCTCCCTATAGCTTTTAATTTCAGGTTCACACATAATACTGTACCAGTACACAAGGTTTGTCAAGAGATGCAAAAACAGGTATACTGTAAAGGTATATGTTGTCAAAAAATGACTTCCCCATCTTTGATACCCATCCTAACCTGATATATCTGGACGCAGCTGCAACTGCGCAGATACCTACAGGTGTTCTTGAGGTTGTGGATAAGTGGTACTCATTTAAAAACGCAAATGTACATCGAGGGCTGTATTCTCTTTCAATTTCTGCAACCGATACGTATGAGCGTGCACGACATTCGATCTCTAATTTCTTACATATTAAACCGACCGAATGCGTATTTGTCCGCAATACAACAGAAGGGATGAATAGTATCGCCCGGGCTTATGCACCGTTTCTTAAACCTAATCATTCTATTATCATTTCCGAGCTCGAACATCATTCTACACTTTTAGTGTGGCGTACGATTGCGAAGGAAACTGGCGCATCATTCAAAATTATCCCCGTTCATGATGGAAGAATCCGATTATCTGATGCCAAAAATGTCATAGATTCAAAAACATCAATAGTGATCATCTCTCATGTAAGTAATGTATTTGGCGCAACGCAACCAGTCAAAGAGATTGCTGATTACGCGCATACGTTTGGCGCGACAGTGGTTATCGACGGTGCGCAAGCAGTCGCACATATGCCTGTACACCCGTGGGAACTGGGAGCCGATGCATATGTATTCTCTGGTCATAAAATGTATGCTCCGCATGGAATTGGGGTTGTATGTATTACAGAAAAAAAACTTGCACAAAGATTGGATCATTTTTTACTCGGTGGAGAGATGGTAGAAAGTGTTACCGCAGATTCATATAAGTTAAAATCAGCACCGCGGCGGTTTGAGGCGGGGACGCCCAATGCATCGGGAGCCGTTGGGCTTGGACGGGCGTTTGAACTGTTACATGATGATAATAATTGGAAACATCTCAATAAACTTTCGTCTGCGTTATTTCGTGTGATTCAACAATCTGGTGCGACACTCTACAGTCCGCAAGACGGCGATATTCCTCTTGTGAGTTTTAATTTTAATGGAATACACCCCGATACTATCGCACTCGCACTAAGCGAGAATGATATCGCTGTGCGCAGTGGATATCTCTGCGCACAACCGATGACATCAAAACTCAATGCAAGCGGTGTCGTCCGCGCAAGCGCAGGATTGTGGAATACAAACGAGGATATTGAAAAGTTTGGAGATGCTCTAAAAAAAATAGCTAACCGCTCACTATCTTGATAATAAATTTAATTCAGATTGAGAAAGTTCTTTATATTCCCCTTCTTTAAGCGTTCCGAGTTGGAGTGACCCGATGCGTATTCGTTTAAGCGAGATGAGATCGGCGCCAACGTACGCCATAATGCGCCTAATTTCGCGTTTTTTACCTTCGTGGAGGACGAGATTATATGAAGTTTTTCCTGTTATTTCTACCTTGTCAACATGAAATGAATCTCTATCGTCATCGATACCGGATGTTATCTGGTCTATCTGCTGGGGGGATAAAGGTTCGGCGAGTGTCAGTATGTATTCTTTTTCTACCTCATATTTTGGGTGTGTAAGACGTTGTGCAAGATCGCCATCATTAGTAAGTAAAATGAGCCCGGATGTATCGATATCAAGACGACCGACAGGGAATAATCGAAGATCGGATGATACGAGATCGCAGACTGTTTTTCTTTTATGTTCGTCACTGACCGTTGACACTACCCCAGCTGGTTTATTAACTGCATAGACCACAGGAGAAACATCTTTTATTTCTATCGTTTTGCCATTGATGCGAATATCTTCGTCACCGGTAACTTTAATCCCTAGATGTGCTTTGACACCATTAACCGTAATATTGCCACCGGCAATCATAATTTCTAATTTGCGCCGAGAACCAAATCCGCGCTGCGCAAGATACTTTTGTAACCGCACGAGTTCTTTTGTTTGCATAGAGTGATTATATCTTATTTTAGGCAAAAGAAAAGGGACTCGCTACGCACATGCGTTGCAAGTCCCTAACGAGGGCAAGGGTCCTCATGGGACACGCCTCCTTCTACTCCGCAATCGGAGAGAGACCGCGAGCCAAATAGCCGCGATCAAGAAGGAGCTCCGCAGTACGCTTCTGAACCCATGGTTCAGAAAATAATCTTCCGCGTACTGCAGAATCCCGATCACCAGAGCCAGACAGAAGGCTCCGATGACCAGTCCGGCAAAGAACCGGACACTGGACTTCTTTACTTCCTTCACTACATTCACCTCCATGGATGAAAGATTCATCATCATTGCTGATGACGCCACAGTATAGCATAGATTTGGGCTTTTGTCAAGCCCTCTATACCTGTTATACAGGTATTTTGATATATTCTTTATATTTAGCTGCGAGACCTTCTTTGACAAGACTAGTGAGGATAGAATCGAATCGTTCTTTGGGGACAGAAACCATTTTGAATAGTTCAGTTTCGAGTATTTTACCTTTGGTAAGTGCACGGAGTATCTCACCACGAACTTGTCTATCCGACCCGATAAACGTTGATTGGCGGACATACTGTTTACTTTTTTGTGATGGGTTGCCACTCTTTTTGAGCATAACGCCATAGTCCATCAGCGCCCAGTACCACTCGCGCACATTTTCTTGATGACACGATTTTTTGATAAGCGGCAACAGCTCTGTATCATCAACATCGCTGCGATCACTAAAAAAGAAGTGTATAAACACACTTCTGATATTTGTTTCTATAAATACAACTGGTTTGTTATAGGCAAATCCAACAATAGAGCGCGCTGTTGCATGTCCGATACCGGGCAGTTGTTCTAATAATTGAGGGTCATTGGGGAGTTTTTGAGAATAGGTATCTGATATAATGCGTGCACTTTTTTGCAGAAGAAGTGCACGTCTGTTGTACCCGAGCCCTTGCCACACGCGCAGTACATCGGTTAGCGGTGCATCGGCAAGTGCTCCCCAGTTTGGAAACAATCTGACAAATTGAGTATATTTTGATAGTACTCTATCTACTTGCGTTTGTTGTAGCATCACTTCGGAAACGTAGATATGGTAGGGATCCGTCGTTTCTCTCCACGGCATCGGTCGTGGGTGAGCGTGATAATAATCCCAAATTGTTTTCTGGAAAGCAGGAATTGTCATATGAAGGTTATTGTACACAAAAAGTGGATTTCGCGCACATGCACAAAATCCACTTGTGGTACATGATTACCCATATACCTAATCTGGATAATCAAGGAGGCGTTGAGTCACCTCTATTGTTTTTTCAAAGACTCCATCGGTGAAAGTAGCTCGTTCTACTTGATTCGGTTTTATTCGCGCCAGATGTCGCAAAACTCTTTGCAAGACTTGTGCGTGTATGTTAAGCAACCGAAGTAATGTTTCTTCTGATAGCGGTGTATATTTCTTACAGAGTCTTTGAGTTCTGCACAGAGTAAGGATATTGCTCCAAAACGCAAGCCCTTTGTACAAAAACTCTGTTGCTCTGCGAGAAAGATCCCGTTTGAGTTGCTCCCCCGATTGAATTTGCACTTCTTCCATTATAGACAGTAGATCAAGCTGTTGGATCGAATCTTGCTTATTTTTGATGTATTCACGTACCTGGCTTAATGTCATTCCTCGAGTCTGAAAATGAGTGAACATATCACAGAGCTCTCGAGATGAAATATGTGAATCTTTCTTCTCGGAATAATCCCGATATCCTGCTATCGCCAACGCAACTCCATACTTGCCTGAATTTTGTGCATTCGTGCGAATGTATTGAGGGAGCGTTGCAAAAAGTAGTGCATTTCGAACCGTTGATTCGTTACGACCGAGACGCCGTGCTGCTTGTGCGATTGATACATCACTATTCGTAAGCAGAAGATAACGATAGTATGCAGAAACTCCTTCTGCCAATTCTCCGGGTAGAATCGGATGATACGTGTTTTCATTGAACTGAAGGTCAAGAAACTGTTGGGGGGTCAAATTAGTGTACAGTTTTGCATCCATACAACCATCGGGAAAATGGCGATGGATGCAACCCTGCTGTGCGTGATCTTTGTCGTCGTTCTCAGCGCAAACTGGGCAAACATTTTGTGACAACCAGATCATTGCACGCACGCGACATGCACCAAAAAACAGCACCCTCCATACCTTCTTCCTACCTATTGTTATCGGTTTGTACGATGCAGGATCTTTCTTCACTGACCAAACCTTATTGAGTTCAGCGACAAGAAGTTTGAACTGTCGTTCGCTTGAATAGTCAACAACACCGATCGGTTCGATAAGCCCATATTGAGCAATTGAATGAGCAAGATCGGTAATTTCTACTGGGTTAAACGTACGCCGCGCTTGTACAAGCTGAATAACTTCAGGCGAGAGACGAGTTAATGTGTATCTCAATTCATCCATCACTATACCTCAATAATCAAAGACTAAAGATTCATGTCTGTGTTTGTATGTATCATTAACAGTTATCATCTAATTGTCAATACAAAAGAAAACCGGCAACCACCATGGGGCACAGGAATTTGTTCGGGTACGATTCTATGCATCATGTGCGATAAGCAATCGTTCAAGATGCCGAGCATGCTCTTCGAGCCGATGCAATTTACGGGTCAACGAGCTGTTTCATTGGGGTCAGACCTATTACGATTGCGTAGTATATTTTGTGTGTGATACATTGCTCGGCAAACGCCCGCATAAGAATGCCACCGACCTACGTCTCCAGAAAACATCGGCATTCACCTCCAAAAACGGTTTGCCATTGGTAAGACTTGGTTTGTAAGGTTGCTTCTGCTTATCGTGTTTTTGGATGATTGCATCAAGAGGCTTCTTCTCATCCGCACGAATTCTTTGACGCCACGGGAGATTATCGAGCATCTCTGCGATGTTTTGTCGTTCCTGCGTATTCTTACTGCTTTTCTTTATCTTTTTTCCTTTCATGCACATACTTTCTGTGTTAGTTCACCGCGTTCAAGTGATCCCTGTGTGAATGTGCCAATCTCGTAAGTTCCATCAGGTCGCGGTTGAGGTCTTTGATTATTTTGAGCTCTCTCTTCACGTTTTACTGTATCAGAATCCTCATGATTGACTTTTTTAGGATCATTTACAAAGGATACCATTTTCACCATCCTTCAACTTGTATAAGGTCCATAGAACCAAAAAATCCGCTTGGGAGCGGATATCTTAGTTCTAAAATTGACAAAAACTTAAACCGCTCCTCGAGTGGAGTAGATAAGGACTAATCCTAGAAGCATGGTTTGATGATCTGTCATTATGTATCTATTATATATTCATGTTCACCCTTGTCAAGAAGTATATCAATTTTCCATTATCTCTTTTAATCGGTACAGTGCAATGCCACAGGCAACGGCGACATTTAATGATTCTTTTGTGCCATACATTGGTATTTCGATATGCATATCTACTCGAGATAAAATATCGCTGGTAAGCCCGTGGACTTCTTCTCCAAGAATAAGTGCGGATTTTTCCCATGAAAAGCGACTCAATTTCTGTGATGTATATTCGATTGCATTGTCACTTTGCTCTAATGCGATGAGAGTAAACCCTTGCTTAGCAAGCAAAGTAATAGCCGACTTCGTCGATATATAATGTTCCCATGTGACAGTCGTTTCTGCTCCGAGTGATACTTTTATGAGCCGAGTATTTGGTAGCCCAAACCTGTCGATGGGTGCTGGGGTTACACCACACAGATACACTTCGCTTGCACCAACAGCATCTGCTGTCCGTAGTATCGACCCCACATTATTACTGCTGCGGATATTTTCGAGAACGAGTATCATATCTTGTTATCGAGTATTTTTTGCCGAATAGATGCCACAACCCCGTTAAAATAAAATAAGTTGTGGAAAGAAAGAAGTCGTAATGCAGTTAACTCTTTAGCGCGTATTAAATGGCAGAGGTAACTTTTTGAATATGTTTGGCACACCATACATGAACAGAGAATGTCGAGGGGATCTTTGTTTGATAAATACTGCGATTTCGACATATCCAACTTCCCTTGCGCCGTAAACGCCACCCCGTGACGAGCGTAGTGTGTAGGAATAATGCAATCGAGTGTATCAACCCCACGAGAAAATATTGTTTCGAGATCGTCGATATGACCGTTACCAAGTAGATGGCGTGGTTTGTTTTCTGGCAGTTCGTGCGTCACCCACCCGAGCATAGTAAACATCTCTTTTTTATCAAAACCAAGCTCTCCCCCGATACCGAACCCATCGACGGGAAGTGATGCGATGGTTTTGGCGCTCTGTATACGGATATCTTTAAATTTGCCTCCTTGAATTATGCCAAAGAGTGACTGATCGCTTTTTTTTGATGACACACATACATGCGCCCATGTATGGGTCAGATCCATTGATTTTTGTGTATATGCCCTATCAGCGATAGGCGGCGTGCATTCATCAAACGCAAAGATGATATCTGCACCTAGTTTTTGCTGTATAGCAATAGATTCTTTTGGTCCGATAAAAAGTTTTTTACCATCGATTGGTGAATTAAAATACACACCATCGGAGGTAATTTTTACATTTTTTGACGATGCATGGGTCGAAAGCGTCAGCGGTGTATCTTCTTTAACAATCTTGCCGATATTATGGTCGCGACCAAACCCTAAGCTAAACACTTGATACCCACCGGAATCTGTCATGAGCGCTTTATCCCAGTGCATAAAATCATGCAATCCGCCATTTCGCTTGACGATATCTTCTCCCGGTTTGAGATGTAAATGGAATGTGTTCGCGATAAGAAGTGAACTACCCGTTTGTACAACTTCATCACTCGTGAGCGTTTTGACCGTTGCTTGTGTCGCTACACCAACAAGAGCTGGCGTTTCGACATCACCATGCGGTGTGTGGATAATTCCTGCGCGCGCAGATGATCTTTTAGATTTTTTGACGATTGAGTATGAAATCATGTTTATGTATGCACTATAGCATGCCGTAACCTGAAAATCAACGATCGACTGCCTCTTGACATGCATCTTAAATGTGGTATAATAGATATTATCGACGGCGAAAGCCGTTATTTTATTTGCACTCCGTCGCCCACACGCACATCTGGCTGAAGAAGCACTGGTCCATCTGGGCTGCTTGCTGCAAGAAGCATCCCGTTACTTTCTATCCCAAGCAATGTGCGCGGTTCTAGGTTTGCTACAATAATTATCTGTTTTCCTATAAGTAGAACAGGTGTATACTTTTTCTTGATTCCTGCAATGATCTGTCGTTTCTCTTCACCCAAAGACAGCCCCAGTCGCACGAGTTTATCAGACCCATCAACTTCGTCAGCCGACTCTATAGTCGCAACCCTCAAATCTATTTTTGCAAAATCATCATAGGTTATCATTGTGACTCCTTGCTGGTATACTACCATATATGACAGGAAAAACACATCAGATTATAGGCATTACATCGGGGTTAGCATATCTGCTACTAACACTACAACCGATATATTCGCCTGCAACACTCGCAACGGTTATCGTTAGTTGCCATATTGCTGCACTTATTCCTGATCTTGATAGAGCGAGCAGTATGTTTTGGAACAGCGTGCCAATGGGAAAAGTCGCAGGGTATATAACTGAACCCTTTATCAAACACAGAAACATCTCTCATTCGATTCTGGGTATTTTAATTTATTTCGGCATTGCGCGGTATATTCTTTACCTGTTTCCTGCATATTGGGGGGTGAACGTTCCCACAGCACTAACAAGCGCTATGATCGCATATTGTTCGCATCTCATCGCCGACATGATAACGGTGCAGGGCGTACCCCTATTCTTCCCTTTTAAACGTATGTTTGGTATTCCGCCAAAACCATTTGATGGAATTCGTATTGTCACTGGTCAATGGTTTGAGAACTTTGTTGTGTTTCCTTTTGTGAATATTCTATTTACCGCCCTTATTTGGACAAAATGGGGTGTTATTCATATCATATTACTTCGTTAATATATACAAATAGTGTCAGACTTCATAGTCTGACACCGTTCGGAACATTCCGCTTTCCTACTTTAATCCATCTCGTCAGATTCATAAAATTGATCATCCAATGTTATGTTGTGAGATGAGCACTTTTTGCATAAGCCATGATCATTTGCACATTGGCTACACGCTCTACGGGAACACCATGGATTTACGCATTTTGTTGATGGGGAAACGTTATTTACGCCGCATCCGATACATCGGTACTGTTTCTTCTTGTGGGATCTATTTCTTTTATGTGCCCTGAATGGTTGTAACGCTTTCATATTTCTAAACACTAAAACAAACACCTCCAGATAGTATCAATGAACTAGATTCCATGATACCATATCACATAATCTATACTTAATCAATAAAAGCGACTTTCGTCGCTCATATTGATTGTTCCTTTTAGCATTTAAACGGATGGCGCAGGTGGCACCGGAGGTGGAGGCGTCTGGGAAGGAATAGATGCAGGGGGTAGTTCGGTTGAAGGGGTCGATGTCGGCGGAAGCGTAACTGATGCTGGAGTTACCGGAGGAGCTACAACCGGCGGTTCCGTGACCGGAGGAGGCACTGATTCCGGAGCAGTAACTGGAGCTGGAGAAGTGCTAGAAAGAGGTGTCGGAGGTTGTGCAACTGGATATGTAACTGGAGGTAGTGAATCTGAAATTGGAGCTAACGGTTGCTGTGTTGCCATGGGATCAACCGGAGCTTGTGTCGTCGTTTGATCGGGAACTACTTGTGGAATCGGCGCGTTCATATCAACCGTTTGCTGCTGCGCAAGAGCAACTTTTTTCTTCTTTTTAGCAATAATCATAAACGCAACTAACGCGAGCACAACGACGACACCAATAACTGTGCTCATGAGTATTAATGGGCTTGACTCTGTTTGAGGATCCTCTGTCGTTTCTGTTGCTACAACCGGATATTCTGCAGGAGATGAATCAATGCCGATCGTATCTGTTCCAAATGTTGATGTTGACGATGGCGTTGTCGTAGTTATCCCCGTAGACGTTGCCCCCGTGCTTGTCGATGTCTTTGGCGTTGTTGTGCCCGTCGTAGTTTTTGTCGATGTCGTTGGTGTTGACGAAACAGTTAGCGCGGATGGTGGTGCAGGTACTGTTGACGTTGTCGGCGACGTCGTTGTAGTTGACCGAGTTGTTGTTTGAGCAAAAACGGTTGTGCTGACAACAAGCATTGATGCAAACGTTACACTGCCAAGAGTGTGTAAAGTATTTTTAGTATTCATTTCCCTCCTCTTTATTAATTATATATCTATCATAAGTGCACAAAACCGTGCCGTCAAGTAGTTGCGTGTAACTGTATTTGTTGTGTATACAGCGCACGAAGCGCATCAACCATTATATCAACGGTAAAAAATGTCTGAATATGTGCAAATCCCGCTTCTCCTAAACTGCCCAGAGCATCAGGATTTCTCAACATATTTTCTATTGTAAGGGCAAGCCCAAATGTATCGCCTTTTTTAATAAATCGTCCCGATTCTTTTGAGATAAGTTCTGGCAAACCACCAACTTTATATGCAATGACGGGTAATTTATGCGCCATGGCTTGAGCGACTGCTATTCCAAAACTTTCAGAATAACTCGTTGACACAAATAACTGCCATGAACTAAGGTGGTCATCTATTGATTGTGGCTGACCGATGAGGTGAACGCTATCGGTGAGGCGCAATTTTTTAATTTGTTTATTTAAGGTTTTTTGTAGTGCACCCGTACCGATTATTTCGCATTGAACACCTGGTATTTTTTGACGTACAAAGCGCATAGCGATAATAAGATCTTCATACCCCTTTATATGATTTAACGACCCAATGCTCCCTATAATAGGGTTAGATGTTGCAGGATGTGCATACTTTTTAGGAAGTACTACTCCGTTATGAATAACCGATATACGCGATACAGGTATATGCATTACATCGAGCAGAAAATTTTCTACCGCGTGAGACACGGCGATAACATGATCGACCATGCGTAACCACCTGCGCAACATCATCTTTTGTAATTTTCCTCGTAGAGGGTTTTTAAGAGAATAATCTTTAGTATACAAATGTTCCGTATACACCAGAGTATATGGTCGATGTAATGGTCCGAATTTATGTAATGAAAGATAGGAAAATAATCCTGCCCGAACGCCGTGTATATGCACAACGGTTTTATCGCTGTTATCGACGGATAATTTTTGAAACGCATTAACGAGCAATTTTTGCGCACCACTACTTAACACTGATGCAATCGATATTGTATGACAATGTGCGTAGCGTTTTGATGATTCTATCAGCCACCCTGCCGGCGCAATAAGATGTATATCGTATCCGGGATAGCGTGCAAGTCCTTTAATGCAATCGGCGACATGAACTGGTGCCCCACTGTGGCTTGAATCGGCGATAAAATAGATAATACGCATATAGATCTCTCCTCACTCTCTATTCCAGTATACAACGATTTATGCACATGGTATAGTAAAAATACTATCGAGGGGAGGTGATTTTAATGAATATAGGTAAAGGAATAGGGTATGGTATCGCAACGTGGGTTATTGTTTTTGTTGTTATATCAGTACTTATTAAGTTTGGATGGTTTGATATTCAGGTTGTCCGTTATCTAAGCGCTTTGATCGCACCGATAGCAGTCTACTTCTTCGCAAGTAATCTTGCCATTAAATCAGGTTACGAAGCGCTATCGTATGGTTTAGTAATAGTCATCGTTGGGTTAATATTAGATTACGCAATTAGCAGACAGTATAACGCCGATATATTTTCTTCCCGAACTCTCTGGGCAGGGTATATCCTTACATTGCTCACGCCCATGCTCCGTATAAAGAAGTAAATTGAAGTGCTATGTACGTTTTCGTATCGCCAACACCATACAAAGTGTT
>Ga0100388_10004754_pt1 | contig 11198 bp, 10 predicted proteins | sample CryGeymeta201512_FD_81536 | JGI IMG/M metagenome (GOLD analysis project Ga0100388, IMG submission 81536) | Groundwater microbial communities from Crystal Geyser aquifers in Utah, USA - Crystal Geyser metaG 2015-12 | ecosystem: Environmental > Aquatic > Deep subsurface > Groundwater | place... | reverse complement strand
CTGCAAAATAGCTTCTCTGTCATTTCGAAGGAGTCTTCGACTGAGAAATCTCTTAAGAACATGAGATTTCTCCCTTCGGTCGAAATGACATTAACCTGAAAAATTTATTTTGCAGAAACTCTATTACTTCCCGCCGGGACGAAATGAGGGATTAATTTTTAATTCCTATAATATTGTAGAAAATAGGCTGAATAAAAATTTTTTACTGAGTTTAAAATTATTTTGGACAGCAGTGTTTTTTCTAAAGTAACGAATTAAAACTTTCCCTGTTAATTGTTATATTCCATCCATAATTAATGGAGTTAAAAGTGTTACGAATTTTAGCTGCTTTTCTAACGGTGGCGTGTTTCATTTCGTGCAATGATGACAGCAGTAAATCAACTCTGACAGTCGCAGATTATTTCCCGCTTGAGGTGAATAATAAATGGACATATTCCAACGGCAATATTGAATGGACGGAAGAAGTTACTGCATATAAACAGATTGACGGCAAAGAATATGCAGTTGTGTTAAGAACGTATCAGCGAAGCATCGATACAACATACTACCGTTCAGAAGACAACAATAAAGTTTATATTTATTTTCAGGGTGAAGAATCTCTCTTCATAGACTTTGAGCGGGCTAAGGGTGAAGAATGGGAATCGTATCATGAATTTTACGCCAAAGTAAACAGCACAGGGGGAAAAGTAACTGTTCCCGCCGGAACATTCGATAATGTTGTTGAAATATTTTCGGATAACCGGCAGATATCCGATGCATTTGAATTTCGAAAATATGCGCCGGGAGTTGGATTAATAAAACTTACTGGATTTCGAAGAGAATCTGAATTGATTAGAGCTTATGTGAACGGATCAAATTATCCACAATAATTGAGGTTAATATGTCATTTTTAGATATCATAATTTTGTTAGTTGTAGCCGGATTAGCAGGAGGCATTGGAAAAGCATTGTCAGGTTTTTCACGCGGCGGTTGTTTCTTATCTATTATTATAGGTTTTATTGGCGCGCTGATAGGCACCTGGCTTGCAAGAGAATTGAAACTGCCTGAGATCTTTTCGCTCAATATAGGCAATACAAATTTCCCTGTTATTTGGGCTATCATAGGCGCCGGTTTATTTACGGCTGTATTAGGATTAATAACATCGAGAAAAGATTAATTTCCCGTCTATTAAATTATTGTTAAATCAATCTCAACGCTTTTAAGCTATTGATTTAGTTTTCGACAAAGATTACTTTGAACTAAAACATTTAATTAAAATAGATATGGGCACATATTATAAAGGAAGCAAAGAAAAAAGAGCTGCATTAAACTCGTACATCAAATTAATTAGGTGTGCCGAAAGTTTAACAGCCCGGCTGCATCCGGTATTATACCAAGTCGGTCTGTCCGAGGGGCAGTTTGGCATATTGGATGCACTCTATCATATCGGGTCTTTATCTCAAAAAGAACTTGGCGCTAAGTTGTTGAAGAGCGGAGGCAACATAACAATGGTAGTTGATAATCTTGAAAAGAGAGAATTAGTTAAGCGCGAACGCAATGAAGCTGATAGAAGGTATTTTACAATTCATCTAACAACAAAGGGAAAAATTATTTTTGAACAAACTTTTCCGCTTGTTCTTAAAGCATTGGTTGATGAAATGAAAGCGCTGACCGATGATGAGCAGAGCGCCTTACAACGCATATGCAAATTGCTTGGTAAAAAATCTTAATCCTTCATATTTCTAAAATCTTTTATAGCCTTTACAAGATTAGGTAAAATTTCGCCGGACATACCGGTTATTGATAAATTAACCAAAGATGAAACTTCTGTCGGTTCAATGTTAATCTCAATTAAATATGCACCATTATTTTTAGCGATAGTTATCATTGAAGCGGCAGGATAAACTACACCCGAAGTTCCCACAATAAAAAACAGATCGCAACTGCGCGAAGCCTTTTCGCCTGCTGCGAATTGATCTTCGGGCAAAAACTCGCCGAACCAAACTACATCCGGTCTTATCAAACCGCCGCATGAACATTTCGGAGCTCCCCCTCCTAAATCGAAATCCTCATTATAAAATTTTTTACACTTTACGCAGTAATTTCTTTCGATGTTTCCGTGCAGTTCATAAATGGTTTTGCTTCCCGCGCGGCGATGCAGGTTGTCAACATTTTGAGTAATTACCGTAACTTCTTTAAAAATATTTTGCATCTCCGCAATTGCAAGGTGCCCTGCATTTGGTTTAGCGCTGTGCACAATTTCCATCCGGTGTTTGTACCATTCCCACACAAGAGCCGGATTGCGCATAAAAGCGTCAAAGTTAGCAAGCTCTTCCGGGCGTAATTTATTCCAGATTCCTTCCTTCCCCCTGAAAGTTGGAATTCCGCTTTCAGCAGAAATGCCCGCCCCTGTAAAAAACACAATTGAGCGGGCATTCGATATTCTTTTTATTACATCGTTTTCGATGGTCAACGTTTACTCGTTTTTAATATCTTCAAGCAATTTTTTTGCTTCTACTGATCTTTCGTCGTCGTCTTCATCGTCTTCAGGGCTGCTGATCACTTTCTTCAATTGCTCTCTTGCATTATCATACTGGTCATCTTCAATATACGCTTTAGCAAGGTCTAAGTGAAACATTCTAAAGTTCGGTTTTAATTTAATTGCTTTTAAGTATTCTTGAATTCCAACTTCCAGATCGCCCCAGCCGAGACCGAGAACTGCACGTGCAGGCGCCCATTTTTCTGAAAGCTTAGCATGCGTTCTTCCAAGAATGTAATGAGAAAGCGCCTGATGGTAAGTTCCGCTGTTATTTAGTTTGAGGGCTTTTTCACAATCAGCTTTTACTGAATTAACGATTGACGCAACAGAAAAAACTCCTTTGAACAACGCTATTCTTCCGTTTGCTATTGCACGGCGGAGGTACGTTACTGATTTATCGGAACCGGCTTTTACACTTTTCTCCGCATAATCAAGCGCCTTTTGATAAACTTTTAACTGCTCTTCTTTTTGTTCATCTGTCTTTCCGGGCAGGTGTTCGCCGATATCAACATAAGTGCGGCTTATGCGCCAAAGGATTTCAAAATTTTGAGGCGATTGTTTTTCAGCGGCAAGAAGCAAATCAAGTTCTTCTTTATGTTTTTTCTGCGCAGAAAGTTCGTCCGCTTGTTTTAGTGCTTCCTCAACCGATTGTCCGAAAGTTAAAGCAGTGAAAAAAATGACAAACAACAGGGAGAGATATTTTAAGTGTTTCATATTTTTACTCGAATAATGATTTATTAATAATTTCTTCTTTAGAAGTTTCTATTTCGTGATTGTATAAATCGGTTGATGCCAAAGTGATAAACCTTGTCCATTTTGCATCGCCTCGAATTTCTGTTGCAATTGCATTTATATAAGCATTCACTTTTGCGCTTAATTCATCAGCCTGGTAAAGAGCAATTGCTTCGATGGTTTTGGGAACCACGGGTGACGCATATTCGAGTTTGCCCTGATGACTTAACACAAGATGCATCAAACAGTTTTTTAATTCTTCAGAAAAGCCGGGAATTTTTTCCGCCTCATTATTAATTCTTATTGCAGAGATAACAATGTGACCGATTAATTTTCCTTTATCCGAGTATTCAAAGGCGCTGTTAAAGTTTAACTCTTCAATTTTGCCAAAGTCGTGCATCAATGCGCCACAGACGAGCAGGTCCCTATTTATTTCGGGATGGATGTCACTCATCAAATCGCATATTCTAACTAATTCGAGAGTATGTTCTATAAGCCCGTGTATATATGCATGATGCCATTGTTTACCTGCGGGCGCAATTGAGAAAAGAGCAAATGCATCTGCATTAAAGATGTTTTTCATCAACTGTTTTAACTCAGGAGTTGAGATTTTTTCTATCCGGTCGAAAAACTCTTTGCTCATTATCTCCGGGCTGCGTTTTGAGCGCGCCTGAAAATCGATTGGCGAAACGCCGTCTTTATCGGAAGTCTTGCGTATTCGTGTAACTTTAATTTGCGAAGTTCCCTGAAATTCTTCGATAGTGCCGGTAACCTTAACAACGTCTCCTGGTTTTACCGAATTATAAATGCTTTCGAAATTATCCCAGATGTTCGAGTTTAAACTACATGATTTATCGCCGAGTTCTACAGAGAGATATTCTTTGTTGGCTTTAGTAAGACGAAGATCGCATTTCTTTAGAAGAAGGTAGTGATCTACCGGTTCGCCTTTTTTTAAAGTAATTAGTTCTTTTTGCTGTTTCATAAAATTCTTTATCCTTTTACGGTAGGAAAATATAAAAATAAAACATAAAGGGCATTAATTATTTAAATAAAAAAACGCTCAAAATGGAGGATCATTTTTTTATTCGTGATCTTTAAGCACTTCTATCACACTTTCACGGGGAAGATGCGCAAGCACCGAGCGATTAAGAAATTGAATAGTAACAGCTATTGTTTTATCATTATCTGTTCCCTGAACTGTGCCAATAACATTTTCAAAAGGACCTTCTTTTATTCGAACCTTAACGCCGGGCACCACACCCTCGCGAGTAAAATAATCGTACTTGTATTCGAGCATTTTTTTTAGGTTTTGAATTTGCCAATCCGGTATTCGGGCAGGTTTACCCTGATCGAAAATACATCTTACGATTGAATCCTGCTCAACGGATATTGCTCTTTCCTTTTCCGAAGCGAATATAAAAATATAACCGCGCAAAAGGGGTTCGGTAATCTTCTTTTTTCTATCACTCCATTTTCTTTCTTTAACAATTGTTGGAAGATAGTATTGTATATCAAGTGAGGCTAATTGTAATGCCGCTTTAAATTCACTTCTCGGCTTGGTATAAAGAGCGTACCATTTATTACAATTTTTTTCATCACTCCCAACGGAATTAAACATCAGCTATCCTAAAATGAACTTTATTATAAAATGGTTTTTCTTCCGATTGAGTAATAGACGAAATTTAAATCTTTCAATTTGTCCAAATCATAAAGATTTCTGCCGTCAAAGATAACCGGATCTTTTATTAGACTTCTTATTTTTTCGAAGTTTGGATTTCTAAATTCATTCCATTCGGTTACAATTATTAAAGCGTCAGCGCCTTCAAGGGCTTCGTAAGATATTTTTGCGTATTTAATAGAATCACCCAGAACTGCTTTTGTTGTTGCCATTGCTTCGGGGTCGTATGCAGTAACCGATGCTCCATTTTTCTGAAGTTCTCTAATCACAGTAAATGCCGGGGCGTCACGCACATCATCTGTGTTGGGTTTGAAGGCAAGACCCCATAAAGCAAAATGTTTCCCTTTTATATTGCCATTGTAATGCTTCAACACTTTATTTACAAAATGTTCACCCTGTAGTTTATTTACGGTAACTACCGATTTCAAAATTTTGAAGTCATACTCATTTTCGTTTGCCGTGTTTATAAGCGCCATTACATCTTTAGGAAAACAAGAACCGCCGTAACCAACGCCGGGGAATAGGAATCTTTTTCCAATTCGCGAATCTGAACCGATGCCGATTCTAACTTTATCCACATCTGCGCCTGTTATTTCGCAAAGATTTGCTATCTCATTCATAAAAGAAATTTTTGTTGCGAGGAATGAATTTGAAGCATATTTTGTCATCTCGGCAGATTTTACATCCATAAAATAAATTGGATTTCCGGAGCGAACAAACGGCTCGTACAACTCTTCCATCAAAGCTTTCGTCTTCGGGTTTTCAGTACCGATAACAACACGTTCCGGTTTCATAAAATCTTCAACGGCTACGCCTTCGCGTAAAAATTCCGGATTTGACGCCACATCAAACTCAAAGTCGGGAGCGTATTTCTTTACTGCAGCGCGCACTTTATCGCTTGTGCCAACGGGGACGGTGCTTTTATCAATGAGCACTTTAAATCCAATATTCGGCTCTTCATTAAAAAATTTACCGAGGTCTTCAGCCACTTTTATTACGTACTGTAAATCAGCCGCGCCGTTGCCTCCCTGCGGAGTAGGCAGGCACAAAAAAACTATTTCCGCCTCACGAACCGCTTCACGAATATCTGAAGTAAAAAATAATCGGTTCTTTTTTATATTTCTATCAAATAAAATTTCAAGACCGGGTTCGTAAATAGGGACAATTCCATCTTTCATCTTTTGAACTTTTTTCTTGTCAACATCAACACAAATTACATGATTGCCTGTTTCGGCAAAACATGTACCGCTAACGAGACCAACATATCCGGTCCCCACAACTGCAATTTTCAATCAAACCTCCGTGTAGTTTTTAATAATTGAATTAAAAATGTTTACAAATTTATTCATTTTCACACACCAAAACACTTTTAATTAATTTTAAATGATTTTCTCTTTTTTTTATGAAAGCGAAATTTCGATATGCCGGCTCAACAAATTAAAATCGACCGGTTTCGGGAGAACAGCCTTTGCCTCCAACTTAAAATATGAGTCCTGAATTTCCCTTGAAATATTATCCACAACTGCAATAAACGGGACGTTAAAATTCTTAGTGTCACTTTTTATCGATTCAATTAATTGAAGCCCGTTCATCAAAGGCATATTGTGCTGAAGTAAAATTAATGAAGGAATATCCTTATAAAACTTCTCGATTGCTTCAAAGCCATTTGCAGCCTCGGTTAAATTATACATTGGATAAAGGTCTTTAACAAATAGCCCGAGTTTTGCTCTTTCTGTTTCATTTGGCATTATTAGTAAAATATTATTTTTAGAGAGTGGAATAGTAAAGTGAAACTCGCTTCCTTTCTTTTCTTCGGAATAAAACCAGATTGTTCCATTATGTTTTTCAACTATCTCCTTCGCAAGAGATAAACCAAGCCCGGTGCCTTTTTCTCCCTTTGTCCCTTCGGTAGAAAACATCATTTCAAATTTGAAAAGTTTTTCCTTATTTATTTCGGGAATGCCTATCCCGATATCAGAAACAACCACTTCAACAAAATCCTCATTAAAAAAATCCGCTGTTATTTCTACTTTGCTATCTTCATTGGAAAATTTAATTGCGTTGCTTAACAGGTTTGTTACTATCTGTCCGAGCAGCCTCTCATCCGCAAGCACATTAATTTTTTCTGACAAATTAACTTTGATTTCAATCCCTTTTCGGATTGCGTTACCGGTCAAAGACGAAATGCAGTTAAATATAATCGTAGAAAGATTTAATTTCTCCGTTTCCACTTTAACCCGCCCGGTTTGAAGTCTTGACCAGTCGAGCAGATAATTAATAAACTGAAGTTGATGCTGCGATGACTCATGAATATATTGAAGATATTCGCTTCTCTCGGGAAGCGAAAGGTTTGGCTCGTTAATTAATATTTCCACAAAGCCGAGTATACTTGTAAACGGCGAACGCAAATCGTGAGACAGCATCGAAATAAATTTATCTTTATTTTCGTTTAATTCCTTGAGAGCTTTAAATTTTTCGGTTTGAAGTTCAGCCGCTTCCTTTAACGGAGTAATATCAAAGGCAAAACCGGATAAAGATTTTACTTTGCCGGTTTTTGTTCTGTCTGCAATTATTTCTTCCCAAATCCATTTTGAGGAGCCGTCTTTGCAGGTTATGCCATAATCTCTTATTAATCTGTTTGTGGATGGGTCTTTTAAGAATGTATTGTATTCTTTCTTTAACTTTGCACAATCGTCGTCAACAATTAATGATTCGATGCCTTTCGCCAAATTATTAATTTCTTTTCCGGAATAACCTGTTACTGCTTCTATACCGGATGAAAAACTGATTATGGAGGATTTCGATGGAATTAATTCCCAGGTAAAAAATACATTGTGATTATTCCCGGGAGTAATTTTACTCCTTAGAGCATTCTTTTTGTTATCAAAGGTATCGGATTTTATATCTTTTCTGGAAATATTTAACATTAGTTGGTTTTTTATTTTACTGTTGAAGCAAATATAAAAAGATTGTATCTCTTATAAAACGTAAGAATGAACTATTGATTGAGAATGATTGTTATAAGATCATCAACAAAACAAGATTATAAAGAAAAATGAAAAAATATATTATTACTCTAATCTTAATTTTATCATTCTCAGATGTAGACGCTCAGGAACAAGTGGGCATCTATGGTAAAGTTATAGATGCAGTTTCAAAGCAGCCTTTGATTGGCGCAAACGTATTCGTTCTCGGCACTACAAATGGAAGCGGAACAGACATTAACGGCGAATATAAAATATCAGGATTAACCCCTGATAATTACCAAATCCGGGCATCAATTGTAGGATTTGAATCAGTTACAAAAACCGATATTTTCGTATCATCGTCAAGACCGATTCAAATTGATTTTGAGTTAATGGAAAAAGCTGTGCAGCTTGAAAATATAACTGTTACTTCAAATTACTTTAGCGGCGTGCCCACTGAAATTAACAGCACAAGAAGTTTTAGTTATGAAGAAATACGCAGAGCGCCGGGCGGATTTGAAGATGTTGTGCGGGCGTTATCTGTGCTGCCCGGAGTTGCACAAGCTGAAGCTGGCAGAAACGATTTGATTGTTCGCGGCGGCGCGCCTTCAGAAAATTTATATACACTTGACGGAATTGAAATTCCAAATATTAATCACTTCGGGACACAGGGCGCAACCGGAGGTCCATTAAGTTATATCAATTTAGATTACGTTAAAGAAACCACGTTTTCAACGGGCGGTTTTTCGGCTGCATTTGGAGACAAACTTTCCTCTGTACTAAATATTTCTTTACGCAACGGGAGAAACGACAGATTCGGTGGAAAGGCAACTATCTCAGCGTCGCAATTCGGTTTGAACTTTGAAGGACCCTTGAGCAGCAAAAGCAATTTTATATTTTCAGCCCGCCGCAGTTACCTCGATTTTATTTTCAAAGCGGCAGGCTTCGGATTTGTTCCGGAGTATTATGACCTGCTTGCCAAAGGAGATTATAAAATTGACAATGAAAATTCATTGTCGCTTATATTTGTTTCTGCTTTTGATCATGTTAACTTTTTTAACGACACCGAAGAGCAGCGTTTTGATAATTCGCGAATTCTTGCAAGCAACCAAACGCAATATGTAAGCGGAATAAAATATCAACGTCTTTTTGACAAAGGGTTTTTCAATCTTATTCTAAACCGCAATTTTACTGATTACGATACTTCGCAGAAAGATTCAATTCAAAAGGCAATCTTTTTAAATAAATCGCGTGAGGGAGAGAATAGCCTGAAAGCTGATTTGGTTTATAAACTTTCCTCATCATCGGAATTGAACTTAGGCGCAACAGTAAAAAATATCAAATACGAAGCCGACATTTTATTCCCAACATTCATAACTACATTCGGGGATTCGCTGCCGACAACTAAACTTTTTGATAAAGGGCGCTATACAAAAGGGGCGTTGTATGCAACTTACTCAACGCTTTTGTTCGGCAGACTAACGACAAACATAGGCGCAAGAGTTGATTATTTTGATGCAATAAAAAACAAATTTAATGTTGGTCCGAGAGTTTCTGCTTCTTATAAATTAAATGACCTAACAAACTTGAATGCGGGTTATGGAATTTATTATCAATCACCTTCGTATATATGGCTTCTGGCAGAAGCATCGAATAAAAAGTTAAAAAACGTTCGTGCAGATCATTATATTTTTGGTTTTGATCATCGCCTCCGCGCCGATGTACTTCTTAAAGCAGAGGTCTTTTATAAAAAATATTCCGATTATCCAGCAAGCTTAATTAGAAACTATCTCGTCCTTGCAAACACAGGCGCCGGTTATGCGGGTTCGGATGATAATTTTTCATCATTCGGATTAGAACCGCTTTCAAGCTCCGGTGAAGGGGACGCGAGAGGTGTTGAGGTATCCGTCCAGAAAAAATTATCCGACGTTCCGTTATATGGAATTGCAAGTTTAACTTACTCGCAGTCTAAATATAAAGCTCTTGACGGTATTAACCGCACGGGCAGTTACGACCAAAACTGGATAGCAAATTTAAGCGCCGGATATAAATTCGGCAGTTTATGGGAAGCAAGTATGAAGTTTCGTTATGCAAGCGGCAAGCCCTATACACCTTTTAATTTTGATGGCACACAAAGCATATTTAATTACAACACTCTCAGATTTGACGCACAGCATAGTCTTGATATTAGAGTCGAAAGAAGATGGTTGTTCGAATCATTAACGCTTATAACTTATGTTGATATTCAGAATGTTTATAACAACAGAAATCGCACAAGCATAAGGTGGGACTCCCGCACAAACTCAATTTCCGATAACACGCCAATTGGCATTCTACCTTCAATTGGAGTTAGTTTGGAATTTTGAGTCACGGGAATAATTTGAAATGAGCGCTTTTATTTTAAAGGGCTTATGCCAAGGTATGTTAGAGTGATTTTCATTTGCCCGACCTAAAAGGTTGGGACAATTAGCAACGCCATTTAGTGCCTGGTTGATGAAAAATCCAAAAGCCCACTCTAAAAAGCTAATATTGTTTATTTAACATTCCCACGAAAGTGTGGATACATTTCATTTATACAGATTTTGGGATATTCTCCGTTAGCCAACGGACGGGGATGACCTTTTTCGAGTGAACTCATTTATACTACAAAAACTTTAGCAACATCCATAAGAAGCGAAGGATTGTTAATCAACGCAACTGTAAATACTCTGCCAAGTGTGCGTTTGTCTTTCGGAATTTTATTGAAGGAATGAGCAATGTTGTTAAACTTGTCATCCGAAAAATTATAAATGCCTTCTTTAATTCTGTTAAATGTTTCATGCCTTTTACCGAGACGGTCTCGCCAGGCTTTATCATAGGAAAGTATGTGTTCAATTTTATTCAGCTTTACCGCTTCAGCAGCTATTCTTCCGGCAATGCTTCCGCCAATCATTCCACTTGCTATCCCGCCGCCGCTTAAAGGATTTACCTGCCTTGCCGCATCGCCAACAAGCAAAATTCCGGGTGCGGAAATTTTTTCTAGTGTTGATGTACTTGGAACGCCGCCGGCAATTGAAGTAAGTATTGGCGCGCCCGGATAATGCTTGTCCATAAATTCATTCAAGAAAAAAAGCGCCGATTTTTTCTTTCCGACTAATCCGCTAACGCCCAGACCAATGTTGGCAGAATTTCCTCCTTTGGGAAACACCCAAAAGTAACCTTGAGGCGCAACATCTTTTCCGAAATAGAAATATAGAGTGTCGGCATTTACATTAATATTTGCTGCGGTAACTTGTGCGCAGCTCTCCATGTCACGGAAATCGAT